>Ga0194133_10000309_pt1 | contig 104913 bp, 99 predicted proteins | sample TA2KigOf40mmetaG_FD_155448 | JGI IMG/M metagenome (GOLD analysis project Ga0194133, IMG submission 155448) | Freshwater microbial communities from Lake Tanganyika, Tanzania - TA2015055 Kigoma Offshore 40m | ecosystem: Environmental > Aquatic > Freshwater > Lake | place: Tanzania: Lake...
TTATTACTGGCTTCGGTATCGGTAGCCATGGTCAGCCGCATCGCCAAGGCCTTTCAGGATTATTGCCTTAGTCTGGTCACCCAAAAATTTGGAGCCAGCGTATTTACCGAGGGGCTACAACATGCCATGAAGCTTCCATTCAGAGAGTTCGAAGATGCGCGAAGTGGAGAAACGCTTAGCATTTTACAAAAGGTAAGGGTCGATACCGAAAAACTGGTCGCCGCCTTTATCAATATTCTGTTTCCCGTATTGGTAGGCATTTTATTCGTTGCCATCTATGCGACCACGATCGATTGGCGACTTCCTATTTTTTATTTTGGGGGGATCTTTTTGCTGGCCTACCTCTCCAATAAATTCAGCCATAAGGTAAAGATCATTCAAAAAAACATCGTTACCCAAACAGCATCGCTGGCCGGTGCCACCACCGAATCGCTGCGCAATATCGAATTGGTCAAAAGCTTAGGATTGACCAGCCAAGAAGTTAACCGACTCAATCGAAATACTTTCAAGATCTTAGGGCTTGAGTTAACGAAGGTCAAAAAGATCAGAAGTATCAGTTTTTTGCAAGGCACATTTGTCAATACCCTTCGCCAGGTGATTTTATTCCTGCTGATGTTTTTGATCTTTCGCAATGAGATGAATGCCGGAGAGCTAGTGACCATGCAGATCTTCTCTTTCTTTGTTTTTGGACCCTTACAAGAGATCGGTAATATCATCCTTACCTATCGCGAAGCGCAGACTTCATTGGAGAACTTCAGTCAGCTGATGCAAAAACCACCCGAGCCGGCTCCCCTGCAGCCTGCGCACTTAGGCCCGATCGAGACATTGTCCTTTGAGCACGTTGGATTTCAGCATCCTTCTTCTTCTCAAAAAGCGGTTAATGGGATCAGCTTTGACGTTCGTACAGGCGAGACCATAGCCTTTGTAGGTCCTTCCGGATCGGGCAAAACCACCATGATGAAATTACTGGTAGGACTCTATCGTCCTGATCAAGGTCGCATTTTATACAATGGGCTGGATGAAAACAGTATCAACTTCGATGACCTTCGAAATCAAATTGGATTTGTAACGCAAGACACCCAACTTTTTTCCGGTACCATCCGCGAGAATTTACTTTTTGTATGTCCACAGGCCACGACCCAAGAACTGCAAGAGGTGCTGGAAAAAGCGGCTTGCCATTCATTGTTACAAAGAGCCGACAGCGGACTCGATACCATTATTGGAGAAGGTGGCCTTAAGCTATCCGGGGGCGAGAGACAGCGACTCTCGATAGCCCGCGCGCTACTCAGAAAACCAAGGCTGTTGCTATTTGATGAGGCCACATCGGCACTGGACTCGCTCACCGAAGAAGAGATCACTCATACTATCCGCTCGGTTTCGAACGAAGGGCAGCAGATCACCATCTTGATCGCACACCGCTTATCGACCATCATGCATGCGGACCGCATTTATGTTCTGGAAAAAGGAGAGGTTACTGAAACAGGAAAACATGAGACCTTGTTAGCCGAGAAAGGGTTGTATTATGCCATGTGGCGTCAGCAGATCGGAGAAAGAAAAAATCCCCCTGCCCGATAAGGCAGAGGGACTCTTGCTGTCTGACGTGTTAGTAGAACAGATTATTTTTTAGCCCGGGTAGGGAACATATACCCGATATTGAATCCAAGTACATTATTGCTCCATTCGGTATTAGCCTCATTTTTGAGGTTTGTAATACCTTTCAAATAGTTAAGACTCAAAATAACACCGGTCTTGGATTGATATCCACCAGTGGCAATGACACCAAAATCAAAGCCCTTTACCTGGCCGGCCTCATTACCAATAGTAATTTCTTCTCTGTCTCCCAAGTAGGCGTGATGCGCAGAAAGATTGAAGCCCAAGTTAGGTCCACCGCCGATAAACCAACCTCCTTTTGTACGATACAAAACTTGTAATGGAATATCCATGGCAGCAAAACGATACTTATCTTTTTCTGTATTCACCCCTACCGCTACCCCTTTGCCCAGGAACAAGAGCTGAGACTGAAAAGAAAGCTTAGCATTGATCTTGGTATCCCAAATAGCCCCGAATTGAAAGGAGCCCAAGGCTACTCCCTCTTCGTTGACTAAAGCATCGTTTGTTGTTACCGAACCGGAGGCCACTCCAGTCTTTAGACCAAAGCGCGTCTGAGCCGAAAGACTTAATCCGGCAAAGAGCATAAAAACAATCAGCAGGCTAGTTTTCATAAAAATGATTTTAATAAAGTGAAGATAAAAATAAACCTGCAAGAAAAGCAATAAATAAATTCAACTATTTTTTACTACGAGTCGGCAGCATGTATCCAATGGTAAGTCCAATTACATTGTTTTGCCAATCGAAATTGGGGGCGTTTTGCAACTGGGTCAGTCCTTTGAGATAACTAACGCTAAGCACCACGCCTTTTTTGGAATGGTAACCACCCGAGGCCATCAAACCCAGGTCAAAACCTTTTACTTCACCGACTTCCTCGCCAATAGCTATTTCTTGAGACCGTTGAGCTGAAACGACTTGTACCGCTGACAATTGGTTGTAATGATGAGGAAGTGAAAAATTTTTAACCAGGTTCGCCTCGATCTTGACACGAAGGGAGATCGTATCACAGTCTGCATGCGTGATCAAAAAGGTATAGGTGCCCGGACAGAGATTGTAGAAATGATAATGTCCCTCCGTATCGGTCTCTGTCGATCGCTCGATCTCCTTGATCAAAATGACGGCCTTATCAAGAGGGGCCTTCTCATCGGCATCAGCCACACTGCCCGAAAGGGTCAGCACACAAGGAGTAGTTTGACCCCATGCAGCGTGAACATCAAATGCAAAGAGCAGCATCAGAATACAAATCCACTGGCCTACAATTTTTAGCGGCTCCTTTGCATTCCACTCATCCGTTATTATGGCTTTATTTGGCAAGAAAATATTTGCAACAATATTGCAAATATAAGAAAGGGTGGTGAAACAGATAAAAAATTTATGTGCCGGGCCTTGGCGAGTAGTACTCAGCGCCAAGAATTTAACCAACCTTATTAGCGTTCCAGCTTAGCCAACCATAAACCTTAGAAGCCCTTCTTTTATCCGGAATATTTCATATCTTGTTCGTACATGAAAAGAGCGGCTCTACTTTCTGTTCTGTGCCTATTGATACTGGCAGCTTGCTCAAAGCAAGACAGCACCAACCGATGCGCCGGCACCACCTACGATATCCAATTCACAAAGAATCCGGCCATTGGGGGCGTCAATAATGGGAGTATATCCGTTTTTTACCCGCGTGGCGATACCCTTCGCTATCAATTGAACAACGGTGCCCCTCAATCCAATCCAAACTTTACCGGACTGGCTCCGGGTAACTATGTGATCTGGGTGATTAACCAAAAAGGTTGCTCCGATACGATCAGCACGGTCATCGAGGCCTATGGACCAAAATTTGCTGCCGTAAAACAACTGATCGGTGGGTACTGTGGCCCCTGTCATCTGAACGGAGGAGCCAGCGGCGGAAAAAACTTAGATACCGATGCATCGATCATCTCCAGTTGGGATCGCATTCAGATACGAAGTGTCAATGGCAGCCCCACCTTTATGCCACAAAACGGACAGCTAACGACCATCGATAAACAAAAGATCACTGATTGGGTCAATGCGGGTCACCGCATTAGTGATTGATTTCACTGCTGATCTATCTTACTATAATAGTAACTACCCCTAAAGACATCATACCGACCCTTTGAGAGGTCGTTGGTACCCAGTCTAACGCACTTTCATCATGGCGCGCACTTGCTGTGCAATTCCATTTTGTAAACGAGCATAATAAATGCCAGGAGGCAACCCCTCACTATCAAAGTCGATGCGGTGAGTACCGGCTACCAACTCTTTATTGGCCAGTACGGTGATGAGTCTTCCCAACGTATCGAAAATTTGCAATAAGGTATGTCCTCCCTCTGTCGTAAACTGAATAGTGGTGCGCGACGTAAAGGGATTGGGGAAATTAGTAATGGCTAGATCTAACGAGGGACGAGGCGGCGGGGTTACTCCACTGCAAGCCCCTTGCTTAATCAGCGGAAGGGTTTGCAATTGGCTATTGATATTGGGCGGAAATAACGATTGCACAACGGACTTATCCAAGCAAAACCACTTTTCGAGTATCGTTCCATAGATACTTCTAAAATCGTATTGCATTGGCAAATTATCATTGACGGTAGCAGCGGCTGGCAAGGTGGGATTGACGCCCAGCATACCTGGATCGACCTGGCTACCGAACAAGAAAAGAGGAGCGGCTGCACCATGATCGGTCCCCACACTCGAGTTAGAGCGAACACGACGACCGAATTCGCTTAAGGTCATTCCAAGTACCCTGTCTTCGATGGACAAGAACTTCAGGTCGTCTTGAAAGGCCTTGATGGCAGCAGAGACACGACCCAGTAAGGTGGCGTGCGTACCAGTGACCTTATCCGCATTTACTTGAACCGAGTGGGTATCGAAGCCCCCAAAACTCACCATGTACACGCGGGTCTTGAGCCCTCCCTTGATCAAACGAGCCACTATTTTTAATTGATCCGCCAATGAATTGCCGGTAGGATAGGGAACTTGGGCCGTAACAGCATTGGCCGCATTACGTATCACAGAAGCATATCCTTGCGTCTGTTGATTGATCTGCCGGATATAGGTGAGCTCTTTTCCGGCGCGAGTACTGGGAGCATAATCGGTGGCACCGGATAAAAGATTATAAAAAGAAGAGGGATTGGTAATACTCATCCCCATATTGCGTGTGGGACCTTGCAGGGTTAAAGAAGTTGTGCTTCCGATCTGGATCGCCAAGGGATCGGGCATATCGGCAGTGGGATAGCCATCAGGATAGCCGGGATATTCATAATCCAGATAACGGCCGGCCCATCCACTATATACCTCTTGGTTACTGTTGGAACCACTCATCCAAATATCGGTAGCTCTGAAATGAGAGAAATTCGGTTGCGGATAACCGACGGACTGAACCAACTTGGCCTTTCCGTTGGCAAATAATGATTGCAAGCCAGTCATGGCCGGATGCAGACCCGTGCCGGTTACCCCTGCTATAGAAAGCACCGAGGATTCGGGAATGGCCACATTACTACGTGCATTGAAATAGCGGGAATAATCAGCCACAGGGATCACCGTGTTCAACCCATCATTTCCTCCTGCGAGTTGAATGATCACGAGTACATGATCAGTAAGAGTATCCCCTTTCATGAGTGCCTGTACCAGCGACGATTCCATAGTAAAGGCATTCACGGAATATCCATTGATCAACTCCGGTAAGAGTGCGGCCATGGGGACGGCTCCGGATAGAAAATCTCTTCTTTGCATATCAGATCAACTGGTATTCGGATAATTTAAAAAGATATTGAAACAGCGATCGCAACCGGGTGTTCACAATATTGAAATTCGCCGTGGTAGGATTCGATTCGTAGGCCATCCAAGCGTTGGTCCAATAGTAATCCCATTGCTGACCGGTCAGTAATAATTGAGTCTTGATCTGTGTCTTGGTAATATCACTCAGCGTATTTTGAAATAAAAACGAAATGGCCCCATTGATCAGATCCGTAGGGTTGCCCGGGTTATACAGGGTGCGCGCCCACTCCACACAATTGAACTGTACACGCACGTTATTGCGGATGTACCCGGTAGCGATCATCGTATCGGTGTATTGATTGCGCTTGGGTAAGGTATCGGACGTGATCCAGAGTTCATGAAAACTCGGTTCTTGGTAATAGGCCGGCAGCCCTGACACATTGGGAGGATCATACAAATTCTGCCCCAGATTGCTCATCCAAGAATAGAATGTATTCCAAAGACCATAGTTAGTATCCCAGTCGCTGGCGGGAGCAAAGGCTACGTTCATCTCGCGAAGAGAGCCAATGACGAGGTCGGCAGGAGTTTTAATGTAACACCCTCGATTCATCTGATCGTAAAAATGTTCGCTTTTAAATAGAGCCGTCAGCATGGGTTTGATCTCGTAGCCGCTATCTCGGAAAATATCCGCCAACGGTGTAATCACATTTTGCTCGGTAGCGGCATCGATGGTGTAATACACAAACCAGCGATAGACCTTTCGGGCAATGAACTTGGCCACTTCGCGCTGAGCGAATAACATAGCCATCAAATCACTGATCTCCAAGGCACCGGCCGTTGCGGTTGTGCGACCCGTAATCACCGTATTATTGAAAAAACTCGAAAAGGTTTTATTGACCGTACTATGCCGAGAAATAGTAAAGACCGGCTGATAGGTAGAAAAATTGATGGTCCAACCCGTAAGCACCTTGGCGGCCTCTTTAACATCGGTCTCTGTGTATCTTGAATCGGGGCCTTTCCCCAATGTAAATAACTCGAATAACTCGCGAGCGTAATTCTCATCGGGAGCAGTTGCATTATTCAGATAGCCGTTCAGGTAACGCAACATGGCTACGTCAGTAGTGATAGCGCTGACCAGCGACCTGAAATTACCCAATGCGAACCGACGGATCAGCTGGTGCTGCGTATAGACCCAATTTCCATACCCAATTTCGGCGGCCTCGTTTCCAAAATGATCTGACCAGAACATGATCATCTTTTCCAGCACACTGCGGTCTTGATTGATCATGTTGCCCGTCAGCCATTTTTTGAGAGAGGACCTTCGAAGGGACTGCACCGTACCATCATTATTGATATCATTGACCCAAGTGGTTCCCCGTGCAATATTGGCATCGGGGTTCACACCGGGAGTAGCCACAATATTATATTCCTTAACAGGGGGCGTAGGGGCCGCTGCCGTTGGATTAAGTAGTTCATCGACCACCTGGTTCATCGAGCGCCCGGTAAAATAACTGAGATCTGATCGCTTGACTCCGAACAGGGTACGGCGTAGCAAATGCACTAATTCGGCTTCTGTCCACGGTCCATTATAGGGGGCCAGACCAGACTGTGTTCGGTAGGGAGCTGTTGAAGAGACGGTCTCAGCGGCATTCATAGGTAAAAGGTATATAAAAAAATAAACATATAGGCAAGAGCCCCAAAAAAAATAATAAAATACCCTTATTCATAACTTCGGAAAAGCCATGCTACCCAGGAAAAGGCTGTTCGCACTTTTCCATCCTGCCTAATTACAATTGAAATCAGCTGATTCTTTCAATGATCCCGGCGATACCCTGACCACCACCCACACAGGCCGTGATCATCCCGTATTTCTTATTAAGTCGTTGAAGGTCATTGATATTTTGAATAGTCAGCTTGCAACCCGTGCATCCCAAGGGATGTCCCAGGGCGATCGCCCCCCCATTAATATTAACTTTTTGCGGATCTAGTCCGGCCTCTTGAATCACGGCCAGGGCCTGCGAGGCAAAGGCCTCGTTCAGTTCGATCAGATCGATCTGGTCCAGGCGTAACCCCGCCCGCTGCAAGGCCTTGGGAATGGCATTGACGGGGCCAATTCCCATAATACGGGGATCGACACCGGCCACCGCTACACTCACTAAGCGGGCCACAGGACTAAGACCAAGTTCCTTGATCTTGCTTTCGCTCATCACGATCACGAAAGCAGCCCCATCTGAGGTTTGTGAGGAATTACCTGCTGTAACAACACCCTTTGCAGCAAACGCAGGTTTTAATTTGGCTAGTGCCTGCAGCGACGTATCGGCTCTTGGTCCTTCATCGGTATCGACGGTAAAAGTTCTTTGCTTTTTCTTTCCACTTTCATCCAAATAAGTTTCTTGAATGTTGATGGGTAAAATACCTTTCTTAAAATGGCCGGCCTCAATGGCCGCGATCGCTTTTTGGTGAGAATAAAAAGAAAATTCATCTTGGGTATCTCGACCTATCTTGTAATCGTTTGCAACGGCTTCTGCTGTTAATCCCATGTTGAGATAATAGTCGGGGCTCTCCGAGGCGATCGAATAGGCAGGCGCAGTTTTCCAACCCGCAGCGGGCACTAAACTCATACTCTCCGTTCCTCCGGCCACAATACAGTCTGCCTGCCCTGCTCGGATCTTAGCTGTAGCCATACCAATGGCTTCCAAACCAGAAGCGCAATAACGATTGATCGTAACGCCTGGTGCAGCAATGCCCAACGATCGAGCAGCAATGATGCGAGCTACCTGCAATCCTTGCTCGGCCTCAGGCACGGCATTGCCCACGATCACATCATCAACCTGATCGGCCATAAGTTGCGGAACGGTTGCCATCAATCCCTTGATCAGATCAATGGCAAGATCATCGGGTCTGGTAAATCTGAATCCTCCTTTTTTCGCTTTCGTAACAGCGGTTCGATATCCTGCGACAATGTAGGCCTCTTGCATAAAATTGAGTTGAGTGATAGAAAGTTGTTTATGCAACTTTCCGATATCAAAATTACAACCGCGCTGCTACCCTGCCAAAAGCAACAAGACTTTCGCCATGATCTTGAAGTATATTTGCCACCACCATGTACAAGCTGCTGCGTCAACTACTTTTCTTGCTACCACCAGAACAAGCACACCAGCTATCGATGTTCTTTTTGAGACTCGCTTGCAGTACGTCTCCGTCTCGTCGACTGATCCGCAAGTTCTTCGATCCCGGTTCACAACAGCCTATACAAATCGGTGGGCTACTCTTTAAAAATCGGGTCGGGCTGGCCGCCGGTTTCGATAAGAATGCCATTCATCTGCGCGAACTAAGTTGTCTGGGTTTTGGTCATGTGGAGATTGGAACCGTTACTCCGCAGCCGCAACGTGGTAACGAAAGACCCAGATTATTTCGCCTGCCTCAAGACAAGGCCCTTATCAACCGAATGGGCTTTAATAACGATGGCGTGGTCACCATTGCCCGCAGACTCAAAGAATGGAGAGAGCAGGGCCAAAAAAAAAGTGATGGTCAGCCCCCGCTGATCATTGGCGGTAATATTGGGAAAAATAAAGTAACCTCCAATGAAGAAGCCTGGAGAGACTATGAATTTTGTTTTGAACGCTTGCACCCCTGGGTCGATTATTTTGTGGTCAATGTCAGCTCTCCCAATACCCCTGGATTACGGGCCTTGCAAGAGAAAGAATCCCTGAAAAAAATTCTCACGCTCTTACAACAACGCAACAACGAAAAAAAAATCCAACGTCCCCTACTGCTGAAAATAGCCCCCGACCTTTCGTCGGCACAGGTAGATGATGTGATCGCACTGGCACTCGAGATCAAACTAGATGGATTGGTAGTTAGCAACACCACCATCGAAAGAAGCGGACTCTCCACCGAAGCTAATCGGGTAAGTCGTATCGGAGCCGGTGGGCTTAGCGGCGCTCCCCTACGAGAAAAAAATACGGAGCTGCTTCGCTACATCACGGAACGCACGAGGGGATCCATTCCGCTGATCGCATCAGGTGGAATTTTTACGGCAGCGGACGCCCTTGAAAAAACAAAGGCCGGCGCCACGCTCGTCCAAGTGTGGACAGGTTTTATTTACGAGGGGCCTGTTATTGCAAGAAATATTGGCAAAGCGTTTTGAGGCCATTGCTAGTGAGCCAATAGCAAGCTTTTCTTAATCCGATACGAACTAAAGAACATTTTATTAGGAGTGGCCGTTACCCTGACAGAGAAGTGTTACCGCCACCATAGCAGCGGTCTCTGTTCGAAGTCGATTCTCTCCCAAACTCACCGTTGTAAATCCTTGTTGAATGGCCTGCGCATGTTCCGCCTCGGTAAAATCGCCCTCCGGCCCAATACAAATTAGTGTTGACCCCATGGGCCTCTTCCAAGTGGCCAAGGACGTTTTATCGGCAGGACCACAATAAGCGATACAATGATTCGATCCCCATTTTTTTAATTCTTCTAGTTGCGAAAAGGAATGGGGTTTATCTAAAACCGGTAACCAAGATTGTTGGCTTTGTAACATAGCACTGATCAAAACCGCCTGCATTCGCTCGGTTCGAAGGCTTTCTTTTTCGGTGCGTTCACAGATAAGGGGTATAATGCGGCTAATACCCAATTCGGTTACTTTCTCGAGCAACCACTCCAACCGACTCGTATTTTTTAAGAGCGAAACAGCCAAGACTACCGGAGACTTAACAGGAACTATATAATGCTCCGTTTCTACTTGAACTTGGCAGGCTTTTCGATGATCATCGGTGATTCGTCCTTGGAGTTTTCTACCCAATCCGTCGGTTAGCATAACACGATCTCCGGCTTGTAAACGAAGCACCTGAATAGCATGCTTGCTATTGCTCTCGTCCAAGACCACGTAGGGCTGGCCCGGCTGATAAGAGGATATATAAAAGAAGGGAACAGACATGATCAGGCAGGCATATCGTCATCGGGGTCAATATCATTCATGCGACTGCCCGTTTGAACGAACACTCTTGCCCCCCCTTGCCCATCGACATCACGCACAGGTTTCCAATTCGGATTAAGTCCGGTCATTCCGATACTGCCGTCCTCATCGGTAAACTTCTGAATATTGAGCATAGCACGGAGCTTTATGGTCTCCAACGATCCATTACGGTGCTTGGCGATCCGCACAATGGTCTCTCCACGATTATTCTCACCCATTTCCGTAGTGGTTACATCGTAGTACTCGGGACGATAAAGGAACATGACCAAGTCGGCATCTTGCTCAATAGCACCCGACTCACGCAGGTCACTCAGCTGGGGCATCTTGGAGCCATCCTTACCGGCACCACGCGTTTCGACCGCACGGCTAAGTTGTGAAAGCGCAATAATGGGGATACTCAACTCTTTGGCCAAGGCCTTTAGATTGCGCGAGATATTACTGATCTCTTGTTCGCGATTGCTGTTTCGGTTCTCGCCGGTACCACTCATCAACTGCAAATAATCGATGATGACCATACCGATATTGTGTTTATTTTTTAGCCGGCGACATTTGGCACGAAGTTCAAAGATGTTGAGTGCGGGCGTATCATCGATATAAAGGGGAGCCTGGGCCAAACGCTGCACTCCTCGAGCATACAATTGCTTCATCTCGTGCTCTTCCATCTTTCCGCGACTGATCTTCTCTAACCAGATCTCGCTTTCGGCCGCGAGAATACGTTGCACCAATTGTGCCGCACTCATCTCCAGCGAAAAGAAAGCCACTGGGGTAGACTTTGCCGGATGCATAACGGCATTGCGCGCCAAATTAAGTGCAAAGGCGGTCTTACCTACCGCAGGACGAGCGGCTAAAATGATCAGGTCAGTTCGCTGCCAACCATATGTAACACGATCCACAGAGGCAAACCCGCTCGGCACCCCCGTAATATCTTCGTTCTTGTTGCGCAGGTCCTCAATGCGTTTGATCGTGTTGACCAACACCGAATCGATGGTCTCAAAATTCTTACGTAAGTTATTGTTCGTGATCTCGAATAATTTAGTCTCGGCATCGTCTAGCAGATCGAACACATCGGTAGAGTCCTCGTAGGCATCCCCGATGATCTCTCCACTGACTCGTATCAGTTCTCGTTGAATGAATTTTTGTAAGATGATACGAGCATGGGCCTCGATATTGGCAGCCGATACAACCGCGTTGGTGAGTTTGGTCAGATAATAGGGACCCCCGATCAGATCTAACTCTTCTTTGAAACGAAGCTCTTCAGTAACGGTCAAAATATCGATGGGCTGGCTCTTGTTCGAGAGCGATTGCATGGCCGCAAAGATCCGCTGGTGCGCCTCTACATAAAAACAGGCTGGTTTCAGGATCTCGGCCGCCACATCAAAGGCACCTCGCTCGAGCATGACCGCACCTAAGACAGCCTCCTCCAGCTCTCGAGCCTGCGGTGGGACTTTCCCATAGACCATGGTACCCAGGTCAACGGCAGATTTACGTTTGGCTTTTCGGTCTTTATTGATATTGGGGGTTTCCATAAACTAGAGCAATTGAGGGTTCGTGAACAATTGAATGAACAGCGAAATAAACCCCAAAAGAAAAACAGAAAAAATTTTTCTTTCTGCACCTTTTTCGCACCACGAACCGGCAGGTTATCCACAATCAGGAGAGCATTTCACGGGCATTGGCCTTGGCGGCGGCCGAAGGCTGATCCCCTCCCAGCATGCGGGCCATCACATCGATGCGCTCCTCTTTTTCCAGCAATTTGATCTTGGTAATGGCGGCCTCTCGGTCATCTTTTCCTAATTGTTTGTAGACAAAAAAATGAGATTGCGCCTTTCCGGCAATTTGAGGCTGGTGAGTAATGCAGATCACCTGCCGATTTTGGGCCAGTGCATTGAGCAAGAGACCCACTTGGCGTGCAGCCTCTCCGGAAATACCGGTATCGATCTCATCAAAAATGAGCGTAGGAAGGTCAAGCGAGGCCGCTACCAGTGATTTGATACAAAGCATCAGCCGGCTCAATTCGCCGCCACTGGCCACTTTTCGAAGGGGCTGTAATTGACCGCTGCGATTGGCATCGAATAAAAAAGCGATTGCATCGAGTCCCTCCGGTCCCAGCAAAGCCGGTTTGAGCTCAATATGCAATTGGGCGGCAGGCATGCCCACTTGCTTTAGCAAGGCATTGACCTTTTTTTCAAGGGGGCCTAGTTGCTTCTTTCGGCCGGCCGATAATTGTTGAGCAAGTTGTAGGGTGCTTTGCTCAGCTTCCGCTACTGCTTTTTGTTGGCGTTGCAATTCTTCATCGATATCAAAGGAGGCCTGACATTTATGGCGAAGCGCTTCTTGCAAGACCAATAATTCATCGGTAGTACTCAACTGGTGCTTTTTGAGAAGCCGATACCCAAGCGATACCCTGTCATGGAGTTGCTGAATACGATCCGGCTGATAATGGATCCGCTCACCTAATCGCTCAAGATCACGACCGACCTCTTGCATATCCACATACGAAGTGCGAAGTCGCTCCTCGAGCGCAGGCAGTTCGGGATGAAATTCCTTTTGCGTAGTCAGTTCGTTGAGCAAGCGCTTTAAAGAGGGCAGCAAGGCTTCTTCTCCGGTCAACAAAGAAACGGATACATGTTCGAGGGTCGCGCGAATGGACGCGGCATGGTCAAGTGTTTTTAATTCCGCAGCGATAGCCTCGATCTCACCGGATAAAAAAGCGGCATCAGCAAGTTCCTCCAATTGAAAACGGTCATACTCCGCCTGTGATAACAGCTTTTGCTTCTGCTCCGCAAGAGAAACTACTGTTTGGCGAAGCTGTAACAAAGACCGATATGCGTTTTGGTATTGGTCGAACAAAGACAGCTGGCCCGCCAAGGCGTCGAGCACCTCTCGTTGAAACGAGGCCTCTTCGAGCGTAAGCGTATCGAATTGTTGATGCAAGTCTACAAGGAGCGAACACAGTTCTTGTAATTGAGAAAGGGTAACGGGTGTGTCATTGACAAAAGCTCTTGACTTGCCAGCGGCAGCGATCTCTCTGCGAATGCTCAACTCATTTTCTTGATCGAGCTCTTCTTGATGCAACCACTGGAGTACCGCTTTTTTTTCGCGGATATCAAACTGCCCTTCTACGATCAGTTTTTTTTCTTTGTTACCAAGTACAGAAGCGTCGGCACGCTCTCCCAAGATCAACCCTAAGGCGCCCATCAAAATGGATTTACCAGCCCCTGTCTCTCCGGTAATGGCACTAAAATGTGATGAGAATTCGATCTCTATTTGATCGATAATGGCGTAGTTCTGAACAAAAAGACGCAAGAGCATGGGCACAAATTAATCGGAATTAGGCCCATTACAAAGGCCAATTCTCAAAAAGGGCTGGGGACTTTCACAAAAAATCCCGTTTGGTAAAAACGGGATTTTCAATATTCTTTCTACAAAGATCAGGACAAAGCCACGCTGTTGGCCAGCTCCTCATCGACCAAGATCCGGCCGCAGTTTTCGCAAATGGTGATCTTCTTGTGCTGACGGATCTCACTTTGCTTTTGAGGGGGGATGGCATTAAAGCAGCCGCCACAGGCATCACGCTCTACCGGCACTACGGCTAATCCATTGCGATAATTGCCCCGAATCTTTTCGTAACTGGCCAGTAATCGGACATCAACCTCTTTCTTTGCTTCCGCTGCCTGCTTATTGAGGTGTTTCTCTTCTTTTTCGTTTGCTGCAATGATCTTTTCGAGCTCCTCTTTTTTGGTGGCCAGCACCCCTTCCTTTACGGCAATATCCTTTTTGGCCTTTTCGAGCTTGACGGCTTTTTCAGCAATATCATCATTGGCGTCTTTGATATGCTTCTCGGCCAGCTTTACATCGAGTTGCTGGGTCTCGACCTCTTTGTTGATAGCCTCGTATTCGCGATTGTTCTTTACGTTTTCGCTTTGTTTTTCGTATTTGGCGATCAGGGCCTCAGATGCCTTAATGGCAGCCTTGCGCTGTTCAATAAACTCGGTAACCCCATTGATCTCTTCTTCGATCCGCGTAAGACGGGCGTGCAAACCGGTGATCTCATCTTCCAGATCGGCAACCTCCATGGGAAGTTCCCCCTTCAGGATCTTGATCTCGTCGAGCTTGCTATCGATCTGCTGAAGCGTGACCAAAGACTTTAGCTTTTCTTGTATCGAAAAATCTTTTACTTGTGCCATAGATAGTTGACCGGATTGGTGTTTATGCTTGTTTTGAGGACGGCAAAGTTATGAAATTTTTCGGCTAAATTATCGGCCAAAAGCTCTATCGTAAACTGCTCAGATTCAAAGTGTCCGATATCGGCCAGGATCATTCTTCCATCGGCCAGAAAAAAATCATGATATTTTAGATCGGCAGTAATAAAAATATCGGCTCCGGCTGATAAAGCATTGGGAATCAAAAAACTGCCTGCCCCCCCACAAAGGGCTACTCGCCGAATGGGCCTTCCCAACAAGGGGCTGTGCCGTACTGGTCTGGCTCCAAACCGATGGGCCAATTGGGTCAAAAAAACAGCCTCTTCTACTGGCTCGGCCAACTCCCCTACCAATCCTGCTCCCAGGGTATGGTTCGCATTGTCGAGCGGTAAAAGCTCGTAGGCCACCTCTTCGTAGGGATGGGCCTTGTGCAACGCTTCGAGTAAAGCCCCTTGTAAGTAAACTGGGAAAAGGACCTCCAAGCGGTTCTCTTTTTCCTGATGTCGCTGGCCATTAGCTCCTACAAAAGGGCGGGCGGCTGCGCCGGGCATAAAGGTACCCTCACCCGCTACCGAAAAACTGCATTCGCTATAATTTCCGATCTGACCGGCCCCGGCATCGAATAAGGCCTGGCGCACCGGTTCAGTATGTTGTAGGGGAACATAAGTGACCAATTTCCTTAAGGTTGTTTCTTTGGGCAATAGTACCCTGCTACGCTGTAATGAGAGCAACGAAGCGATCTTTCCGTTGACACCACTGAGCACATTGTCCAAGTTGGTATGAATGGCATAAATGGCCAGCTCATTTTTTATGGCTTTGATAAGGGCCCTCTCGACTCCCGTTCCACCACTCAACTTCTTGATGCCCCTAAAAATGAGCGGATGATGCGCCACCACCAGATTACATCCCTTTTGCAAGGCCTCATCGATCACCTGCTCGGTAACGTCCAGGCAGCAGAGCACCCCGGTACATCGATCGGAGCGGTCCCCGGTCAGTAATCCGACATTATCATAGGATTCTTGCAACGCAGGAGGCGCCCAGGCTTCCAGCACCTTGATGATGTCAACAATTTTGATCATACCCACTAAAATACATCCAATTTGTTCATCTTTGCAGTCCGACACTATCAAAATAAAAACTATGCCAATCTTACCCGGACAAGCTGCCCCCGATTTTACCCTCTTTGATTCAGATAAAAATCCTGTACAGCTCTCTAGCCTTCAAGGCCACAATGTGTTGCTGCTATTCTTTCCGCAATCCTTTACCGGCGTTTGCACCAAAGAGCTTTGCTCCGTTCGCGACAACATAGCCCTTTACAACAAAGCCAATGCAAAGGTATTTGGCATCTCTGTGGACTCCGTATTCACCTTGGGGAAATTCAAAGAAGAGCAACAATTGAATTTTCCATTGCTCAGTGATTTTAACAAAAAAATATCGGAGGCCTACGATACCATCTATCACGACTGGATACTGGACATGAAAGGCGTTTCCAAACGCTCAGCATTTGTCATTGATCGCAAAGGGATTGTGCAATATGCCGAAGTGCTCGAAAGCGCAGGAGACATCCCCGATTTCGAAAAGATCAATGCCAAATTGAACGAATTGGCCTGATCCAAGCAAAGAAAACACCCTCTAAAACGCTTAGAATAAGCGCTATGAGCCCGAAGGGCTTGTATCGATTTGGAAATACCTTGCTACCTGTCTATATTTGAGATGTTGAAACGAATTTTTTTGATATTGTTCCTTTCGCTTAGTGGCTGGGCTGTCCAGGCGCAAAAGCAACCCGTTGCCTCCGCGACAGAGAGCGCTAAACGATTGGCATCCCTTTATCCCAATCCGGCCATCACGTACATCAATATAGACCTGCGCGAAAATTTCAAATCCGGAATGAGCGTTCAGATTCACTCTGCGATTATGGGCAAGATGATCTTTTCGGCTCAGCTTTCACAAGCCCGTTATGTTCTCAACGTAAATGACTATCCGCGCGGGGCCTATGTCTACTACCTACTCGATGCCTCCGGCAAGATCGTTGAGGCTGGCAAATTCCTGATCACTAAGTAATTTTTTTGCACGCTGTTATTGAACCTGCACGATCAGGAATTTCAAATAATGCGTGTTTTCCATAGAGGGAATAATCGGATGATCGGGCGATTGTGACTGAAAACAGACCTGCCGTATTGTGCGTCGGGCATCTTTGGCCGCCATACCGATGATCTCCAAAAACAGATCGGGTCCCACCAGGTTCGTGCAAGAAGAACTTACTAAAAACCCACCGGGTCTCACCAACTTCATGCCTCGCAAATTGATCTCTTTATAGCCGGTGATGGCCTTTTGCAAGGTAGCGCGACTCTTGGTAAAGGCGGGAGGATCGAGCATCACCACATCATATTGTTTTTTTTCTTTGGTCCATTGCTTGAGCACATCAAAGGCATTGGCCACTTCGAAACGGCATCTGTCTTGCAAATTATTCAGTCTTGCATTTTCATTGGCTTGGGCAACGGCCTGCGCCGAGATATCGAGACCAAGTACCGAACGAGCACCATACTGTGCAGCATGAATTTCAAAAGTACCGGTATAGGTAAAGGCCCCCAACACATCGGCACCCTTTACAATGGAGCGGATGGCCCTTCTGTTATCTTGCTGGTCCAAAAAATAACCGGTCTTTTGTCCTTGAGCAAGATCTACATGAAACCGTAATCCATTCTCTTGAATAATGATGCGCGTATCGAACGGATCCGATAAAAATCCTTTCTGTTGAACCAGTCCTTCGAGCTCGCGCACGGGCACGTCGTTTCGTTCGTAGATACCCTTGGGCTGAAAAAGCTGCTGCAAGGCGTTTACCAGGGCGGGCTTCCAGCGATCGATCCCCAGGGCGAGGGTTTGCAAGACAAAGTAATCATTGAACTTATCGATGATCAGTTGAGGAAGTCCATCAGCCTCTCCAAAGACCAAACGACAATTTTCGGTATACCCGATCTGCTGACGGTATGTCCAGCAAGCCTTGATCCTATCCACGAAATATTGCTCGTCAATAACGACCCGCTCCTCGCGTGTCAATAAACGAACCAAGATCTGCGAGCGCGGGTTAGCGTATCCCTGGCCTACGAATTTCTGGTCGTGCGTATAGACCGCCACCACATCACCCCCCGACAAAGTGCCCTCGATCCGGTCTACCTCGTTAGCAAAGATCCAGGGGTGTCCCAGCAGTACCCGGGGTGCAATTTTTCGTTTAAGTATAACCTTGACCATACCGAACGAAGATAACCCTTAATGGCAGACATAAAGACCGAAAGCCTTGACAGACAAAGTCATTTTGTCTAAAAAATGGGCAATCAGGCAGTGATCCGAACTTGGCCGTAAAATTGCCCCCCTTACCTTTGCAACCAATTTAGATGTGCCATGTCGGAACAAGAGAACAAGTCAGCCCAAACAGACCTGACCCAAGAAGAAGTCACAAAAGAAAATCCTATTCCCACTGCGGAAGAGACCGTGATCAGTGAACTCGACAAAACAAAGTCTGCGCTAGAGGAGTACAAGGATAAATACCTGAGAACGGTAGCCGAGTTCGATAACTACAAACGTCGCAACGCAAAAGAGCGTATCGAGCTAATGCAAACGGCCGGACGCGACGTGATCGGAGAATTGCTCGAAGTACTCGATGACTGTGACCGGGCACAAAAAACGTTAGAAGGAAAACCCGAAGCCGCTCCGCTCATCGAAGGGGTTTTGCTGGTCTTTAACAAACTTCGCCATACGTTACAGGCTCGAGGACTAAAGACCATGGAGACGCTTCACCAAGATTTTAATGCGGATATTCATGAAGCGATCACCGAGATACCTTCTCCCACGGAGGAACTAAAAGGAAAGGTGATCGACGAAATTGTAAAGGGCTATACACTGAACGATAAAATGATCCGTCACCCCAAAGTGGTGGTCGGAAAATAAATCATGAGCAAGAGAGACTACTACGAAATACTAGGGGTAAGCAAATCCGCCTCGGCCGATGAGATCAAAAAATCATATCGGAAAGTAGCCATGCAGTATCACCCCGATCGCAATCCAGGTGATAAGGCCGCCGAAGAAAAATTCAAAGAGGCGGCAGAGGCCTATGAGATATTGAGCGATCAGGACAAGCGTGCACAATACGACCGCTTTGGACATGCTGGCGTTGGTGGAGCTGGTGGCCGTGGTGGTAGTGGTGGCATGAACATGGATGATATTTTCAATCAATTCGGCGATATTTTTGGTGATGATCTCTTTGGCAGTTTCTTTGGCGGCGGCCAGCGAGGAGGGGGGCGTCAGCGGGGGCGCGGCTCGCGCGGTAGTAACCTGCGCATCAAACTAAAATTGAATTACGAAGAGATCGCCAAAGGAGTTTCAAAGAATATCAAGGTAAAAAAATATGTTTCTTGCACCACCTGCAGCGGCAGTGGGGCCAAAGACAAGAACAGTACGCAGACTTGTTCAACGTGTGGCGGTAACGGGCAAGTGCGCAGAGTGCAAAATACCTTCTTGGGTCAAATGCAAACCGTAGCCACTTGTTCCGATTGCAATGGAGAGGGCTCAACGGTCACGGCCAAATGCGGAGCCTGCAAAGGAGACGGACGGATCTATGGAGAAGAAACGGTCAGCATCGATATTCCGGCCGGCGTGCAAGAAGGCATGCAACTGAATGTATCCGGAAAAGGCAATGCCGGTGAACGAGGCGGAAGCAATGGTGACCTGATCATTTTGATCGAGGAAGAGACGCACAAAGAATTATATCGCGAAGGCAACAATGTAGCCTACGAATTACACTTGTCATTTACAGATGCTGTGTTCGGTATACAGGCCGAAGTGCCTACCATCGATGGTCGGGCCAAGATCAAGATCCCGGCCGGTACCCAAAGTGGAAAGATATTTCGTCTCAAAGGCAAAGGCTTTCCCTCTGTAAATTCTTATGAGAAAGGCGACCAACTGGTGCAGGTCAGTATCTGGACACCACAGCAACTATCGGCCGAAGAAAAAGCAGCCCTCGAAAAACTAAGCAGTTCTCCCAATTTTACACCGCAGCCCGAAAAATCCGAACGTAATTTCTTTGATCGGGTAAAAGATCTTTTTAGGTGATCAGCTTTTAGGTTTAACTCTTCTCTTTTTCTTTTTGATATCATATCGTGCGGCCGCCTGTCCTACCAAGGACGAAAACTCCGCTTGTAAAGGCTGCGAAAAATCCACAACCTGTTGCGTTAAATTGATCAGCTGCTCCCATTGTACCCCCTTTACAAAAGGAGATTCCTTTAGTTTCAACCCGAACAAGGCCACAGCGGCATTGAACTGATGGGTACGCAATTGCTCCAAGGTAGTGGCTTGATGGGTAGATAAATTGGTCATTCGCAATTGAAGGAGGGTATCGGCCGGAACCTGATAACGAAGCCATACGGAAGCGATGGTATCGGGTTGCTGATCTCGTTGCAATAGCAATAGTTCGTCCGTTGGCTCGATCTCGAATAAGGCCACCAGCTGATGCCCCGAGCCAATCTCGCCCCCCTCGATCGAAGAAAGCGTATCGAGCAAGGCCAGGGCTTTGTTATCAAAACCAATCAGCCTGTATTGACTAACCCAGCGGGGAGAAAAACTTACTTGCATGTAGACATTGTCGGCCACCGTGTATAGCGTTTGTGCAAACTCATTCATCATCACCTTTTCGGCCTCTCGCTCGGAATCGATATACGCAAAATTTCCATTTCCTTTTTCTGCGAGTAACTTGATCTTTGAGTCTTTGTAGTTGCCCATACCCACACCCAGGCAGGTCAGGTAGATCCCTTGTTGTCGTTGCGAACTGATCAGTTCCTCTAATTCGTCTTCGGTACGTAGCCCTACATTGAAATCGCCATCGGTCGCCAGAATAACACGGTTATTTCCCTTCTCAATAAAATGATCTTTAGCGATCTTATACGCCAAACGAATACCCGATTCGCCGGGTGTAGCACCCCCTGGAGTCAACGAATCAATTATTCGGAGAATACTGTCTTTCTCGCAGCCACTTACGGCGCGCAACAATACTTCGGACACCCCACCATAGGTAACCAGAGACACGGTATCCTTTTCACGCAGGTTCTTTGTGAGCATACGAAAAGAGGCTTGTAACAAAGGCAGCCGGTTGGGCATATCCATTGAGGCGGAGATGTCAATCAAAAAAACAAGATGAGAGGGAGGTAGGGTATCAAGATCTAGCTGTCGGGCTTGTACTTGTACCTGCAATAACTGATGGTCCCAATTCCATGGACAAGGTCCCAATAAAGACCCGATCGTGAACAAAGCCGTATCGGAAGAACGAACAGGAGAAGATGCAGATGCCGGAAAATAATTTAGCATCTCTTCTATGCGGACCGCATCTTGCGGTACAAAAGTACCCCGGCTCAGAAACCGTCGGATATTACTGTATGAAGCCCTATCCACATTCAGGGCCAGCCCGGTGGCAGGGTAACGGTTCGTATTGACCCAGGAATTTTCTACCAAGGCCGTGTAGGTCTCATTTCCCAGAAATGCCTTTCGCTCCTCTTGTCGGCTCAGGTTGGTCGTTCGAGAAGATAAGCTGGGTCGATCGGCGGATCGAAAAGAGGAGGAGACGATCTTTAACCGAACTTGTAAAAAAGAAGCGGAGGATCCGACCCATTTTTCAGTTTGATAGCCCTCGAGCGAAAAAGAAAAGGAATCCAACGAAGTGATACTTGTAATACCAAAGCGGCCAGCGGCACCCGACTTGAATGATACTCCTGTGGAGAGCTGACGGATTGTAACCTGTTGCAACGGATTACCGGTCTCATCACTGACCGTACCCCGAAAATAATACGATGACTGTGCCGCTGCCTTACCACACAGCCACCCAGTCAACAGTACCAACAGCACAGTCCGCATGATCAAGAGTATAAAGATTTTTGTCAACTTTCGTCCGCATCACCAGTAGCCAATTGATAAACCTGGTGATGATTCCTTCCCAATCCGTCGTAATCAAGCCCATAACCTACCACAAAACGATCGGGTATTTCAAAACCCACATAACTCAACGAGACCGGATAGACCGTAGCATCGGGCTTATGTAAAAAAGTAGCCACTCGCACAGAGGCCGGATGTTGCTGTAATAATGTTGGGATAAAATGATGCAAGGTTTTGCCGGTATCCACAATATCCTCAATCAACAGTACATCACGCCCGCTCAGGTCTTGTTCCATACCGATAGCGGTAACGACTTTACCCGAAGAGCGCATTCCCTGATACGAAGCGATCTTTATAAAACTGATCTCGGCATCGATGGCCAGCAAGCGAAACAGGTCGGCTGCGAACATAAAGGAGCCGTTAAGGACGGCCAACAACAAAGGACGTTTTTCTTTATAATCCTCACCGATCTGTTTGGCCAGTGCTGCAACGCGCAGGCTGATCTGATCGGCGGTCAACAGCGGAACAAAGGTCTTGTCATGCACTTGAATACGCTCCATAACCAAATTATTACTCGAAGTTAATAGCTATCTCGTATCTGAATGGATCAACGTGATCTTTTGTTCCGAAAAGGTAAACGAAAACCTGTTGCTGCCTTTCGCTCCAATAACATTACTTGGTCTCGATCTGCCTCGAGCAACGGCTCCATATGATTGTACTCAAATAATTTCATTAGCGGAACACGATACTGATCGGCGATGGCCAAAAAGGGAGTACCCGCCTTTACCCACACCGCGCGACAACCCTCTTTCTCGAAGACCCCTGCGGGATAATTTGTTTTTTTTTCGGCTACAGATCGAGATGACGAAGGGACTGCATCATCAGATGTACTCGTGGGTGGAGCTACTTTTTCAGAGACCACCTTGTCGGCTGAGGTAGTGGCTATTCCCGTCGTATGAGAAGCAGTTGGCTGCTCGGGTAACGCACTTTGGGGAGCAAGCGCAGCGACGGTCGTGACCGGCGCTGTAGAGGAGTTCGTGGCGGGTAATGGCTGGCCGAGCGCTAACAACGTGTATCGATTCAGATCGTAGTCTTCGATCAGGCGAATCAGCGTTTGAGCATATTGAGGATTGGTGGCATAGCCCGCTTTCTTGAGTCCCTGTGCCCACCCGGCATAATCAGTCGGAGAAAGATCGAACAACGGAAAATAGCGAGGGCTATTTTTTAAAAAATTAGAATGATCCACAAAGGAGGCCTCGGCCGTTTCGTATTTACGAAAACACTCCGAGCGTTCATCGTCATCATGACGGACCGAAGGACCGCTCCACCCTGTCTTACATTTGATACCGAAATGATTATTGGACCGCTGCACCAGCATACTGGTACCGGCTTGTGTTTCGTGAATGCCCTGCGCGAGTTTGATCGAAGCCGGTACACCGGTGCGCTGCATCTCGGCCATGGCCAGCGATCCGTATTGGTCAATATATTGCCGGATGGTCTCTTTTCCTTGACCTCGTAACGAAGTAGCCTCCCAGAAAAAGAAAACCAATAGTAGGCCGACATATTTTTGCATATTCTATTTTTTTTGGATCACACTGATTCCATCACGAAAAGGGAGCATCAGCACCTCTACCCCGGAATGATCCTTTACATAATCATTGAACGCTGCGATAGCCTTAGCGTTCTTTCCTTTAGGGATGGTCTCTAATACCTGCCCATGAAAGAACACGTTATCTGCTAAGATAAATCCTCCAGGCCGAAGCGCTGGCAAAACGATGTTAAAATAATCGATATACGAGACCTTATCGGCATCGATAAAGACAAGGTCCCAAGCAGCGGAAAGGGTTGACAATACCTGACGAGCATCGCCCAGATGTAAGCTTATTTGGCTCGCCCAAGGGGAACGTTCAATAAAACTGCGGGCAATGGCAGCTTCGCTTTCTCTGGATTCGATAGTATGCAAAACGCCCTGTGCAGTTAAGCCCTCCGCCAAACAAAGCGCACTATATCCCGTAAAGGTTCCGATCTCTAGTATTGTAGTCGGCCGTACCAACCGACTAAACAGAGAAAGAAATCTTCCCTGCCCTTTTCCGCTTAGCATATGGGATTCGGGATGATGCACTGCCGTATATTCCTCCAACTCTTGCAGCAAGGGAGCCGGATCGCTGCTATGCTGCATAGCATAGTGCCAGGCATCGGGTGAAATTATGTCCACGACTTTCGCTTTACACAAAGGTACGTTACCCCTTGGTAGGGACAGGACCTGAATGTGTAGAAGAAGAGGAACGAGAAATAAGGAAAAGCGCCAAAAAAGTGATCAAGCCGTTAAGCAAGATCAATTCGGGGCCGATCTTATAGCCACCAAAAATACGCGAAGAGAGATCGGCCAAGCCTAAGTTGGTATGGAGGAGTCCATTGTAGTACTCAGGATTACAAAGCAAGTCTAATCCAAGAGCCAAAAGTGGACAAGCCACGCAAACCATCCAAAGCCATTCAGTACGTAATCTACGTTTGGTAAGAATCCCAAAAGCGAATAATCCCAACAGAGGACCATAGGTGATTCCGGCAAATTTGAGAATGAACTGGATGATCGACTTGTCATCAACCCATTTGTATAGCAATACCATCAGCAAAAAAATGAGGGCAAAGCCCAAGTGTACAAGGAGTCTCTTGCGTCGCTTGTTTTTTTCAGTGTCAGAACGCTTATTGAAATCGAGAATATCAATGCAAAAACTGGCGGTAAGAGAGGTGATGGCCCCGTCCACACTAGGAAAGAGGGCAGAGATCAGTGCAATAATAAAAATGATACCGATCGTTCCTGAAAAAGCATCACTAAGGGCAATGGCCGGAAAGAGATCGTCTCCTTTTGCAGTAAGACCCATATTAGCGGCATAGATGTGCAGCACAGCGCCCAGTAACAAGAATAGCGCATTCACTACCACCAAGATGGTACTCATGGACATAATGTTCTTTTGCGAGTCGCGAAGTGTTCTAACACTAATGTTCTTTTGCATCATTTCCTGATCGAGCCCGGTCATGGTAATGGTAATGAACATGCCTCCCAATAACTGTTTCCAAAAGTAAAGGGGGCTATTTATATCCGTATTCAAGACCTGCGTATATCCCTTTGCACTCATCAGGTCCCAAGCGCCCGACCAGCCCAGCCCCAGCGCCTTAACCAATACCACCAAACAGATAACAAGCCCCAATAACATACCCGAGGTTTGCAAGGTGTCTGTAAAGATGATGGTCTTTACGCCCCCCTCGGCCGTGTAAAGCAATATCATTAGCAAGATGACCAGAGCGGTCGCAATAAAAGGAATGCCGAGCTTATCAAGTATGAATAATTGCAGGATATTAATGACCAGATATAAACGGGCGGTAGCCCCTACTGTCCTGGATAAAATAAAAAAGAAAGCCCCGGCCCGATGAGCATTCCCGCCAAAACGAGTCTCCAGATAGGTGTAGATACTGGTCAAGTTCATGCGGTAGTACAACGGAAGTAAGACGAACGAAATGACCAGGTACCCTAACACATAGCCTAAGACCAATTGAAAATAGTTGAAATTGATCGTGCCTACATTACCCGGTACGCTAACGAACGTAACTCCCGACAACGAAGTGCCCACCATACCAAATGCCACCAACATCCAATTACTATTACGATTACCGATAAAGAACGACTCATTATCGGCATTGCGAGAGGTATACCAAGCCACGCCGAGCAATAGTAAAAAATAACCGATTACAAAGGAGAAGAGTACAAGAGGTGACATAGGCGGCAATAATTAGAGAGCCATGCAATAGGATCTAAGGAGGTGCTGATTGAATTTTGAAGTTAGACAAAAATAAGTTCCCTTTGCCAGATGCGGCATCCCACCTCTATTGAATCCCTTGCGGTTTTTTGCGGATCCAAGACTGGAATCAATCCGATCTTTAGCGCGGATGCTCTTACACTGGGCCATTGGATGGCTGATCATCACATTCGACTAATATATGGCGGGGGCAGCGCAGGCCTGATGGGCATTATCGCTGATGCGGTATTGGAAAAAGGCGGACATGTGACCGGTATCATCCCTTCGTTGCTGTTAGAATGGGAAGTGCAACACCGGGGGCTAACCGAACTGATCATTGCAGAGGACATGCACCAGCGAAAAAAAGAATTGTACAGTCGCTGTGAGGCTGCCCTGGTCTTACCCGGCGGTTTCGGCACCTTGGATGAACTCTTTGAGATCATAACCTGGAATCAACTAACCATTCACGATAAACCCATCATTATCCTTAATAGTGATGGATTCTACGATGCGTTACTGCAACATATCGAGTGTATGCGAAAAGAAGGATTTCTCTATCAAGAAGCCCTTGATAAAATTAGCGTGATAAAAAAAGTAGAGGAGTTAGGCCATTACCTGTAAGATCGGCCTCGACGACCATTCTCCTGAAAAAGCGGAATCTGAATTCCCCCTCTGAACACAGGAACGGAACGACCGTAGGCATCCGTATAGGGAGAATATAAGTTACCCGATACGTCAAAGAGGATCGAAAGATAATAGAACGGCACGCCTCCCTTACCCCAACGATTGCTGGTATAGCCCCCTCCCACCAATACGCTGCCTGCATCGATACGGCGCACCTCAGGAGGTCCTAGTACCGGAATACTGCGCTGTCGTATAAAATTATGTTCGAGCTGTCCTTGCAAAAAAATACTGCGTAACGGATAGAGCCGCAGCCAACCTCCGCCCCCATAGACCGATTGACGAAGCTTATTATTGAAGATCCCATTGTAATCGCGGATGGAGTTGTACGTATAATTGACCTGAAGAGCCAGGTCTACATAATCGGTAAGACTATAACCAAAGACCGGATTTCCGCCAATGAGAAAGGTGTTATTGAAAACCCCAAAAGATACCGAGCCACCAGTAAATAAATTCTTTTTCCAATCACCCGGCTCTTTATCACGCTGAGCAACTACCGAAAAAGAAAGAAAAAAACAAATTCCTGTCAATAAGGGGAGCAACAGCACTTTCTTAAAATAAGGTCGGCTTACTACCATAAAATTCATAGCGGATCATTTAAAATATCTTATCGGCATTCAATATGCCATTGGGATCGAATGCGCGTTTGATATCACGCATAAGTCGCAACGATGTTTCTTCGAATACGATGGGCATGAAGCTTTTTTGAATCAGTCCAATACCATGCTCGGCACTAATGGTTCCTCCCAGGCGATGCACCAGCTTGAATAACTCAGCAATAACCTCTTGCATAGGCCCATGTCCATAGCTATTGGGAACGCCCTCTTTTCGAATTCGAATATGCAAATTGCCATCGCCGGCATGTCCATAGCAGATCACATCGAATCCATGCGTCTTACCCATAGCTTTGACGCCCTTGATAAGAGCCGGTAACTCGGCCCGGGGCACCACGGTATCTTCCTCGATTGTATAGCCAACCAGTTTGGCAGCTTCGGCCGCACGGCGACGCAACTTCCAGAGTTGATCTTTTTGACTGGCATCTTCGGCAAAATAGATCTCTCCTATATCAAATTGAGTCAATAACGTTCCGATCGCCTCCATTTCTCCCATTAATACGTCCATATTGTTGCCATCTACCTCAATGATCAGGTGCGCAGCTGTATCATCGGTGATCGGAACGGCGGCCGTTCCCACCAACTCGCTCACGATCTTGAGCGCATCGATCTCCATTAATTCCAGTGCACTGGGCGTAAACCCGGCCCTGAAAATGGCACTTACCGCCTCGCCGGCCTCCTCTAACTTTCTAAAAGGCACCAACATCAGCAGTTCTTGTGTGGGCAGGGGTATTAATTTAAGAACGATCTTGGTCACGATCCCCAAGGTGCCTTCGCTCCCTACGACCAATTGTGTCAGGTTATACCCTGTTACATTCTTGAGCACATTCGAACCGGTCCAGATGATCTCTCCGGTAGGCAGTACCAGCTCGAGATTAAGTACATAATCTTTGACCACCCCGTACTTGACCGCCTTGGGACCACCGCTATTCTCCGCAATATTTCCACCAATAAAACAAGAGCCGCGGCTACTGGGGTCGGGTGGATAAAATAATTTTTTCTCCTTTACCGCTTGCTGAAGCACCTCGGTGATAACACCCGGCTCGGTAGTAACCTGAAGATTTCGTTCATCGATCGACAGTATACTATTCATGCGCTCGGTACTAAGCAATACTCCTCCCAAATGTGGAAGGGCCCCACCACTAAGTCCTGTGCCGGCTCCACGCGGCGTAACCGGAATCAGATCGGCATTACAGATAGTCAAAATAGCACTGATCTCTTGGGCTGTGCGCGGCTTGATGACGACCTCGGGTAAAAAATGCAGGTTCTCCGTTTCGTCATGGGCATAATGATCGAGCGTCTCCGCATCGACATATACATATTCGGCTCCAACGATCGCTTTAAAACGATCGATATGCGAAGCCAGCAGGGTACCTTTTTTTGACATGCAAGATCAGCTTAGAGTCCAAAAATCGGCATAAAAAGGCAACTGAAAAAGACTAATACCGAAAAGAAGGACACATGGATTCTCTTCGGTTGCCCCGGTAGGGATCGGTTAGTCCCTGTTTGACCAGCGAGAGCTCTAAGGCACCTCTCCGGTTGTTGAAATTCTTAAGCGAAGACATCGTTGCATCATAGCTGAATTGCAGTACCATGTCTTTGAATCCAAGACCGACCATCGGGATCAGCGATTCGTTATATCGATAATAGAGCCCGCCGGATAATACATATTCTCCATCGCCGGAGAGATTGTAGTGTGCATTGACCCCTCCTACCCACTCCGAGGCTGCGGCCTGTATGGAAAAATAGAGGTGCGGACTGACAATAACTTGATCGTTGAGTTTAAAGCTGGCATTGAAAAAACCATTGTAGCGAACCGGGATCCGATTATCGATTCCATCGATACTTGCAAAAAAACTCTCTTGCGGTCTGTTCAGGTGCATGGCGGAGAAACCCAAATTAAAAAAGGTAGCGTCCGACGGAAAATAGGCATAATTGAGGCCCACCTGCATATCGACGTAATTAATGTTATTGGCCGCGAGTAAGGGCGCCAGATTCGATTGATGACTATCAAAGAACTGCCCGTTCCATTGTGCCGGAAAGGTGAGCCCCGAAGTGTTGATATTCTTATTGGCCCAACCCACATTAAAGCCAAGCCCGAGCAAACTCCCGTTCCCGATCATTTGATGATACGCCAAAGAGCCGTACACTTTGGTAGAGGTAAGCGCACTGGTTCCGGCTACATCGCGAAGCAATAGACCGCCTACTCCGAGCCAACCGGTTTGCTCGCTGTTCTGCAAGAGTTGTGCATCGCCAAAGACACTCATGGTCTTGTAGGGAAAGGCTGTGACCGAAGCCCATTGACTGCGATAGTTGATACCGAGACGATAATCTCCATCGGGAATAAAACCCGTGTGAGCAGGGTTGACCAATAAAGGCGTTTGGGTAAACTGAGAAAAATGCAGGTCTTGAGCCGATAGCCCCTGCAAGAGGCTACTCGCAACAATAAAAAAATTGACTATGATACGACCGTACTGCATGTCTTTATCGAATAAGCGTGATATCCCCTTTTTTGATCAGGGTCTTTCCATCGAAAAATTCAACTGACAAGGTATAAATATAAACATCCATTGGCTGCAGTACCCCTTGATAGGTACCATTCCAACCCTGCTCCAGGTCAATGGATTCAAATACTTTTTGCCCCCATCGATTCCATATTTCCAGTTTCATTTTGCTAATGCCAAATCCCCGTACTTTAAGCACTGAATTGATATCCCCACTCAATGGGGTAAAGCCGGTGGGAACATCCACCGCCGGCACAACCGTCGCTTGCACGCTACGACAAGTGGTGCGTGGGCAATCCAACGAATTATACGAAGTCAGACAAGCCTGAAAGGTGCCTGTGGCCCGATATTGACGCACGATCGGTGCCCGCGACGTCGTAAGCAAACTATCTCCATCGCCAAAAACCCACTTGAAGCGAACGGCATCGGCCGAACTCTGGTTGGTGAAGGTATGAGGGGTGTTGGGCTGCAAGGCCGTGGGCGAGACCGAAAAATTAGATTGCGGCGCATCGAGTACTTGCACTAAGAATCGTGCGGTGTCACTAAGATTACAGGTATTGGGATTCGTTGCGACCAGCGTAATGGTATAAGTACCCGGTGTGGTGTAGGTATAATTTGGTGAGGCCGAAGTAGACGTGTTGCCATCCCCAAAATTCCAAAGATAGGTTTGAGCAGACAGCGAATTGTTCGTAAGCAAGGGTTGAAATGGAATACAGCCCCTGGCCGTACTCGTAAAGCTAGCTTTTACATTCGCATCAACGCTAATGGGTATGATCAACGAATCGGGAGCATTACAATAGGTCGTATCCTGTAAATAGAGTCGCACATTATACGTACCAGGACCGGCAAAGTTGTGATTGACCGGACCCGGTCCCGCCACCACGGGCGCGGAGCCATCCCCAAAGTTCCAAAGGAAAGAATTGGCCCTAAAGGGATAACCTGGCAAAGTGGTCGATAGATTATCAAAACGATAATTGAACGCAGTACAAGGAGGAAGTTTGACAGGATCAAAATCGAGATCGGCCTCAATATTACCCACCCTGATCTGTATATAGGAAGTATCTCTGATATTACAAGTAGTAGGATCTACGGCGATCAATCGAACCGTATAGGTGCCAACGGCCAAATATTGATGCGAGTTAGTGGCCGTAGTGGTCGTTTCGTCGGGCGAACCATCTCCAAAGTTCCAGATATAGGATTGTGCAGTAGCGACCGTATCGGTAAAAGCAACGGTGAGCGGTACACAACCCAAGGTATCACCCGCTATATTATTGATACTGGAGCGAATGCCACTTTGCACCCCTGAAAGATTCATGGCGATCTTGACCATAGTAAGACTACATCCCGCGCCACTAGAATTATTGGAGGTAGACCACGAACCAGCGGTTACCGGAAAAGTAGGTCGTGGGCCTGTTCCCACCATACAGTTACCACAGATAGCCTGATAGATGGTACCGCGACTATCAAAGCGACTAGTGCCTCCATCTACGTGATCATTACCGCCATTTTGCGAATTATCCTCACCAAAAAAACTTCCGAATAAAATGCCGGCGGCATCTTTTTTGAGCACAACGAAATAAAAATCCTTACCATCGGTTACTGATTTGAACGCATCAGGAGTAACCGGTAAACCGGCCGTGCTAGCACTGGTAAACCCGGAACCAAACCCAGCACCACCCCAACCAGACATATATACATTTTCGCAGCGATCAACTAAAAAAGCAATAGGAGAGATATTAGGAACAGCCGCCCCCGTACCAAATGCAGCCGAGTACACATAGGCAGAAAGGTCGGGTTGCAACTTGGCAATAAATTGTTTTCCGGCGGGATTATTAAAAGGAGCGCTTGCATTCGAGATTGGCCAGCTTCCTGTAGTTTGACCCATCACATACGGAAATCCATTGGCATCGAATTGCACGCCAAAGACCTGATCGATCGCTGTGGTTCCGATAAAACTGGTACGCAGTCGCTGAGTACCCGTGGGGTTGATAATAGCAACATATCCATCAATGGCACCCCCCAGCGAAGGACCGATCACGGTACCGGTTTGTGTAGCGGGGATCAGGTTTGCGCTTTCAGTTCCTCCGGCCATATAGATATTCCCATTGCCAGGATGTACGGCCAGTACATAGCCGGCATCATTACCCGTACCTCCCAAAAAACTGGCAAAGATCAAATTGCTCAGGTCAGAAGAAAGTTTTAACAACACGGCGTCTTGCGCACCACCGCCAAAATTAGTTTGAAACGCCCCGGCGGTGGTAGGAAAACGACCGGTACCTGTAGCGGAGGATTGCGTATGAGAGGCAACTAATACATTGCCTTGTGCATCTAAAATAATTTCTCCTCGGCCATCATCTCCGTAATTACGTTGCAGCGAACTCAGCGAGCGCGCCGTAGCAATGTTGACCGCATCGGGCCCACTGCCCCCGATCTTGCGCGATCCCATCAGTACGGTGCCGGTCGCATTGAGCTTGGCAACCACAATATCAAATCCGTCTCCGGCCAAGGTTCCGTTATTGATGACCGGAAATCCATTGACTCCATTAGGAGAATTGGTTCGACCGGTCACATAAAGATTCTGTTGCGCATCGACCACCAAGCTATGGGGTTGTTCATCGCCCGCCCCACCCAGGTACGTGGCCCAGATCCGTCGGGTACCATCGGCACTTAATCGAATTAATCCCATATCGGTTGTACCGCCTCGAAAACTTGATTGAATAGCTCCGGGACTAACCGGAAAACTGCCCCCCTCATTGAACACGATGCCACCGGCATACATACTGCCGTCGGGTCCATACGTAGCGGTAAATCCCCAATTGTCGGCGGTGCTGCCAGAAAACGAACAGAATACAAAAGAGGGATCGATAACTAGTGTAGTATTCGGGTCGTACGATCCTACTTCGAATCGCAGCAGATTGTCCTGTAACCGATAGCGACAACTAATTTCTTTGCGCCCGGCTTGTGAAGGCTGATAGGTAAAGGGAGAGGATTCCCGAAATGATCCGATCGAAGTACTTAATACTAATTCGCGGTTTTGCACCGCCATCTTGTCTACTCCCTGATAGCGAAGGACTATATCGGCAGGATTCCCGCCGGGCCGCACGATCAGATCGTACTTTAAGGTGCCGGCATCACTATAATATCGAAGGTCGATATTTGGATAAATATCCTGGATGGTGATGACTTGGTAGATCGAGCAGGAAGTGGCCCAGCGAGTGGGATTATTTCCTACAAAATAATTTTCGTACGAAGGCAACGGACTCTCTCCTTGGATCTGTGCTATAGCATGTTCCCGCTTTTTGACATCCACAAAGTCGACATTCCAAGCATGGGCACGAATATAAAAATCGCTTGTGTCGCCATGCTTCAGTTTTTGGATCTTGGCTAGATCACCGGGATTTTGTTGCAAAATCGTGAAGCCCCGCTCACGAATAAAAAAATATCCATTATTGACCTGCCCCCTGTACTGGACTTGCTGATCCCACTGGCCCTTGTTCTGCACGAACTCGATAGCCCCTTGTGCAGAGACCACGAGCGAGCCGCAGATCCAAACCAATAAGAATGATAGCTTTTTCAACCGGCAGATTTCATTTAAGGTAACAAAAATCCCTCGTGGGGAGTTCGAAAGAACTGTTAAGAGTGCAGAAATACCTCCCATTTGACAGCGAGCTGACAAATGGGTTTAACATATAACGCCGTAGGGCTCAGGATATTTTGCTCCAGGTCAGTATCGCCTTTCGTAGATTTACGAATTCGCGTAGCCGAGCATGGCGGGGGCTTTCCAATCCAGGGTCCATCTCCAGAAGTTGTGCCGCCTTTTCGCGGGCTACTTCGAGTAAACTTCGGTCGGCCACCAAAGAGGCTAGTTTAAAGGGCAGGGCCCCACTTTGCCGGGTGCCCTCAATTTCTCCCGGGCCTCGCAGCGCCAGATCTTTCTCTGCGATCTCAAAACCATTACCCGTTTGGGTCATTATCTTAAGTCGCTCACGGGCATCGGCCCCCAGTTTGGGGCCTGTCAACAGTACACAATAACTTTTCTCGGAACCGCGCCCCACTCTTCCGCGTAGCTGATGCAATTGAGAGAGTCCGAATTTTTCAGCGCTTTCGATCACCATCACAGACGCATTGGGCACATTTACCCCCACCTCGATAACGGTGGTAGCGACCATGATCTGTGTATCGCCTTCGACAAACCGTTTCATATTGATCTCTTTTTGCTCGGCCGGCTGTCGCCCGTGCACCATGCTGATATGGTAACTAGGCTCAGGAAAAAAGGCCTTGACCTCTTCGTACCCCTTCATCAAGTTCTCATAATCGAGCGTGGCACTTTCTTCGATCAAGGGATAAATAAAATAGATCTGCCGTCCCGTGGTGATCTCACTTTTAATGAAGTCCATTACCCGGCTGCGATCTTTTTCGAATCGGTGCACCGTTTTGATCGGCTGGCGACCCGGTGGCAACTCGTCGATAACGCTGTAATCCAGATCTCCATAGGCAGTCATGGCGAGTGTACGGGGTATGGGCGTTGCCGTCATCACCAGCATATGCGGCGGCACCACAGACTTTTTCCAAAGTTGGGCCCGCTGCGCTACTCCAAAGCGATGTTGCTCATCGATGATGACGAGTCCCAGTTTTTTAAACGTAACACTGTCTTCGATCAAGGCGTGCGTGCCAATTAATAAGGATAAGGATCCTTCTTCCAATTGATTCAGCAGTTGTTTTCGCTCCCGGGTACGGGTCGAACCGGTCAATAATCCTACGGACAAGCCCAGCTTTTGCAACAGGGCACTTACCGAAGCAAAATGTTGTTGACAAAGAATTTCGGTAGGAGCCATCAAACAGGCCTGGTAACCATTATCAACGGCCAATAACATGCAGAGTACGGCCACAATGGTCTTTCCACTACCCACATCACCTTGTAATAGTCTGTTCATTTGCTTCCCATTGGCGGTATCGGCCCTAATTTCTTTGATCACTCGTTTTTGCGCCCCAGTCAGCCCGAACGGGAGATGATGTTTATACAGATCATTAAAATACTGCCCTACTTTCTCAAAGACGACCCCTTCTGAGAACCGATGTCGCTGCCATCGAACCAGCTGCATCCGAAGTTGCGCCACCAATAACTCCTCGAATTTTAACCGCAATAAGGCTTGCTGGTAATGTTCTGTAGATTCCGGAAAATGAATTTGTCTAAGCGCCTCGCTACGCACCATCAGTGTCATGGGCTTTAACGCGTCGAGAGGTAAGGGCTCGGTAAGATCGCTGTCCTTGAGTTGCGCGAACAAAGCTTGCGTTAAGCGCCCCAGCGCTCTTCCACCAAGTCCCTTAGATTTTAGTTTCTCCGTAGTGGAATAGACTGGCTCCAGGAATTTTTTTTCTAGTGTTTGCTCCGGTTCGATCTTTTCGATCTCAGGATGCACCAGTTGAGGACGACCATTAAAGAAACTAAGTCTTCCATACACCAGATAAGAGCAACCCGTTTGAATTATTTTTTGTACCCAGTTGATCCCCTGAAACCAAGCTAATTCAATAGTACCGGTACGATCTTTGAAGGATACCAATAATCTTTTTCCAGCCCGCTGCCCTACTACCTCCTGGTGTAGGATAACACCTGCCAACTGCACGAATTCCATATCAGGACGAAGTGAATCGATCGAATTAATGCGCGTGCGATCGATATGCCGGTAGGGATAATACTCCAACAGATCACCGAAGGTAAAAATGCTTAGCTCCTTTTTAAGCAGTTCGGCACGCAGCGGACCCACCCCCTTTAGGTATTCGATAGGATAACTTAATATAGAAGCCGAAGGTGCGATAACAAAAAATTACTTTCCAATACAAAACTTACTAAAGATAAAATCAAGTTGATCCTCGTTAGTGATCTCTCCGGTAATTTCTCCAAGGTACTGTAGACAGCGTCGTACTTCGAGCGCCAGCAGGTCGCCAGGTAATGATTCCTTTAACCCTCTCCGGGCATCGAGCAAGGCTTTATGCACTTCTTGCAAGGCCTGAAAATGACGAACATTGGTAACGATGGTATGCTCTGTATCGAATTGCCCCTTGAGCACATGGGTTACCATGGCCTGGGTCAATTGATCGAGGTCTTGTCGGGTCTTGGCGGCTATAGAAATGACATTCCCTAACGCGGATAAGAACGCCTGAGAAGAAGCCGCTGGTACCAGATCGCTCTTATTGGCCACCAGTAAAAAATTCAAGGACGCAGCTTCAGCTTGTTTTTTCCAGGCGATCACTTCATCTACCGGCTCCGCACTATCAAATACATATAATACCAAGTCGGCCGATCGCATTTTTTCAAGACTGCGTTCCATACCGGCCGCTTCGATCCGATCAGTTGTTTGATCTCGCAAACCAGCCGTATCGATCAGCCGAAATAAGATATTCTCTATGTTGATTGCTTCCTCGATCGTATCGCGCGTGGTACCGGGAATATCGCTGACCAGTGCACGACTTTCGTTGAGTAAGCTATTCAGCAAGGTCGATTTTCCGGCATTGGGCTTTCCAATGATAGCGACCGATACCCCATTACGAATGGCATTGCCCAATTGGAAAGACCGCAGCAACGAAAAGGTCGATCGTTCCAGTTGCTCCAAGAGAGCAGTCAATTTTGTTCGATCGGCAAACTCAACATCCTCCTGCGAAAAGTCAAGCTCCAGTTCAAGTAAGGCCGAAAATTGTAAGAGTTGTTCGCGCAGTAGCATCAGCTCTGCTGAAAAGCCACCTTTTAAGCCTTGCAGTGCAGTTCGCTGCGCGGCGCGCGTACCCGAAGCGATCAGATCGGCTACGGCCTCGGCTTGTGTCAGGTCTAGTTTCCCTTTTAAAAAAGCCCGCTGTGTAAACTCTCCTGGGCGAGCCAACCGTGCGCCTTCCGCCAGGCAAGCCGCCACGATCTCTTGTAATACAAAGGGTGAGCCATGACAGCTGAATTCCACTACATCTTCTCCTGTATACGATCTTGGATTTTTATAGATAGCGACCACCACCTCGTCAAGTGATCGCCCTTGCTGGGTCAATACGCCTACATGAAGCGTATGTGATACCTGCTCCGATAATTTCTTGGCGGTAAATAATCGGTCGGCTATCGATAGCGCAGCAGCGCCACTCATTCGAATAACACCGATCGCCCCCACTCCAGGTGGAGTAGCCAGCGCAACGATCGTATCATCCCATCCCTGCAACGTATTCATAGAAACAAAAGTAACTTAAAAAAAAAGTCCCCTCTTGCAGGGGACTGGGTACGCTTTTGATCGGTTAATTTTTTATTCGCCCTCAACGCGGAAAGTGATAGGCTGTTTACGATAGGCCTTTACTTTTTGTCCGTTTTGAATGGCTGCACTCCATTTAGGTCCCTTCTTGATCACTCGCATGGCCTCTTCTTCCATCCCATAGCCATGGTTGGTCAAAGCGCGAACATCACTGATATTACCTTCTTTGTCCACGACAAATTGCACTACCGTTGTGTAGGTTCCTTCAGGAGCTCCATTATCAGTAGCCACCTGGCCATTGGCATTCCGCTCCAGGTATTGGCGCCACTTACTATCTCCACCAGGAAAACTGGCTTCGATCTCTACTTTATCGAAGATCTTGTTATCATCAACTTTCTCTTCGATGATTTGCTTACCATTATCTATGTCTACCGGAGCGGCAAGTCCCTCATCCTTGATACCCTCGACATTGACCACATCGATCTTGGCTTCTTTTAGCTCCTCTTGTGGCGGAGGGGGTTTCTCTACTTCCTCGTCTTTTTTAATAACGGGAGGAGTAAACTGCTTCATCTCTACCTTGGGAGGCTCCTGCTTTGGCGGTGGAGGGGGGGGAGGGGGTGGCGGTTCTTTTTCTTCTTGCTTTACATCTTGCAGGGTCATCTCATTGATCTTGACTTTTGCATCATCACTATCACTGAGAGTCTTGTTCAAAAAAGAAATCAGCAATATCAAACCGGCAGCAGAAGCCGTTATGATCAATGCATTCCGCACGCGCTCGTGATAAGACTTTCGAAGGTCGTAGGCACCATACTCCTTATTTCTACCCTCAAAAATGATATCGAGGATATCGGCTGATAATATTTTGTTTAGTTCCATACTATTATTTTTCAGATTCTACTTTATACCATTGGACTCTTCTGTCTTTTTGATCAATTCGTACTCCACATCGGCGATCTTGACCATGGCGTAGGTGCGGACCTGATTGATGGTCATTTCGTCCAGAATGTCGACGGTATTCTTATAGGTGGCATCGTCACTGGGCTTTATGATGACCACAAAATCCTTATCAGCACAATTGCTGACAGGCTTTCCCTTTGCCTTCGCCTCCGCCTCACAGGCCGGGTCGGGCCGCTGGTAATACCGATCCATCACTTCTTTCTTTTTATTGATGATGATGTCTCGGATCCCTTTAAAGGTGGTTTGCTTAAAATTATTACCGGTGGCATCTACGACCAGTTTACCCTCGTAATAATAAACCTGATCTCCCTTTCCCAGCATAACGGTGAGTACCGAGGACTCTTTTACCTCGGTCTGCTCATCTTGCTTCTTGATATCCTTGGGCATATTAAGGTCGAGCGTAGTGGGAGAACTCATGGTTGCTGTGAACACGAAGAACGTGATCAACAAAAACCCAAGATCCACCATGGGGGTCATGTCTACCCGGGTAGAAAGTTTTTTAGCTTTCTTTACACCCGGGCCTTTTTTACCGCCCTGCTCTGCACCACTATCTATACTTGCCATAGCGAAATGTAATTGGGGTTAGAAAATTAATTATTTCTCTTTCTCTTGTTCTGCCTTGTATAAGGCCGATCCTACCGGCACATCGTCGAGCTGCGTAACCAGGTTGTACTTAAACTCCTCGTTTTTCTTGAGTGCCTGCACCACCGCATTAAAGGTCGGATACTTTGAAAGTCCGTCTCCTTTAATGAGATAATTTAACTTTTCGCCTGCAAACGCCGCCTTGGCTTCTTTGATCCACCAAACCAGTTGGTTATTGAGCGTATCAAGCACTGGTATACCGGGCTGACTCAACTTGGGCTGATCCTTAAAATCAGTATCGAGCAATTGCTTAAGTCCCCCAAAAGGAACCCCTACCAGGTACGTTTTACGAAAATTAGCCATCTGCTCTGGGGTCAATCCCAGATTCTGGCTGGTATTGATGCCCTTGATAATAGCATCGTACTTGCTCTGGTCGTTATCGGAAAGAACCGTAAAATATACTCGGTTCGCCGAGTCGATAGAGATCATCACGGCATTATTCTCGGGCAATTTCTGCGACAGCACCGAGCCGGGTGTGGTTATCTCGACGGGCTCCGGTGGTTTGAACTTTGTCGCCATAATAAAAAAGGAGAGGATCAGAAACGCTATGTCCACAAAGGGGGTCATATCCGTATCCGTGCTCCTTTTTGGTATCTTGGCACTAGGCATGGGTTCGATAATTTAATTTAATGAATGGATAACACGTAGCAAAAAAGCGTCTTCTATTACTTGTACAAAGAAGCAAAGCTTTGCGTTAACGTAAATCCGGATTCATCGATACCATGGGTGATAGAATCGATTCGAGTCGTGAACATGTTATACATGATCAGGGCAATGGCAGAGGTTCCGATACCGAGTGCAGTATTATAAAGGGCCTCGGAGATACCTACTGCCAGGTCAGCCGCTGCACCGCCACCACCTTCTTCTCCAAGGGCAGCGAACGAACGGATCATACCCAATACGGTTCCAAGCAGGGCAATCAGAGTACCCACTGAAGTGATCGTGGATAAGAACACGAGGTTCTTTTGCAGCATAGGCAACTCAAGGGCGGTAGCCTCTTCTACTTCTTTCTGAATGGCCATCAATTTTTGATCGGTAGACATGCCCGACTCAGACACCATTTCTTTATAGCGACGCAGACCGGCCTTCATTACATTACCTACAGAACCTTTTTGCTTGTCGCATTCAGCAAGTGCGGCATCAACGTTACGGCTAGCCAATTGGAATTGGATCTCACGAATAAAATTGTCAATATCTCCGTTACCCAATGAACGACGAATGGTCAGGTAACGCTCAATGGAGAATACGACCACCATTAAAAACATACCGATCAGCAGGGGAACGATAATTCCTCCTTCGTAAATACGGTGAAAGGCATCTTTAGGTCCCATGTGATGAGGCCAGAATCCGCCAGCAGAATCAGGTTCATTAAAGCCAGAAGCATCTCCCATCATAAAGCGCCAAATGGAATACCCTGCGATTACACATACTAGTGGTGCAATCCATGAGATGGAATTTCCCCCATGCTTAGCGGGAGCCGAAGTTGTTTTAGTTGCTGATGTTGCAGTTGGTTTAGTCTCAGCCACGTTTGATTTTTTTAGGTCCATTGTTGAGTTATTAGGTTTTAATAAAAACTTCAATTTCCGCGAACGGAAGGGGGTCAAGTTAAGGAATTTTTGAAATGCAAAAACCCCCCCCCATTTTTTCATAATAATTTGATACCTCTAGCGCTAAAACAGCCAAAAAGGGGGTAAAAATTGTGGAAAATCAGCCCTTATTCGTAGCGCAGGGCCTCGATGGGATTGAGTTTTCCGGCCTTACGGGCAGGGTAAAGTCCGGCCAGAAGCCCCACCAGGGTGCAAATGAATATACCATAGAACACCCAGTTCCAGGGGATCACAAAACCGGTATTGAGCACAAGTGAAAAAAGATTTCCTACTCCCACGCCTAGTAAAATACCAAAGACAGCCCCCAGCATACTAATGATGATGGCCTCCAATAAAAATTGGCGACTCACCATTTTTCGTTTGCCCCCAATGGCCTTGATAAGACCTACCTCACGGGTACGCTCCGAAACGGAGACCAACATAATATTCATCAGACCTATCGCCGCCCCGATCAAGGTGATCAGACCGATCACGGTAGCCGATATCGTCAGAAATCCGATACTGTTCATCGCCTTTTCGGCAATGCTATCACTTCGGTCGATCACAAAATTGCTCTCCTCTGTAGTCTGCAAGCGACGTACCGAGCGGAATAAGGCCTCTGCCTCGCCCATAGCAGCAGGCACCCACTGAATCTGAGAGGCCTGAATGGCAATGGTAAAAGAACCCGTTCCGCTAAAATTACGATTCACGTTATTGTAAGAGGTCACGATCATGTTATCTCGACTAAACCCGAACGAAGAGCCCTTGCTCTCGAGTACGCCTAGTACCCTATAGGGTATGGAATTGATGCGGACGACCTTATTGACGGCACTGCGATACCCTTGCTTAAATAATTTATTGGCAACATCGAAGCCTAATAAACAAACGTTTCTGCCTGTTTCCACATCGGAGCGGCTCATGTTTCGACCCGACTCGATCGTAAAGCCATTGAGGGCTAAGAAATTTTCATCACCTCCTTGTACCATCACATTGGGACTGGTCTTCAGGTTCTCATAAGAAACGATAGAATTACGCCCTCCGGAGAGACCAATGCTTTTAACGGACGGAAAATTGAATTTCGACACAAAGAGTTCGGCCTCATCACGCGTAATTTTTTTATCGAGACTAGAGGCACGCTCCTTTTTCTTGCCCTTTTGCGAGAGCTTCATATCATTACTTTGATTACCCCCGCCACCGAAACGAATATTGCGGGCCTTGTAGCGAATGGTAAAACCACTGGCCCCCATACTAGAGAAACTTTCTGTAAACTTTTGATTCATGGCCTCTATGGCCGTGATGATGCCAATGAGGGCCATAATACCGAACGCAATAATCGAAACGGTCAAGCCGGTACGAAGCCGATTGCCCCGAATGGTGCGAAATGCCAGTGAGAATATATCGGTAAACCTCATGATTTACTTGTAAAGGTACCATTGCAAGGGCCCTTCACAAAGAAAAGCTTGATGAACGGTAAAAGTGGCTCAGAAATAAAGTTGTCCGATCAATAACTGGGGAAACAATCCCAGCACGATCAATAAAACGGCCACCCCGATCAACAGGCGGGTAAAGCCGGGATCGAAGGTGATGGGGTCAGTTTGTCCGACCGGCTTAAAGTACATGGCCTGTATGACCCTAAAGTAATAGAATACACTAACGGCAGCCATTACCAGCGAAAACAGCACCAGCCAAACACTTTGTTCCAGGGCGGCCTTGATCATGTAAAACTTGGCCAGAAAACCTCCGGTAAGCGGTATACCGGCCAAGGATAAAAAAAAGATGGTCAACGCCGCGGCTACCCAAGGATAACGGCTAGCCAACCCATTGAAAGCCTCGAAAGAATAATCTTTCATGCGGATAAGAACGGCAAAGATGCCGATCGTGGCCAACGAGTAGGTCGCAGCGTACAACAATAAACCTTCCTTAGCCGTAGTATTCATGGCAAAAACAGCCAACAACATAAACCCAGCCTGCGCAATACTCGAATAAGAAAGCATACGCTTGACACTTTGCTGAAAGACAGCAGTAATGTTGCCCATAAAGAGCGTCAGCGCGGCCAGGGCCGCTACCCATGCCTGCCAAGCATTGATCTGCAAGGCAAAACTGCGATCGAATAATCGCACAAAAGCAGCAAATACGGCAACTTTGACCACGGTCGCCATAAACGAAGTAAATACAGTAGGCGCCCCATCATACACATCGGGTGTCCAAAAATGAAAGGGTGCAGCAGAGACTTTAAAGGACATCGCAATTAGCAGCAGTAACATTCCAGAAAGCATCAGCGAATTAGATACACGGATCGTATCGGCTACTCCCGAGAGGGCAAAACTTCCGCGGGCACCATAGATCAAGGCGATTCCCATCAGCAAGATCCCCGAAGAGAAAGCACCGAGCAAAAAGTACTTTAACGAAGCCTCATTACTTTTTAAATTTTTCTTATCGCTTCCGGTCAAAATATAAAGCGGGATCGTAATGATCTCGATCCCCAGGAACAAGATCAACAACGACTCAAAGGCACTTACCATCAACAGGCCACAGATGATAAAGAATAAAAGCGCTAAGTAATCGGCGCAGTGAGCCCCGATCCGCTCCATGGCCGATCCGCTGAGCACCAGATAAATAAATACGGCCAACAAAAGAGTCGAGTTGAACAAAAGAGCATAGTGATCGAATGCAAGCATTCCAGTGGTATCGATCGCAAGCAGATGCCATCCCTTCATCTCGGCCACATTGAGCCCTATCAAGATCGCGACACCAGCCATGGCCACGTAACGCACCACGTTCATTCGCTTGATCGCGACCCCACTGAACATCATGATCACTCCCCATAAAGCCGAAACAAGTAATGCATTCATATTGGAGAACTTAGAAGTTTTTGAACAAATAACTAATATCGATCTGTTTGAATAGATTGTCGCTATACGATGCCGTTACATCGAGTAAGGGCTGTGGAAAAAGACCAAAGACAAAAATGAGACCCACTACGATCAGCAAAACCAATTGCTCTTGCACCGATAGTTTGACGGGCGGCAGGGGTTGCGAAGGGCCTTCCCCAAAGAAAACCGAGCGGATCATGCCCAACATATAAACGGCCGATAAGATAATGCCCGATCCAGCCACTACCGTAAAGACCCAATAATAATTTGACTTGGTAGCCAATAGCCCGGTAAACATCAAGAATTCACCGACAAAGCCATTGGTTAGCGGCAACGCGATGTTGGCAAAGGCGATGATGACCATGAACAGTGTTAAGCCCGGTGATCGTTGAGCCAATCCGCCCAGGTCTGCGATCTTGCGGGTACCCAGATTTCTTTCGATCAGATCGACCAAGAACCACATTCCCATAATGTTGATACCATGCGCGAATAACTGAAAGCAAAGTCCTTGTAAAGAACCCAAATTACCAGCGAAGGCAGCCGCCCCCATCAATCCAATATGTGCGATAGAAGAATACGCCACCAGTCGTTTCAGATCGTCTTGACGCCATGCGATCAGCGAAGCATATACGATGCCCCCTACGGCCAATCCCATGATCACATCACCCCACTGATACGCGGCGACCGGTAAGATCGGCAGCAACCACCGAAGGAGTCCGAGTATTCCCATTTTGACCATCACGGCACTTAATACCAGGGTTACCGGCGTAGGCGCTTCTTCGTAAGCATCGGGTTGCCAGGTGTGAAAAGGAAAAAGAGGAAGCTTGATCGCAAAGGCCGGTAAGATCAACCAAAGCAGCCAGGACTGTTGCGTATTGGTAAGGTTGAGTTTTAAGATCGCATCGAGGGCAAAGGACTTTTCGGGAGTCAGGGATTGCAGATAGATTAGCCCGGCCAATAATAAAATTGAACCTAAGAAGGTATAGATAAAAAACTTGAACGTAACGGCAATGCGGCGCGGTCCACCCCAAATGGAACTAAGAAAATACATAGGGATCAGGGCCAGCTCCCAACAGAAATAAAATAACAAACCATCGGTAGCCAAAAAGACACCCATCATGCCGGCCTGCGCCAGCAAGAGCCAACCATAAAAAGCGCCTGGCTTTTGCATTGATCTTCCTTGCAAATAGAGGGCGAGTAGAAAGTAAACAACGGCATTCAGTAAACAAAGCACCTTTCCCAAAGGATCAAGGGACAAAGAGAACGAACTGCCCACATCGGACATCCACGCAGCGGAAAAACGATGAAGTTCGGGCTGATCCCAACTGGTAAGGGCCAGCAATACGAGCAAAAATTGTAAACCGGCCGCTAGCAGAAAAACAGGGCCAACCCACTTTTTATGGTCTCCGATCATAAAGGAAACAAGACCACCCAACAGGGGTATCAATAATATCAATAATGCAATCATAAGCGGTTCCGCCTAGCGGTTGGTTTATTTTCTTATAAAAAATTGAATGAAGAGCATGACCGCCATACTCAGCACCATCAAAAGCACGTAAAGTCCTACTTGCCCGCTTTGGACGAATCGAAGCTGGCGTGCACTGTACTGTACGGCGCGGCCTACTCCATTGACAAATCCGTCAATGACTTTAGCCTCTGCTACCGAGCGTAGCCATGCGGCCATCCAGGAAAGCGGCTGTACGATCAACTTATCGTAGATCTCATCCACATACCATTTATTTTCCAGTAAGCGGGTAAAAGGACTGGTAGATACACCGGGTTGATAATGCCTGTAACGCCACCATGCGGCCAAGACCATCAACAAGACCAAAACGGTAGAAGTGGCCATTAATATATACTCCGTTTCGTGCGAAACCGCATGGGGTACCACCGGAATAACCGGCGATAAAAACTGGATCAACGGTTCGGCATTTGGCAGTAAGACCTCGGGTATCCCTACCCAACCTCCGATCACGGAGAGTACGGCCAGCACAAGAAGAGGAAGGGTCATGGCCCAAGGACTTTCATGCAAGTGATGCTTTTGCTCTTCGGTTCCTCTAAATTGGCCAGCAAAGGTCAAGAACAGTAATCGGAACATATAGAAGGCCGTCAACAAGGCGGCAAATAAAGCCAGCCCATACTGAAGGGGCGAATGCAAAAAGACGCTAAGCAAAATGGCATCCTTCGAGAAGAACCCACTGAAAGGAGGGATGCCCGCGATCGCGATGCAACCGATCAAAAAAGTAAAATAAGTGATACGCAGCTTTGTGGATAAGCCTCCCATTTTTCTAATGTCTTGTTCTCCTCCCATCGCGTGGATCACACTGCCGCTGCCTAAGAAAAGCAAGGCCTTGAAGAAAGCATGCGTCATCACATGAAAGACCGCGGCGGCATAAGCCCCCGTTCCCAAGGCCAAAAACATAAAGCCTAGTTGACTGACCGTTGAATAGGCCAATACTTTTTTAATATCATTTTGCGCCAGGGCAATCGAAGCGGCCAGCAAGGCCGTAAGTAACCCTACCCACGAAATTAGATGCAGGGTATGCGGCGCTAACGAATACAAGAAATTACTGCGGGCAATTAGGTAAATACCTGCTGTTACCATGGTGGCGGCATGGATCAGTGCGGAGACGGGCGTGGGACCTGCCATCGCATCAGGAAGCCATGTGTAGAGGGGCAGCTGAGCACTTTTACCCGTAGCGCCAATAAAAAATAACAAGGTGATCACCGTAATATCGGTGGCCGTAAAGCGTTCGGTAAATTGATGTTGTTGTACGAAAGAGAAGAAATCCTGAAAGCCCACTACGCCCGATTTGGTAATGATCCAGAACAGTGCTACCAAAAAGGCCAGATCGCCAATGCGGTTCATGATGAAGGCCTTATTGGCGGCCGCGGTATAAGCAGGATTTTTGAACCAATATCCGATCAACAAATAAGAACAAAGGCCTACTCCCTCCCACCCTATGAACAAGATCACATAGTTGGAGCCCAGCACCAGCAAGAGCATCGAGAACACGAATAAATTCAAATAAGAAAAGTAGCGGGCAAACTGATCGGGGTCTTCCTCGTGCATATAGGCGGTAGAATACACATGGATCAAGAAACCGACTCCGGTAATGATCAGCAAGAAGAGCGATGAGAGGGCATCGAGTTGAAAAGAGAAGGGAATGGTTAGCGTGCCCACTTTTATAAAATCAAAATAGTGGATCACCTCACTGTGGCCGGATTTTACGTGAAGAAAAACAAGCACACTCAAGACAAAGGAGCCCAATACCGATAGCGAACCGATCCATCCCGCCATGGACCGGGACATATAACGACGGCCGAGTCCGTTCAACAGCGAACCCAGTAAGGGGAGCAGCGGTATCCAGTAAGCCAATTGAAAAATATCTTGCATAAACAGGCTGTATAAATGGTCAGTGTTTTAAACGATTCAGAAAATTAATATCTACCGAATGCACATTGCGATACATCATAACGATAATAGCCAGCCCCACACTCACCTCTGCCGCCGCCACGACCATAATAAAGAACACGAATAATTGACCATCCACACCGGCCTGCCCAGCAACCTGCCCTGCCTCAAAGGCCGCTTGGTAATGCATCTTCGAAAACGCGACCAATAGCAAATTGACCGCATTGAGCATTAACTCTATGCACATAAAGATGATGATGGCATTGCGACGAGTGAGTACCCCCACCATTCCAATGGTGAACAGCGCCAGCGACAAGAACAGATAATAGTTTATAGGCATGTTGTCTGCGTTAGTCTTTTTTTCCAATTACGACCGCGCCAACCATAGCGCTCAAAAAAAGTATACTGGAGATCTCGAAGGGAACCACGTAGCGGGTAAAGAGCTCATTGCCGAGTACTTTAATGAGCCCTATTTGACCATCCATGACCATGGCCGTACGGGCTTTGAGTTCGGAATCTTTGAGGGCAGCTACCAATACCAGTAAAAAAATACCCCCACTGACCGTTCCGGCCAAGGTGATCCAGCGTTTGCTGCCGGTGGGCCCTTCCTGGCGAGCATTCATGAGCATGATCACGAACAAGAACAATACCATAATGGCACCGGCATAAACGATAATATTGACAACGGCCAGAAACTGGGCGTTGAGCAAGATATAGTGCCCAGAGATCGCAAAGAAAGTAATGATCAGCCATAGCACACTATAGACCGGGTTCTTGCTGGTGATCACCATCAAGGCACTGAACAAGGCCATCGCCGATAAAACCCAAAAAAGAATTTGCACTATACTCATCTCTAATTAGTATGAAGGGTTGAATGCTGCGGTTTTCGATCGTCCAAAGCCTGTAGATATGCATCGCGCTCGTTTACCGGATGGGGTATCAACAACTCATCCTTTGCATAAATAAATCCTTTACGGGCATAGTTAGCGGGTGCAAAGGTCTGCGAGAGATAAATAGCGTCCTTGGGACAAGCCTCTTCGCAAAGTCCACAAAAAATACAGCGCAACATATTGATCTCGTACTTGGCCGCATATTTCTCTTCGCGATAGAGATGTTCTTCGCCAGGTTGTCTCTCTGCGGCCTCCATGGTGATAGCCTCCGCCGGACAGGCTACGGCACAAAGTCCGCAAGCGGTGCAATTCTCTCGTCCATCCTGATCGCGATTGAGCACATGCAACCCCCTGAATACTTTCGAAAAGGTCCGCTGCTGTTCGGGATATTGGATCGTAGCCTTCTTCATAAAAAGGTGACGAAGGGTGATTCCCATCCCCTTAAGAATATTCCAGAGGTAAATACTCTCGAGCCATGTCATGGGCTGACGATCGACCGGTTTAGCTCTTTGCGTTAGTTGCATACAATTGGTGATTGAGAACTCACTTATTTAAGAATAACATGACCGCCGCACTGATCAGCATATTGATCAGCGCAAGGGGTATTAATTTTTTCCAACCCAAATTCATTAATTGGTCGTACCGGAAACGAGGTATGGTCCAACGGATCCAGATAAAGACGAACAAGAAAAATGATACTTTGGCCATCATGGCAGCAAAGGTCAGCAACGACAAGACCACGGGAGAACCATCCCAGGTGGCTTCATTGAAGAATGGGATATCGTAGCCGCCAAAGAACAAGGTGGCCATTACGGCACTGCTCACGAACATATTGATATATTCAGCAAACAAATAAAAGCCCAGCTTCATCGAGGAATATTCCTGGTGATATCCAAAATTCAATTCGTTCTCCGCCTCGGGCAGATCAAAGGGTGTACGATTACACTCGGCCAAGGCGCAAACGAAAAAGATCAAAAAACCCAAGGGTTGATAAAGCACATTCCAACCATTTTGCATCTGGTGCTCTACCATGGCACTCATATTGAGTGAACCCGTCATGAACAATACCGCGATCAACGCGAGTCCCATGGGCAGTTCATAAGACACCATTTGCGAGGCGCCACGGATGGCTGCGATCAGTGAAAATTTATTATTGGAAGCCCACCCCCCGATCATAATACCGTATACCCCTACACTCACGATACCGAAGACGATCAGTATACCCATATCGACATCGGCCACTTGTAAAGCCACGGTGTGATTGTTCAGGGTAAAAGAAGCACCCCAGGGAATAACTGTACTGGTGATCAGCGCAACGATCATAGCCAAGGCGGGACCCAGTAAGAATAAGAATCGATTGGAGCTGGTAGGGGTGATCTCTTCTTTGAAAAATAATTTACCCCCGTCGGCCAGTGGTTGAAAAATACCAAATGGCCCGGCTCTATTAGGGCCCATGCGGTCTTGCATCCAACCGGCGATCTTTCTTTCGGCCAAGGTGGTGTACATGGCAATAAAGAAAGATAATCCGATGAGGGCGCCGATCAAGATCAGCTTTTCAATGATATACCAACTATCCATGGCAATTACATACATGTTCATACAATTATTTTCCCTGATCGGTCGGTGAATTAAAATCCTTTCCGGTAGCGGCACCGGGAAGTTGACTCAGCTCAATTCTATTTACTTCACTTACCTCATGAATATCCATCATCAACTTAGGGGCTCGGCCTCCCATTACCTCAGGTAATGTCTCCTTTGGCGTTTGCAACTGTTGATAATGCCCTTGTGAGATAACCGAGTGACGGCTAACATCGGCAGGCCCCTCGATCACCCAATCATGGGCCGATTTTTTATCGAAGCGACAGGTATTGCAAATCCAACCGGGTTTCCCTTCGTGGCTGCATACTTCTCCCCATTGGTCTTTTCTGGCCGTAACGCGAAGTACTTCATCGCCGCGTTGCCATAAGGTGACCTTTCCGCAACAATCCGGGCAATCGCGGTGCGCATAAACGGGTTTGGTAAACCAAACGCGGTTCTTGAATCGAAATGTTTTATCGGTAAGCGCCCCCACCGGACATACATCGATCATGTTACCGCTAAAATTGTTATCGATGGCTTTAGAGATATGCGTAGAGATCTCGGCATGATCGCCCCGATCGAGCACTCCATGCACACGCTGATCGGTAAGCTGGTCGGCCACATAGGTACAACGATAGCAAAGTATGCATCGCGTCATGTGCAACTGGATGTATGGGCCAATATCCTCTTTTTCAAACGTGCGGCGATCGAATTCGTAACGAGTACCCTCCTTACCATGCTCATAACCGAGGTCTTGCAAATGACACTCTCCAGCCTGATCGCAAACGGGACAATCCAGGGGATGATTGAGCAATAAAAACTCCACTACTCCTGCACGAGCTTCCTTTACTTTATCGCTGGTAATATTTTTAACCACCATACCCTCCATGACACCGGTGCGACAACTCGCTACCAGTTTGGGCATAGGACGAGGATCGGCCGTAGAACCCGCTGCTACTTCGACCAGACAAGTACGGCATTTCCCTCCACTACCCTCGAGCTTGCTATAGTAACACATGGCCGGAGGGGTTACGTCGCCTCCGATCTGTCGGGCTGCATTCAAAATGGTCGTCCCCGCAGGCACCTCTATGGTGATGTTATCGATAGTGACCTTTACGCCAGGAACGGTATTGTTAGTTTCGGATGACATATTTCTTTAGTTGATGGGCTATGCCATAACGGGATTAGGTACATGAATAGGATCTGCATAATGCATAAGTCCATAATTGCGCTGCTGTGCCTCTTGCGGATGCAACACGTGCCATTCAAATTCGTCTCTGAAATGACGGATAGCAGCAGCAACGGGCCAGGCCGCGGCATCTCCCAGTGGACAAATGGTATTGCCTTCGATCTTGCGCTGAATATCCCAGAGCAGATCGATATCACTTATTTTTCCTTTGCCCGTCTCTATATTCCACAAGATCTTTTCCATCCAACCAGTACCCTCCCGACAAGGCGAGCACTGGCCACAACTCTCATGACGATAGAATCGAGCCAGCGAATAAGTATGACGCACCACGCACTGGCTGTCATCGAGTACGATAAAGCCTCCTGATCCCATCATGGATCCGGTGGCAAAGCCTCCGTCGGCCAAACTCTCGTAGTTCATCATGCGCGTTTCGCCCTTCGCGGTCTTCAGTAAAAGATTGGCAGGCAAAATGGGCACTGACGATCCACCCGGTATACAGGCTTTTAATTTTTTTCCAGCAGGGATACCACCGCAGTATTCATCACTATAAATAAATTCCTCTACCGAAATGGTCATATCGATCTCGTAAACACCTGGCTTATTGATATTGCCACAAGCAGAAATAAGTTTAGTCCCTGTAGACTTACCCATACCGATCTTAGCATACTCCTCGCCCCCCTCATTGATGATGGGTACGACGGCGGCTACGGTCTCCACATTATTGACCACTGTGGGACAGCCCCATAATCCTTTTACCGCCGGGAAAGGAGGCTTGATGCGCGGATTCCCTCTTTTGCCCTCGAGAGATTCCAGTAAGGCGGTCTCTTCTCCACAGATATAGGCACCGGCTCCGCGATGCACATAAATATCGCAGTCGAATCCACGGCCCAGAATATTTTTTCCCAACCAGCCATTGGCCCTGGCTTCGTCAATAGCCTTCTCCAAAATTTCGGCGACCCAGGCGTATTCTCCGCGGATATAGACATAAGAGCGATTAGAACCCAAGGCGTAAGAAGCGGTGATCATTCCTTCTATCAGCAAATGCGGAATAAATTCCATCAGATAGCGGTCTTTGAACGTACCCGGCTCCGATTCGTCGGCATTCACCACCAGGTAGCGCGGAACACCCTCCGGCTTGGCCAGAAAGCCCCATTTCATTCCAGTAGGAAAGCCCGCTCCACCTCGTCCGCGCAAGCCACTTTTTTTAACCTCTTCGGTGACCTGATCGGGGCTCATCGATTGCAGGGCCTTTTCGACACTACGGTAACCGCCCTCACGACGATAGACCTCGTAGGTAGCAATACCCGGCACATGCGCTTTTTCCAATAATAATTTTCTTCCCATATATCAGTAGCCCTACCGGGCTGCATTTCGTTATTAAGTTGTTGCCACCACAGGACGATCCGAAGCCGCCGCAATAAGTTCATCGATCTTTTCACGTGTAAGATGCTCGCGATAATTTTTTCCTAATTGCAGCATTGGCGCATATCCACAGGCTCCCAAACACTCCACCGTTTTAAGGGTAAATAACCCGTCCGCAGTCGTTTCTCCGGGACGAATGCCTAAGCGTTCGTATATGTAGGCCACGATGGCTTCGCTGCCATTGAGCATACAAGGTCCGGTCTGGCACACTTCGAGTACTTGCTTGCCAACGGGCTTCAGATTGTACATGCTGTAAAAAGTAGCTACTTCATACACTTCGATCGCTTGTAACCCCAACAAGCTCGCTATATAATCCATAGCCTCGGTACTGAGCCATCCGCCGAATTCTTGTTGGGCCAAGTGCAATACCGGTAACAGGGCACTCTTTTGGCGCCCCTCGGGGTAACGTGCAATAATTTGTTGCACCTCTTTTAATTTATCAGCAGAAAAACACAAACTCATGTTCGATCTCTTTTTTTTCAGCGGTCGTTTTATGCATCCATTTCTCCGGCGATCAGATTTAAACTACTCATGGTGATGATAGCATCGCTGAGCATGGCTCCCTTGATCAATTCCTCAAAAGCCTGGTAATAAATAAAACAAGGTCTTCTGAAATGCAATCGATACGGCGCTCTTCCTCCATCGCTGATCAGATAAAATCCTAACTCACCATTGCCCCCTTCTACCGAATGATACACCTCACCGGACGGAATATCGGTCTCTCCCATAATGATCTTGAAATGATAGATCAGGGCTTCCATCTTGGTATACACATCTTGCTTGGCAGGAAGATAGTACTCGGGTACATCAGCATGATAGACCTCGGCCTCGGCACCGGTAAACGACTGCACTTTTTGATAGGCCTGTCGAATAATGGACAAACTTTGCCACATCTCCTGCTCTCGCACCAACCAGCGATCGTAACTATCGCCTGTGCTGCCTACCGGAATGGTAAACTCAAAATCTTGATAACTGCTATAGGGAGAGTGGACACGCACATCGTAGTCAACACCGGCCGCCCGCAGGTTCGGACCTGTAAATCCGTAATTCAAGGCGCGCTCCGCACTGATACCGCCCACACCGATGGTGCGATCCATAAAGATGCGATTACGCTGGAACATGTTCTCAAATTCCTTTAAGGCCTTGGGATATTCCTCGAGGAACTTTTCGAGCTTCTGAAAAGCAATATCATTGAAGTTTCGCTCAAAGCCTCCAATACGACCCATATTGGTAGTCAGACGCGCTCCGCAGATCTCTTCGTAGATCTCATAGATCAATTCACGATACTGCATCACATACAAAAATCCAGTATAGGCCCCGGCATCTACGCCCATGATCGAGTTACAGATCAGGTGATCGGCAATCCGGGACAGCTCCATGACAATAACGCGCAAGTAATCGACCCGCTTGGGTGTAGTGATCCCCAGCAGTTTTTCGCAGGTCATGTGCCAGCCCATATTGTTGAGCGGAGAAGAACAATAATTAAGTCGATCGGTGAGCGTAGTGATCTGTGCGAGTGGACGACGCTCGGCCAATTTTTCGAAGGCGCGATGAATATAGCCGATGGTTTGATCGGCCGACACAATTCGTTCGCCATCGAGCTCAAGGATATTTTGCATCACCCCGTGGGTGGCCGGATGCGTCGGCCCCAGATTCAAGGTGGTGGTCGTTTTCTCGATCGATCCTTCTGGCAGTTTTATATGTTCGCTCATACAGTCTCGTCAGTCGTTTAAAGAGGATTAGCCACGGCCAAACATCTCATCATCTTTGTCAATACGGGTTTGATCTTCTAAAGGAAACTCCTTTCGCATGGGGAAATAATCCATTTCGTCCACATTCAAAATGCGCTTCAGATTCGGATGGCCCACAAAATGGATCCCGAAAAAATCGTAGGTCTCGCGCTCCATCCAGTTGGCCGAAGAAAATAAACCGGTTGCGGTGTAGACATCGGGTTGCTCAATGGCAGTAAAGACCTTAAAGCGCAAGCGAATATTTTCCTTAAGATTATGCAAATGATACACTACGGCAAGCTCACGACCTTTCTGATCGGGATAATGCACCCCGGTCAGGTCGGTCAAAAAGAGAAAGCCAAGTTGAGGATCATCATAACAAAAATTGAGCACCTTCAGATTGATCTCCTTGGGCGCCTCAAACTGCAACATGCCGTACGAGGTAGTGAACCCACCGACTAGGTCGCCGAATTTTTCTGTTAATCGTTGTTGTATGATCTCATTTGTAAGCGACATGCCTGTTTTTTTTTGCCTGCGTGCACCAGCACCACAGACCTTATTGAATACCGTAACTTTCGAGTAACGCTTTGTAGGTTTCAGAGTTGCGCCTACGCAGACTTTCTTTTCCGACCAGGTCCTGAATACGCAGTACTCCATCGATGATCGCTTCCGGACGCGGAGGACAACCCGGCACATACACATCGACCGGCACCACCTGATCGATACCCTGTAATACACTGTAGGTATCGAAGATGCCACCGCTGCTGGCACAAGCTCCCACGGCAATCACCCAACGGGGTTCAGCCATTTGCAGATAGACTTGTTTTACCACGGGTCCCATTTTTTTGGCAATGGTTCCCATTACCATCAACAGATCGCACTGACGGGGTGAGAATCCGACACGCTCCGATCCAAAACGAGCCAGGTCGTAATGAGAGCCCATGGTGGCCATAAATTCAATACCGCAGCAAGAGGTTGCGAAAGGCAAGGGCCAGATGGAATTCTTTCGGGCCAATCCGATCACGGAATTGAGTGAAGTAGCAAAAAAGCCCTCTCCCTGATGACCCGACGGCATCGGGGCCATACTGATATCCGCCTCCAATGGCTTTTTGATAAGATTGTACGATACCGGACGACTCATGTTCCTACTATTTTATACCATAACAAGTTAGAAGGTTGAATGTTGCTGCAACCTCTAACTAGTCTTCCCATTTTAAAGCTCCTTTTTTGATGATGTAAAGAAAGCCGCACAGAAAGCATCCCACAAAAAGGGTAACGGCCCAAAATCCACTCCATCCCAGCGCTTTGAAATTAACGGCATAGGGATAGAAGAAGATCACTTCTACATCGAACAAAACAAAGAGGATAGCGGTCAGAAAATACTTGATCGCCATTGGCTGGCGGGCATCACCATGCGACTCGATACCGCTGGTAAAGTTCTGCAGTTTATCGCTGGTCTTACGTCGAGGTCCCAACAAGTGCGTGGCAACCATCAGAAAAGCAACCAACCCTACAGCGATCAAAACTTGCAGGGCCAGTGGCAAATAGGTAGAGGCAGTGGAGGCCGTGGAGCCCATTTGCAACCAGTATAACATGTGCTGTTTTTTCTGGCCGCAAAATTAAGGAGCAACGACCACAAAATCGGCACGATTAGCAAGTAATCCCGTCTTATTTAATGGATTACGTCCAGGAGCAGCAGCCGATTTAGGAGCCGGGTCAGATTTAGGGGCATTATCGGGCTTTGTTGAAGCCGCTTTTTCGAGCACATTAATATTTTGCTGAATGGCTGCATTGGTCGGATCAAGAGCCAACATACGGCGTAGGTAAAAAAGTGCTTTTTCTTTGTCTTTCAACATGTTAGCGCTGTATGCCGCCAAATATCCACCGACACCGATAATGGTCTTTTTATTCTTTACCGTATCCTTTTCCAAGATAACCAAGTACTTCTCAGCCCAGGGTACGGCCGAACCGAGCAACATGGAGTCATCAATGGCGCGCTGAATATTGAACTTCATCATATACCCGAAAGACTCTTCTGGGTACTTTTCGACATAAATACCGAATAAACTATCGGCGATCGGATAGGACTTACCCTGATAGTAGGCAAAACCGGCATCAAAAAGATCGCGCTGACTGGGGTTGGGCTTATTGGTCAAAATGAGGGTACGCAGATCGCCTTCGATGATCCGACTCAGACTATCACCTTTGGCCTTGAACCGATCGGCTCCCTTTTTTAGAAGTTCAATTTTTAGTCCTACCAGTGTATCAACGCGGGTAGATTGCTGATAGGTTTGAAAGATCTCGGCAGGCGTTCCGCCCGTTTTGTCGATAATGTCAGCCCTTAATTGAAAATCATATAAGGCTTCTCCATCCATGCCTTCGCCTGGATGAGCAAAAAACTGATCGCTATATTTTTTGGCACTGGCAAAAGCCTGCGTGGCCGCATCGGCCTGTTGCTGTTTGGCCAGGGTATCGCCTTGCTGGTAAAATGCATCGGCCAATAGACGGTATACCCGAGGGCGAGTAGCTGTTCCGGTGGCGGCAATAACTTGCTCGGCCTTCGAAATGGCGCAAGCATAATCTCCGCGTGCCCAACAAAGCTGAGAATAAAGGAACTCGTCTTGAATATTTTTTTCGGGCTGCTTGGTCTCAATGTAAAGCTGTAATTGCTTTTCTGCATTTACATAATCGCGACGATAGAAGTAATAATAAAATAACTCGTAGTAAGCGGGTGTAAAGCGAGGATCCTTTTGCACGCACTCATTCAGATACTGTAAGACCAGCTCCCAGTTTTTCTGTGAATCGAACAATCTGGCCAACCGATAATTGGCCAATGAATACCCGGGACTCAGACGTAATGCCTCCTGATAATTTTGGAACGCTTCGCCCCCCCCCTCTCCGGGACGAGCCTTGCGCACTGCATTGCCCAATAAAAGATACATCTCGGCATTCTTATCGCCTTTTTCGATCTGGGCGGACATTTTAGCGATCACATAATTAAGGTCTCCTGCCTTGGTCTCGATATTGGAGCGTGAGACAGCATTGAGAATATCGATATTATCTCCCTTGCGAGTACGACTCATGGTAAGAGCCGATTCGAATTTCTGACGGGCCTCGTCCTTTTTATTTTCGAGCAGATCGGCATGACCGGCCCCCACCATCACTAAGGGGGAATTCGCTGCTGCTTGCAGTGCCTTATCGTACCAAGCCCGCGCCACGGCGACTCTCTTGGCAGAATCCAATTCGCGTTCGATCACCGCCTGTCCTCCCCAATAAAGGGCCTCTGGATCGGCCGGATTGCTCTTTAAGATTTGTTGAAATGTTTGCTCGGCCAATTCGAAGCGCTGGGCAAAAAGATGGCTCTTTCCCTCCAGTATAGTTTGGCCACTGGTTGTCAGTACCACACAAAAGCTAACCGTAAGCAACAGATAAATTCTTTTCATCGTTCAGCGTAATTTCAATTAAAGGGCTGTAAATATATTATAATTACTTATTCGTTGAGACGCACAGGGCGAATTCCTAAATTCTTTTGAGCCGGAGCCAAATACCCTCTTCTGAAAATGATCTGCCCCAATTCGCCGCTCACAAAATGAGCGAACCCAGTGGCCAGACCGCGGTGTTTCTCTTTTAGAATATACACCAGGTCGCGTACCATCGGATAACGCTTGGCATAAATATTGGCCTGATAGGCTTTTACATACGACCCCGCTAGGTCTGTACTTTCTATATGCGCCACCTTGACCTTTTTCAAAAAACTAAGTTGTGTGGAGTCTTCGGGGTTTCCCACCCAACCCACTCCCACAAAACCAACTACGCCGGGATGGGTAGAAACATAATCGATCACTCCTTCACTGCTACGGGCGGCCATGGCCTCTGCTGTCAGCGACTCGCCTTTCAATACTGAATCTACAATAAATCTGACCGTACTGGTTGCTTTAACACCGTCGAATACAGGGATTAACTTTTTTTTATAGTTCCCTACCAAGATCTGCCTGATCTCCATCATGGTAAACAGGGTATCCGGAGAGTCCGGATGAACCACTACGGCAATGCCATCTCGGGCCACGACCAAACTTCTGGCCTCTACTTTTAAAGAGTCGGCCACGAGTTCTTTTTCTCCGGGTGATGGTCGTCTGGTAACCAAGACCATGCGAACGCTATCAATGAGCAGATCACGCAAGCAATCTGCCTCTGTTTTGTAAGCTACATTAATGGTGGTACCCCGATGGTTTGATTGATATACCTGAACTAACTCATCCACGATCGGTTTAAAGGTCTCATCGGCACTAATATAAATAGTCCCTCGGTCGGGGGTATCCGGCAAGCTACGCTGCTGCTCTTCGTATGAGGTGCATCCCACACCACTCAACAAATAGAGTCCGACCAAAATAAAAGCACTTCGTAACATGAATCCTCCTTTTTATCCTTTGGCAGTATAGCCCCTGTAAATACGCCATGCTCCATAGAGCAAACACACTCCTCCAAATATACGATCGGTCAGATCGGGCGGAAAACGAAGGTTCACCTCGAGTTCCCACAGACCCCGCAACAAAAAGAAAAATCCGGCCAGCAAAAACAAGCCGCCCATGGTGTACTCTCTCACACGAATGAGTTGCGAGCGATGGGTACGTTTTTGTTTCTCGTATTCTTCGAACATACGCTGGCAAATTAGCTAAATTTTTATTGCTGGCCCTGTGCTATGCAGATACAGTTACTCCTTGGTGCAGCATACCGCAGGGCGGGTTATATTTGCACTGCAGGAGTTCCTGTTTAACACGTTGCTCTATGGCCAAACCCAGCCTTCCGCCCGGCACACGCGATTTTTCGGCCGAGGTGGTTCGAAAAAGAAATTACTTGCTCAACACCATCCGCTCGGTGTTCGAATGCTATGGGTTCGGTCCTCTCGAGACTCCCGCCATGGAGCAGCTCGATACGTTGATGGGGAAGTACGGAGAAGAGGGTGATAAATTGATCTTTAAGATCCTCAATAATGGATTAGACAATCCTGATAAGGAAAAACAGACCAGAGTCGCCCTCGAACAGGTCTTACACGGAAAAAACAGCAAAGACCTGACCGAAAGGGCCCTGCGATACGACCTGACGATCCCTTTTGCTCGATACGTGGCTACTTGGCATCAGCAACTGCCACTTCCCTTTAAACGCTACCAGATGCAACCGGTCTGGCGCGCCGATCGTCCGCAAAAAGGACGTTACCGCGAATTTTATCAATGTGATGTGGATGTGGTGGGTAGCCGCTCGCTATTGAATGAACTTGAGCTGGGCTGTATTTGCCATACTATCTTTTCTCAGCTGCAATTACCGGATTACAGTCTTCGTATCAACCACCGTCAGCTATTGGTGGCCCTGGCTGCACAATGCGGAATCGAAGACCAACTTACCATCATTACCACCGCCATCGATAAACTCGATAAGATCGGACTCGAAAAGGTAAAAGAGGAATTAGCCCAAAAAAATGTATCCGGTGCATCAATCGAACTGATCACAAGCTATTTACAGATAGAAGGCCCGCTAGCAACGCAGCTGGATCAGCTTCGTTCCTTACTTGGAAAACAACCGCAAGCCATTACCGCACTAGAAGAAATAGAGCAGCTGATCGAATCGCTACAAGAGCAAGAGGTTCGAGCCGTATTGGATCCCACCTTGGCCAGGGGACTTAATTATTACACGGGAACCATCTTTGAAATAAAGGCTCCCCCACGCGTTACCATGGGAAGTATTGGCGGAGGCGGACGCTACGACGACCTGACCGGATTATTTGGTGTGCCCGGTCTCCCTGGTGTTGGTCTCTCGTTCGGTGTAGACCGGATCTATGATGTGCTGGAAGAATTACAACTTTTTCCCCCCGACAGTACACAGGGAACAAAAGTTTTGTTCTTTAATCTGGGTACAGCCGAAATGAAAACGGCCTTTTCGCAATTACAAGGTCTTCGGGCAAAAGGAATGGCCGCCGAGCTGTATCCCGAGCCCGTTAAATTCGACAAGCAATTCAAGTACGCCGAAAAAAAGAATATCCCTTACATCGCCATAATCGGTAAGGAAGAAATGGAACAACAAAAAGTGAACGTAAAAAATATCCGCAGCGGCGAACAACGGACCCTTTCGTGGAATGATTTACAAACGATCTCTCTGAACTGGTAAGATCAATTTTCTATAACGCTTCGTACATAACGGCCGCCCCCTGCCCTACGCCTACACACATCGTGGCAAGACCATAGCGAGCCTTTCTTCTTCTAAGTTCATGTATCAAGGTGGTCGATATACGTGCCCCGCTGCTGCCTAATGGATGTCCAATGGCAATGGCGCCTCCATTCACATTGACCAATGACGGGTCCAGCTCCAACGCCTGCATACAGGCCAGCGACTGTGAGGCAAAAGCCTCGTTGAGTTCGATCAGATCGATCTGCTGAAGAGTTAGTCCGCTTCTGTCCAACACCTTTTGGGTAGCCGGAACGGGGCCCATACCCATAATGGCCGGATCTACCCCGGCCACGGCCATTGAAACTATTTTTGCTATAGGGGTAAGACCGAATTTTTTGATCGCATGCTCACTGGCCAGCAACAGTCCGGCCGCACCATCGTTGATTCCCGATGAATTGCCCGCCGTTACCGTACCGTTCTGCTTAAAGGCGGGAGAAAGAGCCGCCAGTTTCTCCAATGAAGTGGCGCGAGGGTGCTCATCATCCAGTACCCAATTGATCAATCCCTTTGACTGTACTTCAACGGCCGTGATCTCTTCTTCCCAAATTCCTTTTTCTCGAGCAGCGGCATATTTATTTTGCGAAGCAAGTGCAAATCGGTCTTGCTCTTCTCTGGAGATCTTGTATTGCTCGGCTACATTCTCGGCAGTCTCTCCCATGGTGTAGGGATGAAAGCGTGCCGCTAGTAATGGATTGATAAAACGCCAGCCCATGGTCGTATCAAATAATTGCGCCTGGCGATCGAAAGGCTGTGACGCTTTGGCCATCACAAAAGGAGCCCGGCTCATACTTTCGACACCGCCTGCCATGATCAGTTCTGCCTCTCCGCAGGCAATTTGACGGCTTCCATCCATAATGGCCTGTAATCCCGAAGCACATAGTCGATTGACCGTGGTGCCAGCCACTGTTACCGGTAAACCCGCCAACAGGGAGGCCATGCGGGCCACATTGCGGTTGTCTTCGCCCGCCTGATTCGCCGCACCGGCAATAACCTCTTCAATAGCGCCGGGATCGATGCTCGGGCTGCGCTGATGCAAGGCCCGCAGTACGGTGGCCAGTAGGTCATCGGGACGAACGGCACTCAGGGCTCCGCCATAGCGACCCACCGGTGTTCGAATGGCATCAATGACATAAACGGGTTTCATGGATTGGCTTTGATGGCAAATATCCGTTAAATACTTAAATCCCTTGCGAGGCAATTATCTTTGCATAACATGAAAAAATCCGCCGCCGAGAATATTAGAACCTGGAGCCTCCACGATATAGAACAGCACTTTGAGGCAAGGGGCGAAAAAAAGTTCAGAGCCAAACAACTCTACGAGTGGATCTGGCAAAAAAACGCCATGAGTTTTGCCGAGATGAGCAATTTGAGTAAAGAGATGCGCCAGCACCTGGGAGAAGAATTTGTTTTGCCGGCCCTTACCGTCAATGCGACGCAATATTCCGAAGACGGAACAGTCAAGAGCCGCTTTTTGACCTGGGACGGACATGCGGTGGAGGGGGTTTTGATCCCGACCGAAAAAAGATTAACGGCTTGCGTCTCTTCACAGATCGGCTGTTCACTCTCTTGCAAGTTTTGTGCAACGGGGTATATGGACCGTAAACGAAACCTGCAGTTCGATGAGATCGTAGACGAAGTGGTGCTGCTCAACAAAGAGGCCCTCCAACAACACCAAAAAAAGATCAGCAATATCGTTTTTATGGGTATGGGAGAACCCCTGCTCAATTATAAACAAGTGCTAATGGCCATTGAGCGGATCACTTCTCCAGAAGCATTGGGAATGAGTCCGCGTCGTATAACGGTCTCGACTGCCGGCGTGGCCAAGGGCATTCGCCAATTGGGTGATGATAAGGTTCGTTTTAAATTGGCCCTTTCGCTGCATGCGGCCAACGATCGCAAACGCAACGAGATCATGCCGATCAATGAATCGAATCAGATCAATACACTGGTGGAGGCACTCAACTACTTTTACAAACAAACGGGCAACGAGATCACGTTTGAATATATCTTGTTCGATCAATTCAACGACTCACTGCAAGATGCCGAAGAGCTGGTCAAGATCTATCGACAGGTGCCTGCAGACCTGGTGAATATTATCGAATATAATCCAATCGATAAGGCTCGGTTTCAAAAACCCTCCGAAGAAAAAACAGCGGCCTTTATGGACTACCTGGCCAAAAAGAGGGTCAATGCCCGCCTGAGAAAAAGCAGAGGAAAGGATATCGATGCCGCCTGCGGACAGTTGGCCAACAAAGGATAACCGGCCCGTTAAACCTTCTTGTAGGGAGACAGTCAGAGAATAGATACCGCGCCCCAGGCCGGACCTGACTAAAAAACTATTTACTATGAAAACGATCATCACCCTTTTTCTGGCTATTGGTTCCATCCTACCCCTGGCTGCTCAAGAACATCCGGGTTCACAACCGCCACGACCGCCCCGTCATCCACAGGAGGGTCCGGGCCGTAAACAGCAAAAAGAGATGTTATTAGATCGCCTACAATTAACGACCGCTCAACGGGAGCAGCTAAAAAAGGAACAAGAACAGGCGCTTGAAAAAGTATTGACTACCGAGCAAAAAAAGAAGCTGAGTCAATTACGCCAGCAACAGCAGCAGCGTAAAGAAGAGGGATTGCGCCAGCAAAGACAACAATTAAAAGATCGTCTCTCGATCTCAGAAGAACAGGCCAGCAAATTGCAAGCGTTGCAGAAAAACTTCATGGAGTCGATGAAAAAAAATCGGGAGCAACTCGATCAGACCATTGCGCAACAACGTGAGCGCGCCCGCTCTTTAATGGAATCACATCAAGAATCCCTGAAAAAGATGTTGAATACGGAGCAGCTCCAACAGTTCAAGGATATCATGCGCGATAAAATGCGAGAGGGTATGGAAAAATGGAGAGAGCATCGCGATGGAATGCGTCGACGACCACCGACTCCCCCAAATGCTCCGCCCGGTAGAAATAACGATACATTGTAATTAACGTACCTTTACTGGATACCTGTTGAAAAATAGTTATCCAGTTACATGAAAAAATCTACTACCAACCCCTTTACTAAATTTGGGGTCAAGAAAAGCAACGCTGCCATCAAAGAGCAGTTTCGTCAAGAAAAAAGAAAAGCCAAAAAAGAAAGGGAAGCTTTTTTTGAGCAAAAAAAAGCCGCTGCCCGTGCTACGCGACCCGGTCAACGAGGTGTCGCGGCTGGCAACAGCGCCGCCGATGTAAAAGGCAACTTTCCAAAAAGTCATCCCGTTACGGCCCCGCCCGAACGGATGACCCTCAACAAATATTTGGCACATGCCGGTGTGGCCGCCCGAAGGGAGGCTGCGCTGCTGATCAAAAAAGGAATGGTCAAGGTCAACGGGGTGGTCATGCTAGAGCCCGGTTGTCGGGTGGCCCCGCAAGACGTAGTCATCTTCAATGGTAAGAAACTTTCTCCTGCGCGCTCTTTTGTTTACATCTTGCTGAACAAACCAAAGGATTACATTACGACCACCGACGATCCGCAAGGCCGAAAGACCGTGCTCGATATTGTCGGACAAGCTACCACCGATAGGATCTATCCGGTGGGTCGACTCGATCGCAACACCGCTGGGGTTCTGCTGCTGACCAACGACGGAGAACTGGCGCAACATTTGACCCACCCCAAGCACCAGATCAAAAAAATATACCAGGCAACCCTCGACAAGCCTCTGGAAAAAAAAGATTTTGACAAGCTTTTACAAGGGATTGTGCTCGAAGACGGACCCGCGGCAGCCGATGTGTTGGCCTATGCTGATATGAAAGATAAAACACAGGTAGGGATCGAGATACACAGTGGGCGTAACCGGATCGTACGGCGTATGTTCGAACACTTGGGTTATGATGTAAAAAATTTGGATCGGGTGGTATTTGCCGGGCTCACTAAAAAAAATGTACCGCGCGGTAAGTGGCGCTTTTTGAGCGAAAAAGAAGTTCGAGACCTCAAACATTTTGGTAAAGGCAAGTAAGCCATAATGCAACTCGCTGCTTTCATACTGCAAGAGACCGATCACTGGATAGCGCTCAACAAACCCAGTGGCTTACTAGCCGTACCTGACCGGCTGGGAAAAGAGCCTTCCCTTAAAATGAGCTTGCGCGAAAAGTTTGGGAATATTTGGGTCGTTCATCGGCTCGATCGAGAGACCAGTGGTGTCATCTTATTTGCCAAAGACGAAACAACCCATCAATTGTTGAGTCGTCAATTCGAAGAGAGACAAACCGAAAAGATCTACACAGGGTTGGTATTAGGTACGCCCGCTCAAACAGCCGGAAGCATTACAAGCCCTATTGCGGAACATCCTGCTGGGGATGGGCGAATGATGACACATGCTAGAGGAAAAGCGTCTCATACCGATTACCGCGTAATAGAGGTGCTGCCTCCCTATAGTTGGATGGAATTCCAGATATTGACCGGACGCACTCACCAGATCAGGGTCCACATGCAATCGCTGGGCAATCCGCTGGTAGGTGATTCGCTATATGGAGATGGCAAACCCGTTCGGGTCTCTTCGTTTCGGAAAAAATACAAACTCTCCAAAAAGGAAGAAGAAGAAAAACCCATTTTAGGAAGACTAGCCCTGCATGCGCATCGACTCAGCTTTTTTGATGTAGCTGGCCATAAAATAACGGTAGAAGCTCCCCTGCCAAAGGATATGGCAGCCACCTTGGCACAACTCAGAAAAAGTCAGCTTAAAAAATAGAGGGTCGTCTCCTCTCTCAGTCAGGCTGCACGCATTCCAATCGGTAACGAATAGTACTATTCTTACGGAGCATCGCTGCCACGCCACAATATTTGTCGAGCGACAGGTCGATTGCCTTTTTTACTTTGTCTTGATGTGCTATATCTGTCGTGATCCGGTACAATAGATCGATATCAGTAAATACGCGGGGATGGTCCGCGGTCTGATCAGCGGCGCTGACTACGCTAAGCGCAGTAAAGGGTACCCGCATCTTTTCCAAGATATCGACCACATCTACGGCCGAGCAACCTGCCAAACCGGCCAATAACAACGCCTTGGGGCTTATTCCTGCCTGAAGATTTCCATCCATTTGCACCGTACCGGCTCCTTCTTGTATGGCCTCGAACTGCAAGTCTTTTTTCCAATGGGTCGTTACGGTCATGGCGTATTCTTTTTGGCGGTAAAAAATGGGGTGACGTTAGTAAGCGAATGAGCCCATTTGGCATAGGCCTCTTTGGAAAGCAATTTGGAATCATTCAGCGCTTTATAGGTAAGGAACAGACCTAACGGAAGTAACACAAAGGTAGCCAGCCACATCCCCATAAAAGGACTGAGTGAATCTTCTTTGGCGAACTTTTCTCCTACCGTGCTTGAAAAATAAAAGAGCATAAAAAATCCAATGGCAAAAATGAGCGGGGTACCTAATCCTCCTTTTCGAATGATAGCGCCGAGCGGAGCACCGATCAGAAATAAAATGATACAGGCCACCGATAAGGATAGCTTTCGATGCCACTCAATAAAATGACGACGCACGCCTCGGTTCTTGTCGGACGTTACCATGTAGAGTGATTCCGCACTCATACGAATGGAGGCTGCCGCACTTTGGGTAGTGCTCAGTAAGATGGGCAGCGATGAATCAGGCAGCAGTTGATTGAATTGGGTCTTGCCGGCCAGTGTTTTTTGCTCGGCGTCACTAAACGAATAGGCAGACCAGTTGGAATCCATCAATGAATAAAAACTGAATTGAGTAAGCCAGTCTCTCGTCATCCGATCAACGATGGTATCGCGATCTCTACGCAGCGAATCGATAGCTTGATTTAACTGGCGCATACTGAACATTCGCTCATTATTCTTATTGACACTGTCTGCCGTTCGGCTGGTAAAACCCAGGGCACTCAGATCGAATTGCTTCGTATAGGTCTTAAAAGATGTCCGGATATACTCATTATTTCCGGCATCGAAAGGATTGCCCCTTTCTTGATAGCGCCACCCGTCGCGCAAATGCAATTCCAAAAATCGCTTGTTGCCGGTCACTCGCATAACCCCGCTCTTGGCCATCACAAAATTGTCTTGCATCAAATTGCCCTGCTCATAAATGATCACATCGCGGATGATACTATCATTCGATTCCTTTTGTCCGATCTTGATGGCATATCCTCCGATTCGATCATAAAAGACCCCTTCCCGTAGATCAAAAGCCGGCTTGGCATATACAATATCGGCCAACAGGGTCCTGGATTTCAGATTAGCGACCGGTATTACATAATTCGAAAACAAAAAGGCAATGACACTAATGAAGATACTCAGTAGAAAAAGAGGCCGCATAAACCGTAGCAGCGAAATACCCGCCGACTTGATAGCAACCAGCTCAAAATTTTCTCCCATGTTCCCGAAGGTCATCAGCGAAGAGAGCAGCATGGCCAGTGGCAAGGCCAGGGGCACCAAGACAGCACTTTGATAGCCGATAAATTCCAGGATCACACCAGGCCCCAGCCCTTTTCCTACAAAATCGTCTATGTACAGCCAAAAGAATTGCAAGACCAACACCAACAATGTAATAAAGAAGGTGGCGATAAAGGGTCCGGCAAAGGACCGAAGGATCAGCTTATCGAGTTTCGTAAACAAGTGGTAGCCCTAATGCCTTGGTCAGTTGCCAAGCCGATGAAACAGATCTTTAACCTGGTGATCCCACAAAAAGGTCTGGTCTTTGATCTCCTTTTTTTCAGCAAAATCCTTAATGACCAAGATCGTTTGGTTGGTGATCTCCGATTTATCGATGGCAAACTCAAAATATTCTCCCTTGGCGGCTTTTTCCCAGCGATAGCGAATAAATTTATCCTGCTCCTTCTCGAGTACCTCAGCCTGCTCCACATTACCGTCCCAGGCAAAATAAAATACCCCATCACGCTCGTCTACTTTATCGGCGAACCACTCACTAAGACCAGCGGCTGTCGACAAAAAATCGTACAAGATGGTGGGAGAACAACGAACCGGAAACTCCAATGTGTATAATTTCTTGCTCATGTTTGTTTCAATTGCAACAGTGCAATAATAGAGAAAAATAACATCAGACACAAACCGGAGTTTTTTAACTAAAAACAATGCAAAAACTCTCTTGCCTTGCATAGGCTGCAGCCAATAAATTGGACTCCCAATTTCAGTGTATGCGCATGCGACAACTAAAGATCGGAAAGTCCATTACCAACAGAGATCAGTTTAGTGTAGAGAAATACCTGCACGAGATCGCATGTATTGAACGCGTCAGCCCCGAGGAGGAGGCAGAACTTTCACAAAAAATTAAGAGAGGATGTCAACTCTCGCTGCAGCGATTGGCTAATGCCAACCTGCGCTTTGTTGTCTCGGTAGCCAAACAATACCAGCATCAGGGATTGCCCTTATGCGACCTGATCAATGAGGGCAACCTGGGACTGGTCAAAGCAGCGAGTCGCTATGATGGCACCAAGGGGTTCAAATTTATCTCGTATGCAGTATGGTGGATCCGGCAATCGATCTTGTTGGCACTCGCCGAGCATGGACGGATCGTTCGGATCCCGGTCAATAAGGTCAGCAGTGCGCAGCGAATGCAACGGATACAAACCGCACTGGAACAGCAGTTGGAACGGGAGGCCACTACGCAGGAATTGGCCGAGTCGATGCTGGTTAGCGAAGAAGAAGTCAAATCTTGCCTTTGCATCCATGTCAAACACCATAGTATCGACACCCCCCTAAACGAAGAGGACCATCAGACGCTTAGCGATACTATTGAAGATAAAGGTGCCCTACGGGCCGACCAGCAGTTAGAGGGTCCTGGCTCTTTGCAAATCGAGATCCAGCGCTGTTTGCAAACCCTCACCGACAGACAGCAACATATTCTTTGCGCATATTTCGGGATCGGAAGACCCTTGTCAAAGAGCTTAGAGGAGATCGGCGTCGAACTGGGTATTAGTCGAGAACGGGTCCGACAGATAAAAGAGAAGGCCTTAGCCCGATTGCAACATGCACATCGGTCAAAAATGCTCCGTTCCTTCCTGGCAAGCTGATCGAGGAACGCTCCTTATCTTTGCTCCCCTTTTAATCATTATGTTCAATACGCTACAGCAAAAACTCGAAACGGCCTTTAAGAACCTCAAGGGGCAAGGTCGTATCACCGAACTGAATGTTGCCACGACCATCAAGGAGATCCGCCGGGCCCTGGTTGATGCCGATGTCAATTACAAGATCGCAAAAGAGTTTACGGATAAGGTCAAAGAGAAGGCCCTAGGAGCCAAGGTCCTGAACGCGGTCTCTCCCGGTCAACTGATGACCAAGATCGTAAAAGATGAATTGACCGAGTTGATGGGCGGTACCGAAACCTTACTACAAGACAAGGGAAATCCGGCCATTATCCTGATCGCAGGTTTGCAGGGTTCAGGTAAAACTACCTTTAGTGGAAAGCTGGCCAATTATCTCAAACAAAAAAGAGGACTTAACCCCCTGTTGGTGGCCGCCGATATTTATCGCCCCGCCGCCATGGAACAACTACGGGTGTTGGGAGAACAGATCGGCACAGAGGTATACATTGATGCAGAGAATAAAGATGCTGTCTCCATTGCTCGCGATGCCGTAAGCAAAGCCAGGAGTTTAAATAAGAATGTGGTCATCATCGATACGGCCGGCCGTCTGGCCGTAGATGAAATGATGATGAATGAGGTCAGTCGGATCAAAGAAGCTGTTCAGCCGCAAGAGATCTTATTTGTGGTCGATAGCATGACGGGACAAGATGCCGTAAATACCGCCAAGGTCTTCCACGACCGCTTACAGTTCAGTGGTGTCGTGTTGACCAAATTAGATGGCGACACCCGTGGTGGGGCCGCACTATCCATTACCTACACCGTCAATAAGCCGATCAAGTTCACCAGTAACGGCGAGAAGATGGACACCCTCGATATTTTTTATCCCGAAAGGATGGCGCAACGTATCCTTGGCATGGGTGATATTACCAGCTTGGTCGAAAAAGCACAGGCCCAGATCAGTGAGGAAGAAGCCAAAAAGCTCGAGGCTAAGATCCGCAAGAACAAATTCGATTTTGCCGATTTCAAAATGCAACTTGAGCAGTTAAAGAAGATGGGGGATATGAAAGAGATGTTGGGTATGATCCCGGGTATGGGCAGCAAGCTCAAGGATATTGATATCGACGAAAACTCCTTTAAAGGGGTAGAGGCTATGATCAATGCCATGACACCTGCTGAGCGGGCTAACCCCGATTTGATCGATTTGAGCCGGAAAAAGCGCATCGCCAAGGGCAGCGGAAAAGACATCCAAGAGGTCAATAACTTCATGAAACAGTTTGACCAGATGCGAGATATGATGAAGAATATGAACAAGTTGGGTGCTTTTGGTAAGATGATGCCCGGCATGAGGAGATAGTCCAAGCTCCAACTCGACAGCCAACTCTACGGCCAGATCAACGTCCAACGTGGCGTCCAACCCAAGACCCAAAAAAACTTGCCTGTTAACCGGTCCCTGCTTATATTTGCACCCCGGTTTTTACCGGCCCAAACATATATTGTTAACGCTGTTAAATTTCTATTTATGTCAGCCAAAATCCGTCTCCAAAGACACGGGTCTAAAAAAAGACCTTTCTACTTCATCGTAATAGCCGACTCAAGAGCTCCCCGCGATGGAAAATTCATCCAGAAACTTGGAACCTACAACCCCCTGACCATCCCCGCTACCATTCAGCTGGATCGTCAAAAAGCATTGGAATGGCTTAACAAAGGCGCCATCCCAACCGACACGGTTCGCCGTATCCTTAGCTTCAAAGGGGTCTTGTACCTGAAGCATTTGCTTAGAGGAGTTTCCCTAGGACTGTTCGATGAGGCCGCTGCCATGCAAAAGTTCACCGAGTGGACTGCAGAGCACGACAACCAGATCAAAAAGAAGAACGAAGACACCCAGCGTAAGCGCACAGAAAAGCGCCAGGCCATTATGTCTGCCTCTGTTGCCAATCGTCAGGCAAAAGTAGCCGCTAAAGCTGCTGCCGAAGCACCTGCACCTGAGGCTCCTGTCGAAGAAAGCAGCGCTGCAGAAGCGGAGGGTACTACTGAAGCATAATTTTAGGTTTGCGCCTACATAATTTATCCCGGCCACTGCGCCGGGATTTTTTTTGATGGCTTTAATTGATTTGTTTTGTACTGCATCAAGTAAGAAAAGTTCACAATGGCGCTGTCGATCAAGAGCCGCACTACCGCATGAAGAGTTATATCAAAACAGGAAAAATAGTAGCCGCCCACGGACTGAAAGGAGAAGTCATATTGCAACACGAGCTGGGTAAGAAAACAGATCTGAAAAAATTACCCGCTCTTTTTTTAGAGTTGAAAAAAGATTCGTTCGTTCCCTTTTTTATTAGCAAGGCAAAAGGCACTTCAGAAAAAGAATCGATACTGTTGTTCGAAGAGATCGATACCCGCGAAAAAGCACAACCCCTGGTGGGAAAGATTTGCTGGTTACCCGAAGAGCAATTCAAGCAATATGCCGACCAACAGGCTCCGGCTAGTTTACTGGGCTATCAAATAATAGAGGCCGCTAAACCAATTGGCCTCATCGAAGAAGTTATTGAGCAACCGCAACAATTACTTTGCCGCCTTCAAATAGAAAAAAAAGAGGTGCTGATCCCGCTCAACGAATCGACACTGCTCAGCATCGATCATCATGCAAAGACCGTAACGGTGCAACTTCCCGAAGGACTGCTCGCCATTTATCTGGACTGATCCCTTGTCAACGCCTCAACCTTATATTGCCCATTTTGACCTGGACTCTTTTTTTGTATCGGTAGAGCTTATCAATAATCCATCGCTAAAAGGTAAACCCGTCTTGGTCGGTTCCATAGAAAGAGGGGTGGTGGCTACCTGTAGTTACGAAGCCAGAAAATTTGGGATTCATTCTGCGATGCCCATGAAGAGAGCCTTACAGCTTTGCCCCGAAGCCATTGTTACCAATGCAAGTCGCCATCAGTACGGTAAATATTCTCGCTGGGTGACCGATCTGATCGCCGAAAAAGTACCCCTCTTCGAAAAAGCCAGCATCGATGAATTCTATGTTGATCTGACTGGTATGGATCGCTTTTTTGGTGCTAACAAATTTGCACAAGAGCTTAGAAAACACATTACGCAGCAAACCGGACTGCCCCTTTCTTGTGGGCTGGCCTCGGCTCGCTTTATTGCCAAGATGGCCACCAACCAAGCCAAGCCCAATGGGTTCTTGCAAGTAGCCCCCGGGCAAGAAAAAGAATTTCTCTGGCCACTGTCGATCGACAAAATAAATGGAGTGGGAGAGCAAACGGCACAATTGCTAAAAAGTAAAGGGATCTACACCATCGAAGATATCGCCCGCACGCCCCTACCCCTGCTGAACTCCTACGTGGGTAAATGGGGAGAGTCGCTATGGGAAAAATCGCAAGGCATTGGCAGCACGGAGATCTTTACCGAATGGGAACAAAAATCGGTGAGTCACGAGCGCACCTTTGACCAAGATCATTCCGATCCCGTTTACTTGTTGCAACAGATCGTTCAGCTCTGCGTCGAAACGGCGGCCGATGTACGCAGCGAAGAAAAACTGGCGGGTTGTGTAACGGTCAAGATCAAGTACAGCAACTTCGAAGTGGTGTCCAGACAAGAGACCATTGACTATACGGCCCTCGACGATATGATCACGGCCAAGGCCAAACTTTTGTTTCAACAACTCCATCAGCCCGGCCGGCCAGTTCGGCTTTTAGGGGTACGCTGTAGTCAACTGGTTGCGATCAACCTACAGATGAGTTTGTTCGAAAAAACAGCCGAGAAATTACAACTCTATCAAACCATGGACCAGATCAATGAACGGTTTGGAAAAGATGTACTTACCAAGGCGGCGATCTTACCTCGCGAAGAACGCGCAAAAGACCAATGAGCAGGGGCTTAGTTGTATCTTTACCACCCGATCTTTATTGCATTACCTTAAATGACTCCCATGTCTGCCCTTTGGAAACAATACCAAGAACAACACCAGGAACGCTTCTTGAACGAAATGCTCGATCTGCTACGCATCCCCTCGGTCAGCGCCAAGTCTGAGCACAAAGAAGATATGATTCGTTGCGCCGAGGCGGTTAAGAAAAGCTTGCTTGCGGCTGGTTGTGATCGGGCCGATGTGATGCCCACCGAAGGATATCCTGTTGTGTATGGAGAAAAGATCATCGATCCAAAGGCGCCTACGGTTTTAGTGTATGGACACTACGATGTACAACCTGCCGAACCCCTCGAGCTATGGCATAGCGGCCCCTTTGATCCGGTTATCAAAGACGGAAAGGTATACGCCCGCGGATCGGCCGATGACAAAGGTCAATTTTACATGCATGTAAAGGCCTTGGAGATCCTTTGTCAAACCCAAACACTGCGCACGAACATTAAATTTTTAATAGAAGGAGAAGAAGAAGTGGGCTCGCCCAACCTGGGACCCTTTGTGGTCCGGCACAAAGAATTGCTCCATGCCGATGTTATTCTGATCAGCGACTCGGCCATGTTAAGTATGGATACCCCTTCGCTCGATACCGGGGTAAGAGGGCTCAGCTATATCGAAGTAGAGGTAACCGGCCCCAACCGCGATCTGCACAGTGGTATTTATGGGGGTGCGGTGGCAAATCCTATCACCATTTTGTCCAAGATGATCGCTAGTTGTCACGACGAGAATAATCATATTACCATTCCTGGTTTTTATGATGATGTAGTAACGGCCAGTTCCGAAGAGCGCGCCCTTATCAACAAGGCCCCTTACAGCGAAAAAGAGTATAGTGACGATCTGGGGGTCGGTGCCCTTTGGGGAGAAAAAGGATTCAGCACCTATGAACGTACGGGTATTCGTCCTACGTTAGAGGTAAATGGTATCTGGGGCGGCTATACGGGAGAAGGGGCCAAGACCGTGCTTCCTTCCAAGGCCTTTGCCAAGATCTCTGCTCGTTTGGTACCCAATCAATCATCAGAGAAGATCACACAAAAATTATTGGACTACTTTACCCAGATCGCTCCTGCTTCGGTACAAGTAAAAGCCTCGTTGCATCACGGAGGCGAACCCTACATGACGCCTATCGATAGTAAGGGTTATCAAGCGGCTGCCCGCGCAGTGGAATCGACCTTTGGCAAAGCCCCCATTCCCGTACGCGGTGGTGGCAGCATTCCCATTTGCTCTATCTTGGAAAAAGAATTGGGGATCAAGATCGTATTTATGGGATTTGGTCTTGACAGCGATAACCTGCACAGCCCGAACGAAAAATATAATATCGAAAACTATTTTAAAGGGATAGAGACCATCCCCTATTTTCACCATTATTTTGCCGAGCTCTCCTGATATTTTTTGACACGGATCAGTCGATCCCTGTACGTCATCATTGACCAGCCCTGACCTGATCGTATAGTTTTGAACAAGCAGTATTGCCTTATTCAAAATAATAACGATCATGGAAAAAAACGTATTGGAAAAAGTAAACAGACCCTTTCCTTCTTTATTCGGAAATGGTTGGCTCGACCGAATGCTCAGCACTCCCCTCGATGAGTACTTGGGACTGACCCGCGTTATGAATGTTCCTGCTGTCAACGTCAGTGAGACCGACAAGGAATATGTTGTAGTGGTAGCGGCACCGGGGATGGACCGAAAAGATTTTAAGATAGAGACCGCCGAAGACATGTTGACCATTTCGGCCGAAAAAGAAAAAGAAGAGAAAGAAGAGCGAGAAGGCCGGTATAACCGCAGAGAATACAACTACAGTAGTTGGTCTCGTTCCTTTAATTTACCCGAAGATTGTAACGCCGATAAGATCGATGCGGAGTACCGAAGTGGCGAGTTGCGGATAACGATCCCCAAAACGGCTAGCAAAAAACCCAAGAATGTCCATACGATCCCGGTGGTCTGACCTCCGGAGCGTTGGTTCCGTTCTGGATTTTTACCCCCCATCTCGGGGGGTTCTTTTTTTTATAGGGGCCGCACCAAGGGAAAAGGGGTAAGGTTATATTTGCTATATGCACATCGACATCTTGACGGTCTTACCTGGTTTGCTCGAAAGTCCGTTTGCGCACAGCATCATGAAAAGAGCGCAAGACAAGGGGCTATTGACGGTTAAGGTGCATGCGCTTCGGCAATGGGCCGTCAATGAGTACGGACAAGTAGACGATTACCAATATGGCGGAGGAGCCGGTATGGTCATGATGTGCGAACCCCTGGCGCGGGCCATCGAAGCCCTTTCGCAAGAAGCTCCTTACGACGAGATCATTTTTCTAACGCCCGATGGAGAGACCTTTACGCAACCCGTCGCTAACCAACTTTCCTTACAAAAAAGGCTATTGCTTATCTGTGGTCATTATAAAGGGATCGACCAGCGTATCCGCGATCATTTTATTACCCGCGAAATCTCCATTGGGGATTATGTACTGAGTGGTGGCGAATTGCCGGCTGCCGTCTTGGTCGATGCCATTTGCAGACTGATCCCTGGCGTTCTCAATGATGAGACCTCTGCCCTTACCGATTCTTTTCAAGACCAGCTATTGTCGCCACCCGTTTATACACGCCCCGAAGAATTCAGGGGTTGGAAAGTGCCCGATATCTTGCTAAGTGGTAATCATCGCCTGATCGAAGAATGGAGACATGAACAAGCCCTTGAGCGAACCAAAACAAGAAGACCCGATCTGTTAAACGATTAATTATTTGCTATGCCCACACCCAGAAGAAATTTTTTAAAGCAACTTGCACTGGGAGGTACTGCCCTGAGTGGTGCCTATCCCCTCTTTGGGGCCAGTGATGAACAAATGGAGAGAGCCGATCAGTTCCTTAACAGAAAGCCGGCCTTCAATATGTGCGGCTATGCAGCGCCCAAAATCGAGAATGTACGCATAGGCATTATCGGTATCGGTATGCGCGGCTCCGATGCGGTGGAGCGTCTATCGTACATAGAGGGAACCACGATCGTGGCCCTGGGCGACAAGTATCCCGACAGGATCGCCCGTGCACAAAAGACCCTGGCCGAAATGCAACGCCCCAAAGCAAAAGAATATAGTGGAGAAGAAGGATGGAGAGCCCTCTGTGATGATCCTGATATCGACCTTATCTATACCTGTACGCCCTGGACCTTGCATACGCCGATCGCCGTATATGCCATGACACAGGGAAAACATGTGGCTACCGAGGTGCCGGCAGCCCTTACCCTTGATGAGTGTTGGCAACTGGTCGAAACATCCGAAAAGACCAAGCGGCATTGTATGATGCTCGAGAATTGCTGCTACGATTTTTTTGAATTGCTTACCCTCAACCTATCGCGGCAGGGATTATTGGGCGAGATCGTACATAGCGAAGGGGCCTACATACACGACCTGTCAGTAGATTGGCTCTTCAATAAGAAGGCCTATGCCGATATGTGGCGTCTCAAACTCAATATTGGAAAGCAAGGTAATCTCTATCCTACGCATGGGTTGGGACCAGTGGCCCAATGCATGAACATCAACCGGGGAGATGTCATGGAACATCTGGTCAGTATGAGTACGGCCGATTTTAGCCTGGCACCATTCGCCAAGGAAAAAGCGAGCCAAGATCCCTTCTTTCTTCCATATGCCGATCAGGCCTATCGGGGCAATATGAACAATACGATCATCCGCACCGCAAAAGGGAAAACGATCTTATTACAGCACGATGTATCGACCCCTCGCCCCTACTCGCGTATCCATTTGCTAAGTGGCACCAAGGGGATGGCCCAGAAATGGCCTGGTCCCGCACGGATCGCTTTTGGCCACAGCTGGTTAAAAGCAGATGAGCAAAAAAAGCTCGAAGAAAAATATACGCTGCCGCTGGTCAGGCATATTGGTGATATGGCCAAAGAAGTGGGCGGCCATGGAGGAATGGATTTTATTATGGATTGGAGACTGATCGATTGTCTGCGCAACGGATTACCCCTCGATCAAGATGTGTATGATGCGGCCTCCTGGAGCTCTATTGTACCGCTGAGCATCCGGTCGGCAGAAAAAAAGTCTAAGACCGTAGAGATACCAGACTTTACAAGAGGAAACTGGAAAGAGAACAAGCCCGTATCACTCACACTAGACGGAGGGGCCACCACAAGGGTCCGCACCATCGAAAAGAAAAAGAACTAGGCCGCTTATCCCTACAGGGAGCCACTGGCTTAAACAAAGCATTATGGATGGTCAAAAGATTTTACTTTTGATGTATTACCGTATGCGCGCCTTACCCTTATTAGTAGATCCTGTTTATACTCGCCCCGCTCGGTATACAGCGTACGAACGATTTTGGCTTCGTTACATCAATGACGCACGAGATCTTCCTTTTATTCACTTATTGACGGGTATTCATTTGACGGTAATACCGTTAGCCATTTTATTATATACCCCCTTTTTCCAGGGAGGGTACTGGTGGGTCCTATATGCGCTTTACTTCTACATTGCGCAGCTGTACTTCAAAGGACGCTTTGGCCTGATGCTGCATTGTATTTGTCATCGCAAACTATTTAAAAAAGAGGTCGGCTTTTTACAGCACTGGGTCATCTGGATCGTCTGTCCTTTTTTCGGCCATACGCCCGAAACCTATTTTGCGCACCACATGGGTATGCACCATGTAGAGAATAATATGCCAGATGATGCCAGCAGTACGCTGCGCTACCAACGAGATAGTTTGCGTGGTTTTATCCAGTATGTGCTGCGCTTTCTGCTCTGGGGCTTCCGGGATACCTTTCTCTACTTTTTTAGCCACAAGAGGAAGAAATTTTACCTGCGATTAACGGCCGGGGAAATATCATTTTACATTATTTGCGCCCTACTAACCTGGTACAATGGTTTTGTTACACTGTTCGTATTTATCATTCCCTTCGTATTTGCCCGTATTGTGATGATGCTTGGTAATTGGGCCCAGCATGCTTTTGTCGATCCGGATAATCCCGAGGATAATACCATTAATTGTATCAATACGCCCTACAACAAAACCTGCTGGAACGATGGCTATCACTATATCCATCACGAGCGTCCTGCCCTGCACTATACCGATATCCCCGGCGAATTCCTAAAAAGAAAAAGCGAGATGGTGCAACGAAAGATCCTAACCTTCGAAGGCATCCATTATCTGCATATTTTTTTATGGTTAATGACCAAGCGATATGACAAACTCGCCGCCCGGTTGGTCAATATGGACAACATGTTCAGCAGCGAACAAGAGGCGATCGCTATCCTACAGCAACGCACTAAAAAGTTTACTTCTTCCGCGACCAACACTCCGATCCAGACAGGCACTTCAATAACGACCAGTGCTGCGATCTAGGCTACTACTTACATCACCACCACCGCTGCCCAGTAACCCCTTGTGGTTTATGCCTCTTGGCCGATCCAAAGTGCTCCACCGATCGAATCGCGCGTAGCCCCTGTAACAGAGGAAAGAACCGTATACTCTTGTCGCCAGCGAAGCACCGCCATAAAGGCCATGATCAAGGCTTCTTTGTATTGTACGATCTCTAACGCAGGTACTTCGATCTTTACGCCCAGGGGGTGCAAAGCGCTTCGTAAAGAGGCGATCAAAAATTCATTGCAGGCTCCGCCCCCTGTGGCCAGCAGACGGAATTCATTGTCCGCGTTGACCGGCCGCAAGGATAATAATGGCTGCACCGAAGCCGCAATTTGCTGTACAATATGGCGAGTATAGGTGGCCAGCATATCGGGTATGGACAAGCCAGAATCCTTTAGTAGTGGATAGACCACTTCGGTACCAAACTCGTTGGCCAGCGATTTTGGAAAAGGCATTTGATAATAAGGCAACATCCCGAGCTTCTTTAACACCGATTCATCAACGGATCCGGAGGCGGCCAGAGCACCCCCTTTATCATATTCAAGTCCTTGCAACGAAGCGATCATATTCAGTACACGATTGGCGGCGCACACATCGAAGGCCACGCGGGGTTCTGTTGCAGAAATATTGGCAATACCACCCAGGTTCAAGAAAAAGTCTGTGTCAGAAAAAAGATATTTCTCTCCGATCGGTACAATGGGAGCCCCTTGCCCCCCGAGCGCTACATCCATGGCCCGCAAATCGGTTACCACCGGTAGACCCGTGAGCGCTGCCAGCGAAGCGCCATCTCCGATCTGCCCTGTCATATGCCGCGCAGGTAAATGAAAGGTGGTATGCCCATGCGAACCCACGACGGCAATTTTATAATGCAACTGATGACGGTCAATAAAGGCATTAACCTGCTCACCCAGCCACCGACCATAGTCGGTATGCAACAAACAGTAATCACGTGCAGCCAGTTCGGTAGCTCCACGTAACCGTTCGACCCAGGTTGCCGAGTATGGAATGCATGCTGAGGCATCCAGTGTAAATTGCCACTGTCCACCCTGCTCCAAAAAACTAACCGCTACGATATCGAGCCCATCCAGCGAGCTGCCGCTCATTAATCCAATTGCGCGATATTCCATACAGCATATTTTGTAGATTTGTAAAAGTAGCTTTTCTACAGAAACGTAGCGTATGGTCATTAACCTTAGTCAATCTCATTCACTGGTCAGCAATTGGGTCAGCGAGTTACGCGATACGGCCGTGCAAAACGATCGGATGCGCTTTAGAAGAAATCTGGAACGTATTGGCGAGGTAGCAGCCTATGAGATCAGCAAGACCTTACCCTTTGTTGAAAAAGAGGTGCCTACTCCCATGGGCATCGCCAACCAAAAAGTTCTCAAAGACTATCCGGTCTTAGCGACCATACTTCGAGCCGGTCTGCCATTGCACCAGGGACTGCTCAATTATTTTGACCGCTCCGATAATTCATTTATCAGCGCCTACCGGAAACATCATCCCGATGGAAGCTTTGAGATCAGTTTGCAATATGTATCTAGCCCGGAGCTAAATGGCCGTGTACTAATTATTGCTGACCCTATGCTGGCCACCGGCGCTTCGTTGGTCAAGACCATTCAGGAACTTAAGGCCGAGGGCGAACCCAGTGAGGTCCATTTGGTGGCTGCCATTGCCTGTACCACTGGCATTGAGAACCTGCTGCGACAGGCCCCTTATGTCAAGATCTGGTGCGGAGACATTGATGATGAGCTAACTGCAAAAAGCTACATTGTTCCCGGACTGGGCGATGCAGGCGATCTGGCCTTTGGACCCAAGCTGCAGAGCTAATAACTCGCTGAAATTCCGTAACTTTCCTCTCCGGCATCAAACAAATTGGGTGATCCCATACAATCCCGGTGCCCTAATTGCGTTATTGAATGTTGATGAGACAGCTCATATTGACCTTGACCCTGGCCCTTGCAATGGGATTTTCTGCCCGCTCGCAAGACCCTAATTTTTCGCAATTCTTCGCCTCTCCCCTTACCCTGAATCCGGCCCTGACCGGTAAGTTCGATGGGGCTATACGGGTGGCAGGTAATTACCGCAATCAATGGCCCACTATCGAAAATGCCTTTGTAACACAAACCGTATCGGTCGATTTTGCGCTACTTCCAAAACGGATCCCCCTAACCGATAATATGGGTGCCGGTTTGTTGGCCATGAGTGATGTGGCCGGAAACGGCGTGCTGACCACTAACTATGCCGGCGCCTCTTTTTCTTACCACAAAGGAATGGATGAAGACGGTATGCACCAAGTTGGTGTTGGCTTTCAGGGGGCCTATATTAACAAACGGCTTGATGTAAGCAAACTCATCTTTGCCGATCAGCTTACCCCGCTCGGTTTTACGGGCGTTACCAACGAGATCTTCGATAATCGCCAGTTAAGCATTGGCTATTTTGACCTTAGCGCCGGATTATTGTACAGTGGCAGTACCAATGGGTATAATAATTTCTATTTCGGCGCCTCCATGTATCACTTGAATCGACCCAAAGAAAGTTTTCAGGGTGGTCAGTACATACTGAATACCCGAACCACCCTGCAAGCCGGAGGACGTATTCCGGTTGGAAGCTATCATTATTTTCACTTGGCTGCCATTCATAGCATGCAGGCCAATGCCACCAATACCGTACTTGGCGGTGCCTTTTCTTACAATGTAAATAGCAGCGAAGAAGATCCGGTTAATATTTATCTGGGTAGCTGGTATCGTCTCAAAGACGCCTTGATCCCTTATGTGGGATTGGAGTTCAAAGGATTTCGACTGGGCGCCAGCTATGACGCCAACACCTCGTTGCTAAGACCAGCCACCAATACGCGGGGAGGCATGGAGATCTCTTTGATCTACATCAAACAACCCTCTGACCCCAGTCTCAAGAGGCTAAACTGCCCTAAGTTCTAATAGGCGATCATTTCGCCACGCCGCAAAAAATCGTAACCCCGTGAAAGAGATCGTTATTGCTTTTCGGTCTTGGCAAGAAGCCCATGTTTTTATAAAGCGGCAACGGCTGTTACAGGAGATCCTGTGGCCGGGAATAGTGTACAGTGTGCTATTGATCTTGGGACTTTATTTTTTGGCAGGCTATTCCGGCGAGGCCGTTACCTGGATGAGCGATCAATTGGGCATCGAAAACTGGTTACAGCAAGAGCGAAACGAATGGCTTAGTTTTTTATTTGTGATGAATGGGATGATGCTGCGGCTGGTCCTGTTGATCTTTTATTTTTCGCTATTCAAATACCTTTTACTTGTGGTGGGATCACCGGCCTTTACCTATCTGAGTGAAAAGACCGAAGCCTTACTCGATGGCAAGGAACATCCGTTCAACTGGAACGAGGTAAAAGAAGATGCATGGCGCGGAATTCGATTGGCTTTGCACAATGCTGGCAAACAAACCTTCTATTTTATTGGATTAATATTACTCTCGCTGATCCCCTTGGCCGGATGGATCACGCCGCTGATTGCCCTGGCACTGGAAGCCTATTATTTTGGCGTATCGATGCTGGATTACTCCTTTGCCCGCAATAAGTTTACCCTGCGGGAAAGTCTATTATTCTCTTCACAACACAGAGGATTGGCCATTGGTAATGGAATCGTTTTCTTTGCCATGCACGCGATGGTCTGGTTAGCACCGGCCTACGCCATTGTAGCGGCCACCTTAAGTGTTCGCCAGGTAAAAAAATCATGACCAAGGTTTATCTGATACCCGCCCCTCTCGATACGGAGACCCTCGACGTTATTCCCCCTTATGTATTCGATGCCATCAAAGAGTGTGAGCTCTTTTTTGTAGAGGACCAACGAACCACCCGTCGCTATTTTAAGAGTGGCTGGAAAGAGATGGTCATTGACAACTATACGTGGCATACGTTGGGAGAACCCGGAACGCAAGAGGCCTTTTTGAAAGCCCTTAGCAGCAACAAAGTGATGGGTATTGTAAGTGAAGCTGGCTGCCCCGGAGTAGCCGATCCGGGACAAGAACTGATCGCGCTGGCACAACAGCAAGGGGCTACCGTTAAACCATTGGTCGGACCCAGCTCGATCTTACTGGCTCTTATGGCCAGTGGCTTTAATGGGCAACGATTTCAGTTCGTTGGCTATTTGCCCATAGAGGAAACAGATCGCATCAAAGCCATTCGACTACTCGAAAGCACTGCGGCCAAAGAGCGCTGCACACAGCTCTTTATTGAAACCCCCTATAGAAACAATCAGTTGTTAGCTTCTTTGCTGAAACACTTGCAAGACCAGACCTTGCTCTGTGTCGCAACGGATCTTACCGGCAAGACCGAGTCGATCCAGACCCGTACGGTAGCCCAATGGCGAAAGGAGATACCGTCGCTACATAAACGCCCTACGCTGTTTGCCCTGTATGTGGCGTAAAAAATCAGCGCCTAATTATATTATTATTGTAGATTTGTCCGGCGTTACTGCTTTGTTGAAAAATGACAACCGCAAAACCCTTGACCGTGATAAAACCGCTGCGCCGTATTTGCTGACAGGACGAACCCTTCACCCTGGTCCCTGTCAGTGAAAAAATCCCCCCGCCATTTTTTTTGGACTGGTGATCCCCCACTAAGAATCGTAACTAGCATTGAATACATCGCTTTTGATCAGAGTGGCCACTCCGGCCGACTCTCGCTATGCTACCATCATAACCGACGAAATGGCTGCTTCGGCAGCGGCCAGAGGTACCGGAATTGCCCGAAGATCTCCTGAATACATCGTTCAAAAGATTGAGGAAGGAAAGGCCGTTATTGCTGTTACCCAAAAAGAGGAATGGGTCGGGTTTTGTTATATCGAAACCTGGGGACATGGCGAATATGTAGCCAACAGCGGATTGATCGTAGCCCCTGCTTACCGAAAAAGCGGGGTAGCCAAGGCCATTAAGCACAAGATCTTTCGACTTTCGAGAGAGAAATATCCGCAGGCCAAAATATTTGGACTCACGACCGGACTAGCCGTAATGAAGATCAATAGCGAACTCGGCTACGAGCCTGTCACCTACTCTGAACTGACACAAGACGAAGCCTTTTGGGCCGGTTGCAAGAGTTGTGTCAACTACGAGATCCTGATGAGTAAGGAACGCAAAAACTGTATGTGCACCGCCATGCTCTACGATCCGGCCGATCACTATGCACCCGAAGAAACACAGCGCTTCTTTGAGGAAAACAAAAGCATATTGGAAAGACTTCTTCGATTCAAGCAATGGAAACTCCTTAGGCCTTTTTTAAAAAAAGAGAAAGGAACAGGTGGAAGCACGATCGGCTTCTTGCATCATCTCTTTAACAACAAGTAAACCCTAAATAATTTGACCATGGCCAAAAAAGTGGTACTGGGCTTTAGTGGTGGATTAGATACTACCTATTGTGTGCGCTACCTGGTAACCGAAAAAGCCTGCGAAGTGCATAGCATACTCGTTAACACCGGAGGCTTTACAGCAGAAGAGCTGCAACGCATAGAGGCACATGCCTATTCGCTGGGGGTCAAGACACACACGACCGTCAATGCGATCAAAGACTATTATGAAAGGATCATACGCTATTTGATCTATGGAAACGTGCTTAAGAACAATACCTATCCACTTTCGGTTTCGGCCGAGAGACTTAGCCAGGCGCTGCAAATTGCGGAACATGCAAAAAAACTAAATGCCGATGCCGTGGCCCATGGCAGCACCGGTGCCGGTAACGACCAGGTTCGTTTCGATATGATCTTTCAGATCATGATCCCCGAAATGGAGATCATCACTCCCATACGCGATGCCGCACTAAGCCGCGAACAAGAGATCGAGTACTTGCAAAAACAAGGCGTACAGGTCAATGCAGAAAAGGCGCTTTACTCCATCAATAAAGGTATTTGGGGAACCAGTGTCGGCGGAAAAGAAACGCTGCGCTCCAATGGCATGTTGCCAGAAGAAGCCTGGCCCACTCCTCTCTCTCGCTCCGGATCGGAAGAAGTAACACTTACTTTCTCAAAAGGTGAGCTAACGCATATCAACGATCACCACTATGCACATCCCACCGAGGCCATCCAAGCCTTGCAAGCTTTGGCAGGTCCCTTTGCCATTGGCAGGGATATTCACGTTGGCGATACGATCATTGGCATCAAAGGCCGCGTAGGTTTTGAAGCCGCCGCTCCCCTGATCATATTAAAAGCGCATCATGCCCTCGAAAAACATGTGCTTACCAAATGGCAATTACAGTGGAAAGATCAACTGGCCCTATTTTATGGAAACTGGTTACACGAGGGTCAGATACTCGATCCGGTAATGAGAAATATAGAATCCTTTCTGGAGAGTAGTCAAGAGCAAGTTAGCGGTAAGATATTTGTGACCATGATGCCGTACCGTTTTCAAGTAACCGGTATCGAGAGCCCATACGACCTGATGAACAGCCGCTTTGGAAAGTATGGAGAAATGAACAGTGGCTTTACCGGACAAGATGTAAGAGGCTTTACGCGGATCATTGGCAATCAAATTAGTATTTATCATAAGGTTCAATCAGCAGCTCATGAAAAAGATTAAAGCCGGTATTATCGGGGGCGCGGGTTACACCGGCGGAGAAGTATTGCGCTTGCTTCTGTTGCATCCGCAAGCAAGTGTTGAATTTGTGTATAGTCGTAGCCAGGCTGGTAAACCCGTTCATACGATACACCAAGATCTTATAGGGAGTACTGACTTCGTATTCAGTGACAGCTTTACCGCCGACATCGATGTACTTTTTCTATGTCTGGGACATGGCGAATCAAAAAAATTTTTAGCAGAGAATACTATCGATCCAACTGTCTGCATCATTGACCTTACCCAAGACTTTCGGTTGGCCGATCAAGCGACACGAGGCGATCGTCAATTTGTTTACGGACTTACCGAATTACACCGAAACAAATTGGCAGCAGCAAAAAGTATTGCCAACCCTGGCTGTTTTGCCACGGCCATTCAGTTAGCTTTATTACCGTTGGCCGCGAATGCCCAGCTACAAGAGGCCTTTGTGACCGGCATTACCGGATCTACCGGGGCGGGACAATCCCTGAGCGAAACATCGCATTTTAGTTGGCGAGCCAATAACATACAGCCCTATAAAACCCTCTCGCATCAGCATCTTGCCGAGATCGAAGAACAATTGAAAATGGCATCGAATACACCGATAGCGGTTCATTTTGTGCCTTGGCGTGGCAATTTTACCCGCGGCATCTTTATTAGTGCCACGGTACGCTCATCACTGTCCTTGGCAGAGGCCACCAGTTGTTTTAAGAATTTCTATTCCCAGGCCCCCTTTGTTACGATCAGCAAGGACCCAATCTCTTTGAAACAAGTAGTAGGCACCAATAAAGCCGTATTGCAATTAGAGCAACAGGGTGACCACTTGGTCATTCACTGTGCCATCGACAATCTTTTAAAAGGAGCCGCAGGACAAGCGGTACAAAATATGAACCTTGTCTTTGGTTTACCAGAGACCACCGGATTAGAGTTAAAAGCTAATTTCTTTTAAGATGAAACTATTTGATGTTTATCCGCTGAACAATATTACCATTACGCGGGCCCAAGGATCACAGGTATGGGACGAGCAAGGAACAAAATATCTCGATCTCTATGGGGGGCATGCCGTCATCAGTATTGGCCATGGACATCCGCATTGGAAGAAACGGATCGAAGAACAGCTTTCAAAAATTTCATTTTATTCGAACTCCATCCATATTCCGTTGCAAGAGGCCCTGGCAGAAAAGCTGGGTAAGGTCTCGGGTAAAGTAGACTATCAGCTTTTTTTATGCAATAGCGGAGCCGAAGCCAACGAGAACGCACTCAAGCTGGCCAGTTTTCATACCGGCCGAAAAAAGATCGTCGCCTTTAGTAAGGCCTTTCACGGTAGAACCTCACTGGCGGTAGCCGCCACCGATAATGGCAATTATCGCGCTCCGGTCAACGAAACAAATAATGTCAGCTTTTTACCCTTCAACGACAGTCAGGCCTTAGAAGATCACTTCTCGCAACATGGAAACGAGATCGCTGCCGTAATCATAGAGGGAATACAGGGCGTTGGGGGTATTCATATTGCTGAAGATCAATTTTTGAGAACCATACGCCAGTGCTGCGACACATATGGCGCCGTGTATATCGCTGATAGCGTTCAATGCGGGTATGGACGAAGCGGAAAATTCTTTAGCCACGATTATGCCGGTGTACAGGCCGATATTTATTCCATGGCCAAAGGCATGGGCAATGGATTTCCGGTAGCGGGTATCATTATAAGCCCGGCTATCAAACCAAAACATTTTCAGTTAGGCACCACCTTCGGTGGTAATCACTTGGCTTGTGCCGCCGCCCTGGCAGTATTGGAAGTATTAGAAAGGGAGCAGTTGATCGATCATGCAGATAAATTAGGTAACGAGTTGATGCAAGCACTACGTCAACTGACCCCCTTAGAAAACGTAAGAGGAAGAGGATTAATGATCGGTTTTGATGTACCCGAGCAATGGGGAGCGCTCCGTCAACGCTTACTCACAGATCACCAGATCTTTACCGGCGAAGCCAAACCGCGCGTCGTTCGCTTGTTGCCCTCGTTGGCCCTCTTACCCGAGGAAGCTAATCAACTGATCGATGCATTAAAAAAAGAGATGGCCCTTTATCCCATTACATAGACCTTTCTAATAAGACCATGAAGCAATTCATTTCCGTTAATGACGCAAGTAATATAGACCAACTGGTACAGCTGGCCTTACGTTATAAAGCCGACCCGCTGTGCGATCGCAATAAAGGGCAAGGTAAACGACTCGGCTGTCTTTTTTTGAATCCAAGTCTGCGCACCCGGCTGAGCACACAAGTGGCCGCGCAACAATTAGGAATGGAGGTGATCGTTCTTAATGCCGCAGCCGATGGATGGAAACTTGAATTTGGTGAGGGGGTTATTATGAATGGGGATACTGTGGAACATGTTAAAGATGCCGCCCCGATCTTAGGCCAATATGTAGATATCTTGGCGTTGCGCAGTTTTCCGGAACTCAAGGATCGCGAAACTGATTATGCGGAACATATCATACATCAATTTATCCGCTATGCTGGTGTTCCGGTGATCAGCTTAGAAACGGCCACCTTGCATCCGCTACAATCGCTGGCCGACCTGATCACGATCTCAGAGACCTTACAAGCAAATGCCAAGCACTATCAAAACCGAAAGCCTAAGATCGTACTCAGCTGGGCACCGCATATACGATCCATCCCACAATGTGTGGCCAACAGCTTTTCTCAATGGATCAATGCATGGCAGCAAGCTGAATTTGTTATTACCCATCCAGCGGGATGGGAACTACACGAAGCCTATACTGCGGGCGCCACCATCGAGACCGATCAGCAAAAGGCACTCGAGGGAGCCGATTTTGTCTACGTCAAGAACTGGAGCAGCTACCGGTCTTATGGTGAAATACATAAAGAGGCCTCCGACTGGATGCTAACCACCCGAAAACTGGCCGTTACTCGTCAGGCAAAGATTATGCATTGTCTTCCGGTAAGAAGAAATGTAGAACTTAGCGACGAGGTGCTGGATAGCCCAGCCAGTTTGGTGCAGCAACAAGGAGGAAATCGCGTTTGGGCCGCACAGGCCGTACTACAATCCATACTCAATGGCACAGCATAAGCCCACTCTTTATATTATCAAATTAGGAGGTGGCCTTATCGATCAGCCGGCAGCACTTGAGCAGTTCTTAACTTCTTTTGCCACGCTGTTGCCCGCCGTTTCTCCCGCAACACCGGCCTATTCGGTATTGGTCCATGGCGGCGGAAAACTAGCTACCGATATGGCCACCACGCTGGGTATTCCCCAACAACTTAAAGAGGGACGCAGGATCACAGACAGCGAAACGCTGAAGCTGGTGACAATGGTCTACGCCGGCTATATTAACAAGAACCTGGTGGCGTCCTTACAAGCAAAGGGCTGTCCTGCCTTGGGGTTATCGGGAGCCGATGGTAATCTGATCGCGGCAGTAAAAAGAGCGGCTAACCCCATCGACTATGGTTGGGTAGGCGACCCCGTCTCGGTCAATACCGATTTGCTCGATGCCTTGTTAAGGAACAATACCACCCCGGTTATTGCACCCATCACGCACAATAAAGAAGGACAATTGCTCAATACCAATGCCGATACGATCGCACAAACCATCGCCGTGGCCATGAGTACGTTCTATCGGGTTGAACTCATTTATACGTTTGAGAAAAAAGGCGTACTCACGGACCTCAACGATCCCAATAGTGTCATATCTTCTATAACAAAAGATTCTTATCGACACTTAAAAGAAAATAACAGCATTCATACGGGTATGGTCCCTAAACTTGACAATGCCTTTGCAGCGCTCGATGCCGGTGTAGCCACCGTTCGCATCGGACATGCGCATGAACTGGCCTTGCTACTAAAAGGCCAATCCGGCACCATCATTACCCATGGCTAGTGAAAGAACTATACTAAAACAAGAGAGTGTTGATCTGTTGCGATCTTTGATTGCCATTCCTTCTTTTAGTAAAGAAGAAGCCGGCACCGCAGCTTGTCTGCTGGACTTCTTCGAAAAAAAAGGTATCCGGGCGTATCGGCAAGGCAACAATATTTATGCTTTGAGTGAGCCATTCGATGCAAAAGCGCCTACCCTTTTGCTAAACTCGCATCACGATACGGTAAAGCCGAATCCTCAATATACGCGCGATCCCTTTTTGCCGGCGCTAGAGGATGGACGCTTATACGGTTTGGGCAGTAACGATGCAGGCGCTTCATTGGTGAGTCTGATCGCCGCCTTTTGCAATGGGTACAATAAAATAAGTCAGCAGGGCTGGAATATGGTCTTGGCGGCTACAGCCGAAGAGGAGATCAGTGGTTCCGGAGGTATAGAAGCGCTGCTGCAAGACGAAGAATTCAATCGCCAAACAAAGGGTTGCTTTCGGCCAGGACAATTACACCCTCTCACCACGGCGGTGGTAGGTGAGCCTACCCTGTTGCAAATGGCCGTGGCCGAACGCGGATTAATGGTACTCGATGTACTATCAGGAGGCCGGGCCGGTCATGCTGCCCGCGAAGAAGGTGAGAATGCGATCTACAATGCCTTGAACGACCTGAATTGGTTCAGGGAATATCGCTTTAAAAAAGTATCGCCCCTGCTCGGAGAGAATAAAATGTCGGTAACCGTTATTCACACTCCTAATAAAGCGCATAACCAGGTTCCTACCGAATGTCATTTTGTAGTCGATACCCGCATCAACGAATGTTATAGCTTCGAAGAAGTACTGGCAGAGATCAGACAGCATTGCACTAGTTTGATAACACCCCGCAGTACCAGACTTCGTTCTACCCAGATCGCGCTGGACCATCCCTTGGTAAAGGCCGGTATGGGATTGGGACTCTCCTATTACGGATCGCCCACCACCTCCGACAAGGCCCTGATTCCCTTTGCCTCCTTAAAAATAGGACCGGGCGACTCGGCCCGCAGCCATAGTGCTGATGAATTTGTTTATACCGCCGAGATCGAAAAAGGAATTGACCTCTATATAGATTTGATATCGACATTTATGGCCTCAAACCCTGTATAATATGAAGCTCTGGCAAAAAAATACCAATGCGACCGAGGCGGTCAGCCAATTTACAGTCGGTAACGACCAGGCCTTTGATCTGCAATTGGCTCCTTTTGATGTACTGGGTTCGCTGGCCCACGTAAAAATGTTGGGAAAGGTAGGACTGTTGAGTACAACTGAAATGGATTCACTGGTAAAAGCGCTGCAAGCCCTTTACCCAATCACCAAAGAAAAGGGCTTTACACTAGATCCCGATTGCGAAGACATTCATTCACAGGTCGAGTGGATGCTGACAAAACAATTAGGGGATACCGGCAAAAAGATCCATACGGCTCGCAGCCGCAATGACCAGGTACTGGTAGACCTTAAACTTTTTTTGAGAGAAGAGATCAAGCAAACCGTAGAGGGATTGACCGTACTGTTTGCCTGTTTGCAACAGCAAAGTGAAAAATACAAAGAAGATCTACTGCCCGGCTATACACACTTGCAATTAGCCATGCCCTCTTCGTTCGGACTCTGGCTGGGTGCCTATGCAGAAAGTCTTTGTGACGACCTGATCGGACTCGAAGCCGCCTTTCAGATCGTCAATAAAAACCCACTGGGCTCGGCCGCTGGCTATGGGTCCTCTTTTCCCATAGACAGAAGTTTTACGACAAAATTATTAGGATTTGCCGATCTGCATTACAATGTGGTTTATGCACAAATGAGTCGGGGCAAAACAGAACGGGTGGTAGCGCAAGCCCTGGCCGGGATCGCCGAAACTCTGAGCCGTTTTAGTATGGATGCCTGTTTGTATATGAATCAACAATTCGACTTTATTTCTTTTCCGCAAGAACTGACCACGGGCAGCAGCATTATGCCGCATAAAAAAAATCCCGATGTATTCGAGATCGTTCGCGGACAATGTAACCGCATCAAAGCGCTTCCTAACGAGATCATGCTGCTGACCACGAATCTGCCCTCGGGCTATCATCGCGAAATGCAATTGCTAAAGGAACATCTGTTTCCATCCTTTACCACCCTGCGCCACTGTATGCAGATGCTCACGGTAATGCTCGAAGCCATCGTCATAAAAAAAGATATTTTGCAAGATGCCCGCTACCAGCCATTGTTCAGTGTAGAGGCTGTCAATAAGCTGGTGCAAGAGGGGGTTCCCTTCAGAGATGCCTATCGTCAAGTGGGTCTATCGATCGAAGAGGGACGTTATACGTGGAGCGGATCCATTTCGCATACGCACGAAGGAAGTATTGGACAACTTTGCAATCAAACCATTGCGGCCAACCTGCAAACGATACTCGGTCGCTTTCCATTCGCTACCATCGATACCGCCCTGCGATCACTAGTGGTCTCATAGACCATACCGGTCAATCAAATAGATAAGCGCAGCCATGTTAACGGCGCCCAGTTCGAGCTCACGTTTATTGACCGCTTCAAAAACATCGGAGCGGGCATGGTGATAATCGAAATACCGTTGCGAGTCGGGTTGTAGTCCTGCTACCGGCGTATTGAACAGACGATTCAACGGACCAATATCGGCCCCGCCACCACCACGAGAAAATTCAGTGCAACCATAAGGGGCGATCAACGATTGCCATTGCAAGATCTTTTGAAACTGCGCATCGGAGACGGTAAAACCAAATGCACGGGGCGTAAATCCGCCGGCGTCAGATTCCAGGGCAAATACATGCTTCTCTCCTTTTTGTCGGGCCTCTTCGGCATATTGTGTTCCTCCGCGCAGTCCATTTTCTTCGTTGGCAAAAAGCACAAAGCGAATAGTACGTTTGGGTACATACCCGAGGGCCTTAAAGGCTCTCAGTATTTCGATGGTCTGCACACAACCTGCTCCATCATCATGAGCCCCTTCGCAGTTATCCCAACTATCGAGGTGACCGCCCACAGTAATGATCTCGTTGGGAAATTCCGATCCCTTTAATTCTCCGATAATATTATGCCCGATCGTGTCAGGTAAAAAATACCCATGCGTGCGAAGTCCCACTTGTACAGGGCCCGCTGCGATGAAGCCCGATAGACGATCGGCATCTTGTAATCCGATCGCTACGGCTGGCACTTTATTATACAAACTATCATAGCGAGTCGATCCGGTATGGGGATGATTGTCGGCGCTATGGCTCATACTTCTGACCACTACACCCACGGCACCATAGCGAGCGGCCTGCGAAGGACCCTGTCCTCTGTATTTATTGGCATCGCTATACGCCTGAAAGGTGCGCACAAAAGCGGCATTGAAAGGATAATTATAAAAAACGATCTTGCCCTTTACTTCCTGCTCGCGTTGCCGCAGCTCTTCGAAAGAACGAACCTCTATAACAGGAGCCATCAACTCGGATTTTCCCGAACCGATGGAGTTACCCAGGGCCACTACATCGAGTGTGGTGCTCTTGCCATTGACCAATACGCGCGCCTGGTCTTGTCCGCCGCGCACCCAATGGGGCACCATGCACTCCTGCATCCAGGTACGGTCGGCACCGGCCGCTTGCAGGGCAGCGGCTCCCCACCGCTCGGCCTTGACCATACCTGAAGAACCTGCCAAGCGGGGACCGATCTGTTTGGTGAGCACCCTTAAATTCTCATAAGCCGAAGAACGCAATAAGATCTCGTCGGCCATCTTTCGAATAAAAAGAGAATCACTTTCTTGTCCCATGGCAGCACCAGCGATAATGATGGCCAACAGCAACAAACAGGTCCGGATGGTCCGGATAAAAATAAAAGGAGTGGTAGTGGTATTCATATCTTGAAGATAATAAAATTACCTGCCCCCTGTGGCGAAAAAGCTACCTTTGTAAACTTACGTTATCATGAAAATCGGTATTGTTTGTTATCCCACCTTCGGAGGCTCCGGAGTGCTGGCTACTGAGCTGGGCAAGGCCTTGGCGCAAAAGCAGCACGAGGTGCATTTTATTACCTATCATCAACCCGTTCGACTAGACCGATTCGACCCGCATATTATTTATCACGAGGTGCAGGTACCCACTTACCCCTTATTTGATTTTCCTCCGTACGAGACCGCCCTGGCCAGCACCATGGTCGATGTGATCAAGAATCGGCAGCTCGATCTGCTCCATGTACATTATGCGATACCGCATGCCTCGGCCGCCTATATGGCCAAGCAAATATTGGCCAAAGAGGGAATCCATATTCCTGTTATTACTACCCTGCATGGAACCGATATAACCCTGGTGGGACGAGACAAGACCTATGCTCCGGTGGTCACATTTTCGATCAACGAAAGTGACGCTATTACGTCCGTCTCTGAAAATTTGCGCGAAGAGACCTTTCGCTACTTTGCCATTACCAAAGAGATCGAAGTGATCCGGAATTTTGTGGATGTAAATCGATTCAGTCGCAAACCGATCGATGCTTTCCGCAAAGCCATTGCACCCAATGGAGAGAAGTTACTATTGCATGCGTCTAATTTTAGAAAGATCAAACGGGTCACCGATGTAGTACGCATATTTGCGGCTGTAAAAAAAGAGATCTCCGCTAAATTACTTTTTGTAGGAGATGGTCCCGAGCGCAGCACCGCCGAAGACCTTAGTCGTGAGCTGGGCGTCTGTAACGATATTCTCTTTGTCGGAAAGCAAGAACAAATGGAAGATATTCTGGCCATCGCGGATGTCTTCTTACTTACTTCTGAGTATGAAAGTTTTGGATTGGCGGCCCTAGAAGCCATGGCGGCCGGTGTGCCCGTTATCTCCACGAATGCCGGGGGGCTGGCCGAGATCAATATTCATGAGCAAACCGGCTTTCTTTGTCCGGTGGGCGATGTTGCCGCCATGAGTCAATATGCCTTGCAACTTTTAAAGGATGAGAAAAAACTAAGCAGCTTCCGAAAGAAAGCTCATCAGCAAGCACTGCAATTCGATATTGGCAATGTGATCCCCTTGTACGAAACGCTTTACGCGCGCTTTCTTCCTAAAAAATAATGGGGGCAACAATTACTTACGTAACCAGGCTTGTGGATCGATCTTACGGGCTTCCATGGTAAGGATAAAATCGATCTGACCGCCACTACCTTCATCATCGCGACCTGTTTTCCCGATCACCTGGCCCGTCTTGACCATGGTTCCTTTTTCGACACTTACCGAAGTGAGGTTGCTATAGGTAGAAAAATATTTTCCATGCCGAATTGTAACGGCCATACCGTCTCCGAGATTATATACGCCTCTTACCTCTCCATTAAAAACAGCTTTTACATTGGATCCGGCAGTAGGAGTTGCAATGGTGATCCCAGGGTTATCGATGGTAAGAAGTGTGTTTTCGATCTTGTTGTCTCCAAATTTGAGCACTACGATCCCGTTATCGACAGGCCAAGGTATTTTGTATCGGTTGGCTTCGAAGCTGCTATTGAGGGCTACGTCGCTGGCATTTAAGTCGAGATAACTGTCGGGTCGCTTAACAGGCTCGTTGCGCTTGGTGGGGGACTCCGCCGTTGTGCTTGTACCCGCAATGGGCCTTTCGCCCGTAATACCGGCCGTGTTGCCACCCGTTGATGTATTGCCGCCCGCGGGGGTCGTCTTTTTTCGTTGTTCCGATTCTTTTTTTGCTAATTCTACTTCGCGGCGAACAATGGCTAGTACAGCGTTTTGCAGGTCGCGGTCGCGTTTCTTTTTAGAGGCGATCTGACGCTCAAGTTCCTTCTCTTTGCTCTTTAATTGGTTGACGACCGCACTCTTCTCTTTCTTTTGCACCGCTAACTCCTCTACCTGCTTGGTTTGCTTTTCGAGGGCCTCGTTTTTTTGGTCCTTGCGCACCAATTGCTGTTTTCTACGCTCCACGATCAGGTCTTGCGTACGATATATATTCGAAACCTGCTTTTCTCGATAATCGCGGTAGCTCTTGAGATAAGAGAACCGCTTAATGGCATCATTGAAACTATTGGCCGAAAAGATAAAGTTCACATAGTCGTAATTGCTCCTGTTCTTATAGGCATACGCAATGGAGCGGGCATATTGCACCCGCAAGGTATCGAGCTGCTTATTGAGCCGGTAGATCTCTAATTCACTTAGGTAAATATCATCATCGATCGATCTGATCTCGCGGCTGATGTTTCCGATATAGCGTTCTTGCAGCGAGATCTTGCGATTGAGCACGTTGAGTTGACTCAAGGTCTGTTTTTTTTGACCTTTGACCGATTCGTAAACTTGCTGAATCTCCTTTAATTCTTTTTGGATCTCTTCTTGTTCTTTTACCATAGCGGACTTATCGGCAGGAGGTTGTGCCAACAGTGGGCAGGCCAGGGCCAGCCAGAAGAAACATAAAAGGGTAAGCGGTCGGGTCATGAAACGTCTATAACGAATGCCTGCAAAATAAATTTTATTGCTCAATCGCGGCGATAATTTTTAGGCACCGTAAAAGGAAAACTTAACGTTTCATTAAAAGAATACTGTTTATAGCGGAGCTCAACATTGAGTTTCTTTTTCTCCGACACGGCTATATTTCGTCGCAAAGAGAAGGGGAACCCCACTTTATTCTCGTACTCTGCGTACTGCAAAAAGCTGGTACGGTTTCGGATCTCATCGAGGTCGTCCAACTTGGCACTTTGCAATAATTTATCGGACTCCCCAATGGTAAAAAGCAATTTAAAAAAAGTATTGGCCCCATGTAAGGAGATCGAGCCCGGCGTAAGGCTATACGAAGTAAAGGTAGAATCGAAAAAGACCGGATTGCCGACCAGCAGCTCTTGCAACGAGAACAGATCGAGCGGCAGTGCCGTTATTTCGCGCAAATAGGCCACGCTCCGCGCAATGTATACCTTGTTTTGCTTATCGAGTAATTTGACCGAATCGCGAGTTAAATAGGCACGTAATCCCTCAATGCCCAAAATAGCGGTTAGCGATGCCCAGATAACACTATCCTTGTACATACGCACCTGGGCGTTTACATTGAGCCTTTTGCCTTCACCATCTTCATAATCGACATCCATTTTAGCAGAGAAGGTCTTGTATTGGATACGCTGAGCGTTTACTTGTTCGTAGCTGCTCTTGATAAAGGCCAGGGTGTCAAGACGGGCCTTTTCGCGAGAGACCTCTTCGGCCGATACCGAATCTTTTTTTACAATCGCCGTTTGAATGGTCTTGGTCGCTTTGCAAGAACAAAGCAATACGATCAGGGTCAGTATAGAAAGTAAGCGTACAGACATAATTTTTATTGTATTCCGGTATGACCAAACCCTCCTTCGCTACGCGTCGTGTCAGAGAGCGAAACAGCGGTTATCCACTCCACACGCGCTACTTCTTGCAGCACGAGTTGAGCAATGCGGTCTCCGGGTTGTATTGTTTGCTCCTGCCCCGAGAGGTTGATCAGGATCACACCGATCTCGCCCCGATAATCGGCATCGATGGTTCCCGGGCTATTTAAACAGGTGAGTCCTTGTTTTAGCGCTAATCCACTTCGCGGCCTAACTTGTATCTCGTACCCTTGTGGAATCTCTACGAACAGACCGGTGGGGATCAATTTTCGCTCCAGCGGAGCCAGGGTAAGCGGTTCGCTGAGGTGAGCGCGCACATCCATACCCGAAGAGCCATCCGTAGCGTACGAAGGCAAGGCATTGGCAGCTTTATAGATAATCTTTACAGCGACAGCAGGCACGTTACAAAGATAAGCAGGGGGTGATCAAATTTTTTGAAGCAACACGGTTGCGTAGGCCATCAATCCTTCCTCGCGCCCGGCAAATCCCATCTTTTCGGTAGTGGTGGCCTTAACAGAGATATCCTCTTCGCTTACCGCCAAGATCGTTGCGATCTGCTTTCTCATTTCAGGCACATAGGGCTTTATCTTGGGCTCTTCGAGACAAAGCGTGCTATCTACATTGACAACGCGATACCCCTTTTGCCCGATCAGTTCTCGGCACTTGGTGAGCAATATCTTACTGTCTATATCCTTATATGCCGGATCGTTATTGGGGAAATGTAGGCCAATATCACCCAAGGACAGGGCTCCCAACAATGCATCACAAATGGCATGCAGCAATACATCGGCATCACTATGCCCCAGGGCTCCTTTATGATGCGGAATGCAAACGCCTCCGATCCATAGGGCGCGCCCCTCGGCCAACTGGTGAAAATCAATACCTGACCCAATGCGAAACGACATAGCTTCTGTTTTGTGCAAATAAACAAAAAGGCCCCGGCATTAGCGGGGCCCTTTTTGAAAGATCAATGGCAATTATATTATTTACCACCCAGATCGAACGCTACGGTAAAGCGGAGCGTGTTAGAAAGCGGGTTACGGTTAACACCACTTCCTGAAGGGATCAGGTAAGCAAAGTTGAAGTTGAATACATCGTAACGTACACCGAGACCAGTAGTGAAGTAACGACGATCACCTTTTGTTTTGTTCTCGTAGAAATAACCAGCGCGCAGGGCAAATTGGTTATTGTACCACCACTCAGCACCAGCGCCCAGTGTAACTTCTTTAACTTCCTCGGCAAATCCACCGGGGGCATCGCCAAGAGAGCTAAACCAGCTACCTACTACACTCTTGCTTCTGTATTCAGCAAGGTCAGCGGCAGTAGCACCATCACCGGGAGGGGTAGGCACTAACAATTTGTTCAGTTCAGCACCGAAAGTAAGTGTGTTATTGCTGCTGTACTTCTTAGAGTAGGTGGCACCTAAACCAAGGTTAGCAGGAATAAAGTCTTTTGCATCGGCGTTATTAGTATAAGAGATCTTGGCACCGAGGTTAGAAAGAACAGCTCCCCAAGCCCAACCGTTACCATTGTTCTTACCATCGTGGTAGTAAGCCAGGTCAGCGGCTACAGAAGAACCTGCTTTGTAAGTAGTGCTTCCGTTAGTAAGACCACCGGTCAAATCTGAGTTGATGAACTTTAAGGTAATACCCACACCGCTCTTGTTGTTGAGCTTGCGAGAATAACCCAGGTCAACACCGAACTCGCGTGGGCGATGCTCTGTACCCAGGGCAGCACCTGTAAAGTCAGTGAATTGAATATTACCCAAGCTGAAATAACGCACCGTTCCGGTAAGCGCTTGATTTTCGTCGAGCTTGTAGAAACCAGTCAATGAGGCCAGATAAACATCATTTACCAGGTCTTTCATCCAAGGAGTATATGTAGCAGCGATGCCAGCATTCTTTTCGTTGAAAGACACTTTGGCTACGTTCCAGATACCTGCATATGCATCAGGAGAGGTAGCGACTCCCATCTCCCCCATTCCACCCGAACGGGCATCAGGAGAAATACGAAGAAAAGGTACAGCAGAAGTTACGACATTGATAGGATCTGACTGGGCTTTCACGTTGGCAGAAAGGCCACAAAAAAGCAGAATACCAGCGGTTAGTTTTAGTGCAGTTGGTCTCATTAGAAAGTTTTTAAGTGGTGTAAATATAGCGTTTTTGGTTAAAAAGCCGCCCAAAAGCAATTTTTTTTCAGCAATTGGAAATCAACCGATTTGGGACCGCTTTCGAGCTTGGCATGCCTTAAAAAAGGCCTGAAAACCCGTTAATTACACTAAACGCAGCAAAAGCCAGTTTATTGTTAAAATTCAATGTTTTTTTAAAAAAATCACAAAAAACAAAAATACGCCTCTATTATATTGATTTTAAGGCATTTGCATATATTCAAAATTATGCGGCCGCGGGGGCCAAATTCGATCAAACTACTTAAATTCGCACTCCTGCGGTTTAGGTCATTTGTTTTCAAGGCAATAACCGACCACCGGCAGCGTTAATTTCAGACTCCCACCCATGTGGGTCAATTGGTAAAACTATGGTTTATACTCTGCGTTTCCGTGTTGCAATTGTGCTCCTGGGCACCCTTTCTCTGCTTAGTTCCTGCAAGGGCAAAAGCATTTTTTCAAAGAAATCGCCGAAATCGTCCAACACCGGCTGGAACTACAACGAAAAAGGTGGTTTTCAGGTGGCCAAGGCCAAAGACCAGGCCAACGGACCCGGTCTTGTCTTTGTAGAAGGTGGTACCTACACGATGGGGCAGACCGAAGAGGACGTAATAGGCGATTGGAACAATATCCCCAGAAGGGTTTCGATCCCCTCCTTTTATATCGATCGTACCGAGGTAGCCAATGTGCACTATCGTGAGTACATCTTTTGGCTGACCAAGGTCTTTGACCCCACCGACCCCGAAAACCTAAAGATCGTAGAAGGCGCATTACCCGATACCCTGGTATGGAGAAGTGAACTTAGCTACAACGAACCCTCGGTAGAGCTTTATTTCCGTCACCCCGCCTTTAATATGTACCCCGTTGTTGGCGTAAGTTGGAAGCAAGCCAAAGATTATTGCTTGTGGAGAACAGACCGCTACAATGAAAAGACCCTTGTTGATAAGGGTTATATCAATAAAAATAATCTCAAGCCTGGCGCCCAACAGGGAGATAATAATTTCAATACCCGCTCTTATTTATTGGGATTGTACACAGCTCCTCCCGGTAAGGCCATGAAGCCCAGCAAGGGAAATGCTCCCAGCTTACCCTCCATCGAATCGGGCATTGTGAGTCCAGAGTACCGCCTTCCTTTTGAAGCCGAGTGGGAATATGCCGCTTATGGATTGATGGCACAAAACCCTCGCCCCAGTTTAAAAGAAGGAAAGCGTGGAGAAGAATTGCAATCGAATAAGCAGATCTACCCCTGGGCGCAAAATGTGAACGGACTTCGCGAGAATCGTAAAGGAAGTTTGCAGGGTCAATACTTTGCCAACTTTAAGCGCGGATCGGGTGATAATGCAGGTGTATCGGGCGGTTTGAATGACCGTGCCTTCTATACTGCACCCGTTGAATCGTACTATCCCAATGGTTTTGGTCTTTACAATATGGCCGGTAACGTTAGTGAGTGGGTCGAAGACACCTATCGCCCCTTGTCAAGCCTTGACTTCGATGACCAACCAGCTCCTTTTAGAGGAAATAAATTCATGAAATTGTATGTGGCCGATTCGACCACATTGGATCCCACCAGCCGCTATGAGCGCGACAGCCTGGGCCGGGTAAAAATGTTGGAGGTCACCGCAAAGGATGCCAGCAAAAGAAGAAATTACCAGCGCGGTAATGTCATAGACTATTTGGACGGCGACTCCGTATCGGCTGCCAGTTATGCCTATGAAAATACAACCCTGATCGATCCGTTCCGCTCTAAGGTTTACAAGGGAGGAAGCTGGAACGACCGCGCCTATTGGCTGAGCCCCGGTGCCCGTCGTCATCTCGAAGAAGATCAGGCTGCGGCTACCATTGGATTTCGCTGCGCCATGAATCGTGTGGGCAGTCCCGAAATGGGAACTAAAAGAAGAACCGGTCTGTACTTCCCGACCCGTCGTCAAAAACGTTAAGCCACCTAAAGACATTTTTAAACCCTCCCCTTTCGGAGGGTTTTTTTATAACCAGCTGTTTACATTTGCACTATGTCTATCGAATCGCTTTATGAACTGTACAGCGCGCATCGCCGCATTCAAACCGATACCCGCAAGCTGCAAGCAGGCGATCTTTTCTTTGCCCTAAAAGGAGATCGCTTCGATGGAAATGCCTTTGCAAAGCAAGCCCTGGAGGCCGGTGCCATTGCGGCCATCATAGACGACCCCAAGGCCTATATAGATACAAGAACCATTGTAGTAGAGGATGTACTGAAAACACTACAAGCACTGGCCCGCTATCATCGAGAGCAACTTCGCATCCCCGTTATTGCCATTACCGGCAGCAATGGCAAAACCACGTCGAAAGAGTTGGTACACGCAGTACTGTCGACCCGTTTTAAAACCTATACCACAGAGGGCAATCTCAATAACCACATAGGAGTACCGCTTACACTGTTGCGAATAGGCGCCGATGCAGAAATGGCCGTAATTGAAATGGGAGCCAATCACCAACAAGAGATTGCCGGCTATTGCCAATATGCCTTGCCCACCTATGGTATCATTACCAACTGTGGCAAAGCCCACTTGGAAGGATTCGGCGGGGTCGAAGGGGTAAAAAAAGGCAAAGGCGAATTGTATGATCATTTGCGTACTGTCAACGGAAAGGCCTTTGTTATGTGGGACTATGATTATTTGCGCACCATGAGTCGGGGAATAGATGGTTGTATTACCTATGGAAGCCAAGAAGCCGATTATCAGGGACATATTGTACGCAAGAATGAATCGGATGCCGAGGCCCCTTTCTTACACGTACAGGTTACAAGAACTCCGCAGGATGATAGCCAAGACCGTTGCAAGATCAAGACCCAGCTGGTAGGAGATTATAATTTTGCCAATGTGATGCTGGCCGTGGCCATTGGGCGGCATTTTGGTGTACCCATGCAACAAATTGAGCAGGCCATTGCCGCGTATGCCCCTTCGAACAGCCGTTCCCAATTATTGAAGATAGGAACCAATACGATCATACTTGATGCGTATAATGCCAACCCCAGCAGCATGCGGGTAGCCATCGAAAATTTTGCCGGGCTGCCCGGACCGAAAAAAATATTATTACTTGGCGCCATGGCCGAACTAGGAGAAGAAAGTCTTGCTGAACACCGATCGATCGTGTCTCTGATCGGACAATACTCCTGGGAACAAGTAGCCTTGGTAGGGGGCGCTTTCAATCAAATAGAACATCCTTTTCTTCGCTTTGATAATGCAATGGCCGCCGGGCAATGGTTACAACAACAACACCTTGAGCATTCGCATTTATTGATCAAAGGCAGCCGTAGTTCGCAGATGGAGTTGGTGCTGCAAAAAAACTAACGCATGATCATCACCCTGTCAATAGCACTTACGCCAGCCACCCTGGCGGGCTTGGCGGCCTCCCTAATAATTGGTCTCTCGTTAGGGCTGATCGGCGGCGGCGGGTCGATCTTGACCGTGCCTGTACTGGTCTATCTATTTGGCGTGGAGCCTGTGATGGCCACGGCCTATTCGCTTTTTATCGTAGGGCTTACCAGTGCCGTTGGCGTTTTTCCCAAATACAAAGAGGGATTGGTCGATGTACGAACAGGTTTGATCTTTGGTGCTCCCTCGATTGCGACCGTCTTTTTGACCCGCCAATGGCTGGTGCCCAACATCCCGAACACGATCTGGCAAATCAATGATTTTGTTCTTACCAAGAGCGTGATGCTGATGTTATTATTCGCCATCTTGATGGTGGCCGCCTCGGTATCCATGATCCGAGACCCCAAAACAACATCAACCCAAAGCGAACTGTCATTCAATTATCCCTTGATCGTACTAGAAGGAGCCATCGTTGGAGTATTGACAGGACTTGTTGGAGCCGGTGGTGGTTTTTTAATTATTCCGGCCCTGGTATTACTGACCAAACTTCCTATGAAAAAAGCCGTGGGCACCTCGCTGCTCATCATCGCAGCCAAGTCGCTGATCGGTTTTACCAGTGATGCTTCGCAACAAACCATGGACTGGACCCTCTTACTAAGCATCACGTTGATGGCCGTCGCCGGCCTTTTTGCCGGGAATGCGTTAAGTAAAAAGATAGAGGGGGGCAAACTGAAAAAAGGATTTGGATGGTTCGTACTTATAATGGGAGTTTATATTATCCTAAAGGAAACACTGGGCAAGCATGCCTGATAAATCGGATCTCTATAACTGTGACCCAGGTCACTAAGCGATTGATAAATTTTATACGAAATTTGCATTGACACACAAAATGAACAAAATGAAAGTAGAACAGATCTATACAGGTTGCCTGGCACAGGGTGCTTATTACATAGAAAGTAATGGAGAAGCAGCGATCATTGATCCCCTTCGCGAAGTGGCCCCATACATTCAAAAGGCGCAGCGCAACAATGCGGTCATCAAATATGTTTTTGAAACGCATTTTCATGCAGACTTTGTATCAGGTCATCTTGACCTGAGTAAAAAAACAGGAGCGCCTATTGTATACGGCCCCAATGCGCACCCCGCCTTTGAGACCATCATTGCTACGGATGGACAAGAATTTAAAATAGGCGATCTGACCCTAAAGGTCTTGCACACGCCCGGACATACTATGGAAAGCACCTGCTACCTGCTGTTGGACCCGAGCGGAAAACCCCATGCTCTTTTTTCTGGTGATACACTTTTTATTGGAGATGTGGGTCGCCCGGATCTGGCCCAAAAAGTAGCCAGCGATCTCACCCAAGAAAAGCTGGCGGGTTATTTGTTCGACTCGCTTCGTAACAAGATCATGACACTGCCCGATGAAGTGATCGTTTATCCCGCTCATGGGGCCGGTAGTGCTTGCGGAAAGAATATGAGCAAAGAGACCACCGATACACTGGGCAATCAGAAAAAGACCAATTATGCGCTGAGGGCCAATATGACCAAAGAGGAATTCATAAAAGAAGTAACCGAAGGGTTGGCCGCTCCTCCCGCCTATTTTCCATTAAATGTAATGCTGAACATACAAGGATATGAGAGTATCGACACAGTACTCACTCGTGGCCAACAAGCCCTGAGCCCCGATGCCTTCGAAACAGCCGCTACCGAGACCGGTGCACTAATACTCGATACCCGTGCGCCCCAAACCTTTGCCAGCGGTTTCGTGCCCAACTCGATCAATATTGGGATCGATGGCCAATTTGCCCCATGGGTCGGCGCGATGATCCCCGATATCAAACAAGAGATCTTATTGGTTTGTGACGAAGGACGTGAAGAGGAAGTGATTACTCGACTTGCGCGAGTGGGTTATGATTACACGATCGGCTATTTGAAAGGCGGATTTGCGGCCTGGAAAGCGTCCGGTAAAGAGATCGACCAGATCGTCTCGATCGATGCCGATCAATTGGCACAGCTGCAAAAAGAAAATGCTGTTTCGATCCTGGATGTGCGCAAAAAAACAGAGTACTTGAGTGAGCATATACAAAATGTAGAAAATGCACCGCTCGATGTAATCAACGACAGCATGGCCAAGATCGACAAGAATAAGACCTACTATGTACATTGTGCAGGAGGCTACCGCTCGATGATCTTTACTTCTATTTTACGAGCACGCGGCTACGATAAACTGATCGATGTAAAAGGTGGGTTCAAGGCCATAAAGGATAGCGGGAAGTTTATCCTTACCGATTATGTGTGCCCCTCTACCCTACTGTGACAAACCGTGAAAAAACCGCTGCTGTTTTTTTTATTTCTTATAGTGTATAACATAGCGTCTGCGCAAGACCGCCATGAAGCCTGGTTACGCGTAAACCTGATCCATTGGCAAACCCCCAAAAAGGCGATCGGCGTGGAGATGCACCAGCGGATGCAATCCAATTATAAGACCGGCGATAAGAACATGTTTCGTTATCCGCTAATCTCCCTAGTTCGTCCCTGGCTCTATTGGAAGCTCCGTAAAAACTGGACCCTCTCGTACAGTCCACTTTCTTATCACCGATTTACCACGCTAAAAGATATAACGGGTGAAACTGACCACTATACCGAACTGCGCAGCACCCTGGGTATACAACAAACCAGTAAAATCGCTAACCTAACCAGTCGCAACCGAGCTTGGTACGAGCTTCGCTTTATTGATGTCGGGGGAACGGATTATCGATTCGCTACCCGCATTCGGATACAAAATGTGTTGATCGTTCCACTATGGAAGCCCTCGCCCCATCAGCAACTGGGATACCAGGTATCCAATGAATTCTTTTGGGCCTTACCATCCGGTTATGTCGGGTTTGATCATAACCGGCTTTACAATGCCCTGCAATGGAAGATCAACAAACATGAACTCAATATCGGATACCAGTGGAGTCTGCATAAAAATGGCACTGTGCTGTATGACCGAAGACAACTTTTTATCAATACCAGTTTTGAATTATAAAATGAAACCCTATGCCTGAATGGATCCTCAAACCCTGGCCCTGGTATGTAGCCGGGCCCTTGATCGGACTAACCGTACCGCTGTTATTACTACTAGGTAACAGAACCTTTGGTATCTCTTCTTCGCTTCGTCATGTATGTGCCGCCTGCCTGCCGGCCAAGATCCCCTTCTTTACCTACGATTGGAAAAAAGAGATCTGGAATCTGTTCTTTGTAGCAGGGGTCTTGCTGGGAGGTATTCTTGCGGCTAACTTTTTGATAGACACCACCCCAATGGTCGTGCATCCTAAATTGGCCAGCGAGATGGCTACTTATGGGATCGATAATTACGACGGGCTTATTCCTTCGCAAGTATTTAACTGGCCCGCCTTACTTACAGCGCGTGGTTTTGTGTTGATGGTTGTAGGCGGATTCTTAGTAGGATTCGGAACCCGCTACGCCGGAGGATGCACCTCGGGGCATTCCATTATGGGGTTAAGCAATTTGCAATGGCCCTCGCTGGTCGCTACCTGTTGTTTTATGGCCGGCGGTTTTATTATGGCCAACCTGATCTTACCCTTTTTGCTGAAACTATAAATTTTATTGTATGCAAGAACCCATCAATACAGACTTTGAGGTACGCTCGCAAAATGCCATGTGTGTAAATCAAAGTGAACTGAGTAGTCCTTTATCATCTAATATTAAATATTTACTGGCCGGCATTGTATTTGGCATCGTGCTGATCAAAGCAGAGGTGATCGCCTGGTTCAGAATTCAGGAAATGTTTCGCTTGCAAAGCTTTCATATGTATGGCGTAATCGGATCGGCCGTGGTAGTGGGTGCCATCAGTGTCTACTTGATCAAGCGCTTTCAGTTAAAAACCATCGAAGGAGAATCCATTAAGATCGAAGAGAAAAACTTTAGCAAAGGACAGATCTTCGGTGGACTCCTTTTCGGTTTTGGTTGGGCCATGACCGGTGCTTGTCCGGGACCCTTATTCGCGCAGATCGGTACCGGAGCCTTGGTGGTGATCGTAACGTTGCTGAGTGCAATGGCCGGTACTTGGGTATATGGATTCGTAAGAGAAAAACTGCCACATTAATTATGCCGCTACAACAAAAACGAAACTATCTGGGGGCTACCCTGCAATGTCGTTGCCCACGGTGCCGCGAAGGAAAACTATTTAGTCGTGCTTTTAACTTTCGCTACCGCGGTAATCTGGATATGCCTCCTGCCTGCCCTGTTTGCGGACAACCCACCGAAATAGAGGTTGGATTTTACTACGGTACCGGTTATGTTAGCTATGCCCTTACCATTGCCTTGAGTGTATCGACGCTGGTAGCCTGGTGGGTGCTGATCGGCTTTTCGACCAACGATAATCGATTTTTTTGGTGGATGGGTAGCAATGCCGTGTTGCTGGTTATACTACAACCCCTCATTATGCGCCTTAGCCGCAGCTTTTGGATCTCGTGGTTCGTCTCTTACGATCCGGACTGGAGAGAGCACGATTTGACCCAAGAAGACTTTGAGCGGCTGAATCGCGACCAGAGCGGCAACTGGTAACCCACTGGTTTTCCTTATTTTTGCCCCCCTTTGGAGACTTGTCCGAGTGGTTGAAGGAGCACGCCTGGAAAGTGTGTATACCCCTAAAGGGTATCGAGGGTTCGAATCCCTCAGTCTCCGCTAAAATGAAGCGTAATTAACTGATATTCTGTTAGTTGCGCTTTTTTTGTTGGATTTTAGTCCACCGATTAAGGAAATTCATGAATTAAAACCCCCTTTTACAGTAATTGCAAAATATTAATCGCTTTCAAATCCTTGACTTTTGAAATTTAAAGACCGGCAATTTTCATTTACAATACGTACTATTTGATCAGGAACACCCTCCGAAATTTCTGCACTGATCTCTAGTGTGATTTTGACATTAGAACCAACTATGGCACTCAAGTGTGATATGACTTCCTCAGCAACCTTTCCTGCATCACGCGTCATACGTATGGAATCAAGTTCAATAGCATCAGAAAGTTGGCTGCTTAAAGGCATTAAAAAAGCACCAGACTTCTGTTCAAGTGTTGCTCCGCTAGCCTGCAATAATTTGATGGCTTCAGACATGGCGAGTTTAAAATGTTTAGACATAAAAAGATCTCTTTAATAATCGCATTATTATGGGCTAAACCAAGGTTGTACACGAAATTAATGTGTTATTTTCCGATTAATTAAACTCAAGTCACTTATTCAGTTACAGTAAGTATCAATAATCTCTGGACCCGGATCAATGCGTCCGTAATTGCCCTACGAGGTAATTGCCGGTATCAATTAGATGACAGGGAAGGAGCCCTTTTTAAATATCTCCTCGGCTTGCAAGTAGAATGTCTCATTCTTGCCAACTTTCTGAGGATCATAGTGTATTGACCCCCTAAATTTACTGACTTAATTGTTTTTACAATTCTGTCCAGCCATTTAGGGGGTCAACACAATCAATCATCGCATATTCATAAATTAAATGTTATATTTAAACTAAACTATTTTATTCAGATAATTTTTAGAAAACCAGTA
>Ga0194133_10000315_pt1 | contig 103989 bp, 101 predicted proteins | sample TA2KigOf40mmetaG_FD_155448 | JGI IMG/M metagenome (GOLD analysis project Ga0194133, IMG submission 155448) | Freshwater microbial communities from Lake Tanganyika, Tanzania - TA2015055 Kigoma Offshore 40m | ecosystem: Environmental > Aquatic > Freshwater > Lake | place: Tanzania: Lake...
CGGCCACGCGCCTTTCAGCACCTTGGGGGAAGGCGCGGCCCAGCGCCGTGCCCGCCCAGGTGGCGCGCGAGAAGGAAATCAGCGCCACCGGATCGGCACCGCAGACCGCCGGCACCATCCAGGGGCCTCGCCCGCCACGCGCCGGGGCGCCTGTGATGCGAAGCTCCAGTGTCACTTCCTGGCCTTCGCTTGCCCCGGCCAGCCCGCGCAGCACCGGGCGATGCTGCACGCGTTCCGGCACATGCAGCAGAAGATCCAGCACGCGTCCCCCGCCCGCCGCGCGCGCCAGCAAATCTGGCTTGCGCAGCCCGGGCAGGCTTTCAATCGGCGCCAAAAGCTGCGCGAGGGGGTCCTCGGCGGTCTCAGGCGGTTCGGGGCGGGCTGACAGGATTCCCATCCGCCTCTATATGCCAGCGCCTTGAGACTAGAGCGATATGCCAGACCCAACAGAACTTGATGCCCGGCGCCGCCGGCTTGTTTTTCGCGCCCAGCATCGCGGCACCAAGGAAACCGATATCCTGATCGGCGGCTTTGTCGCGCGCCATATCGCGCGCCTCACCGATGCCGAGGTCGTGGCGCTCGAGGACATTCTGGAACTCTGGGATGTGGATTTGGCCGATTGGCTTTCCGGCCGACGCCCGATTCCGCCCGAACATGACCACCCGCTCTTGCGCCGGATCATGGCCGAGGCTGGCGGCGGGCCATGAAGCCCGTCACCATCCATGGCGCGCCTGAGGGCTTTGATGCCCTTCTGGTGGCGCGTCGGCGGGCAGAGATTGAAGCCCCCATCGCCCATGTCTGCCGCGATGATGCGCGCATGGCCCGCATGGCAGAGGCTTTGGGCTTTTTTGCGCCTGAAATCGAGGTGCTGCGTTTTCCGGCCTGGGATTGCCTGCCTTATGATCGTGTCTCCCCCAATCCGGAAATCATCGCCGAACGTGTCGCGACGCTGACGCGGCTGTTGGAAGCGGGCCAACGCCCGCGTGTCTTGCTCACCACTATTAATGCGCTGGTGCAGAAAGTGCCCGCCTCCAATGTGTTTGCAGGCGCCACCTTATCGCTGGCCAAGGGCGGGCGGGTGCAGCCGGAAAAACTCACGGCCTTTCTGGAAGCCAATGGTTATCATCGCACCGGCACGGTGATGGAACATGGCGAATATGCCGTGCGCGGCGGCATTATTGATCTGTTCCCGGCGGGTGAGCCGGAACCCATTCGCCTCGATCTTTTTGGTGATGAGATCGACGATATGCACCGCTTTGATACGGTCAGCCAGCGGAGCGGCAAGGTTGTGCCCGCGCTGTCACTCTGCCCGGTGGGTGAGGTGTTTTTGGATGAGGCGTCACGTGCGCGCTTCAGAAGCGGCTATCGCGATCTGTTCGGCGCGGCGGCGGCGGATGATCCGCTTTATGGCGCGATCAGCGCCGGGCGGCGCTATCCCGGCATGGAACATTGGGCCGGCCTGTTCCATGAAGCCATGGTGCCGCTACTGGAGTATTTGCCCGGCGCCGAAATCAGCTTCGACCACCAGGCCGAGGAAGTGCTGAAGGCGCGGCTTGAGATGATCACCGATCATTACGAAGCCCGCCGCGTGCCATCCCGCATTGGTGAGGGCGATGTGCCTTATCGACCCGCACCGCCCGCAACGCTTTATCTGGATGAAGCAGGCTGGGCAGCAATGCTGGCCGATTGCCGCGTGCTACGCCTTTCGCCCTTCGCCGTGCCGGGTGGCATTGCCGCAGGCGGGCGCCCCGGCCCGCTTTTTGCCGAGGCACGCAGCGCGGGCGAGAATGTTTTTGCGGCCTATGCCGCCATGGTGCAGGGCGAAGCCAAGGCCAAGCGCCAGCCCATCCTGGCGGCCTGGTCGCGTGGGTCTCGTGAACGGCTCGGCAATCTGCTGCGCGAGAATGGTGTGCGTGCTGAGACTGCTGAGGATTGGAAAGCTGCGCGCGCGCTGCCCGCTGATGTTGTCGCCCTGGTGGTGATGGGCATTGAACGCGGCTTTATTGCGGAAGGCATCGCTGTCACCGCCGAGCAGGATTTGCTTGGTGAACGCATCGCCCGCCCGCGGCTCCGCCCCCGTCGCGCCGATCAATTCATTGCGGATGCGACCGAAATCGCCGAGGGTGATTTGGTGGTGCATCAGGATCACGGGATTGGCCGGTATGAGGGGCTGGTCACTATCGAAGTAGCCGGCGCGCCGCATGATTGCCTGAAGCTGATTTATGATAGTGGCGATAGGCTTTTTGTGCCGGTCGAGAATATTGAAATCCTCTCCCGCTTCGGCTCGGAAGGGCTCGGCGTAGCGCTGGACAAACTCGGTGGGGTTTCCTGGCAGAATCGTAAGGCCAAGGCGAAGTCGCGCATTCGCGACATGGCCGCCGAGCTGATTCGCACTGCGGCCATGCGGCGCATGAAGGATGGTACGCTGGCGACCCCGCCTGAGGGCATGTGGGATGAGTTTTGTGCCCGCTTCCTCTTTGCCGAGACCGAAGATCAATCCCGCGCCATTGCCGATGTATTGGAAGATCTTTCCGCCGGCCGGCCGATGGATCGGCTGATTTGCGGCGATGTCGGCTTTGGCAAGACGGAAATCGCTTTGCGTGCTGCCTTTGTGGTCGCGATGTCTGGCGCACAGGTGGCGGTGGTGGTGCCAACCACGTTGCTCGCGCGGCAGCATTTCCGTAATTTCCAGAAGCGCTTCGAAGGCTTCCCGCTACGCATTGCGCAACTCTCGCGCCTGGTCACGGCCAAGGATGCGGCAGAAGTGCGGGAAGGCATGAAGCGCGGCGATATCAATATCGTCATCGGCACACATGCGTTGTTGGCCAAGGGCACAGAATTTGCTGATCTTGGCCTGCTGGTGGTGGATGAAGAACAGCATTTCGGCGTACGCCACAAGGAAGCGCTGAAGGCGCTGAAAGCCGATGTGCACGTGCTGACCCTGACCGCGACCCCCATCCCGCGCACGCTGCAATTGGCGCTGTCCGGTGTGCGGGAAATGAGCGTGATCGCAACGCCACCCATTGATCGGCTGGCGGTGCGCACCTTCATCATGCCCTGGGATGCGGTGGTGCTGCGGGAAGCCATTCAGCGCGAACGCTTCCGTGGCGGGCAGATTTTCTGCGTGGTGCCGCGCATTGAAGACATGGCGAAGCTTGCGGAACGGCTGGCCGAGATTCTGCCGGAAGCGCGCCTGGTGCAGGCGCATGGCCGCATGACGCCGACCGAACTTGAACGCGTCATGACCGAATTCGGCGATGGCAAGCATGACATTCTGCTGTCCACCAATATTGTCGAAAGCGGCTTGGATATGCCGGCGGTGAATACGCTCATCATCCACCGCGCCGATATGTTTGGCCTGGCGCAGCTATATCAGCTGCGCGGGCGTGTTGGGCGCGGTAAGCTGCGTGGCTATGGGTATCTGACCTGGCCGGAAGCGCATCAGCTTTCGGCTGCGGCGGAAAAGCGGCTGGAAGTGATGCAGACGCTGGATAATCTGGGCGCTGGCTTCACGCTTGCCTCGCATGATCTGGATATTCGCGGCGCCGGCAATCTGTTGGGTGAGGAACAATCCGGCCAAATTCGCGAAGTCGGCATCGAGCTTTACCAACAAATGCTGGAAGAAGCGGTCGCCGATATCAAGGCCGGCGCTGAGGGCGCGGAGAGTGAGCGGGAATGGACGCCGCAGATCAATCTTGGCCTGCCGGTGCTGATCCCGGAGAACTATGTCACCGATCTGCCGGTGCGGCTTGGCCTCTATCGGCGCATCGGGGGTCTCGCGACGGATGGCGAGAATGACGCCATGGCGGCGGAGCTCGCTGACCGGTTCGGCCCCCTGCCGGCTGAGGTAGAGAATCTGCTGCAAGTGGTCGCGATCAAGCGGCTATGTCGGCAGGCCGGCGTGGAAAAGCTGGATGCTGGGCCGAAGGGTCTGGTGCTGAGCTTCCGGGGACAGAATTTCGCCAATCCGGGCGGGCTGATCACCTGGATTCAGGGGCAGAAGGGGGCGGTGAGGCTCCGCCCCGATGCCAAGCTGGCCTTGATCCGCGATATGGACCTGGCCGAGCGCGTGCGCCGCGCGCGGGATTTGCTGCGCGTGCTGGCGCGCATGGCTGGGGAGGCAAAACAGGTTTGATCTTGGTGGCCTCTGGGCGCTATCAAGGAACGGCTGGGCCTGTAGCTCAATGGTCAGAGCGGACCGCTCATAACGGTTTGGTTGCAGGTTCGAGTCCTGCCGGGCCCATTTTTGGCCGGTGCGCGGGAAAAAATCGCCCGAAGGGCGCAACCCTTTGCGGATTTCACCCGGGCGCAAACTGTTCTATGAGCGGCCTTTGAATTCCCCTAACCGTATCAGGTCCCCCGCCCCATGGCCGCCTATCAATATGTCTATGTCATGAAGAACCTCACCAAGTCCTATCCGGGCGGGCGAGAAGTCTTCAAGGGCATCACGCTGTCCTTCCTGCCGGCTGCCAAGATTGGTGTGCTGGGCCCGAATGGCGCGGGCAAATCCACGCTCATGCGCATCATGGCTGGGCAGGATACGGATTTCGGTGGTGAGGCTTGGGCGGCAGAAGGCGCCAAGGTTGGCTATCTGCCGCAGGAACCGCATCTCGATCCTAATCTGACGGTGGGTGAGAATGTGCGTGCGGCCTTTGCCGAGCTTTCCGCGCACCTTGCCCGCTTCAACGAAATCTCCGAAAAATTCGCCGAGGAAATGAGCGAAGATGAGATGAACAATCTGCTCGCCGAACAGGCAGAATTGCAGGGACAAATTGATGCAGTGAATGGCTGGGAAGTGGACCGTCAGGTGGATATTGCCCTTGATGCGCTGCGCTGCCCGCCGGCCGATAGCTCAGTGACGCATCTGTCGGGTGGCGAACGTCGCCGTGTGGCCTTGTGCCGACTATTGCTGGAAAAGCCTGATCTGCTGTTGCTGGACGAACCGACCAACCATTTGGATGCGGAAAGCGTTTCCTGGTTGGAAAAGACGCTGCGTGAGTATCAGGGCGCGGTGCTGATCGTCACGCACGACCGCTACTTCCTCGACAATGTGACGGGCTGGATTTTGGAAGTGGATCGCGGGCGCGGCATTCCTTATGAGGGTAATTACTCCGCCTATCTGGAAGCCAAGCGCAAGCGTCTGTCGCAGGAAGAACGCGAAGAAACCGCACGCCAGCGCCAATTGGCTGAAGAACAGGAATGGATTGGGCGTTCTCCGGCAGCTCGGCAGGCAAAATCCAAGGCGCGTATCGCAGCCTATGAGGATCTGCTCCGTCGCAGCCAGGAAAAGGCTCCAGACCCGACCGAAATCACCATCCCGCCCGCACCGCGCCTGGGCAACACCGTCATTGTGGCCGAGAATCTCTTAAAAGGTTTTGGTGATCGGCTGCTGATTGAAAACCTGTCCTTCAAGCTGCCGCCGGGCGGCATTGTCGGCGTGATTGGCCCCAATGGCGCGGGTAAATCCACCTTGTTCAAGATGATCACAGGCGATGAGACCCCTGATTCAGGAAGCCTTGTCGTGGGCGATAGTGTGCAGCTTGGCTATGTGGATCAAAGTCGCGACAGCCTGAATGATACGCGAACCGTCTGGGAAGAAATCTCCGACGGGATGGACATGATCACCATCGGCAAGCGAAGTGTGCCGTCGCGCGCCTATGTTGCGGCCTTCAACTTCAAGGGCGGCGATCAGCAAAAGCGCGTTGGCGTGCTTTCGGGCGGTGAACGCAACCGTGTGCATCTGGCAAAAATGCTGAAGCGCGAACACAACGTCATGCTGCTCGACGAGCCAACCAATGATTTGGATGTGGATACGCTGCGTTCCTTGGAAGAAGCGCTGATGGATTTTGCCGGCTGTGCGGTGATCATCAGCCACGATCGCTTTTTCCTGGACCGCTTGGCCACCCATATACTCGCCTTCGAAGGCGACAGCCATGTCGAGTGGTTTGAGGGCAATTTCCAAGCTTATGAGGAAGACAAGCGCCGGCGCCTTGGCGCGGATGCGACGGAGCCGCATCGCATCAAATACCGGCCCTTGCAGCGGTGAGCCAAACCCTCGGCGCCTTGCACACACCACGCGGCATCAGTACCGCGCGGCTTTCCCTGCTGCCACCGGCGCCGGAGCAATTGCCCGACCTTATTCGCCTAAAGGCGGATGAACGCGTCTTTGGCTTCATGCTGCATGGCACGCGCAGTGCCGAGCGCACGCGGGAAGAAATGGAAGACGACATAGATTTCTGGGCGGTGCGGGGCTATGGCACGTGGTCTGTCTTTGTGCGCGGCAGCGGCAAGTTTCTTGGCATTTGCGGGCTGATGGAACGCCCCGATGGGCGCGGTCTGGCGCTGCGTTATGCGCTGTGGCCGGAATGTCGCGGCAAGGGCTATGCGCGGGAAGCAGCCCGTGCCGCGCTGGATTTCGGCCATGCGGCGGGGCTTTCGCGCATTATCGCCGTGGCGCGGGAGACAAATGTGGCCTCGCGCGAGGTGATGGAAGATATCGGCATGCGCCCTTCGGGCGGCTTCACTCATAAGGGGCAGGCGATGGTGGTGTATGAAAGCGTGACGGCCGGCTGATCAAGCGCCCTCACGCGCCACCAATTGGGCGATCTGTCCGCGCATGGCGTCCAGCAGCGCCGCCACACGCCCGCCATTGCGTTGAATGACCGCGGAATATTCGCTACGGGTCGTGAGCCGCAAGGATGTGCCCTCAGCAATCACATCCACCACCCGCGGCTGGCCATTGATCTCAGCCACGCGCCAGTCGAGCGTAAAAGGTGGCATATTGGGGCGCTCCACAAGGGTGCTGACCAGCGCATCTTCCTCCCTGCGCTGCTGCGAGCGGCCGAGCAAGAATTTCACACCGCGATATTCGCCAAAGCGGGCAGAGAGGTTGCGGATGATGATTTCATCAAACAGCTTGAGGTATTCCTGCAATTCAGCGGGCGATGCCTGCCGCACATAGCGGCCCAGAATGAAGCGCCCAGTGCCCTCAATATCAATGGCACTGCGCAGGATGCTGGCCACCTTGTCGCGCCGTTGCGTCTGATTCAGGCGTGGGTCATTGATGGCGTTTATCAAATCCTGCCCTGTCTTATCCACGAAGGCAGTAGCGCGGGTGATATCCATTTGCTGCGCGCGGGCCGGCATCGTGACAAGACCAAAAACGCCAAACATCAGGAAGCGACGAGGTAGAGAGACGCGCGTCATCACCTGGACTCCGTGATGCCCTGGCCGAAGCCAACACCGCCTGCGGGCGCCACTGCGCCTGCCGGGCTGTCCTTGTTCTGTATTTCAAAGGCGCGGCGCTGGCGATACGCGGAACGCAGAGTCGCGTAGGGATCAAGCGACGTCTTGCGTACGGCGTCTATCGGTTCCAGCAAGGCTTCGCGGGTGTCCACAATGGTCATGCCAAGGCGCATGTAGTTCCAGGCATCTAAAATCTGGCCCTGACCGATCCAAGTGAAGGGGTTGCTCACGATATCTGCACCAAACCCGACCAAGTCCCTTGCAGTGGAAGGTCCAAGCAGAGGCATGAAGATGTAGAAGCCTTCGCCCACACCCCAAGCAGCGAAGGTCTGGCCCATATCCTCTGAATGGCCATGGACATCATAGGCGCGCCCTACATCCTGGATACCGCCTATACCGATCGTGGTATTAACGATGAATCGGCCCAGTGTTTTTCGGGCACGGTCGAAATTACCCTGCAAAAGGTCGCCGGTCAGGATCGTGGTGGTGCGCAAGTTACCAAGCACATTCCGGATGCCGGCACGCACAGGCGGCGGAAGAACATCCCGATAAGCCTCAGCCATCGGCTGCAGGACCGCCTGATCAATCGCCTCGTGCACTGCGAAAAGGACTCGGTTCGATGGCTCAAAGGGGTCGTTGTTTTCGCGGAACTCCTGCAGTGCCTCCGGGTCATCGGCAGGGGGGCGCGTGGCGCAACCGGCGAGCAAAACCAGCGCAAGCGCTGATGCGCCAAAAAAAATGAGGGCGGAGAACTTCATAAAAATGGTTTTAGCGCAAAAAGCCTCGGTTCGGGAACCGCCTAAAGCGAATAGGGCGCCCTTGCCAAGATGGGCGTGATGGGCAAAGGGGGGGCGGTTGCAGAAGGCTCATGGCCTCACCATTTCGGAAGATGTCATGAATAACCTCACCCGTGGCCCCTTGGCCCGTTGGCTGACCGGCCCGCGGTTCAGCGCCCTGCCGGCCCCGGCTGCCCTGCCGGCGCCCCGGCTATCCTTTGAATTCTTCCCGCCCAAGACGGACAAGCTGGAAGAACAGCTTTGGCCCTGTATTCGGCGCCTGGAACCGCTTGGCCCGCGCTTTGTCTCGGTAACTTACGGAGCAGGGGGCAGCACGCAGGAACGCACCCATGCGACCGTTGCCCGCCTGGTGGCGGAAACCAGCCTGACCCCGGCGGCCCATCTGACCTGTGTGGGCGCCACGCGGGATGAGGTGGATGAGGTCGCTCGGCGCTATTGGGCTGCCGGTGTGCGCCATATTGTGGCCTTGCGGGGTGATCCTCCCGCCGGGGTTTCGGGATATGTGCCCCATTCGGGCGGTTATGCGCAGGCCGAGGATTTGGTGCGCGGCCTCAAGCGCATTGGCGATTTTGAAATCAGCGTTGGCGCCTATCCGGAAACCCATCCGGCAGCGCTTTCAGCGGATGCGGATCTGGATTTCCTGAAGCGCAAGATTGATGCGGGGGCGATTCGCGCCATTACGCAGTATTTCTTTGAGGCCGAGACATTCCTTCGTTTCATTGATCGCTGCCATGCCAAGGGCATTACGGTGCCGATCGTGCCGGGTATTTTGCCGGTCTCCAATTTCCAGCAGGTGGTGAAGTTCTCGGCCATGTGCGGCGCGAGTGTGCCGGCCTGGATGGGCCAGTTGTTTGAGGGGCTGGAGGAGGATGCGGAGACACGGCGCATGGTAGCTGCCGTGGTGGCGGCCGAGCAGGCGCGTCTATTGCAGGCCAATGGCGTTGATGAATTCCATTTTTATACGCTGAACCGCCCCGATCTGACCTACGCCATCGCGCATATGCTTGGTGCCCGCCCGCGCCAGGTTTGATTTCGGGGCGGCGCGTACGCGGGGCAGCGCCCCCGCTTCTGCCCGTGGTTTTTGTTGTAGGTTATAGTCATCCCATGCAGACCCTCTTCTCCCCCGCCCAATTGGCCGACCCGGATATTGCCGAGAGCAACCGCATCCTGCGGAGCTGTGTCCATTGCGGGATGTGTACCGCGACTTGCCCCACCTTCCTGTTGCGAGGTGATGAGTTGGATTCGCCTCGGGGTCGGATTTATCTGATCAAGGATATGTTGGAGTCTGGGCGTTCGGCGAGTGAGTTGGAGGTCCGGCATCTTGATCGCTGCCTGTCGTGCCTTTCCTGCATGACGACCTGCCCTTCCGGGGTGCATTACATGCATCTGGTGGATCATGCGCGCGCCTACATTGAAAAGACCTACCAGCGCCCGGCGGCGGAGCGTTTTCTGCGGCGATTACTGTCGGTGGTGTTGCCTTATCCCTTCCGGTTTCGGGTGGCCTTGGTGGGCGCTAGTATAGCGCGGCCTTTGGCGTGGCTGGTGCCGGGCAAGTCCATGATGGCCGAGAGGCTCCGCGCCATGCTGCGGCTCGCGCCCAAGCACGTGCCATCACCATCGGCGATGGAACGCCCGGGCGTGTTCAAGGCTGAAGGCGAACGGCGCGGGCGGGTTGGCTTGCTGACCGGCTGCGCGCAGCAGGTGCTTGCCCCTTCCATCAATGAGGCGACGATCAGGCTGCTGAACCGCATGGGCATTGAGGTGGTGGTGACCAAGGGCCAGGGCTGCTGTGGCGCGCTTGACCATCACATGGGCCATCATGATACAGCGATGCGCCTGGCGCGCACGAATATCGAGGCCTGGTCGGCGGAGATTGAGGGTGAAGGGCTGGATGCGATTGTGGTGAATGCGTCGGGTTGCGGCACCACGCTCAAGGATTACGGCTTCATGTTCCGAGAGGAAGCGGCACCCTGGCGGGAGAAGGCAGAGAAGGTCGCCGCTTTGGCTGCCGATATTTCGGAAATGCTGATGCGCTTTGGCTATGCGCCAAGCCGGCCAACGCCGGGGCTTACGGTTGCCTATCACGCCGCCTGTTCCTTGCAGCATGGTCAGAAGATCACGTCAGAACCCAAGTCGCTGCTGGCGAAAGCCGGCTTTATCGTGAAGGAACCGGCAGAAGGGCATATCTGCTGCGGTTCGGCGGGTACCTATAATCTGATGCAGCCGGAAATCGCGGGGCAATTGAAAGCGCGCAAGCTTGGCAATCTGGAACGCACAGGGGGCGCCATCATTGCGGCGGGGAATATTGGCTGCCTAACACAATTAGGGGATGGCGCGATGCCGGCCATTCACACGGTGGAATTGCTCGATTGGATGGCGGGCGGGCCAGAGCCTGAAGCCCTTGCCAAGATGCGTGGCTAGATCATGAAGCGACGCGCCGCCTTGCTGCTGGGCCTTGCCGTACCAGGGGAGGCGCTGGCGCAGAGCACACCGCGCGCGGCGGAATTGGATCAGCTTTTTGCCGTGCTGCGTGACAGCCAGGATGCGGCGCAGCTTGCCTTGGCGGAAGCACGGATCAGGCAAATATGGATCGAAGCGGCATCGCCCGCTGCGCGGCTCTTGCTGCAGCGCGGCACGCGCAATTTGAATGCGCGGCTGCCGGAAGAAGCGATTGAGGATTTTGACGCGGCGGTAACGCTGGCCCCCAATGCGGCAAGTGCCTGGCATTTGCGCGCGGAAGCCTTGGCGGCGCTCGGACAGCTACGCGAAGCGGCGCGCGATTTGGCCGAGGCGTTGCGCCTGGAACCACGCCACTTCATCGCGCTGCAAAGCCTGTCGCGTTTGCAGAAGGAAGCAGCCGATGCGCCCGGCGCTTTGCGCAGCATGGAAGCAGCCTTGGCGCTTTACCCAGCCCTGCCCGGCGGGGCCGAGGCGCTCCGGCGCCTGAAGGCGGCGGCGGAGGGTCAGGCACTCTGATGGCGAGGAGGTCTGCGCGCGTTGCTGTCAGGGGTGCTGACGCGCGCGGCGGAGGGGCCTACGGCTTCCCGCTACATGCTCCGTTGTGAATGCAACCGGGTTGATCCGGGTCGTGATAAACAAAGGCCAATAAACCAAATATCAAGTTCCTGATTTTACGTTGTTTTGGTCAAGTTCAACCGTACTTGGCACAATATCCCTTGCGGGCGCGACAAGACCACATCCCTACACAAAACTTGGCGGTGCTACGAAAGAGGATTGTCGAGAAATTCAAGAGGGTTGTTGAGTCTCCGGCATCTGCCAAAAACTTGATGATCGTCATGTTTGGTTTGGTGGTGGGGTCATCATAGCTGCAATCGTGCCTCGGAGGGCCGGATGCAAAGGCCAATCATCCAGGACCAAAGCGCCCTCATGTCTGCAAGCTCTGCGTTGAACAGTGATCATAAGTCCGGCCAGCAGGCTCCGCAGGATCCGGCGGCATTCCGCGACCGTGCGGTATTAGTGGCCTTCACCACGCCGCAGCTATTGGGTGCTCGGGTTCGGCAGTCGGATGAGGGTGGCGCGCCTGAACTCGTCCTGATGGGCGCTTCGGGCAAATTGAGTCGCTCAATACTCGCCGGGCAGGATGTCCCATTAGTGGCCGGAATCACCGCCCATGATGTTTTCCTGTGGCGTCGCTCGCGCGAACTGACATCCCTTTCCCCGGGACCCATCCGTGTGGCTGCCTTGGATACAGCCCTGGAAGGTTGGCGCGGCAGGGCCGCCATGGCTTGGGCGGAGGAACAGAAAGCGGCCGATGCCACAGCGCTGCGGCGCATGTTTTTCCTGCTCCTGACGGATTTGATTCGCCGCACTGAATTGCCGGCCGAAGCCAAGGTATCGCTGGAACAGGAAACCCTGATCTATCTGCGCCCAAGAATCGGCAAGGCGGTGGCGCGGATTGCGCGCCGGTTCGAAACCAGCACGGAAAAAGTCGAAGCGTCGATTGAAGCGTTGGCGGGCGTTTTCATGCCCCTCGGCAAGGCCACTGATGCCGTCACTGGCCATGCGCGTTGTGCCTACGCTGAATTGCAGGCCTTCGCGCAGGAACTCGACAGATGGCTTTTGGCGCCACGGGACAATAGCCGCGGATTGAACGCTGAGTTCATGCTGAGGCGGGCGAAGATTACTCTCAGGTGCGCCAAAGCGGCCATCAGCGAATTGGATCGCGTGCTGGACGATACCACGATTTTGTTGCGCGCCTGGCAGCGCGACCAGCAATCGGTGACGCGCCGCGCCCTGCGCCCCGAATGGCTTTTGAATGGCTGGGACATCATCATCGCCCTGTGGCAGCAATCAGAGCCTTCAGACCGCACAGCCGTCATTTGGGAAATGAGCCATCTGGTGCTGGAATTGCCAAAGGAAGTTGAAGGTTGGGGCGGCTTCCCAGAAGGTGCCGCCAAGTTCCGCCTTGAAGTGCCAGCCCAGGTGCAAGGCCTGGATTGGCGGTGCATTCGGCCTTTGACCTTTGCTGCAAGGAATGAATCCCTGCTTGCCGGAGCCCATGCCAATTCTCTCGCCTTGGAAGCGAAGAAACTGCGGGAAGCTTTTCTCGTGCAATCCACCCGCGCCCTCACCCAGGATGCGGATAAGGCAACGAAGGGTGAAGACGCGCTTTCGGCGCATTTCCAAGCGCACCTCCAAGGCTTCGGATACGGTTTTGCAGCAGGTGGTGGCGGCACTTGAAGCCGTGCCGTCGTGCGCAGTGCTTGATCCCATCATTGAAGCGGCGCACCCAAGGCTGAGGATGCTGCGCCCCCCGCGCCCAATCACCTTTACGCGTATCCTGTTCCCGCCTTTTGATGGCGCGGTTGTGCCGCTTAATGAATGGGCTCCGGGCAGTGCCAAACTGCCACGCCCCGCGCTTTTGCCGATTTCCGAGGCGTTGCGTGCAGCGATGGGCCCGTCGGCTGAAAAAATCTCAGCCAATCTTGGCGGGCGCATTTTCTTTGATGTGCTGCAAATGGATTCAGCAGGCCGCGCCCTTTGGGCGAAAGCAGCCCAACTCGCCCCGACCCTTTCCTTCCCGCAAGGTTTGCCTGATGGGGCGCAGGTCTAGGAATTGCTCAAGCTCGCGGCCAGCATTTGGCGACATGCGGATCGCATTTGGGAAGCGAAGCTTGCCTCCTTTTCCGGTCCATCGCCTGAACTGGTCATCGCCGCGCTGAAGGGCCCGACGCAGGAAGGGCAAAATGTCTTCAGCCTTGCCTTGTCTAGCCTACTTGATCGCGCGCAAAGCCCAGGATCGGTACTTGCTGCCGCGTCACGGCTTTCGCCGATTGCCGGAAGCATTACTGATGAAAAGCTGACGGAATTGCAGCGCGCGCCTGTGGAGGCCCTGCCTGCGGAAGACCCTGTGCGCGCCGCGCATATCGCAGAAGAATATGTCGCGCTGCTAAAGGAGCTTAAAGGCGCCCCGTCCGGTCGCCCCAAGGATCGGTGCGCGGTGATAGCGCCCTTGCTGCAGCAGATCGGCGTTGCGGCCGAGGAAGTCACGCAATCTATCGTCAACGTCAATCGTCAATTGCTGCCCGCCTTGCATGACCCAAATGCCAAGCACCGTGGAGCCGTTGTGCTGAATATCGAAATCTTGGCGCGCGCGCTTCGCCGCCTGGAAGATGCCGGGCGCCGTGCGGGGCGCTTTGAAGCCTTTTACAAGGTCCAGGCCAGCCACTCGGTCAAGCTCAAGGCCGTGCTGAATGCGCTGCGTGGTGGCGGGCTGCAACGCCATGACATCATCCGCATTGCCGAAATTCTGCTGGGCACCGAAAGAGCCATGGCCATCTCGGGGCCGCCACCCAAACCCGCCGGGCCGCGATAGGCGCGCGCCCCTCCGACGGCACAAAAGGGGTTCCCTGAGCGTACGGCCTGCGCCATGATCACCGCATGTGACCACTCTTTGGCAGGATAAATCCATGGCTCTCCGCTGCGATCTGATCATCCGCGATGCGACCATCATTGATGGTACCGGCGCTGCAAGCCGGCGCGGCGATATTGGGGTTTCGGGGGATCGCATCGTGGCGGTTGGCGATCTGGGCGGCGCGAGTGCGGACCGCGAAGTGATGGCGGGCGGCAAGGCAGTGGCACCGGGTTTCATTGACAGCCACACCCATGATGACCGCGCCGTGCTGTGTGGCCCCGCCTGCATGACCTGCAAGATCAGCCAGGGCGTCACCACGGTTGTTGTCGGCAATTGTGGTGTCAGCCTGGCGCCCGCGCGTTTCACCAATCGCCCGCCGCCGCCGCTTGATCTGATTGGCGAAGATGGTTGGTGGCGCTTCGACAGTTTCGGTGATTATGCGCATGAGCTGAAAAAACAGGGCTCGGAAGTCAATACCTATGCGCTGGTCGGCCACCAGACTATGCGGGTTGAGGTGATGAATGGCGATGTCATGCGCGTTGCCAATGATGCCGAAATTGAACGCATGCGGCTGCGCGTCAAGCAATCCCTTGCCGATGGCGCCTCAGGATTCTCGACCGGGCTTTACTATCCGCTGAATATGCATGCCACTACGGAAGAAGTGATCGCGGTGGCCGAGCCACTCCGCGCTTACGGCGGCATTTACGTGACGCATATGCGTGATGAGGCGGATCGCGTGTGCGCTTCCATCGAAGAAACGCTGAAGATCGGTGATCGTGTCGGCTGCCCGGTTTGGATCAGCCACCATAAATGCTCGATGCCGGAAAATTACGGGCGGTCCAATCAGACGCTCGCCCTGATTGATGCCTATGCGCAAAGCCAGGAAGTCTGCTTTGACGTTTATCCTTATCCAGCGGGCTCCACCGTGTTGATGCCAGATCGGCTGCGCGATGATGTGAAGGTGATGATTACCTGGTCCATTCCGCATCCGGAAATGGCGGGCAAATACCTGTCCGATATTGCGCGCAGCTGGAATACAGATATTCGCCTGGCGGCTGAACGTTTGCTGCCCGCAGGCCAGATCACCTTCCAAATGGATGAGGCAGATGTGCGGCGCATCATGGCGCATCCCATGTCGGTGATTGGCTCCGATGGCATTCCGCATGATGCGCATCCGCATCCCAGGCTTTGGGGCACTTTCCCGCGCGTGCTGGGCCTTTATGCGCGCGAATTGCGCCTGTTCAGCCTTGAGACCGCCGTGCATAAAATGACGGGTCGCCCCGCTACTGTCTTTGGCATGGTGGATCGCGGCGTTATCCGCGAAGGCGCCTATGCCGATCTGGTGCTGTTTGATCCCAATACGGTGATTGACCGTGCGACTTTCGAAAACCCGAAGCAGGAAAGCGCCGGGATCGAGGAAGTCTGGGCCAATGGTGTTTCCACCTTCGTCGCCGGCAAAGGCGCCACGGGGGAAAGGCCGGGGCGTCTTGTAACTCGTGGGCGGGCGTAATTAAAATGTCGCGGATCGTGCCCGATCCGCCCCAGGACCAATTCCTTTTTTGCGGCCGCTTAACAGAATTGACCTGAATTTAATGGGGTCGAATTCTCCGAGCCGCCAAGTGAGACCACTTGGCTAGAAAATGCTTCGGGCGCCAGCGCGCGCCCCCGCGCGCTTGGCTTCGCATCATAAGCGGTGGCTCCCGTTCGAGCGCTCGCCCGCCTGCGGCGGGTGTAGCTTTTCAGGTCCAGCGCCAGCGCCAATCCGCCCAGGCTACCACCAAGCCTGCGAGTGACAGCAGAAGCCCCGCCGCAAATACCGTAGCGTGGCTTTCATCGGTCACGCGAAATAGCGCTGCCAAGGCAAAACCCGAAATGGCCTGCGCGACCGCAAAGCTTGCCGTCACGCGCACCCATATCACGCCGGCCAAGGCGTCCGCCCTTTCCCGCGCTGCGGCCAAGGCGACAGTCGTAATGCCAAGCGCGGTAAAGCCGGAAACCAGGCCGAGGGGCGCCAGCACCCAAAGCGCCCGAGGCAAGGCGAGCGCCAGCGCAATGCTCTGAATGACCATCCAAACCAGCACGGCAAGGCGCCCGCCCCAACGATCCACCGCACGCCCACCCAGCACGGCACCCGCAATGCAGCCAAGGCCAAACAGCACCCACATGCCGGCACCAAACGCAACACCAAGCCCCCTGCCTCGTGCTGCCAGGTCCGACAAATAGAGCATCGGCGGCACCAGTCCCGCCCCCGAAAATCCATAGGCAATGATGATGCCAAGCGCCGGCGGGGCGCGGCCTTCCGGCACGGTTTCCGCTGCCGGCGGGCGCGGCCAATAGTTGCGCGCCACCAGCCACAAGACCAGCACAAGAGCAGCAAGCCCAAGCCAGGCCGTCGCGACCCCGCCATGCAGCAATAGCGGCACCAACAACGCACCAAGCGTAATGCCGCCGCCTACACCAAACAGCACCAGGCCACCCGCGCGGCCCCGGCGTTGTAGTGGTGTTACCGCCTGGACCGAAGGCCCCGCAAGGCCCATCAGCATGCCGCCTGAAATACCTGCCAGGCAGCGCCAAAAGCCGAGCCACGCCAACCCGCCACGCCAGGCACAGGCGGCAAAGGCCAGCACCGCTATCGCCATACCGATATCCAGCGCACGCGGCACGGAAACGCGCCGCGCCAAGGCCCGCACGCCACCAACCCCGATCAGATAGCCGGAAAGATTGAGCGCCCCGAGCAAGCCCGCTTCAGCGCCATCCACCCAACCCGCCGCCACCATCGCCGGAAACAGCGGCACATAGGCAAACCGCGCGAGGCCGATGCCGGTGCAGGTGGCAGCCGTGCCGGAAAGGGCAATGCAGGTAGCAACCCGTGCATCATTTTCGCTTTCGCGTTGAATTAAAATGGCTCAAACCCTCCACGCCCCGCGACACTGCCCGTTGCATGGGCGGGCGTAAAGCCAAAGCGCCGCCCTATTCCCCCCGCTGCGCTTCCTTGAGCGCCCGGCGCAGCTTGGCAATGCCGCTCCGTGTCTGCCCTTCGGTGCAAAGCTGGCGCCCCCCCCCTCGGCCAGGGCGCGCAAATCTGTTGGCGCCTCAATCTCCAGCGCTGCGAAGCGGCTTGAGAGCTCGGCGCAATATTCGGGAGAATCGGAAATCAGTGGTGGCGTTGCCTGCTGCTCAAAGGCAGCGGCGGGCAGAATGACCAGAAGGGGGAGTACCGATGGCATGTCCGCTCCATAGGCAATCTTGCCCTGCCGGGTGATGGCAGCCGGATGAAGCCCGCGTTATGCGCGGGAAATGAGTACCAGCCGCGCTTCCAGCCCTGGCCTTGCGGCGCCGGCCTGGCCATCCCCCAGGCGCAATTCCCCGCCATGCAGCGCGGCTACGGCTTTTACCAGCGAAAGCCCTAGCCCGGAGCCTGGCAAGGCGCGGGATGGATCGGCGCGGAAGAAGCGCTGGCCGGCCCGGGCGCGATCCTCGGCGGCCAAACCCGGGCCTTCATCGCACACAATGATCTCACGCTTGCCGCGAACGGGCGCGCTGGCGCTGAGGTGGATGGTGCCACCTTCGGGGGTGAATTTCACTGCATTGTCCAGAAGATTGGCAATGGCTTGCAAGACCATGTCACGATCACCCACCATGGTAAGTGTTTGCGGCCAGGATGTTTCCAATTGCTGGTCGCGTTCTTCGGCAAGCGCGCCATAGACCTCTGCCGCGTCGGTCAGCACCGTTGCCAGATCGAAAGGTGCGAAGGCGGCGCGGCGTGCCCCGGCCTCGGCCTCGGCAATGCGGAGCAGCGCCTGAAAGACACGGCTGATGCCATCCAGATCGGCGACGGTAGTTTCTATTGTGGCGCGCAGACTTTCGTAATCGGGGGCGCTCAGCAGCGCGTTTTCAAGCCGCATGCGCGCGCGGGCGATGGGGGTGCGCAAATCATGCGCGATGGAATCTGAAACGCCCTTGATGCCGACCATAAGCTGATCAATCCGATCCAGCATGGCATTCATGCTTTCGCCCAATTGATCGAATTCATCGTGCTGCGCCGAAAGCGGCACGCGGCGGGAAAGATCACCGGCGGCGATGGCGCCGGCAGTGGCGGCAGCCGCGCGAAGCCGATCCGCCAGCGCGCGCCGCAGCGCCGCCGCACCAGCGAGCGCAAAGGCCACCGCCACAGCGAAGGACCACAGCAGCGCCTCAGACAAAAGGGAGCGCAGCTTTTCACGATCGGTCGCATCGCGCCCGATCAATAGGCGATGGTTCTGATCCAGCGGCAGATGGTAGACACGCGCGGGCACCGCGACCCCGTCGCGGCGCACCAAATCGGAAGCCCAGGAACCCGCGGACTCTGCCGCGCCCGGCCAGCGATCGAGATTGCCCGTCAGGCGATTCCCTGCTATAGTCGTTAGCAAATAGATGGCGTGGTCATCAATATCCACCGCCAATCTTTCGCCAACAGCGTCCTTCACTGCCGTAGCACCGCCGCCACGCCAGGCTTCCTGCAAACCAATCGCATCGGCGCGGATCGCATCATCCAATTGGCGCGAAAGCGTGCCCGCCGTGCCCCACCAGAGCATGAGCGCAAAGCCCAGCGTCGCCGCCAGAAACAGTACGGCAAAGAGCGCGGCAAAGCGAAAGCCGGCACTTTTCAGATAGGCGCCAACATCGCGCCAGCCGTCCCTATCCTCAGCCGGCGTGGCCATGAAAGCTCAGGCGCCGGCGCGGATCATGTAGCCCGCATTGCGCACGGTATGGATCAAGGGCACATCAAAGCCGCGATCCACCTTTTGCCGAAGGCGAGAAACATGGACATCAATCACATTTGTTTGTGGATCGAAATGATAATCCCAAACCTTCTCAAGCAGCATGGTGCGCGTGACCACCTGGCCTGCATGGCGCATCAGATGTTCAAGCAGGCGAAATTCGCGCGGCTGCACCTCAATCCGCTTGCTGCCCCGCGTCACGGTGCGAGACAGCAGATCAACCTCAAGATCCGCCACGGTTAATTTGGTCGCTCGCACTTCCATGGCGGGGCGGCGCGCCAGAGCTTCAATGCGCGCCAGCAATTCGGCAAAGGCGAAGGGCTTGACCAGATAATCATCGCCGCCGGCCTTGAGGCCTTTGACGCGTTCATCCACGGCGCCAAGCGCGGTCAGGAACAAAACGGGTGTCTTGTTGCCCTGGCTGCGCAGCGTCTCGACAATGCGGAGGCCATCCACGCCGCCCGGCAACATGCGGTCCAGAATCAGCAGATCAAAAGGCTCAGAAGCCGCCATGAACAGCCCATTGCGCCCATTCGCGACATTTTCGACGATATGGCCGGCCTCTTGCAGGCCCTTCTTCACAAAGCGCGCAACCTCGGCATCATCCTCAACCAGCAGGATTTGCATGACAGGCTAACTCCAGAAACAGCAGCGATTCATCAGCGGGCCAAGGCTACGCCGCTTCCTTGAAATATTCAAAATGGCGCTTCAACCAGGCCCAGGCCGGCGCCCGACCTGGACGGTAATCTCCATCACGCGCCCTTCCCTGAGCAGGGATAGCTTCACATTCTGCCCGGGCGGAATGGCGGAAATGCCGCGCACCAGATCGCGATTATTCGTGATGCGCGCCCCATCCACGGATGTGATGACATGGCCCAGCCGCAGCCCGGATGGCGCGGCGGGGCTACCGCGTTCCACGCCCATGACCTGTGCGCCACCACGCGGCGGGCGGCCTGGTGCCGCTCCCACATCGCCCACAGACACGCCCAGCCAGCCACGTTCAACCCGCCCGCCGCGCAGCAATTGTTCAATCACCGGCCGCGCCAGATCGGATGGCACGGCAAAGCGGATTCCGGCCGAGGGTCCACTCGGCGAGAAGATCAGCGTCGTGATGCCAATCACCTCACCCGCCATATTGAACAGCGGCGCGCCGGAATTGCCGGGATTGATTGGCGCATTGGTCTGGATGAAATCATCAAAATTCCCCAGGCGAATATCGCGCCCAATGGCTGAGATGATGCCGGAAGTGACGGACCCGCCAAGCCCAGAGGGTTGCCCGCCGCCAACACCCATTGCCCCACGCGCATCTGGCGCGAATGGCCAAGCGATACCGCCGATAAAGGTCGCTGCGGTTCGATCTTGAGCAGCGCGATATCGGTCAATTCATCAACACCCATGATGGTCGCGACATATTCCGACCCATCATGCAACCCAACCAGCACATTTGCGGCTTCGCCAAGCACATGCGCATTGGTCACGATTATGCCCGAAGGTTCAATGATAAAGCCCGACCCAGCGGCCTGGATGAACGGCCCCCGGCGGCAGGAAGATTCGCGTTGGTCGCGCTTCCGCGGCTGTTTGCGCCATTCGGGCGGCACGCCATCGCGCGTCGCCACCTGAATGCTCACCACTGCCGGGATCACGCGTTAAGCGAAATCGGCAAAATCCGGCAGGCCGCGCTGCGCAATGCCAGGGCCGCAGGTGCCAAGGGCGGCAGGCAGAAGAAGCGCGGCGCGGCGCGAAAGCTTGGGTTCAGACATGGTCATGGTCCCGCATAAATGCGCCGCTTCGGCCCGCGCTTCAACCTTGCGGCGCGGCGGGGTTTTCCGGCCAGGCATGTTTTGGGTAGCGCCCGCGCATTTCCTTACGCACCTCCGCCCAACTTCCCGCCCAAAACGCTGCCAGATCGCCCGTGATGGCAATGGGCCGCCCAGCCGGTGAGAGCAACGCCACCTGCAATGGCACCTGCCCGCCAGCGAGCAAGGGCAAGCTCCGCAGACCAAACAAATGCTGCGCGCGGGCTTCAAGCGTTGGCACATCACGCACGTAATCAATCGTTGCACTCCGCCCGGCAGGCAGCGCGAACCATGCGGGCAGGGCCTGGTCCAGCCCCCGGCGCGCTTCCCAGGGCAAAAGGCCCAGCAGCATTTGGGCCAGATCAAGCCCCGCCAATTCCTGCAAGCGCGTGAGGCCCGCAAGATGCGGCGCCAGCCATTCGGACGCTGAGGCGATCAACACTTCGTCAGAAAGATCCGGCCAGGCTTCGCCTTCCACCTGCCGCATCCAGCCCATTCGCGCGCGGGTTTGCCGCGCCGCGTCGTTCCAAGGCAGATCGCGCAAGCCGCGCTGAGCCACGGCTTCCGCAAGGGCCGCCGCCATTGCCGCCGGATCCGCCTGCTGCAGCGGCGCTTCCTCCAAAACCAGCGGGCCGAAGCGGAGCCGCCGCCGCGCTAGCACCGCGCCGGTCCGCGCATCAAACGCTGCCCCTTCCTCGCGATGCAGCCTTCCGGGAAAGCGGGCTTCCAGCACGGCGCGTTCAATGGGTGCGGCCATGCGGATGCGCGCCTCGGTCCTCAAGATTTCCAGATCAGCCACGGCAAGCAAAGGCGCCTTGGCGAGGGGATCAATGCCGGTGATGCGTGCCCCCTGGCCGGAAGCCAGGCGAAAGGCGCCATCCATCGCACCGCGCTTGGCCGCGATGCGGTCAGGGAAGCCCGCCGCCAACAGGGCCCCGGCATCACCTTCGGCCGCCACGCCATTGCCAATGCCAAGCCGGCGCCGATGCAGGCTGGCGGCACGGCAAATGCGCTGCACCGCCCCGCGATCCGCCGCCGCGTGATCTCCGCCCGCAAGCAGATCAAGCCGGAGCCCGATATCCGCCGGCGCTTCCCGCCCGCGCAAGGGATCGCGTTCTTCCAAAAGGGCTGCGAGTTCGGCGGCGAGTGCCTTCTCCGCATTGCCCTCCGCCGCCAGCATCATGCGCGCGAGCCTTGGGTGCGTGCCCATCCGCGCCATGCGCCGGCCTGTTTCCGTGATGCGCCCTTCCTCATCCAGCGCATCCAAATCGCGGAGCAAGCCGCGCGCGGCGGCCATTGCACCGGCAGGCGGCGCATCCAGGAAAGCGAGCGCGCCCGGCTCCACCCCCCAGGCCGCGCAATCCAGCGCCAGGCCAGAGAGTTCCGCTTCCAGAATCTCGGGCCGATCCGTCTGCGGCAGTCCGCGGTGCAAAGCTTCCGTCCAAAGCCGGATTGCGACCCCGGGTGCGGTGCGCCCCGCACGGCCCGCGCGTTGCTCCGCTGCCGCCTTGCCGATCCGCAGAGTCACAAGGCGCGACAGCCCGCTTGCGGCATCAAGTCGTGGCGCGCGGCGATAGCCGCCATCCACCACAATGCGCACATTGGGCACGGTCAGCGATGTCTCGGCGATGGAGGTCGCCAGCACCACCTTGCGCTGCCCATCCGGCGCCGGGTTAAGCGCCAGATCCTGTTCAGCCGGCGGCAATTCCCCGTGAAAGGGTAGCACGAGCGCGCCCACCCCGCCCAGCCTTTCGGCGGTACGACGGATTTCGCCCCAGCCCGGCAGGAAGGCCAGCACATCGCCGAGGTGCGCGATCAGAGCCTCACGAATAGCACTCGCCATGGCTTCGGGCAGGTCGCGCGGGTCACGCAAATCCCGCTCGCGGTGGCGGATTTCGACAGGATAACCGCGGCCCAGGCTTTCAATCACCGGGGCAGGGGTGCCGTCTTCCGCCATCAGGCCAGCGAAGCTCGCGCCATCCAAGGTCGCGGACATGGCCAGTAGGCGCAATTCGGGGCGGAGCGCCCTTTGCAGATCAAGTGCAAGCGCCAGCGCCAAATCAGTATCCAGATTGCGTTCATGCGCCTCGTCGAAAAGAATTGCTGAGACACCCTCAAGCCCGGGTTCGCTTTGCAGGCGGTGCACCAGCAGGCCTTCCGTCACCACCTCAACCCGCGTGCGGTCGGAGAATTGCCGATCAAGTCGCGTGGCAAGGCCGATGGTGCCGCCGGGCTGGTCTTCGCCGATCAAGGACGCCATGCGGCGCGCGGCGGCACGGGCGGCCACACGGCGTGGTTCCAAAACCAGGATGCGCCCTTCAGCCGCCCAGGTTTCTTCCATCAGCGCCAAGGGCACAATTGTGGTCTTGCCCGCGCCGGGGGGTGCGATCAGCACGGCGTTGGAAGACCCTCTCAGCGCAGCACGCAGCGCCGGCAGCGCTTCAGAGACAGGCAATTCAGGGAGCATGGGCGGGGCGATGCGACACGGATCGCCCCCATGTGACGCGCCAGCTTCGCGCAATCAAGCCGCGAAGGCGCTCAGCGCGGGCGCGGCGGCGAATAGGGTGGGTTCACATAAACCCCTCCAATCGGCGGCGTATAGCCCGGCTGCTGCACAATATTCGGATCGGGCGGGCAATTCGGGCGATTGATGCCGCAATCTCAGGCGAAGCGATCCGGCCGCCCGGTCATGCTGCCGCCGGTGATGAAGCGGCAGGCGCATTGCTTGCCGGTCATGCAGGCCAATTGCCCTTCGCGGGCTTCGATGCATTGCGGCGGTTCCTGCGCCGCCAGCGGCAGCGAAAAGACCAAAAAACCAGCCAGGAGGATGTTGCGCATGATGCAGCCTCACCGGTGAAGATTAACCAATACCTAACGCGCCGAGCCTGTTCTCATTTCCGGGCTTGCATAGAGTCCCTTTCGCGCCCCTTTATGGGCCATGCGCTTCCTCGCTGCCCTTTTCACCTTGCTGATCCTGCCCTGGCTGCCGGCGCGAGCGCTGGAATCTGCCGCGCGGGAAAGCCCGCGGGCGCGCGTCACGCTGGTGGCGGATCATTTGGCCATTGCGCCGGGGCAGGCGTTGCAGCTTGGGCTTCGCCTCTGGCTTTCGCCGCGCTGGCATAGCTATTGGCGCCATGCCGGGGATGCCGGCGCGCCCACGGAAATCTCCCTGACCCTGCCCGAGGGCAGCGTGGCCAGCCCCATCACCTGGCCCATCCCGCAGGCGATCCCCTCCGGTCCGCTGATGAGCTTCGGCTATTATGGGGAAGTGGTGCTGCCGATTCGTATCACCCCGCCGCCGGGGCTACGAGTTGGCGAGGTTTTCGGCATCTCGGCGCAAGCGACCTGGCTTGTTTGCGATGATGTCTGCATCCCGGAAGAAGGCAGCTTCCGCCTTGATCTGCCCGTGGCGGCTGAAGCGCAGGTTAACCCCGCTCTGGCACCGCTTTTCGCCACGGCCGCTGCTGCTCTGCCGCGCCCTTCACCCTGGCAGGCGCGCGCCACGATCCAGGGCGATGCCTTGCGGCTGCGCCTGACCGGCCCTGGCCTTGGTCGGGAGAGCCTCAAGGACGCGCTATTCATTCCCGGCCAGGGCGGGCTGTTGGATCACCCCGCGCCACAGACCCTGACGCAAGGGCCGGATTGGCTGGAATTGATGCTGAAGCGGGCTGAGCGACCCGAAAACCTCGCCACGCTGGAAGGCGTGCTGCTGCTGACCGACCAGGGCGGGCGGCGGCTTGGCTATGAGATCACAGCGCCAATGTTGCCTGGCGCGGCCTTCCTGCCACTGTGGCAGGCGCTGATTTTTGCGATGATTGGCGGGGTTATCCTGAACCTGATGCCCTGCGTCTTTCCGGTACTCGCCATGAAGGCCATGGCCCTAACGCGGCTGGGCGGAGCGGCGCGCGGGGCGGTGCGGCTCGAAGCCGCTGCCTATACGGCCGGCGCAGTGGTGAGCTTCACGGCGCTCGCCGGGCTTTTGCTGGCGCTGCGCGGCGCGGGCATGGCGCTTGGCTGGGGGTTTCAGTTCACCTCGCCGGTTTTTGTGCTGGCGATTGCCTGGCTGATGCTGGCGGTTGGGCTAAATCTTTCGGGTGTTTTCGCGCTGGGAGGGCCGATTGGCGCGGGCGGGTATCTCGCCGCACGCGGCGGGTGTTTGGGCAGTTTCGCAACCGGGGCTTTGGCGGTGCTGGTGGCGAGTCCCTGCACCGCGCCCTTCATGGCGGCGGCGATTGGCGCGGCCTTGGTCATGCCCGCACTGGCGACCCTTGCGGTTTTCGCAGCCCTTGGCCTTGGGCTGGCGGCGCCCACGCTGATCCTGGCCCTGGCGCCGGGCTTGGCCAGCAAACTGCCCCAGCCCGGCCCCTGGATGGAAAGGCTTCGCCGCATCATGGCCTGGCCGATGTATGGCGCTTCGCTCTGGCTGGTTTCAGTGCTTTGGGCGCAGAGCGGCTTGCTTGGTGTGGCATTGGCGCTGGCGGGTGGGCTCGGCCTTGCGCTTGGCGCCTGGATGCTTGGCCGGGCGCAGCGCCATGGCCGCGCAGGGTTTGGCCCGGTTTTCGCCGCGCTGGCCTTGCTGTTGGCGCTGCCCCTTGGTCTGACTGCCGCGCCTTCTGCCCCCGCCGCCACTGAGACCGCTGAAAGCTGGAGCCCCGCGCGGGAGGAGGCGCTGAGGGCTGAAGGCAAGGGCATACTCCTGAATGTCACCGCCGCCTGGTGCATCACCTGCCAGGTCAATGAACGCATCGCCCTTCGTCGGGATGCCGTGCAGGCAGCCATGGCTGCGCGCGGCATTGTCTATTTGAAGGCCGATTGGACGCGCGGCGATCCCGCCATTACCGCCTTGCTCCGCGCCCATGGCCGCGAAGGCGTGCCGCTTAACCTGTTCTGGCCACCGGGCAGGGGCGAGGCTGTGATCCTGCCCGAAGTGCTGACCGAGGCTATGGTGCTGCGGCAGATCGGCGCGCCTTAGCCAAAAAGCTTGCGCCCCCCTGGGGCTGCGGAGTATCCCCATGTCTTCGGCATCAAGACCGGATACGGCGCGCATGCGCTAGCGCAAATTGAGGCAGGCTTGGCTTTGTCAACGCGTTTCCGCGTACAGCCAGCATTTTGGCTTTGCGCCCGAGGGTCTGATCATGCCGCTTTCCGTACCCGCTGCCGATCCCAAGGCCATGCCGGATTTCCTCCGGCTGGTGGGGTCTGATCTTTGGGCGGAACGGCTCGCGGATTTGGGGCGCCGTGCGCAGGCAAGCGCCTTTCAGGGCCGCGCAACGCAGCATCGCCATGCCTTGGAATTCGCCCTGGCGCGTGCTGCGCGCGGCACGGCGCGGGGTAGTGCGGAACGCCGCGCGCTTGGCTTCGCGGCGGAAGCGGTGCGCCTGGCCAATGGCCTGCCGGAAGCGCGGCGCGAGAAGCTGCGCGCCGCCATCATCCAAGGGCTTTCCGGTGAGGCAACGCTGATCCCGCTATTTCATCTGCTGCGCTCAGCCGCACTTTATCGCGCGCAAGGTTTTGAGGTGCGTTTCACCGGCCTTGCGGAAGACAGCGCGCATGATCTGATGATCAGCCGTGGTGGCGCTGTTGCGGAAGTGGTGTGTGAGACGATCTCGGCCGAGGAAGGCCGGCCGGTGCGGCGTGGGCATTGGTATGCGCTGATGGATAGCGTCAATCCTGAATTGCAAACCTGGCTCGCCGCGCATCCTGGCCGCTATGTGCTGCGCATGACGCTGCCCGATGGGCTCGCCGGCCCGGACAAGGCAGCAGAATTGCAGCGCCGCATCATGGCCATGCTGGCGGCTCAGAGACGCCAGGATAGCAGCGCGGATGCGGTGCTGAAGCTTGACCCGCTGGTGCTGGCCGGCGCGCAGGTCGATCCGCTTCCTGGCAGACTGCGTCAGCAGTTTGGGCCAGAAGCGCATTTGGCCGTGACCGGCGATCCGGCTGGCGGGTCGGTGTTCGTGCTGGCTGCGCGCGCTGGTCAGGAAAACAGTATTTCGGACGCCGTTGCCACGCGCATGGCGAGTGCGGCGGCGGCGCGGCTATCGGGCGCGAAACCCGGCATTGTTTCGGTCTTTATTGAGGATATGGACCGCGTTGAATGGCGGGGCTTGCGCGATGATCTGGCGCTTGAAGGCGCAGTGCGGCGCTTTCTGGCCGGTCACGCCGCACGGCGCGTGGTGGCGGCTTCCTGTTCTTCGCGCGCTGAACTTTTCGGCCTGGCGCCACCTGATGCCGTGGCGGGTGGGGAGCTGCGTTTCCGCAACCCATCCCACCCGGCGGCTAAATCTGCGGCATTGACGCCCGCGATACTATCCACCACCGCATAAAAATATTTTGCAAGCGTAGCGCCATCACCGCCCGGTAAATTGCGGCGCGCGCTTGTTCAGGAAGGCGCTGACCCCTTCTTGGAAATCGGCGCTGGTGAAGCACATGGTCACCAGATCATCGCCCTCAACCTCACTGGTTGCCTCGCGCAGACGGCGGATCGCTTCCTTGGTGGCGCGCAGCGTGAGTGGCGCAAGGGTTGAGATACTGGTGGCCAATTCCTGGGCGCGATTGGCGACATCATCTGGTGTTTCCAGCATTTCGGAAATCAGGCCGATATGCTTGGCCTCATCGGCGGAAAACAACCGCGCGGTCATGATCATTTCAGTGACGGCAGCGGGGCCGACCAGGGCATAAAAGCGCGCGAAGTTGTGCATGTTGAGGATATTGCCGAGTGTCTTCGCAATCGGCAGGCCAAAGCGGGCGCCCTTATCGGCAATGCGGATATCGCAGCAGCCGGCAATACCAAGCCCGCCACCGGTGCAGGCGCCAGTAATGGCGGCAATCACCGGCTTGGTGCAGCGTTCCAGCGCGCCCAAAACCTTGTCAATGCGCGCTTCGTAATTCAGCGCATCCTCGGCGGTGCGGAATTCGCGGAATTGCGAAATATCGGTGCCAGAAGCAAACGCCTTGCCGCCCGCACCCATGATCACCCAAACGCGAATAGCGGGGTCGGCGCTGATCTCATCGGCCAATTCTGCCAAGCGCGCATACATGGCGAAGGTCATGGCATTACGCGCTTGCGGGCGGTTGAAAGTGGTCCAGGCAATGCCGCCTTCGCGGGTTTCGTGCAGCAGCTCTTCGGTCATGGTCAGGTTCCTCGGCTTTGGGATGCGCATGGGTAGCGTGCGACGCTGGCGCGTCAACCCGGTCTCTTGCCCTGGTGCGGCGGCAGTGCCAACAAGGCGGCGAATTCCGATGGAGATAACGCCATGATGCCGCTTTCCCGCTTTACTGTGCTTGACCTCACGCGCGTCCGTTCCGGCCCCACCTGTGTGCGCCAATTGGCCGATTGGGGTGCCAATGTGATCAAGGTGGAAGCGACCGATGAGGTGGATACGGGTAAGGGCATGGGCGGCGAGCGTCAGGGGCCGGATTTCCAGAATACGCATCGCAACAAGCGCGGCATGACTCTGAATTTGAAGGCGCCCGAAGGGCTCGCCGCTTTCCGCCGCCTGGTCGCCAAGGCCGATGTTGTCGTGGAAAACTATCGCCCGGATGTGAAGGAGCGTTTGGGCATTGATTTCGCCGCGCTCTCGGCTGTCAATCCGCGCATTGTGCTGGGTTCGATTTCCGGCTTCGGCCAGGATGGGCCCTATGCCAAGCGGCCGGGCTTTGACCAGATCGCGCAGGGCATGGGCGGCATCATGAGTGTCACCGGCATGCGCGGCGAGGGGCCAGTGCGCGCGGGCATCCCTGTGGCGGATCTGACCGCGGGGCTTTACACTGCGATCGGCATTCTGGTGGCGCTTTTGGAGCGCGAGGCCACGGGCAAGGGTCGCTGGGTGCATACCAGCCTGCTGGAAGCCATGATCGCCATGATGGATTTCCAGGCGACGCGCTGGACCATGGCCGGCGATATCCCGGGCCAGGCCGGCAATGACCACCCGACCACAACGCCGACCGGCCTGTTCCGCACCAAGGATGGGCTGATGAATTTGGCCGGCGGCGGACGTCAAATGTGGGATCGGATTGTGGCGAAACTAGGCCTTACCGAAGAAGCCAAGGACCCTGCCTTCGCCACCGACAAATCGCGCCATGCCAATCGCGACAAGACCAATGCGCTGCTGCAATCGCGCCTGATCGAAAAAACCACTGCCGAATGGGTGGAGAGTCTGAACAAGGCCGGCGTGCCAAGCGGGCCGGTCTACACCATGGACCAGGTTTTCGCCGATACGCAGGTGAAACACCTTGGCATGGCGATGCCAGTCGCGCATCCCGCGCTTGGCGAAATTGCGCTGGTGCGCGCGCCGATGCAGATTGCGGGCGTGACCTGCGCGCGCAAGCCAACCCCGGAACGCGGTGAGCATACCGATCAGGTGCTGCGCGAGTTTGGCTTTACGGCGGCGGAAATCGCTGCCCTGCGCGCCGCCAAGGCGATCTGAGCCTAACCAAGCCAATTGGTATCATTTCGTGGCTTGGGAAATGCCATGCGGAAGGGCGCTGGTGTATGCTGCGAGCAGGAATGTGATCCGGACGCGCGCCAAACGCCCGACTTCATGGGCCTTTTGGTTGAGACAAGCTGTTTGGCTGCCGGTTCAAAACCCGCAATTGCTTGATGCCGCGTGATGATGCTGGAAATCACGGATGAGTAGATCTTGCCGGCCCTAGCCCCCTCGGCGGAGCCGTTTTCTGATCTGGCCCTTGTCCACTTAGAACGCGATGCGCGTGCTGCCCGGCGATTGGAAATCCTTGGGCGGCATTTCGGGAATGACCCGAGCTATGATGAAATTCAACAACGCCTGGTCAGGGCGTTCACCGCGGCACGCAAGGACTTGGATCGATTATCGCTGATACAAATGGATCGTTTGCAATTGGCAGAAATTCTAATGGGGCGCCACAAGGCGCGGACATTGCTTTCTTCTGAACGGTAATCTGCGGGTGAACCCATGATAGCGCTTCGGGTTGAAGGTGCGAAATCTTGTGCCTAATCCGTCAATAACCACACCAACCAGAGCGATAGGCTCGGGAATACCACCACTAGCCCAAGACGCAGCACATCCGCCAGCACAAAGGGAGCAACCGCGCGATAGGTGGCGAACATCGGCACATCCCGCGCAATGGCATTTACGACAAAAACATTGAGGCCGATGGGTGGTGCCGTCAGGCCAATGCCGCAGACGATCAGTACCAGAATGCCAAACCATACCGCCATATCATCCGGCGCCATGCCAAAATCGAGCACGGTGATGATGGGAAAGAATACTGGCAGGGTCAGCAGAATCATCGCCAATTCATCCATCACCGCGCCTAGCAATATGTAAAATGCAAGCAGCATCATCAGTACGGCATGCGGCGGCAGGCTAAGCCCGACTACGGCTTGTGCGGCTTCCATTGGCAATTGGGAAAAGGCGAGGAAGGCATTGAATACCTCGGCGCCCAACAGAATAACGAAAATCATGGCGGTGGTTTCGGCAGTGCGGATCAGGGCCGCGCCGAATTCCTTGAAGCCGATGCTGCGCCGCGCCAGCCCAACCAAAAGCATGGCAGTGGCGCCCGCAGCCGCGCCCTCGGTTGGCGTGAAAATACCGCCATAAATGCCGCCTAGCATGACTATGGTAACCACGGCCGCTGGCCATGCCCCGGCCAGCGCACGCCAGCGTTCCGCCATGGGGAGTTTTTCGCTTGGTGGTGCCAGGCCCGGGTTGCGCCGTACCATGTAAGCGATGACGCAAAGATAGAAGGCAGTGGCAAGCACGCCCGGAATCAGCGCGGCCTGAAACAGCTTGACGATATTCTGTTCGGTGGAAACCGCATAGACAACGAGGATCACCGAAGGCGGTATCAAAATGCCAAGCGTGCCGCCCACGGCAATGGTGCCGGTCGCAAAGCCAAGGTCATAACCATAGCGGCGGAATTCCGGCAGCGCCGTGCGCCCAAAAGTTGCTGTTGTAGCAACGGAAGAACCGCAAATGGCGCCAAAGGCCGTACAGGCGCCAATAGTGCTGGAAGCAAGCCCGCCGCGCCGATGCCCGATCCAGGCGCGCGCGGCGCGAAACAAATCCGTGGAAAGCCCGGAAACCTCAGCCAGAGCGCCCATCAGAATGAATAGTGGAATGACCGAAAGCGTGTAATTGGCGAAATTGTGATAGGGCGTGGTTTTGATGTAGGACAGAAACGCTTGCAGGCTGGTCAGCTGAATATAGCCAAGCGCGCCCACTACCAACATTGCAAGCCCGACCGGCATGCGGAGTGCAATCAGCCCCAGCATGGCGGCAAAGCCCAGCATGGCGACTTCAAATCCGCTCATGCACGGCCCCTAAAACGCACAAGGGCTATGGCAAGTGCGACCAGCGCAGTAAAGCCGGCCAAAATGGCACAAGCGCCAATGGCTGGCGCAACCGGTAGCAGCAAGACCATGGTGGTGGTGCTGCTGCGCGCCGCTTCCAGGGCACCAGCGCCAAGCCGCCAGGCGATCAGCGCCATCATCCCGGCAAACACCACTTCCCAGAGCGCATCCAGCGCGGCTTGAAAGCGCGGTGGCAGCCGCGCCGTGAAGCTATGCACCATCACATTGCCACGCCGCGCCTGGCACCATGGCATGAAGGTAAAGACAATTAGCGCCACACCAATTTGCACGAATTCAAAATCCCCGCGCACGCCGCCCAACCCAAGCGCGCGCGAGGTAATGGACACACTGACCAGCAGCGCGAGGCAAACCGCCAAAGCACCACCGAATAGCGCCAGCAGGCGCGCCAGCCGATCGAGCAGGCGCAGCCCAGTTTCAGAAGCGGCTGCCGCCGGATTATCGCTCACGCGTGTTTTTGCAGCGCCGCACGCGCATCCGCCATCAGGCGTTCCGCAGGCAGCCGGCGTTCTGTCGCCTGCCTCAGCCAAGTGTCGGTGACACCTTGGGTGACGGTACGGAAGCGCGTCACTTCCTCCTCTGGCAGGGTGGTTATGGTATTGCCCTGACGCGCCCGTACAATGGCAAGCGTCGCTTCCGCCGCGGCATCCCAAGCCTCTCCAGCCATGGTGGCGGCGACCATGCCGGAATGGGCATCCAGGATGTGGCGAAGATCAGCCGGCATGCCATCATAACGCGCGCGATTCATCGCCAGCACAAAAGTGGCCGTATAAAGCGTGGGCGAGCCCGGAATTTCCGTGTGATATCGCACTAATTCATGTACGCGGATTGCGGGCACTACTTCCCAGGGCACCACCGTGCCATCCAATACGCGCTGTGCTAAGGATTCCGATACTTGCGGAATTGGCATGCCGATGGCCTGCGCGCCAAGTGCCCGCAAGGCTTCACCACAAAGCCGCGTTGGGAAGCGCAACCGCAACCCGGCCATATCCTCAAGCCGTGCAACGCGCTTATTGGCATGGATCACACCATGATCATGCGCCCACCAGCAGAGCGGCTTCACCTCCCGGAATTCCTCAGCCAGATTCTGTACGCCGAATTCCTGCAGCGCGCGGGAATTGGTGACAGCACGACGAGAGGCGAAGAAGGGAAGTTCAAAGGTTTCAATGCGCGGGAAGCGGCCGGGCGTATTGCCTGGCAGCGTCCAGACAATATCTGCAACGCCATCACGCGCCTGATCAAAAAGCTGCGGCGGCGTGCCGCCAAGCTGCATGGTGGGGAAAATCTGGATGCGCAGGCGCCCGCCCGAGGCTTGTTCAATCCGCTGTGCCCAGGGAGCAAGAAAGCGCTGCTGCCCATTGGATGCAGGCGGCAGGAAGTGATGCAGGCGAAGCGTGACTTGCGCCTGCGCCTTCAGATCACGAACCACAAGCGGGCTGGCAAGCGCGCCAGCGCCAAAAGCCATTAGATGGCGGCGGGAAAGGGTCATGGGCGCTCCTTTTCCTTGGCGGATGATTGGGTCACTCGTTACCTGTATTGGCTAGCATTACTCAAAAGCTGCCAGCAAGCGAAAAGCAAACCAGGGGGTCAAGACGCTGGTTTCAAAATCCAAGCCCAACATAGTTTTCCGCCAGTGCCGCCTGTGCCGCTTCGGATTTCATCAGATAGGCAAGCTCTGCCCGGCGCAGCCGCTCATCAAAGGCGCTTTCGGCGCCATCAAAGCGGTGCAAAAGGCTGGTGAACCACCAGCTGAAACGCTCGGCCTTCCAGATGCGCGAGAGCGCGCGGGGTGAGTAATGCGCCAGCGCAGCATCCTGCCCGGTGCGGAAAAATTCTGTCAGTGCTTCCAGCAGATAATGCACATCAGACGCCGCTAGATTGAGACCCTTGGCCCCAGTGGGGGGTACGATATGCGCGGCATCACCCGCCAGGAATAATCGCCCAAAGGGTAGCGGCTCTGCGACAAAACTGCGTAGTGGCGCGATGCTTTTTTCAATCGACGGTCCGGTGGTGAGCGCAACAGCCGTTGCCGGGTCTAGCCGCCGGCGTAGTTCCGACCAGAAGGCATCATCGGACCAATTCACAGCACCGTCATTCAAATCGCATTGCAGATAGTAGCGGCTACGGGTTTTGCTCCGCATACTGCAGAGCGCAAAACCGCGCGGATGGCGGACATAGATCAATTCGTGATCTACAGGCGGCACATCCGCCAAAAGCCCAAGCCAACCAAAGGGGTAGAGTTTCTCATACAGTGTGATGGCTGATTGCGGCACGCTCGCGCGACAAATGCCGTGAAAGCCATCGCAGCCGGCGATGAGGTCACAGGCTAATTCATGCGCGGTGCCATTGGCTTCAAAGCGCAGTTTCGGTTCGGCTGTGTCAAAATCCAAAGGTGTGACATTCTCGTTCTCATAAACCGTGACAAGGCCAGCTTCGGCCCTTGCCTGCATCAAATCGCGCGTGATTTCCGTCTGGCCATAGACCATGACGATCTTGCCGCCCGTATGACGGCTGAGATCAATGCGCTGACGTTAGCCGTCAACGCAGAGCGAAAACCCATGATGCACCAGACCTTCCGCCCGCATGCGCGCACCAACCCCGGCTTGATCCAGAAGCGCGGCGGTGGTTTGTTCAATCACGCCGGCGCGAATGCGGCCCAGCACGTAATCCGCGCTGCGCTGTTCCAGAATAACTGCTTCAATACCGGCCCGATGCAGCAATTGCCCAAGCAACAGTCCAGCCGGACCGGCGCCGATAATCGCAACCTGGGTACGCGTTGGAAAACGCATGGGCTGCCCCCTAAGCCGACCCTCAGCCATGTAGTGATTCCGCTTGACGCGCCTTGCGGCTGGCCTTCTCATAATCGGCTAGGCGCAAGAAAGCCATAGCAGACAAGCGCCGGACATGAAACTTCCAGGGAAGATAACGCCCATGCCTTGTTTTGACCTTGGCAGCCTTGCTGCAATGCTGCGCCCGCTGAAATGCTGGGGGTGCGTCTGATGACCGGGGGTGATTTCATCCAGCGCGATCTGGCGGCGCACCCGCTGCCGATTTCACCGGGCTACAAGACCAGCATATTCCGCGGCCCGACACGCCCGCCGCTTTCCTTGAAGGCAAGCATGGCTGACCTCACCGGCCCGGTTTTCGGCGCGGAGGAGCTTGGCGCGCGCGACAACGATCTGATCCTGAACTACGCCAAGGGAGGCTTGCCGATAGGCGAGCGGATCATCATTCATGGCCGCCTATTGGATGGCAATGCACGCCCCTTGCGCGGCGTTTTGGTGGAGATTTGGCAGGCGAATGCTTCGGGAAAATATCGCCACCGCAACGATAGCTATATCGGCACGGTTGATCCGAATTTCGGCGGGTGTGGTCGCTGCCTGACGGATGGCGGCGGGCGCTATATTTTTCGCACCATCAAGCCTGGCCCCTATCCCTTCCGCAACAAGGTGAATGATTGGCGCCCGGCGCATATGCATTTTTCGGTCTTCGGCCATGGCTTCGCGCAAAGGCTGATTACGCAGATGTATTTTGAAGGCGATCCGCTGATCCGCCATGACAGTATCCTGAACACCATCCCCGATGAAGCAGCGCGTGATCGGCTGGTCGCGCGGCTTGATCTGGCGGCATCGTTACCGATGGACACACTCGCCTATCGCTGGGATATCGTGCTGCGCGGTACACGCGCGACCGTGTTTGAAAACAAGCTGCAAGGGAATTGACCCGCCATGATAACGCCCGATGCGCTTGGCTATTTGCCGGAAACGCCGTCCCAAACCGCCGGACCCTTTGTCCATATCGGCCTTATTCCGCGTCAAGCCGGGTTTGATATCTTCGCGAACAATCTCGGCACCGTTGCACTTTCGCCGGAGATCAATGGGGAGCGCATTCGCATCGAAGGGCGGATTTTCGATGGCACTGGCGCGGTCATTCGTGATGCCTTGGTGGAAAGTTGGCAGGCGGATTCCTTTGGCCGCTTCAACCATCCTGCCGATGATGCGCCTGGCCCGCGTGATACGCCGTTTCGTGGCTGGGGGCGCACAGGCACGGATTTTGAGAACGGCACATGGTCCTTCGCCACCATCAAGCCAGGCCGTGTAGCGCGGCGGCATGGTGAGGGGAGCCTCGCACCGCATATCCTGATCTGGATCGTGGCGCGCGGCATCAATCTTGGCCTGCTCACGCGGCTTTATTTCGAGGATGAAGCGGCGGCCAATGCGGAAGGTCCGGTGCTGCGCCTGATCGAACAGCCGGAACGGCGCCGGACGCTGATGGCACGCCGCGCCCCAGGTGATGGAAACGCCTATGTCTTCGATATCCATTTGCAGGGCGCGGAGGAGACAGTTTTCTTCGACGTCTAAAACAAAAAAGCGGGGAGAGAAAGTTATGATCAATCGTCGGGATCTGATAACCGGGATGGCCGCAGCACCGCTGATGATCCACGGTGCTTCAGCGCAAGGCGCCGATTGGGTACCAAGCCGGCCTATTCGCCTGGTGGTGGGTTTCGCCGCCGGAGGGTCCACCGACACAACCGGGCGGCTGATGGCGCAGGCGCTGACAGCGGCCCTGCCACAACCCGCGGTGGTGGAAAATCGCGTGGGTGCGGCTGGCAATATCGCGACCGAACATGTGGCGCGCAGCGCACCGGATGGGCATACGCTGGTCGTTGCCTCCATGGGCTCTCAAGCGGTGAATGCAGCGCTGTATCGCAACCCGCCCTTTGATCCGGTGAAGGATTTCACCGCCGTGTCGCTGTTTCTCAAAAGCTCCAACATGCTGGTGGCGCATCCGGGCTTTTCGGCGCGCACGCTGGCCGATCTTGTGGCGCTGGCGCGCGCCAATCCTGGGCGAGTCAATGTCGGCACGGCGGGGGCGGGGTCGTCGCAACATTTCGCCGCTGCGCTGTTCGAGCATTTGGCGCAGGTGCAGCTAACCCATATCAATTATCGCGGCGGCGCGCCGGCTATGACGGATCTGGTGGCTGGGCGCGTGGATATTGTGTTCTCACCGATTGTGGAGACGATGCAGCAAATTCGCGCCGATCAGGTGCGCGCCCTTGCCATTACCCGACCACAACGCGCGCCCGAGTTTCCCGATTTGCCGGCAGTGGCGGAAGTGGTGCCGGGCTATGAATTTTCTTCCTGGCTTGGCGCTTTTGCGCCGGCGGGAACACCGCCCGCCGCCGTGCAGCGCATGTCACAAGCCCTCGCCGCCGGCCTGCGCGATCCGCAGATACGCGAACGCGTGCTCTCCCTCGGCTATGAACCTGTCGGCAGCACGCCAGAGGAATTCACCAGCTTCTTCGCCGCGGAAATGCCGCGTGTGGCGGAGCTGGTGCGGATTTCCGGCGCCAAGGTTGAATGATACGCGCCGGAGCCGAGCCATGCCAAAGCCCAAACCGCCCATGACTGCGCTGGCTTACATGTCGGGCTTCGGCAATTCCTTTGAGACTGAGGCGCTGCCCAATTCGCTGCCGATCGGGCGCAATTCACCGCAAAAATGCAATTACGGTATCTACGCAGAACAGCTTTCCGGTTCGGCCTTTACCGCACCGCGTGGTAAGAATGAACGATCCTGGCTTTATCGTATTCGCCCATCGGTGAAGCATTCCAGCTTTTATCGCGCGGTTGATCCGGGCCTGATCCGCACCGCCCCCAATGCCGCAGAACGCCAACCCATGTTGGGGCGAATGCGCTGGGATCCCCTGCCCATGCCACGCAAGCGGCTCAGTTTTGTCGAAGGTCTCACCACCATCACCACGGCGGGCGATTCCGATACGCAAACCGGCATGGCCGCGCATATTGCCTGCATCACCCGGTCCATGCAGCGCGAGTATTTCTCCAACGCTGATGGCGAATTACTGATTGTCGCGCAACAAGGGCGGCTTCGCTTTTGTACCGAATTTGGCGTGATCGAGATTGAGCCAGGCGAGATTTGCGTCATCCCACGCGGCATTATTTTTTGCTGTGAAATCCCCGATGGGCCCGCACGCGCCTATATCTGTGAAAATTACGGCTGGCCTTTCACCCTGCCCAATCGCGGCCCTATTGGTGCCAATTGCCTTGCCAATCCGCGCGATTTTTTGACACCCGTTGCCGCCTATGAGGATGAAGACGCCCCCTCAAACCTATTCGTCAAATGGGGTGGCGATATTTTTGTGACCGAGATCGGGCAATCGCCTTTGGATGTGGTTGCCTGGCATGGGAATTACTATCCCTACAAATATGATCTCAGGCGCTATGCCGCGGTCGGTTCCATTTCCTTTGATCATCCGGACCCTTCGATATTCACAGTGCTGACATCCCCGTCTGGGGAGGAAGGCACCGCCAATATTGACTTTGTGATCTTTCCGGAACGCTGGATGGTGGCAGAAAATACCTTCCGTCCGCCCTGGTATCATCGTAATGTCATGAGTGAATTGATGGGCCTGATCTACGGCGTTTATGATTCAAAGCCGGAGGGTTTCGTCCCCGGTGGGTTTTCGCTGCATAATCAGATGCTGCCCCATGGGCCGGATGCGACGGCGTTTGAACATGCCTCCAACACTGAGTTGAAGCCGGTCAAGCTGACTGGCACCATGGCCTTCATGTTCGAAACACGCTTTCCGCAACGTGTCACCGCCCATGCCGCGAAGCTGCCCGGCTTGCAGAAAAACTATATCGGCTGCTGGGACGGTTTGCAGAAGCGCTTCAACCCGAAGAAGAGGCAGGCCTGGTGAGATGAATGCAATACCCCCCAATCAGGATCGGCTGGTGCTGCTCGGCACCAAGGGTGGGCCTGCCATTCGCAAGGGCGGGCCTTCGCCAACGGCGCATTTGCTCGAAATTGGCGGTCATCCCTATGTGATTGATTGCGGGCTTGGCGTGACGCGTGCCCTGGTGGAAACGGGCACGCCCTTGCCTGCCTTGCGCAGCATCATCATCACGCATCTGCATTCGGATCACGTGCTGGAAATGGGGCCGTTGATCCATACTGCCTGGACCGCCGGCTTGAAGGAAAAAATTGTGGTGCATGGACCGGTCGGCACACGCGCTGTCTGGCAGGGTTTTCTCGCCTCACTTTCCTATGACATCGCGATCCGCATCGAAGATGAAGGCCGGCCCGATCTGGCCGTAATGGTAGAGGTGCTGGAATATGCCGAAGGCCATGTCTTTACCGATGCACGCGTAAAGGTTTCGGCCCTGCGGGTGAAACATCCCCCGGTCGCGGAATGTTTCGCGCTGCGCTTTGACCACGCTGCGGGTGCGGTGGTTTTCTCAGCCGATACCACCTATTTTCCACCGGTTACTGCCTTTGCGCGTGGCGCGGATATTCTGGTGCATGAGGCAATTTATGAACCAGGTGTGGATCGGCTGGTGGCGCGTGTCGGCAATGGGGCGCGGTTGAAGCAGCATCTGCTGGATAGCCATACGCTGGCGGAAGATGTCGGGCGCATCGCGGCGGAGGCCGGCATAGGGCTGCTCGCGCTCAATCATCTGGTGCCGGCGGATGATCCGCTGGTGACAGAACAGCATTGGGTGGAAGCGGTGCGCAGCCAATACGCCGGGCCATTGGTTGTTGGGCGCGATGGTCTAGTGCTGCCACTATCAAGCATTAACGCATGAAGCCTGCCGAGCCCTTCGTGCGGTTTGCCTATCAACGCCACGCCGATCAGGCGCGTGCTAAGCCTGCATCCCATCCTGTGGTGATTATCGGCGCGGGGCCGGTTGGTCTGACGCTAGCCATTGATCTCAAGCTGCGCGGCATTGAGTGCGTGCTGCTGGATGATCAGGACCGGATCGGAGAGGGGTCGCGCGCCATCTGTTTTGCCAAGCGCACGCTGGAGATTTGGGATCGGTTTGGCTGTGCCGCGCCGATGCTGGACAAGGGCGTACGCTGGAATGTTGGCAAGGTGTTTCAGGGCGAAGACCTGCTCTATCAGTTTGATCTGCTGGCGGAACCTGGCCACAAAATGCCGGCCTTCATCAATTTGCAGCAATATTACGCGGAGAAATTCCTGGTGGATCGCGCCCAGGCTTTGGGCGTTGATCTGCGCTGGCTCAACCGTGTGATCGGCCTGCAATCAGGCGTACAAAGCACACGCATCACAATTGAAACGCCCGATGGCAGCTATTCGCTTGATGCACGTTTTGTCATTGCCTGCGATGGCGCACGTTCGCCCATGCGCAGTATGCTTGGGCTTGAATTCATGGGTGAGCAGTTTGAGGATCAATTCCTGATCGCTGATGTGCGCATGACAGCCGATTTTCCGGTGGAACGCTGGTTTTGGTTCGATCCGCCCTTTCATGGTGGCCAATCCTGCCTTTTGCACAAGCAGCCCGATGATGTCTGGCGCATTGATCTGCAGCTTTCACCGGATACGGATACGGAACATGAAAGGCAGCCCGAAGTGGTGCGCCCGCGCATTGCACGCATGTTGGGCCATGGTGAATTCGAATTGGAATGGATTTCCGTCTATCGCTTTCAATGCCGCCGGCTTGAACGCTTTGTGCATGGCGCGGTGATTTTCGCGGGTGATGCCGCGCATCAGGTCTCACCCTTTGGGGCGCGCGGTGCTAATTCCGGTGTGCAGGACGCTGATAATCTCGGCTGGAAACTCGCTGCTGCGTTGCGGGGCAACGCAGGGCTCATCGAAAGCTATGATCAGGAACGTTCGCAAGCCGCAGATGAGAATATCCTGAATTCCACTCGCGCCACTCATTTCATCGCGCCCCGCCACAAGGCAGAAGCGCGTTTTCGCAATGCGGCGCTGGCGTTGGCGCGGCAGACTGAATTTGGCAAGCGTTTTGTCAATTCCGGCAGGCTTTCAACACCAACCAACTACGCCGATAGCCCATTATCAACAAAGGACGCTGCGCCGTGGTCTGCCGGGCCACCACCGGGCGCGCCGATCCCGGATGCGCCCTTGGGCAATGGCTATCTGAGTGAAAAGCTTGGGGACGGTTTCGCCCTGCTGCATTGGCGTGCTAGTGCTGCGACTGCTGAGGCGCTTAGGGTTGTTGATGTATCAGACAAGGACGAAGCCTTGATTGCGCGTTTCGGGCTCACGCCCGGGGCTGGCTATCTCATTCGCCCAGACCGCCATGTGGCGGCGCGGTTTCAGAATCTGAGGCCCGCCGCTTTGGCTGTGGCACTCAATAAGGCATATGCTGCATGACAGGGCTTGAGACCAGGGCGTGTTTCACTGATCCCGACGCGGCCTATCGGGCGATTATTGAGGCACATCGTGGACTGACAGAGAGCCAAAGCGCTGATTTGAATGCAGCCCTGGTGTTGATTTTGGCCAATAAGCTTGTGGATGTGGCGGTGCTGGGCGAGGCGCTGGTGCTTGCACGGGGGACAATCAAAGGACTTCGCGATCCTCATGCTTAAATGGCCCGATGCGTCCCTCTGTACGCCGTGGATCGTGCTGTGATCAGCCATGGCCATTCGGACCATGCGCGCCCTGGCCATGCAGCCGTGCTGGCGACGCCCGAGACACTCGCCATCATGACCGCGCGCTTGGGTGAAGGCCGCGCAGGCACCACGCAACAGGCGCTGCGCTATGGGGAGGTAATTACCATCAATGGCGTGAAGCTTTGGCCGCGCCCGGCGGGGCATGTGCTGGGCTCGGCGCAGATTGCGCTGGAATGGCAGGGCAGCCGCGTGGTGGTTTCCGGCGATTACAAGCGCTGCGCAGATCCAAGCTGCGTGGCTTTTGAAGTTGAGCGCTGCGATGTTTTCATCACGGAGGCGACCTTCGCGTTGCCGGTATTCCGCCACCCTGATGCACTGGGGGAAATTGCGCGTTTGTTGCGATCGGCAGCGCTATTCCCGGAACGCACCCATGTGATTGGCTGCTATGCGCTTGGCAAATGCCAGCGCCTGATCCGCATGTTGCGCCAGGCGGGCTATGATCGCCCGATCCATCTGCATGGCGCGCAACAGGCGCTTTGCGATGTCTATGAGGAACTGGGCATCGCCCTTGGCCCACTGCTGCCGGCAACGGTGGCGCGCAAGGACGCGCTGAAGGGCGCGATTGTGTTGGCACCGCCTTCCGCCATTGCTGATCGCTGGGCGCGGCGGCTCGTGGAACCTGTGGTCGCGAATGCCTCGGGTTGGATGGGTGTGCGGCAACGCGCGCGCCAGGGGGGCGTGGAATTGCCGTTGGTGATTTCCGATCACGCCGATTGGGATGAGCTGCTGGCCACCTGCGCAGAGACCGGCGCGCAGGAAGTATGGGTAACGCATGGGCGCGAAGATGCACTGATCCATGCGCTGGGGCTGCAAGGGATCAGGGGCCGCGCCCTGAACCTGATCGGGCGCGGTGAGGAAGATGAGGAGGCAGCCGCGTGAAGCCCAGCCTCTCCGCCTTTATTTCAGACGCCGCGCCAATTTCCGCCGCGCAAGCCATCGGCGCAATCCACCGCCGCCCAGGATCATTTTCGTGCAGCTGGTACGAATATGCCAGGGCAGGTTAAGGAGCTTGTCGTAGTGCGCTTCAAGCCGCTGCTGCGCCTGATGGAAGCTGGCATCCACCTTCCCCGGACTCAAATGCCGCAGGTGGAAATCAATCACCCAGGCGCTGCGCCCGGCGCAACGTGCTTGCAGGCACATATCCGTCCCATAAAGATGAAAGCCGGAACCCGCTGCGGAAATACTGACCAACGCATCGCGGCGGATGATGATGAAATTCTCATCCAGGCTGACCACACGCGCGGGAAAGGTGCCGCAGCACTGGTTTTCGCCATGCGGATCAGAAATGCGGATTGCAAGACTGCCATCGCCCATGGAACCGGCATTGCCGGCCAGCGCCCAATCCGGATCAAGCGCATTAAGCGCGGCAAGGCGGGCGCGGAGCGTTTCGATATCATCCGCCAGCAACTGGATATCCTGGTGGCAAAGAATCACATAAGTGCCGCGTGCAAGGCTCAAGAAACGCCTGATGCCCTGGAAGGCATCCCAGTGATGGCCCTTGGAATTATCGAGGTAAAGAAACTCAGCCTTGTTTGCTGTGAAGCCGCGCGCCGCAAAACTTTCCAGCATGGCTGCGTATTCGGCGTGGCGCGTGACCAGCGTGCAAATGCTGAACAGCGGCCCGGCAAGGGCTTGGCCGGCATCTTTCGGGTGCTGCGCGGGAGTCATGGGATCAGGATCGGGCCTGGAACGGAATTGCGCAAGATCAGCCTGCGCCGCGTAGCGCCATGAGCCTCCCTGCCTTGGCGGAACTTCTGGAACGGCTGGTGTTTTCGCCCGGCCGTAACGCCAAGCTTGCTTTGCTGGGCCAATGGTTCGCTGGGCAGCCAGACCCGGAACGCGGCCTTGGCCTCGCGGCCATGACGGAAAGCCTCAAGCTCGCCACCGCCAAGCCCGCCATGCTCAGGGAAATCACCATGGCGCGGGTGGATGCCGAGTTGTTCCGGCTTTCCTATGATTATGTCGGGGACCTCGCGGAAACCATTGCGCTGATCTGGCCGAAGCGCGCCGGCGTGAATGCGCCGCCCCCGGCGCTTTCGGACATCATCGGCGCGCTGGAAACCACCCCGAAGGCCGAGGTGCCGGCGCTGATTGCAGGCTGGCTTGATACGCTCGATGCCAGCGGGCGCTTGGCGCTGATCAAGCTGCTGACGGGTGGGTTGCGCGTGGGGGTTTCCGCCCGCTTAGCGCGCGTGGCGCTTGCTGAATGGTCCGGCACGTCAGTAGAAGCTATTGAAGAAGCTTGGCACGCCATCCCCGCTCCCTATCAGCCGCTTTTCGCCTGGCTGGAGGGCCGTGCGCCGCAGCCCGACCCGCGCAGCGCCCCCATCTTTCGCCCCCTGATGCTGGCGCATCCCTTGGAAGAAGCTGATCTCGCTCGGCTTGATTCCGCCGCTTATTGCGCGGAATGGAAATGGGATGGCATTCGCGTGCAAGTCACCTCAGGGCCTGGTGGGGTGCGGCTTTGGAGTCGGGGGGGCGAGGATATTTCCGCAAGCTTTCCCGACATCATCGCGGGGTTGGATTTCCACGCCGTGCTGGATGGTGAATTGCTTGTGCTACGCAATGGTGAAGTCGCTCCCTTCGGCGATTTGCAGCAAAGGCTGAATCGCAAAAGCGTCACCGTCAAAATGCAGCGCGAATATCCGGTGGCGATCCGGCTTTACGACATGTTGTTTGATGGCTCCGAGGATTTGCGCCCCCAGCCGTTCGCGGCGCGGCGCGCGCGGCTGGAAGCCTGGCATCAACGCCAGCAGCCACCGCGCATGGATCTATCTGCGCTGATCCCCTTCAGCCAGATCAGTGATTTGCAAGGCCTGCGGGATGGCGCGCGCAATGCAGCGATTGAAGGCTTGATGCTGAAGCGCGCTGATGGTCCCTATCTGCCGGGGCGCGTAAAGGGGCAATGGTGGAAATGGAAGCGCGCGCCGCTCACGCTTGATACGGTGCTGATGTATGCGCAGCGCGGCCATGGCAAGCGCAGCAGCTTCTATTCGGATTACACCTTCGGCGTCTGGCGCGATGACGGCGAATTGGTCCCGATCGGCAAGGCCTATTCCGGCTATACGGATGAGGAATTGGCCTGGCTTGATCGTTGGATCAGGAACCACACCGTGGATCGCTTCGGCCCGGTCAGGGAAGTGGAAAAGGAATTGGTGCTGGAAGTCGCCTTTGACGCGGCGCAACGCAGCACCCGGCACAAATCCGGTGTTGCGCTGCGCTTTCCGCGCATTGCGCGCATCAGGCGCGACAAGCCGGCGGCTGAAGCGGATCGTCTTGAAGCCGCACTAGCCCTGATAGGGCAGGATTGACCCGCGGCACCCCGCATGCTGCGCTTGGCAACCAATCTCAAAGGGGAAACACCATGCCTATTGCGCCGAATTTCGCGCGCCGCCGCCTGGAAAAGGGCGAACTTGCCCTTGGCTTTGGCGTGCATCATTTGCGCACGCCCGCTGTCGGCATGATTGCCGCGTCTTCAGGCTTTGATTGGCTGTTCATTGACATGGAACATGGCGCCATGAGCGTGGATGACGCGACCCGCATGGCCATGGCGGCACTTTCGCAAGGCGTCACACCCATTGTGCGCTGCTGCAAGGATGCGCTGTTTGAAGGCACGCGCTGCCTGGATAATGGCGCCATGGGCGTTGTGGTGCCGCATATTGATAATGCTGACGAGGCCCGTGATGCGGTGCGCGCCTTCCGGTACCCGCCTTTGGGTGAGCGTTCCTGGGGCGGCCCGCCGGCGCAATATGCCTTCCAGGTTTCCGATACCGCCGCAGCGCAGAAGGAATTGAATGAGCAGATCATGGTGACCGTCATGATCGAAACGCCGGAAGCGGTTGCGAATGCGGATGCCATCGCAGCCGTGCCGGGGGTGGATTGCCTCATGATCGGGACTTCGGACCTGACGGCTTCCATGGGTATTGCCGGGCAGATTGGGCATCCGGATGTGCGCGCGGCCTATGCCAAGGTGGCGGCGGCCTGCAAGGCGCATGGCAAGGTTATGGGCATGGGCGGTGTTTATGATGAAAAGGTTGCGCCGGATTACATCGCCCTTGGCGCGCGCTTCCTGTTGAGCGGTTCGGACCACGCCTTCCTGATGGCGGGCGGTGGCGCGCGGGCGAAATTCCTGCGCGGCTTGCAGGGGTAGTGTAACGGGAGTCGGTAACAGGCGGGGCTTGCCCGGGCTTCAAGCGGCTTTCGCGAAGGGCTGCCCCGCCTGCCTTGCATGGCAAGCGGCTGCGGGGCGTGGCTAGATTTCGGGGTAGGCTCGCTTGATTCGGGTCCATCGCAACATCACCTTCTGCGCCGAAAGGTTTACCTTATGCGCCGCCGTCCCCTGCTCGCCCTGCCCTTTGCCGCGCCGCTCGCCGCGCCTGCCCTGGTGGCTGCGCAGGAACGCGCGCTCAATCTCTATTCATCGCGCCATTATGATACGGATCGCGCGCTTTATGATGGCTTCACGGCGGAGTCTGGCATTCGCATTCGCCTGATTGAAGGTGATGCAGACCAATTGATCGCGCGCATTCAATCCGAAGGGGCGAATAGCCCCGCCGATGTGCTGATTACGGTGGATGCGGCGAAGCTGGCACGCGCGGTGGATGCCGGCATTCTTGCCGAAACCCGCAGCGAGATTCTGGAAGCGCGCATTCCCGCGCATCTGCGCGCCGCTGATGGGCAATGGTATGGGCTTTCCAGCCGCGCGCGCGTGATCATGTATGACCGTAAGCGCGGCGTGCCGGAAGGTGTTGCGCGGTATGAGGATTTGGCCCTGCCAGCGCAGCGCGGGCAAATCCTGATCAGGGCAGCGGCGCATCCCTACAATACCTCCTTGATGGCAAGCCTTCTGCTGGCCAATGGGGCAGAAGCGGCAGAGGCTTGGGCGCGCGGCGTGGTGGCGAATATGGTGCGCCCGCCGCAGGGCGGAGATACGCCGCAGTTTCAGGCGGTGGCAGCGGGGGTTGGGCGGCTCGCGGTTGCCAATACCTATTACCTCGCGCGGTTCGGCGCTGCCTCCAATCCGCAGGAAAAGGCGCTGTTTGATCGAATTGGCGTGATCTTCCCCAATCAGGCGCCAGGCGATCGGGGGACACATGTGAATGTCTCGGGCGCTGGCGTGGTACGGAGTTCTGCCAACAAGGCCGTGGGGCTCCGCTTCATTGAATACCTCAGCAGCCGGCGCGCGCAGGAATTATTCGCCAATGGCAATTTCGAATATCCTGTGGTGGCCGGGGTGGCGCCGCATCCCGCGCTGCTGGCGCTTGGTAGCTTCCGTGCCGATGAATTGAACGCGCAACGCTATGGTGCGCTGGCGCCAGAGGCACTGCGGATCATGCAAAGGGCGGGGTGGCGCTGAGGGCCATGGCCCCGAAAACCAACGACGATTCACGCAATATCGGCAATACTGATTTGTCGGTTCCGCTGCACGTTCCAGGCAGGGTCGGCTGTCAGCGCGGCCCTGCGGCATTGCGGGTCTCAGCATAAAGCCAGTTCGGCCCTAGTTGTTATGTCTCCGGCGATCATCTTATACTACCGCAATGATTGACATCATCAGCGCGACGCGGCTTTCTCATAATGATTTTCTGGCGCAGGCGCCGCTTGGCGCCTCGCTCAAGCGACTTGCTTTTGATAAGCGCATTCGTGCACAGATGGCTTTTGAAAACCGCGCCAGGCTGCGCGTAATCTACAATACAGCCATAGATGCGCCTCAGGCGGCGGAAATCCTTGTCTTCATCCATGATGATGTCTGGATAGATGACTATTTCTTTGCTGATCGTATCATCGCTGCGCTGGAAAACTTCGATGTCATCGGCCCTGCCGGCAATCGTAGGCGCTTGCCGCGACAGCCGTCATGGGCTTTCACAAAAGTGATGGGGAATCAGGTTCTTCGGGATTCGGCGGAAAATCTTGCTGGTGCGGTTGCGCATGGCCGGGCGCCCTTCGGACCGGTAACCTTTTACGGGCAAACACCGGCAGCGTGTGAGTTACTGGATGGTGTGCTGTTGGCAGCCCGACGAGACTGCCTGCGCACCCATTCAGTGCGTTTCGATCCGCGTTTCGATTTTCATTATTAAGACCTGGACTTCTGCCAAAGCGCTCGGGCGGCGGGTCTTCATCTTGGATGTGCGGCCTTGGCGCTGACGCACCGCAGCGGAAGGGATTTTGGTTCCGCACGATGGCGAGAAAGTTATCACACATGGATTGAAAAATGGGGGGAATAGGCATAGGGGAGGCTTTTTTGTTGCCGGCCGTCCGTTTCCCGCGCGACTTCACAAATCATGCAAAGTCGGAAATCATGGGCTTAACCGAGCGCTGGGTAGCGCCGTTATGGGGGTACGCTGTGAATGCTTCAGAAAAACTCCGCCAACGCCTCAAGGCCGACGGCATCATTGCCGCCCCAGGCGCGCCCGATAGCCTAACCGCGCGGCTGATAGAACAGGTGGGGTTTGAGGCGATTTACATGACCGGCTTTGGTGCGACGGCGTCTCGGCTGGGTCGCCCCGATATCGGGTTGCTGACGCAGACGGAAATGACCACCCATGCGCGGGATATGGCGCGCGCTGTGGCAATCCCGATCATCGCCGATGCCGATACCGGCTATGGTGGCCCGGCCAATATCGCGCGGACCATTGAAGAATATGCGCAGGCGGGTGTTGCTGCGATTCACCTGGAAGACCAGGTGGCGCCGAAGCGTTGCGGGCAATTGGCTGGCATCAGGCTGATCCCGGCAGAGGAAAATGTCCGGCGCCTGCAATGCGCCATTGCGTCCCGCCCAGCGAACGGGCCACTGATTATTGGGCGGACCGATGCCATGCCGGCGATTGGCCCGGAAGAAGCCGTGCGCCGCGCGCCGATGTATCAGGATGCCGGGGTTGATCTGGTATTCGTCGATGGCATCGAGAAAATCTCCGAGGTTGAGATTGTGGCGCGGCAAGTGCCCGGCCCCAAGGTTGTCAGCATTGTGGATGGCAATGAAACCACCGGGCTGACAGCGCGGGATCTGGAACAGATGGGCTTTGCTGTCGTGTTCTATGCGGTGACGGCGCTGTTCACCGCCGCGCGTGCGGTGGCTGATGCGCTGGCCGTGTTGAAGCGTGATGGCACGCCAGCCAAGGCAGCGGGTGCGATGATGAGCTATGCGGAATTCAGCGCCCTGGTTGATCTGCCGCGCTTTCAGGCTTTGGATGAAAACTACGGTTAGCCCGCGTCTCGGGGAAAGGAAGTCTATCATGCAATTCGGTCGTTTGGGCGTTTGGTGTTCCACGGATCGGCTGGATGCAGCGGCCTTGCGCGCGCTGCTGAACCGCGTGGAAGACCTTGGCTATGGCAGCTTCTGGTATCCGGAATCGCGCGGTTATGAATCCATGGCTTTGGCGGGGTTTTTGCTGGCAAATAGCAAGAAGCTTATTGTCGGCAGTTCGATTGCGAATATCTACGCGCGTGATGCCTTCACGGCGCGCCGGGGCCTTGCGACGCTGAATGCGCTGCACGACGGGCGCTTTGCGCTTGGGCTTGGCGTCAGCCATATCCCGATGGTGGAAGGCTTGCGCGGGCATCGCTACGAAAAGCCCATTCCCGCCATGCGCGGCTATCTGGAAGCTTTGCGCAAGGCGGGCGGTGATGCGCTGGAAGGGCCAGTGCTGCTGGCAGCGCTTGGGCCGAAAATGCTGGCACTGTCCGGCAGTGCGGCGGATGGCGCTGTGCCTTACAACGTAACACCGGAACATACTGCCCAGGCCGCGGCGATTCTGGGGCCGGGCAAGGTGCTGGTGGTGGAACAGAAGGTTTGCATTGAAACCGATCCGGTGCGTGCGCGCGCGCTCGGGCGGCGCGAATTATCGCGCTATATGGCGCTGCCGAATTACGTGAATAACTGGCTGCGGCTTGGTTTTAGCGAAGCAGAGCTCGCCAATGACGGCGGTGATCGCTTCATTGATGCGATGGTACTGCATGGTGATGCCTCGATAGTGAAGGCAGGTCTGCGCGCGCATTTTGCAGCGGGTGCAACGCATGTTTGTATTCAGCCTGTGGCAGAAGATGGCGATGTCGCGCATCGGGATGCGATACTTGCGGCACTCGCGGATACGTGATGGCCATGTTGAAACTTGGCTATAAGGCATCCGCCGAACAATTTGCGCCAGCGCAATTGCTGGATTTTGGCGTATTGGCGGATGAGATGGGCTTCGATAGCTGCTTCATCTCAGACCATTTCCAACCATGGAAACACACGGACGGCCATGCGCCGAATTCGCTGGTGTGGCTTGGCGCGCTTGGCGCGCGCACGCAAAGGCTTGTGATGGGCACCAGCGTGCTGACGCCAACCTTTCGCTACCATCCTTCCATTGTGGCGCAGGCTTTTGGCACTTTGGGCGCCATGTTTCCAGGCCGCGTGATCCTTGGCATAGGCACTGGTGAGGGGTTGAATGAGGTGCCTTCCACCGGCCAACCCTGGCCGGAATTCAAGGAACGCTTCGCTCGTATGCGTGAAGCCGTGCAATTGATGCGCAAGCTTTGGACTGAAGAACGCGTGAGTTTCGAAGGGCAATATTACCGCACCGAACACGCGACAATTTATGATCGGCCCGCGACACCCGTGCCGATTTATGTTGCCGCTGCTGGTGCGATGGTTGCGAAATATGCCGGGCGCGCGGGCGATGGATTTATCTGCACCAGCGGCAAGAAGCCCGAGCTTTACACCGAAACCCTGCTACCAAATGTTGTGGCGGGGCTGGAAGCCGCCGCAATACCAAAGCCCGATTATGATCGCATGATCGAAGTGAAGGTTTCCTTCGATACGGACAAGCAGCGCGCCTTGGAAGATACGCGCCATTGGGCGGCACTGGCGCTTTCAGCCGAAGAAAAAATGTCGGTGGAAGACCCGGTGGAAATGGAGCGCCTGGCCGATGCGCTGCCGCTGGAACGCGCGGCGAGCCGTTGGATTGTCTCCAACGATCCGGAGGAACATGTGGAGCGCATCGGCTATTATGTCAGCCTCGGCTTTCGGCATTTGGTGTTTCACGCGCCGGGGCCGGAGCAGGCGCGGTTCTTGCGCCTCTATGGGGAGCAGGTGCTGCCACTGCTGCGCCGCCGCTTCGCTTGAAAGCCGCGCTGCAGCTTTTTGCGCTGCCTGGCGTGCCGATGGTGCAGGCGGGTGATGATCTGGCGGATTTGCTTTCGGCTGCCATGACGCGCGCTGGACTTACGCCTCAATCAGGCGATGTGCTTGCGGTTGCACAGAAAATCGTGAGCAAGGCGGAAGGGCGGAGCGTAGCGCTGGCGTCTGTGCAGCCATCAGCCGCAGCGCGCGAACTTGCTGCGCAAACCGGCAAGGATGCGCGTTTGGTGGAGCTGATCTTTTCGGAATCAGAACGCGTTGTGCGTGCGCGGCCCAACCTGATTATCGTGAAGCATCGGCTTGGGTTTGTGATGGCGAATGCCGGCATTGATCAATCCAATATCAGTACCGATGGCCATGCGTTGCTTCTGCCGCGTGATCCTGACGGTAGTGCGGCGGTACTTGCCGCGCGGCTTGGCTTGCCTGTGTTGATCACGGATAGTTTCGGCCGCGCCTGGCGTCGTGGCACGATCGGCGTGGCGATTGGAGCGGCGGGGCTGCCGGCCTTGCGTGATTTACGCGGCCAGCCTGATTTATTTGGCCGTACGCTCATGGTCAGCATCACCGGCTTCGCCGATGAAATAGCGGCAGCAGCGGGCCTGGTGATGGGGCAAGGCGCTGAGGGTCAGCCTGCTGTGTTGGTGCGTGGGTTGTCCTGGTCAGGCGCGGAAAACCCTGCTGCGGAATTGCTGCGCCCAGCGCAGGAGGATCTTTTCCCGTGATTATCGCGCTTTCCGGCGGCATTGGTGGGGCGAAGCTGGCACTTGGTTTGTCGCGCGTTTTGTCGGCTGAGGAATTGCTGATCATCGCCAATACTGGTGATGATTTCGAACATTTCGGCCTCAGGATTTGTCCGGATACGGATACGCTGCTCTATACCCTGGCGGGTCTGGATAATCCCAAGCTTGGCTGGGGTCGCGCAGATGAAAGCTGGGCCTTCATGGAAACTCTCGCGGCGCTTGGGGGGGCGGATTGGTTTCGTCTGGGTGATCGCGATTTGGCGTTGCATGTGCTGCGAAGCCATCGGCTGCGCGATGGCGAAAAACTCTCGGCGATTACGGATGATATTCGCAAACGCTTCGGCATTGGCCCATGCATTCTGCCGATGAGCGATGATGCGGTGCGCACGCGAATCCACATGGATCAGGGGTGGCTTGATTTTCAGGATTGGTTTGTACGGTTGCGCGCTGAACCCCTGGCTCGAGCAGTGAAATTTGCTGGTGTTGAACAAGCGCGCCCACAGCCTGCATTGCTGGAGGCGTTGCGCGCAAAGCCCCGCGGCATCGTGATTTGCCCAAGCAATCCCTTCGTCAGCATCGAGCCCATTCTGGCCGTGCCGGGATTGCGCGATGCCATCAAGGCATCAGGCGCGCCGGTGGTGGCGGTATCGCCCATCATTGCCGGGCAGGCCGTTAAGGGACCGACAGCGCGCATGTTTGAAGCGCTTGGTATGATGCCAAGTGCCGCCGCTGTAGCCGCGCGCTATGGTGATTTGCTGCATGGCTTTGTGATGGAACATGGCGATGACGCGGCTGGTATCGCACCGCGCGTATTTTATGCCGCAACCCTGATGCACAATCTTGCGGACAAGACCGCGCTGGCGCGGCAGGTGCTGGCGGCGATTGACGCGCTCAGATGACGCCCTGGGTCATTCTGCCGGTGAAGGAAATGGCGGGGGCAAAGCAACGCCTTTCACCATTGCTTTCACCTGCGGAACGCATCGCGCTGATGCAGGTAATGCTACGCGATGTACTGATGGCTCTATCTGCCGCGCAAGATCTGGCCGGCATCGCAATGGTGACGCTTGATCCTTGGGCGCAGGCGCTGGCGCAGCAACATGATGCGCGGATTATCGCGGAAGGCGCAGGGGAAGGTCATACCGGCGCGGTGACAACTGCGGCATCAGTGTTACAGGCAGAGGGTGTCGCGGCCATTCTGACTCTGCCCGGCGATGTTCCCGCGGTGAAAATGCCTGAGGTCGGAGCGCTAATCGCAGCGGTGACTATTCCACCCGCCTTCATCATCGCCCCCGCGCATGATGAGCAGGGATCGAACGCCATTCTGCTGTCACCACCCAATGCGGTGAAGCTACGCTTTGGTGAAGACAGCTATTTCCCGCATTTGGCCTCTGCACACGCGGCTGGCATCACACCGCAGATTCTGCGCCTGCCGGGTATTGCGATGGATATTGATCATCCTGCCGATATCGCACGCTTTGCCGGCATTCCTGAAGCCAGGGGCACCCAAACCTTGGTGTGGTTGCAGCAAAACGGCATTCTCGAACGTCTCGCTTAATCCCCTGCCAACAAACCACGCTTGCGCGGTGCGGTCTGTATCATGGGCACAAGCGGAGCAGCACACCGTGAAGCCTGTTCGCGTTCACGCGTCACAGCGCCATAGGTTGTGCTGCGTTGCTTTGGCTGCCGCCCGATGGAAAGGATCAGGCGTTCCATCGCCTCGGGCGGGAATTCCTGGCCATGCTCCGTGCCGGCGGCGCGGCTGATGCTTTCATTCATCAGCGTGCCGCCCAGATCATTCGCGCCCGCCTGCAAGGCCATGGCGGCACCTTCGGGGCCCATCTTTACCCAGCTTGTCTGGATATTCGTGAAATACGGATGCAGCACCAAACGCGCAACGCTGTGCATTAGCAAGGCCTCACGGAAACTGGGGCCACGACGCGCCTGGCCGCGCAGATACATGGGCGCTTCCCTATGCACGAAAGGCAGCGGCACGAATTCGGTGAAGCCGCCGGTTTCCGCTTGCAAATCGCGCAGCACCAGCAAATGCCGCGCCCAATGCAAGGGCGCTTCCACATGGCCGAACATGATGGTGGCTGTGCTGCGCAGCCGAAGCCCATGCGCGGCACGCATTACTGCCTGCCATTCCGCTGCGTTTACCTTATCCGGGCAGATGATGGCGCGTATCTCATCATCCAGAATCTCCGCAGCCGTGCCGGGCAAAGTGCTAAGCCCGGCATCACGCAGCCGCGTTAGAAATGCTGATAAGGACAGCCCAAGCGTGCGCGCGCCCTGATGGATTTCCAACGCCGAGAAGGCATGGATATGCATCCCCGGCACTGCCTGCTTGATGGCGCGGCAAATCGCCTCATAGGTGGCGCCGGTATAATCCGGGTGGATGCCGCCTTGCAGGCAGACTTCTGTCGCACCGCGCGCCCAGGCTTCCTCGGCGCGGCGGGTGATTTCCACGTGATCAAGATCATAGGCCGGGCCGCGCAAGGCTTCATGCGTCTTACCCTTGCTGAAGGCGCAAAAGCTGCAACGATAGCTGCAGATATTGGTGTAATTGATGTTGCGATTGACAACATAACGCACGGTATCGCCCGCAACTGCCTGCCGGAGCCGATCAGCCGCCGCCATGACATGCGCCTGATCCGCATCCCGCGCGGCAAACAGCGTTTCAATGGCAGGCGCATCCATCCTTTCGCCTTGCGCGGCGCGTTCCACCAAGGCTGACAACGCTGCATCAATCGTAGCCAATAGCGGTGCGGCCAGGCGTGGCGGCGTCAATGCGCCAGGGGACCAATTATCGCCGCGCGCGAAGCCGGCAGCATCACTGGCGCGGAGCATGGCGGTTGCAATTCGTGGCGCGAACCATTCGCGCGGCGCGTGCAAATAGGCAGGATAGGCCGGCAGGCGCTGCACCAATACCTTGCCCATGCTGGCGGTTTTCTCGGCAAGGCTCGCAATGGCGGGCCAGGGCGCTTCCGGGTTCACATGATCCGGCGTCACCGGCGAAATGCCGCCCCAATCATTGATCCCGGCGGCGATCAGGCTTGGATAGGTACCGGGTGAAAGATTGGGCGGCGCCTGGATATTCGCGTGCTCGCCCAGAATGATGCGCGCTGAGGCAATGGTCCAGAGCAGATCGTCCAAATCCGGTTCATCCGCATCTGCGCGTTTGGTGCGCGGTTTGGCACGGAAATTCTGGATGATGACTTCCTGCACATGCCCGTAACGCGCATGGCTTGCTGCGATGGCGCGCAAGGCGTCCAATCGCTCCGCGCGGGTTTCGCCAATACCGATCAGAATGCCGGTGGTGAAGGGAATCCGCGCCGCACCAGCCTTATTCAACACCGCCAGCCGGATGGCGGGGTGCTTGTCAGGGCTGCCATAATGCACGCCGCCGGGCGCGCAGAGCCTTTCACTCGTGCTTTCCAGCATGATGCCTTGGCTCGCGGTCACATCGCTCAGCGCCAGCAACCCCGCCTTATCCATAACACCAGGATTGGCGTGCGGCAGCAGCCCGGTTTTGTGCAGCACCAGATCGCACATCGCCACCAGATATTCGATCGTGCTGGCGTAGCCCATCTCGGCCAAAGCCTCACGCGCCTGGCGCCAGCGCGACTCGGGTTTGTCGCCCAAGGTGAATAGCGCTTCCGTGCAACTGGCCTTGGCGCCGGCGCGTGCAATCGCCAGCACCTCCTCAGGCGAGAGATACGCAGCACGTCCCGCGCGTGGTTTTTCGGCGAAGGTGCAGTAGTGGCAAACATCGCTGCAGAGTCTGGTCAGCGGAATGAAGACCTTGCGCGAATAGGACATAACGCGCCCATGGCCGGCATCGCGCAAGGCGGCCGCTTTCGCCATCAGCTCCGCCAGCGGTGTGGTTTCCAACCTGTCCTGCACCCTTGCCATCCTCCTTCCCCTGACCCCATCGTGTGGGAATGCCGCGCCGGATGCAATGCGCGCGGATGGGAGGCCCAGCATGCAGATCGGTTTCAACGCCCCAACCGCCGGCCCGCTCGCCACAGCTGAGGCGATTACCCGACTGCTGCAGGGTGGGGAGGCGATGGGCTATGCCTATGCCACCTTCAGCGACCATGTGGTGATCCCGACCGATATTCACGCCATCTATCCCTATTCGGATAATGGCGAATTTCCCGCCGGCGCGCGCGGTGCGCGGCATGAGCAATTGACCGAGGTGATGTTCGCCGCCGCACGCACCACACAGCTGCGGCTGGTGACTTCCGTCATGGTGGTGCCGCATCGCCCGGCAGTACTGACGGCGAAAATCCTGTCGACGATTGACATTTTCTCCAATGGTCGCCTCACGCTTGGCATTGGCGCGGGTTGGCTGAAGGAGGAGTTTGAGGCGCTCGACGCGCCCGATTTTGCTGAGCGCGGCAAGGTGACGGATGAATATATTCTGGCCGCGCGGGAGCTTTGGACCGCAGCCGAGCCGCGCTTTCAGGGCGAGCATGTCAGCTTCGACAAGATCAGCTTTGAACCGAAACCAGTGCAGCCTGGCGGCCCGCCGATTTGGGTTGGTGGCGAAAGCGGACCGGCGCTCAGGCGCACCGCGCGGTTGGGTGATGCCTGGTATCCCATCGGCACGAATCCGGCTTTTCCCTTGGATAGCCTCGCCCGCTATGAGGCCGCGGTTGCCAAGCTGCGCCGCCTGACGGCGGAGGCGGGGCGAGACTCGGCGCAGGTTGGGCTCGCGCTTCGCGTCCAGAAATTCGGCGCGGAATTGCCCGCGCTCGCCGGCGATGGGCAACGGTATTTGTTTTCTGGTTCAGCGGCGCAGATTGTCGAAGATATCCATGCCTTGCGCGCGTTGGGTGTCAGCGCGATTGATTTCAACTTCCTTGGTTCCACGGTTGAAAAAGTGCTCGCGCAGATGGAAAGCTTTCGCGCTTCCGTGATAGAAAGGATCTGAACCATGCGCCTTGGCATGACGCTTGGCATGACCGGCACCATTGATATGGCGCTGGTGCTGGAAGCCGAAAGGCTTGGCTTCACCATGGTCTGGTGCGGCGAAAGCTATGGGACGGATGCGGTGACACCGATCACCTGGGTGCTGGCGCAAACCACAAAAATCAAGGCTGGCACAGGCATTATGCAAATGCCGGCGCGCAGCCCCGCCTGTGCGGCTTCCACGGCAATGACGCTGCAATCGCTCTCCGGCGATCGCTTTCTGTGTGGGGTTGGGCCTTCCGGGCCGCAGGTGGTGGAAGGCTGGCATGGGCAGGCTTATGGCAGCCCCTTGGTGCGCACGCGCGAATATATTGACATCATGCGCGCCATTATCGCGCGCGAAAAGCCCCTGGAATATCAAGGCACGCATTATCGCATCCCCTATGACGGGCCCGATGCGACTGGGCTTGGCAAGCCGCTGAAAAGCATTCTGTATGGCAAGCCGATGCGTTTTTATTGCGCTTCCATCACGCCGGGTGGCATGCGCCTCGCGGGTGAAATCGCCGATGGCAATTTGCCGATTTTCATGTCGCCAGAGAAAGCGGATCTGGTGGTGAAGCCAACTTTGGAAGGCATGGCGAAGGCTGCTTCACCGCGCGCCTTGAGCGATTTTGATATCGCACCCTATACGAAAATCAGGGTGGGCGATGATCTGCAAGCCTGCCGCGATTTGGTGAAGCCGGAGCTGGCGCTTTACATCGGCGGCATGGGCGCGATTGGCAAGAATTTCTATAATGATTACTGCAAGCGCCTGGGATTTCCCGATGCGGCGGCGGCGATCCAAAAGGCGTTTCTGGCCGGGCATCGCAAGGAAGCGATTGCCGCCGTACCGGATGCGCTGGTGGATGAAATCGCTTTGGCCGGCCCCGCAGATCGCGTGCGCGCGCGGTTACAGGATTGGCAGGCGGCAGCGCGTGAGGGCAAGCTTTCGACGCTGGTGCTGACGGGGGCGACGCAGGAAGCGCTGCGGCTCGCTGCCGAGACGGTGCTTTAAGCCACAGCGCGTATCAACGCCGCCCAGCGATCAAGCTGCGGCAGGATCTCATCTCGCTTGGCGGAAGCAAGGCTTAGCACCACGCGCTGTACGCCAAGGTTGCGATCCGCCAGCAGCGCACCGCGATCTTCCTTCACGCCCCAGATGGTGATGGGTAGTTCCTCATCACGGCGCCCGGCATCGGCAACCAATTGGCGGAATTGCGGGATCAGCGCGCCAACATCGGCATAGTGCTTGCGCACACGATGCGGCATCCAGCCATTGCCATAACGCACCGCGCGCTTGGCACCCCAGGGAAAGGCGCCGCCCACGATGATCGGTGGATGCGGCTTTTGCAGCGGTTTCGGCCCGGTTTCCATCGGCGTGAAGGTGACGAATTCGCCGGCATAGCTTGGTTGCGCTTCGATCCAAATCTCCTTCATCGCCTCAATCCGTTCGCGCGCCAGCTTGTGACGCGTGGCGAAGACGGTGCCGTGATTTTCAATCTCATCCTGATTCCAGCCATTGCCGACACCAAACAGAAAGCGCCCGCCGGAGATATGATCAATTGTCGCAACCGCCTTCGCGGTCTGGATAGGGTCACGCTGCACGACCAGACAAATGCCAGTACCCACCAGCAATTTCTGCGTCGCAGCCGCGGCGGCGGTCAGCGTCACGAAAGGGTCCATCACCTCATAATATTCGCGCGGCAAGGCGCCGCTGCCCGGATAGGCTGCTGTGCGCGCCAGTGGAATATGCGAATGTTCCGGCGCCCAAAGACTATCAAAACCGCGTTCTTCTAAGGCTACGGCCAATTCGCCGGGCGCCATGGAATAATCGGTGAAGAACATGGCAGCGCCGATTTTCATGTGATCCTCTCCCCTGTTGAGCAGAAGGCTGGCCCGCTACGGGCCGGCAGGCAAGCCCCGCACCCTTGCCGAAACCAACCCGCACCCCCAAACAAGATCACGAAAGGATCACCGCAATGCTGCCAAGCCATGGACGCTATAGCTACCACCCCTGGCGGGACCGCACGCCCTATGCGTGGCCAGGCGGGGCGAAGCTTGCAGTGTATCTCGGCCTCAATCTTGAACATTTTGCCTTTGGTGAGGGACTGGGCGCCGAGCTGGCACCCGGTGGTCCGCAGCCCGATGTGCTGAATTACGCTTGGCGGGATTACGGCAATCGCGTGGGTGCCTGGCGGCTGCTTAAAATGTTCGATGAATTGCGCCTGCCCGCGACCGTACTGCTGAACACGGCCATCTATGATTACGCGCCCGCCTTGGCGGCAGCGCATCGCGCGCGCGGTGATGAGATTGCAGGCCATGGGCGGACCAATTCGGAACGCCAATCCATCCTGCCGGAAGCCGAGGAAGCCGCGCTAATCACGGAAAGCACAGACACCATCAGCAAACATGAAGGCGAGGCGCCGCGCGGCTGGCTTTCGCCCTGGATTGCGGAAAGCCGCACGACACCTGATCTGCTCGTGGAGGCAGGTTATCGCTATACGCTCAATTGGTGCGCGGATGATGCGCCGATCTGGATGCACACGCGCGCTGGCAAGCTGCTCGCGATCCCCTATCCGCAGGAGGTGAATGACATTCCCTCCATCATCGGGCGCAAGGATCGTGCTGCCTATTTTGCCGATATGGTGATTGATGATCTTGAGGAACGGAGGCGGCAAATCGCCGATGGCAAGCCGCAGGTGATGGGGATTGCGCTGCATCCTTATCTGGTGGGTCAGCCCCATCGGCTGCGGCATTTGCGCCGCGCGCTGGAATACATAGCCGCGCGGCGAAGCGATATTTGGATCACGACTGCCGGGGCGATTTATGATCACGTGCTGACGCTGCCCAAGGGCAGCATTCCGGGGGAATGATATGCGCCAGCTTTTGCTTGTTGCCTTATTGGCGCTTGGCGCCTGTGCGACCCAACCTGGGCCGAATACGCCGGCCACGGTGGGGCAGGTAGACCTCTCGCGTTATGCCGGGCTTTGGCATGAAGCGGCGCGCGTCCCGACGAGCTTTCAGGATAGCAGCCGCGTACGCTGTGAAGGCGTGACAGCGCAATATACGCTCCGCCCTGATGGCGCGGTAGATGTGTTGAACCGCTGTCGCAATGCTGTTGCCGATGGCGCGATGCGCAGCGCCACCGCCATTGCACGCAGTGCCAGCCCCGGGAATGCCCGGCTGCGCGTCAGCTTCTTCTGGCCCTTCTTTGGCGATTACTGGATCATTGGCCTTGATCCTGAGTATCGCTGGGCCGTGGTGGGCGCACCGCGGCGCGATTATCTGTGGATCCTGTCGCGCACCCCGGTGATGACGGAAGCGGATTACGCCGCAGCGGTTGCGATTGCGCGGCGGGAAGGGTTTGCGGTGGAAAGGCTGCAACGCACAGTGCAGCCGTGATGCGCCTCAGCCCAATCCAAAGCTGGTGATGCCGTAGATTTGCGCGAGCGGCAGATCCGGTGCCGGGCCGGCATACATGCGGGCCGTTTCAAAGGCGGGCGCCATGCCAGCTTGCTGCGCCATGCTGATCGCCGCCGTATTCGGTTCCGGCACATCAAGAAAAACCGGACGAGCCCGCGCCTTGGCGATCAGGGCCGCGAAAACGCAGCGCGCAGCTTCAGGCGTTTCGGCGAAAAGCGGGCCGATCTTTGAATCTTCCCGGCAGGCGCGCAGCACGCCAAGCGCCTGCACACCCCCCGCGCCCAAAAGCATAAGCGCGATATGCCCGGGCGCGGTCAGCCAATGGCGCAAAAAGCCATCGCGCGCGCTTCGAAAAAAGTAGCGATCAAAGGCAGCGATTTGTTGGAAGTGTTGCGCCGTCACTTCGATTGGCTGAGGCCCTGGCTGTGGCGGCATGAAGGGGGCCAGAGCGCCCTAGCGGATATTCCGATGCAACAGCGTAAAGCCGGATTTTTGGTAATTCGCCTGCTGTGCCACCACGCCATCAAGGCCAATGACGCGGCCTTGCGAGCGCTCCATCGCCGCGCGCCACAGGGCCATGCCATATCCGTTGCCGCGATAGTCAGGGCGCATCAGGTAAAAGCCAATGAAGCCAAAACCAGCGCCATATTCGGTCGCGGCAATGCAGCCAATCGGCGCATCATCCAGGGTTGCAATAATAAAGGCGCCAGGGTCCGCAGCATAAAAGCAGGCAGCATCGGCGAGGCCGGGATTCCAGCCTTCAGCCGCCGTCCAATCCAGCGCCAGGCCAATTTCATGGGCCGCCATGCTGCGGATGGCGAAGCTCATCCCCCCGCCTCCGCCAACTGGCGCGGGCGCCAAATCGCGTCATGCGTCACGCGGGCCACGGGGCGCGCGCCATCGGCCAGCACCAGGGCGTCAATCGAGACAATCCGATGCCCCTTACGGTCACTATTGGCGATGATGCGCCCGCGCGCGGTCAGGCTCTCACCCGGCCGCGCTTCGCTGTGAAACCGGAGCTTGCTGCCGATATGAATCCAAGGCCCGAGCACGGTATTTTGCGTGAGCAGCCAATTGCACATGCGCAAGGTCAGGCCGGGATGCGCAATGCCCTGTTCAGTGTAAAGCGGCGCGGCTTCGCGCACATCACGCAAATAATCGGCCAGCACTTGCGGTGTCAGTTCCAAGACGCGCGTGCCAAGCCAAAGCCCAGGGGCCAGGCTTTCATCGCTCGCCTTCGGGCGTATTTCGGGCGGTGATGCGGCGGGCCAATCAGTCAAATCCACTTCTTCAGGCGGCGCTTCCCGCAGGCGCGCAAAACCGGTGGCACAGGCAACGCCCTCGCTTTCCACTGAAAGCGCCAAGCCATCGGCTTCGGGCGTTGCGGTGATGGTTGCGATGCGCCCATCATAGACCGGCTTTTGGAAACCAGCCGAAATCTCTCCCCGGCGTAGGAAATCCCGCCCCCATTGCGCCACCGCCGGGTGGCAGCAATAGGCGAAAACCTCCACCCCCGGCACCAGCCCGCCAGTGAAGCCAAAGCGTTGCGCGGTTGCATCATCATGGATGCGATTTTCGGAAGCGTGAGAGAGGTTATAGGCCTCAACGCGGTAGGTCATGCTCATGGCGCTCATCCTCAAGCTGGTACTGGTATCCGTACCATCACTTAACAACTCGCCGGCGGGCGCGGCGCGGTCGCGAAGCGCAGCAAACACGCCCCGTAACGATCATTGAAGGCGTTGGTGCCGCCCGCGCCATGGCCTGCCACCCCTTCCGGCCGATCAATCAGCAAAAACGCACCAAAACGTTCACGTTGCCGCTGTAGCGCCTCAGCGCGCTTAACGGGGTCCGCCATGAAGGGATCATCGCGAAAATCCGCGACCGCCAACCGCGTGCGGCGCGCATTGGCGGCTTCGGTCAATAACGCCTCCAACTCCGCGATTTGTGCGTACAGGCGGTTGCTTTCGTTACTCGGGCGGCCATGGGCGGCGGCGGCAATCGCAATGGCCACATCGGCAAGGCCGGCGCGGTTCAGCACCATCAGCGCATTCCACCCGCCGCGCGATTGGCCGGCGACAATCACCTGCCGATAGCCACGCCCGCGCAACTCCGCCAAATCATCGCGCAGCCAGGCCGCCGCGCGGCGCGCGCCATCGGCATTGGGTTCCCGGTCAAAGCGCCAGATGTCAAAGCCGGCATTGTTGAAATGCCGCGTCCAGCTTTGCGGTTGCCGCCCGCGCAAATCGGTCAGCGCTTCCTTGCCATGCGCGAATACCAGCACACCGCGCGCCTGTTCCGGGCCCCACCAGATGAAGCGCTCATCCGGCAAAGTCGCGTGATGGGCGGAGGCAATCGACACTCCCTCGGGCGGCGGGCGTGGCGCCCATTCCCGCCCCGGCTTCACAATCGCAAGGTCACGAACCGCAATGGTACATGCGCCAGGGCCCGCGCGCCTTTCGCAATTGGCTAGCGCGGTTCGCTCAACAAAGGCTGCGTCGCCGCCACCTGCCTGCCAGCCAAAGGTGCCATTCGGCCCAAAGGCCAGCACCCGCGGGGTATTGAGGCTCAGAAACCGCCGGACACTCGCCTGGCTGGTCTCGGGCAGGCCCAGAATGGCGGGCGCTTCCAGAATGGGCGCCGCCGGCGCCTGGGCATGGCTGATTGGGGCCAAGGCGAGCCCAAACAGCCCCGCAAGCGCAGCGACAATTCCGTTCCAGGCCGCCATGCGATACTCCCCGCTCATGCGCTTCCTTTCTCCCAAGCCAAGGCCACCGCCGCAAGCCCCGCTTGCCCTCACTGCGCGTGGGGGGCATATCGCCCCCCTATCTTGCACTTCCCAAGGGACAGATCATGCGCGTCAAAGATGTGAAGAAGGTCGTTCTCGCCTATTCCGGCGGCTTGGATACCAGCGTCATCCTGAAATGGCTGCAAACCAGTTACAAATGTGAGGTCATTACTTTCACCGCTGATCTCGGCCAGGGTGATGAATTGGGCCCGGCGCGCGAAAAGGCTTTGCTGCTCGGCATCAAGCCGGAAAATATCTTCATGGATGATCTGCGCGAGGAATTCACCCGCGATTTCGTCTTCCCGATGTTCCGCGCCAATGCGCTGTATGAAGGCATGTATCTGCTCGGCACCTCCATCGCGCGCCCGCTGATCGCCAAGCGCCAGATTGAAATCGCCGAAGCCATGGGGGCAGATGCGGTGGCGCATGGCGCAACCGGCAAGGGCAATGACCAGGTGCGGTTTGAACTGAGTTATTACGCGCTGAAGCCGGGTGTGAAGGTGATTGCCCCCTGGCGCGAATGGGACCTGACCAGCCGCACGCGCCTCATTCAATTCGCCGAGGAGCACCAGATCCCCATCGCCAAGGATAAGCGCGGTGAGGCGCCCTTCAGCGTGGATGCCAACCTTCTGCACAGCAGCAGCGAAGGCAAGATTCTGGAAGAACCATGGGATGCGCCGGATGAAACGGTCTGGCAGCGCACCATAAGCCCGATGGACGCACCGGACCGCGCGACCGAAATCACCATTGAATTCGAACGCGGTGATGCGGTTGGCATCAATGGTGAGCGTCGGTCACCGGCAACCATGCTCACGAAGCTGAATGCACTCGGCAAGGAAAACGGCATTGGCCGGCTTGATCTGGTGGAAAACCGCTTTGTAGGCATGAAATCCCGCGGCTGCTATGAAACGCCGGGCGGTACCATCCTGTATGTCGCGCATCGCGCCATGGAAAGCATTACGCTCGATCGCGAAGCGGCGCATCTGAAAGACAGCCTGATGCCGCGCTATGCGGAAATCATTTATAACGGCTTCTGGTTCGCGCCCGAACGGCGCATGCTGCAGGCCATGATTGATGAAAGCCAGCGTAGCGTGACGGGCACAGTGCGGCTCAAGCTCTATAAGGGCAATACTATCGTCACCGGGCGGCAATCACCCAATAGCCTCTATTCCATGAAGCATGTGACGTTTGAAGATGACCAGGGCGCCTATGACCAGTTTGATGCACAAGGCTTCATCAAGCTGAACGCGCTCCGGCTGCGGCTTGGTGCCATGGCTGGGCGCAAAGGCGGCGAGTTGTAATAAAAAAAGCTTAGGGGGCGCTGCCTGGAACATTTTCAAGCCAAGCGGAAGGCTTGGCGGCTCGGAAAATCCGACCAAACAAAAAATCAGGAGGCGCTGCCTCCTGACTCTCTGCCGGGGTGGCCGTGCCACCCCGGACCCCCTCCAAGACTTTAGCTATGCGCCAGCATCGCCAGCAGCAGCAAGGCGACGATATTGGTGATCTTGATCATCGGGTTCACCGCCGGGCCCGCCGTATCCTTGTAGGGGTCGCCAACAGTATCGCCAGTGACAGCAGCCTTATGGGCTTCAGAACCCTTGCCGCCATGATGACCATCTTCAATGTACTTTTTCGCATTATCCCAGGCGCCACCACCGGTGGTCATGGAAACCGCAACAAAGAAGCCGGTCACAATCACACCAAGCAGCATCGCGCCCAGGGCTTCGAAGGCAGCCGCCTTGCCCGCAATGGCATTGATGCCGAAATACACCACCAGCGGAGACAATACCGGCAGCATGGACGGGATGATCATTTCCTTGATCGCCGCCTTGGTCAGCATGTCCACCGCACGGCCATAATCTGGCTTGTCGGTGCCCTGCATGATGCCCGGCTTTTCCTGAAACTGGCACCGCACTTCTTCCACCACGCTCATTGCCGCGCGACCCACCGCTGTCATCGCCATGCCGCCGAACAGGTACGGCAGCAAGCCACCAAACAGCAGACCCACAACAACGTAAGGGCTAGAAAGCGAGAAGGTCAGATTACCCACGCCCTGGAAATACGGATACTGCGCCGCATTCTGCACGAAGTAATTCAGATCCTGCGTATAGGCGGCAAACAGCACCAGCGCACCAAGACCGGCTGAACCAATGGCATAGCCCTTGGTGACCGCCTTGGTCGTATTGCCAACCGCATCCAGCGCATCAGTCGTCTGACGGATTTCTTTGGGCAGGCCAGCCATTTCGGCAATGCCGCCCGCGTTATCCGTCACCGGGCCGAAGGCATCCAAAGCTACCACCACACCGGCCAGCGCCAGCATGGTCGTCACCGCAATGGCAATGCCGTAAAGCCCCGCCAGCGCATAAGTGATCAGCACGCCCGCGATGATGATCAGCGCGGGGATCGCCGTGCTTTCCATCGAAACCGCAAGCCCGCGAATCACATTGGTGCCATGACCCGTGACCGAGCTTTCGGCGATCGCCTTCACCGGGCGGAAGCCCGTGCCCGTATAGTATTCGGTGATCCAGACAATCAGCCCGGTCACCGCCAGGCCGACCACGCCGCACAGGAACAAGTCGAAGGAAGTGAAGCTGGTGCCAGCCGCCGTCAGCTTACCGAAGCCAAAGATCAGATAGGTCAGCGGCAGCAGCACGATCAAGGATAGGATGCCCGTCACGATGAAGCCGCGATACATGGCCCCCATGATGGAATTATTCGCTGGCAGCTTCACAAAGTAAGTGCCGATGATGGAGGTCATCACGCAAACCGCCCCAATCGCGAGTGGATAGATCATGCCGCGCACCATATTGCCGGCGTCAGCGAAGGCAATCGCCGCCAGCACCATGGTGGCCACCATGGTCACCGCATAGGTCTCGAACAAGTCAGCGGCCATGCCGGCGCAATCGCCAACATTGTCGCCCACATTGTCGGCGATGGTGGCGGGGTTGCGGGGATCATCCTCAGGGATGCCGGCTTCAACCTTGCCCACCATATCGCCGCCCACATCCGCACCCTTGGTGAAGATGCCGCCGCCAAGACGCGCAAAGATCGAAATAAGCGAAGCGCCAAAGCCAAGCGCCACCAGCGCATCAATCACCGTGCGGCTATTGGGCGCGAAACCACCCAGCACGCTCAGGATGAAGAAGTAAAACGCCACGCCAAGCAGCGCGAGGCCGGCCACCAGCATCCCGGTAATAGCGCCAGATTTGAAGGCGACATCCAGCCCGGCGGAGAGCGATTGCGTCGAAGCCTGCGCCGTTCGCAGATTGGCGCGCACGGATACATTCATGCCGATAAAGCCCGCTACACCGGACAGGATGGCGCCGGTGGCAAAGCCAATCGCCACCGCAAAGCCCAGCCGCCAAGCAACAAGCGCGAAAAGCGCCACGCCGACAATGGCGATGGTGCCATATTGCCGCTTCAGATAGGCCGATGCGCCTTCCTGAATGGCAAGAGCAATTTCCTGCATCCGCGGCGAACCGGGATCGCGTGACAGCACATCCTTGGCAGTGATCACACCATAGGCGATGGACAACGCCCCAAGCGCGATAACCAGGATCAGCGATAAGGTCAACAAAGCTTTAGACTCCCCCTTCGTGGCGCGGAACGGGCCGCCGCGCGCCGGCATGATGACCGGAGCGTAGTCTGACCCCCAGGACGGACCTGATGGGACACTTCCTTAAAAGGGGCAGGGCGGGGGCGCAACGGGGGAGGCGGGTTTCCAGCCGAAAACCCTTGCCTTTAAGGACAATTCAGGCGTTTTTGGCACGTGCAATTGCTTCGCGGATCAGCCGATGCGCTTCCTCGGCATCGCCCCAGCCAATGAATTTCACCCATTTGCCAGGTTCCAGGTCCTTGTAATGCTCAAAGAAGTGCTGGATCTGCTCAATGGTGATCCGGGGCAGGTCGGTATGATTGTAGACATGCAAATAGCGCTGGGTCAGCTTGGGGGACGGCACGGCGATGATCTTCTCATCGCCCCCGCCATCATCTTCCATCTTCATCACGCCAACGGGGCGCACATTCAAAACGGCGCCGGGCACAATGGGGCGCGTATTGGCCACCAGCACGTCAATCGGGTCGCCATCTTCGGAAAGCGTGTGCGGCACAAACCCGTAATTCCCCGGATAGCGCATGGGCGTGTGCAGAAAGCGGTCCACAAATAGCGTGCCGGCGGCCTTGTCCATCTCATACTTGATGGGCTCACCGCCGATCGGGACTTCAACGATTACATTCACATCATTCGGCGGATCATTGCCGATGGGAATGGCATCTATGCGCATGGGGGTCTCTCCAGGGGCGGCGGAGCGGCCACTGCGGTCGCTCGAAAGCCCTTTCGGGGCGGATATGCCCGCGCAGGCCAACATTGCAAGAATGTTACGGCTTGCCAGGACCGCCAGCCGCAAGCAGGTTGCATGAATGAACGCCGAAGCCCTCCGCAACCGCGTCGCTTTCGCCGCCGCCGCCGCCCGCCGGGCGGCTGAGGTGGTGGCCCTCACCCAGCGCTTGACCGCCATCGCTTCCCCCAACCCACCCGGCGATGTGCGGGATGTGGCGGCAGTTGCCGCCGAGATGCTGCGCGCCCTGGCGCCAGCCGCCGAGATCACCCTGCATGAAACGGACCCCCAGGTGACCAATCTGGTCGCGCGCATCTGTGGCGCCGGGCCGGGCCGCTTGCTTGCCTATAACGGCCACTTGGACACCTATCCGGTGAATGAGGCGCTGCCCTGGACCGTGCCCCCCTTGGGCGGCTTGCTCAGCGATGGCCGGCTGTATGGGCGGGGTGTGGCCGATATGAAGGGCGGCATTGCCGCTTCCATGCTGGCTTTTGCGCTGCTTGCCGAATACCGCGAGGCCTGGCACGGCGAAGCCCTGCTGACGCTGGCGGGCGATGAGGAAAGCATGGGCCCGCTTGGCACCAAATGGCTGCTGAATAACGTGCCCGGCCTTGCGCAAGCCGATGGCGTGATCATCGGCGATGCCGGCAGTCCGCGCGTGCTGCGCTTTGGCGAAAAGGGCTTTGTCTGGATCGAGATTGAGGCTGCTGGCCGCGCTTCCCACGGTGCCCATGTGCATTTGGGCGATAACGCGATTGATCGGCTGCGCGCTGCCCTGGATGCCGTGGCGGCACTGCGTGCCATGGCGCCCGAACCGCCGCCCGCCGTAACAGCCGCCATTGCCGCCTCGCGCGGCATCAGTGAAGCGCTGTCAGGTGCTGGGGAAGCCGCGGTGCTTGGCGGTGTCACGGTGAATATCGGGCGGATCGAAGGCGGGGCCTCGCCCAATCTGGTGCCGGCCTCGGCAAAGGCGGCCTGCGATATCCGCCTGCCGGTGGGCCTGCCCAGCGCGCGGCTGCTCGGCGCGTTGCATGAGGCGCTGGATACGCTGCCCGGCATCACCTGGCACGTCCTGCGCTGCTTTGAACCCAACCACACCGACCCGGCCTTGCCCATCATCCGCCATGTGCATCAGGCGGCGGAGGAAGTGTTGCGCGAAGCCGTGGCCGCGAATATGCGCGTCGGCGGTTCCGATGCGCGCTGGTTCCGCATGGCCCGCCTGCCCACCGTGGTTTATGGCCCAACACCGCATAATATGGGCGGCGCGGATGAATGGGTTTCGGTCGCGGAGCTGGAAGCCATTGCTCAAATCCATGCCCTGGCCGGGTTTGATTTCTTGAGCACGGAGGATGCCGCTTGATCACCCTACTTGGCGAGATTCTCGCCTTCAGCCTTTTGGCCTTTTGGTTGTTTTTTCTTCCTGCTGCGATGACTCGCTGAAAGAATCGGGTCCTGGCTTGGCTAGCGCCATGCCTCACACGGGGCCGCGCCGGCGGAAGGGGTTGGCATGGTGGTAGGCGGCATGCTCGGCCTGCTCGCCTTCGTGCTGGCGCTGACCCTTTCCTTCGCCAGTTCGCGGTTCGAGGAACGCCGCCAGGGCACGCTGATGGAAGCCAATGCCATTGGCACCGCTTGGCTGCGCGCTAAGGCGATTGGTCATCCGCGCGGTGAGGAAGTGGCGAAACTATTTGAGGATTACACGAAAATCCGCGCCGATTTCATCAGGGCGCCGGCGGACCGGGACGCGGTGCGCGCTATCAATGACCAGACATCAGCGCTGCAAAACCGCCTTTGGGAACACGTCACCGCCATTGTGCGCGAAGGGCCGGATGTGATTTCATCCTCCCTGATGCCCGCGACGAATGAAGTGTTTGACCGTACGACGGCGGAGCGCTTCGCCTTCGCCCAAACCATGCCAGCGCAAATGATCTGGCTGCTGATAGGCATTGCGGTGCTGAGTATTGGTGCGCTCGGCTATCAACTGGGGCTGCGCAAACTATCCCAGCCGATCCTATCAGTGCTGCTAATCGGCATGTGGACTTCGGTGATTGTGGTGATCTTGGATTTGAGCGCGCCGCGCATCCGCAGCCTGCGGTCCAGCGCCGCCGCCTATTACTGCACACTGGAAGGCTTCAACCCCGCTCCCGCGCGAAGATAGCCCGGCACCTCGCCGCTTCGCGCTGCTCGTGATAGGGTACGGAATTCATGACCCGCGCCGCCACCGAAACGCTAGCCCCCATGCCTGCCCGGCGCCACAGCCCGGCCTGGGCCTGGGGGTCCATGCTGGTCGCCTGCGCCATTGCAACGCCGATCCTTGCCGTGCTGGTGACCGCCGCCGCGCCGGGCGGCGAGGTCTGGCGCCACATCCTGGCAACCACATTGCCGGGCATGCTGGCCAGTTCTGCCCTTCTGGCCCTGCTGGTCGCCGCCATGGCCGGCAGCGCAGGCGCCATCACGGCCTGGCTGGTGGTGGCATGCGAGTTTCGTGGCCGGCGCTTTCTGGAAGTGGCGCTGCTGCTGCCGATTGCCATGCCCGCCTATCTTTGCGGCTATGTCTATACATGGCTTTTGGATGTCGCGGGGCCGGTGCAAACCACTTTGCGCGCCGCCACCGGGCTTTCCTTTGGGCAATATTGGTTCCCGGAAATCCGGAGCCTGCCAGGCGCTGCACTCATGCTCGCCATGGTGCTTTATCCTTACGTGTACATGCTTTGCCGCGCGGCGTTTTTGCAGCAAAGCGTGTGTCTGATTGAGGCATCGCGCACGCTGGGCCATGGGCTGGCGCGGAGTTTTCTGCATGTCGCCCTGCCGCTGGCGCGGCCCGCTTTGGCCGCCGGCATTGCGCTCGCACTGATGGAAACTCTGGCGGATTTCGGCACCGTACAGCATTTCGCGGTACGCACCTTCACCACCGGTATTTATGAGGCCTGGTTCGGTATGGATAACCGACCGGCGGCGGCGCAGCTTGCCGTTGCCCTGCTGGGCTGTGTCGGCCTGCTGCTGGCGCTTGAGCATATCTCGCGCGGCGGGCGGCGCTTTCACCCAACCACAACCCGCCACCCGGCCTTGCGCCCGGTGCGCCTTACCGGTTGGCGGGAAGGGTTGGCGCTGGCGGCTTGCGCGCTGCCGCTGATGATTGGCTTTGTCATTCCAGCCGGCGCGCTGTTGTGGCTGATGGCGCAGGCGGGCGATCCCTTCAGCCCGGCGCGGTATTTGCCGTTCGCGCGCAATTCCCTGGTGCTGTCGGGTGTTACGGCCGTGCTGGCAGTGCTGCTGGCGGCCGGCATGGCCTGGGCAGCGCGGCTTTATCCATCACCGGCGCGCAGCATCGCCAATCGCGTCGCGTCACTTGGCTATGCGCTGCCGGGTTCGGTGATTGCGGTGGGTGTGCTGGTGCCCTTCGGGTTGTTCGACAATGCACTCGATTCCTGGCTGCGCGCGCGGTTTGACGTTTCATCGGGGTTATTGCTGTCAGGCACCATGGCGGCGCTGGTGTTTGCCTATCTGGTGCGGTTCTTGGCGGTGGCGCTTTCCGCGGTGGAATCGGGCCTCGCGCGGTTGAAGCCATCCCATACGGATGCCGCACGTGTGCTGGGGCGACGGCCCGGACAGGCAGTGCGTGAAGTTGAGGTGCCGCTGGCACGAAGCGCGCTGCTGACCGCAGGACTTTTGGTTTTTGTGGATACCATGAAGGAATTGCCGGCAACACTGATCGTGCGGCCCTTTGACCTCGATACGCTGGCCGTGCGCGTCTATAATCTGGCGTCAGATGAAAGACTGGCCGAGGCTTCAACCGCGGCCATTTTGATTGTGCTGGTGGGGCTGCTGCCGGTGGCAGCCCTGACGCGTATGATGCGGCGGGGATAGAGGTGCGACGTCGCCCCTACCGTGCCTCAGGCCGCAAGGTTTTCTCAAGCGATTGTGAATACCGGCTCATGGCAAAGCACAGCAAGAGAAAAAAAAGGCCGCGAAAAGATAGGTCTCGGTCGGAAAGCCGAGCCGATTCGGATCGCCGAGTGCAGCGCGGAGTGTGGTAAAAAAATCAAGCACGCCAATCACCACCACCTGCGTCGTATCCTTGAAGAGCCCGATAAAGGTATTGACCTGGGATAGGATGGAGATCGTCAGCGCCTGCGGCAAAATGATCCGCCGCATATTCTGCCAGAAGCTCAGCCCCATCGCATCCGCCGCTTCATATTGGCCGCACGGCATGGCTTGCAGCCCGCAGCGCAAGACTTCGGCCACATAGGCAGCGCTGAATAGCGTATAGACCAACAGCACGCGCATCAGGCAATCAATCGTGACCCCTTGCGGCATGAAAAGCGGCAGCATGATCGCCGCTATAAACAGCAGCGAAATCAGCGGCACGCCGCGCACGCATTCAATGATGGCAGTGGAGAACCAGCGCACCAGCTTCAATTCACTGGACCGGCCAAGCGCCAGCATGATCGCGAGTGGATAACCAAGCACCAGCCCATAAACCGCGATAATACGGGTGATGGTGAGCCCGTCCCATTGCCGCGTTTGCACGAAAGGCAGCCCGAAAACACCGCCCTGCATCAGCAACCACATGGCAGGCGCCGCAACGGCCCAGCCGAGCAACAGCCAGCGGCCCCAAAAGCGCCTGATGGTGGAAAGCAGCACCATCGCCACCAGGATCACAATCATGGTCGCGGGGCGCCAGCGTTCCTCATAGGGATAAAGGCCGAAAATGGAGAACCAGAATTTCTCCCGCACAAAGGCCCAGCAGGCGCCGCCCGCGGTACGACAGGCCTGCGCATTGCCATCCCAGGTCGCGTTCGTCACAGCCCAGGACCAGACAGGCGACGCGGCGAGATAGAGCAACGCCAGGCACGCCAGCGTGAGCAGCGTATTGAGCGGCCCGGCGAAGCAGGCCTTGATGAAAGCCAGCACCTTTTCGATAAAACTCGGCCCGCGCGGCGCGGCTTAGTTGGAAATCGCTACCTGCATCGGATCAACGCTCCTTCAACAGGGCGACTTTGGCGTTACACCAATTCATCAAGCCCGAGGTGATGAGGCTGATGATTAGATAGACCGCCATGAAAATCGGAATCACCTCAATCGCCTGACCGGTCTGATTGATCAGGGTATTGGCTACACTCACCAGATGCGGATAGCCGATAACGATGGCGAGCGAGGGATTCTTGGTCAGGTTCAGATATTACGACGTGAGCGGCGGGATGATGACGCGCAGTGCTTGCGGCAGGATCACCAGGCGCATGATGCGCCCCGGCGGCAGACCCAAGGCGCGCGCGGCTTCCCATTGCCCCTTATGGACGCTTTGAATGCCCGAACGCACAATCTCGGCAACGAAGGCCGAGGTATAGACGAAAAGCCCCACCAGCAACGCAAAGAATTCCGGTGATAGCGGCGGCCCGCCTTCAAAATTGAAGCCGGCAAGTTCCGGCCATTCCACAACCGGCGCAAAACCCAAAGCCATCCCGAGCGCCGGAAAGCCGCATAGCATCAGCAGCTGAGGCAGTAACGTCGCGCGCCGATCCCCGGTCGCGATCTGACGCGCCCGTTCACGTCGCAGCAGCAGTCACCAGCCAATCGCCGCAATAAAGGCAGCCAGAAGAAAGACCAACAGGGCCGTATCGGCCATGAGCCCAGGGATGTTCAGCCCGCGCTGAGACAGGAACACGCCGGGCAAGGGCTTCAGCGCTTGGCGCACAGAGGGAAGCTGCAACAGCACCGCGTGCCAAAACACCAATTGCAGCACCAGGGGCGTATTGCGAATGACCTCGACATAACCACTCACTAGGCAACACAGTCGCGGGTTGGTGGAAAGCCGCGCAAGGCCGAGCAGAATGCCAAACATCGTGCACAGCGCGATGCCGACAATGGCGACACGCAGCGTATTCAAAAGCCCCAGTGTCAGCGCCCGGCGATAAGTATCGGCCGGGGTATAGGCGATCATGTATTCGCCAATGGGAATGCCGGCTGAAAGGTCCAGAAATCCAAACCCGAATTGCAAGCCGCGCGCCGCCATATTCGCTTGCGCATTGGACCAGAAACACCAGCCACGCAGCACCACCGCAACTAGCAGCCCGGTCTGGATAAGCAACCCACGGCGCGATCCCGACAAGGGAACGATGCCCCTCGCAGACCGCATGGCGGTGGATGAACTCATGCGGCGAATTCCAGCGGTAACACAAGACAGGAAAGGGTGGTGGGTCTTTGCATCACCCACCACCCTGAAGCATCACTGCGCGTCACGACAACGCGCGGCCTTGGGTTACGCGTGGAAATCAGCGCAGCGGGGGCGCATAGAGCAAGCCACCGCGAGTCCAGATGTTGTTCAACCCGCGCTTGAGTCCCAGCGGCGTATTGGTGCCGAGGTGACGTTCAAAAATCTCACCATAATTGCCGAAGTTGCGGATGATGACGCGCCCAAAATCAGCACGGGCGGCGCCGATGCTCTCACCCATATTGCCTTCAGCACCAAGCAGACGGCGGATCACCGGATTGGTCGCAGTGGCCGCGATCTGTTCCACATTAGCCTGGGTGATGCCCATTTCCTCGACGTCAATCAGTGCGAAGGTGGTCCAGGCGACGGTATTCGTGAGTTCCTCATCATCCTGACGGACGGTCACAGCCAGCGGTTCCTTGGACAGGCGCTCGGGCAGGCTCACGTGATCTGCTGGGCGCGTCAGCAGCGTGCGCTGGGCGGCAAGGGCAGCAAAGTCATAGGTGAACACGTCGCAGCGGCCGCTATCATAAGCGCGGCGGATTTCATCCAAATAAGCGATCACAACCGGGGCGAAGCGCAGATTATTGGCGCGGAAGAAATCGGCGATATTGAGTTCCGTCGTCGTGCCCGGCTGCACGCAAACCGTGGCGCCATTCAGCTGATGCGCGCTGGTCACGTTCAGGCGGCGCGGCATCATGATGGCCTGACCATCATAAAAGGCGATCGCCGGGAAGTTGAAGCCGTTCACATTGGAATCGCGCGTCAGCGTCCAGGTGGTGTTGTTGGACAACACATCCACTTCACCGGAGGACAGCACTGGGAAGCGGCTTTGCGTGATGACGGGGACAAATTCCACCTTGGTCGGATCATTGAGGATGGTGATCGCGATGGCGCGGCAGACTTCGACATTGAAGCCGCCCCAGCGGCCCTGGCTATCCGGCACCCCGAAGCCCGGGTTGGACGGGCCCTGCACGCCGCAGCGGAGCGTGCCGCGCTGGCGAATCTGGTTCAAATCGCGCCCGGCAAGGGCTTCACCCACGCCAAAGGCCATGAAGGCCGCAGTAGCGGCAGCGAAAAGCTTGAATCTTGTTTGTATTTTCCTCTTTTCCCAAGGATCAGCCAAAAGGTTGATCCGGAGCGACGACGCGCGCGGGGCGACTTGAATTACAAGGGCGCAACCCGGGCGAAATCTGTTCAAAGGCCGCCCTCTTGACCAGGAATGACCAGAATTCGTGCAAAACTGGCGCGTGAGGCCGCATTATGCGCCAAAAGGGGGGCAGAGGATGACCGGAGTTGGGACGCCTCGGCTTAGCTTACTTCACAATCGCCACACGCAGCGCATTTGTCGTCCCCGGCGTGCCAAAGGGCACACCGGCTGTCACCACCACCTCATCCCCGCTTTTGGCGAAGCCTTCATGCTGCGCGGCGCGTGTGGCGCGGGCTACCATTTCCGTCATGGAATGGATTTCATGCACTTGCAGCGAATGCACGCCCCAGATCAGCGCCATGCGCCGCGCCACGCCCGCGCTGGTAGTCAGCCCCAGGATCGGGCAATGCGGCCTTTCGCGTGCGACCCGAAGTGTGGTGGAACCGGTGGAGCTGAAGGTTGCAATAACCTCAGCTTCGATCGTCTCAGCGACCTGACGCGCGGCGGTGGCAATGGCGCCGGCGCTGGAATGCTCGGGCAGCGGACGCGCGGCATCGGTCAGGCGGCGCCAATCGGGGTCCTGTTCCACGCGCGCCACAATGCGATCCATCATATTGACCGCCTCATAAGGGTATTGCCCTGCAGCGGTCTCAGCCGAGAGCATCACCGCATCCGCGCCATCAAATACCGCGGTGCCAACATCTGACACCTCGGCGCGGGTTGGGCTCGGCGCAGTGATCATGCTCTCCAGCATTTGCGTTGCCACCACAACAGGTTTGCCGAGTGCGCGGGCCGTGCGCACGATGCGCTTTTGCGCAAGCGGCACTTCTTCCGGCGGTAATTCCACGCCCAAATCGCCGCGTGCGACCATGACGCAATCGGTGAGCGCCATGATGGCATCAAGGTTTTCGAGTGCCTGCGGCTTTTCCAGCTTCACCATGATCCAGGCGCGTCCGGCGGCGATTTCCTTGGCTTCTGCCACATCTTCAGGGCGCTGCACGAAAGACAGGCCGATATACTCAACACCCTGGTCGAGCAAGAAGGCGAGGTCCGCGCGGTCCTTTTCCGTCAACGCCGGAATGGGCAGTGACACATCGGGCACATTCACGCCCTTGCGGTCAGAAAGCGGGCCGCCTACCACGACCTGGCTTTCCAGATGATCGGGGCGCTTATGCGTGACGCGCAGGCGAAGCTTGCCATCATCGAGCAAGAGCGTGGTGCCGATTTGTGCCGCGGCGATGATTTCCTGATGCGGCAGATTGACGCGTCTGGCGTCACCCGGCGTTGGATTGAGATCAAGCTTGAAACTCTGCCCCGATCGCAGCTGCACCCGCCCAGCCTGGAAGCGCCCAACGCGCAGCTTCGGCCCCTGTACATCGGCCAATATCCCGATGGGGCGGCCCACCCTGGCCTCCACGGCGCGGATGGTGGCGATGCGCGCGGCGTGATCCTCATGGCTGCCATGGGAAAAATTAAGGCGGAAAATATCGGCGCCGGCGCGGTGGAGGCGTTCGATCATCTCCGCGCTGCTGCTGGCGGGGCCGAGGGTTGCAATGATTTTGGTCCGGCGCCGGCGGCGCAGAACGGGGCGGGCCACCATGCGGGGCAATCCTTGTGTTTGAGGGGAGGGTGCCAGGTCAGGCCGAAGGCTTTCCGGCGCTAAGTTCAGCGCCTTGGCAATTTCCGAAACACGATCCTCAGGGACGCGATTCCATTGCGAAACGGCGGCGGTGGTAATGCCCAAAGCGGCGGCAATTTGCTTGACGGTACCGCGCCGGGCGAGAAGGGCTTCAAGGGCTGGGTCACGCATGACCCTATCTTAGCAAAATTAAGTCTACCAACTACCCAAAATCAGCGCGGCTTAATTTTTAAAAGTTAAGCGACCAGCAACGCGCGAAAATCATTCACATTGGTGAGCGTCGGCCCCGTCATCACCAGATCGCCGAGTGCCCGGAACAGCCGATAGCTGTCATGGCCCGCCAGCAGCGTGCGGGGATCAAGTTCGGCAGCGCAGGCGCGGGCTAGCGTATCCGGGGTGGCGATGGCGCCGGCATTATTCTCTGACCCGTCTATGCCATCCGTGTCGCCCATCAGCGCCCAGATGCCGGGGGTTCCGGCCAAAGCCAGCGCGCAGCCGAGCAGGCATTCGCCATTCCGCCCGCCGCGGCCGGGCTTGGGGTTGCGGATTGTCACTGTCGTCTCCCCGCCTGAGAGCAGGATGGCCGGGCCGGGTAGGGGATGGCCATGGGTTGCGGCGGATCGCGCGATGCCGGCAAGGGCAGTGCCCAATTCCCGCGCCTCCCCTTCGAGCGCATCGCCCAGAATCAGGGGCGTGAGGCCAAGGCTGCGTGCGGCAGCGGCGGCGGCTTGCAAGGCCATGTTGGGGGTCGCGATGAAGCGATAATCCGGCGTGCCCAGGCGCGGATCGCCGGGTTTCGGGCTTTCCTCCACGCCGGCGGCCAGATGCGCCATCACCGCTGACGGTAACTGCATGCCGTAATGCGCCACCAGGGCGCGCGCATCGGCGAAGCTTGAGGGGTCCGGCACGGTGGGGCCGGAGGCAATCACACTCGGGTCATCCCCCGGCACATCGGAAATCGCGAGCGTCACCACGCGCGCGGGATGCGCCGCTACCGCCAACCGCCCGCCGGAAAAGGCGGAAAGATGCCGGCGGATGCAGTTCATTTCATGGATGGTGGCGCCGGACGCGAGCAGCGCCCTGTTCACCGCAATCAACGCCTCCAACGTAAGCCCAGGCGCGGGCAGCGTCGTCAGCGAAGACCCCCCGCCCGAAACCAGAAACAGCACCAGATCATCCGCCCCCGCGCCGCGCGCCACTTCCAGTAATGCCGCCGCAGCCTTGGCCCCGGCGGCATTCGGCACGGGGTGAGAGGCTTCCAGCACCCTGATCCGCTGTGTCGGGTAGCCATGGGCATAGCGGGTCACGACCAAGCCTTCGATTGGGGCATCGGGCCAGGCGGCCTCCACCGCCGCAGCCATGAAGGCGGCGGATTTCCCGGCGCCCAGCACAATCACCCGCCCGGGTGGGCGTTCCGGCAAATGCCGCGCCAGAACCTGGCGCGGATCGGCGCTGGCAATGGCCGCGTCGAACACTTGGCGGAGCGCGGCGCGGGCGGATGCATCGGTAAAAGCCATGGCAAACTTCCTTTGTCGTGAGAGTATGGCGAAGTCGCGCCGAATGGGCCATCTATGGCGGGATGTATCAGGAGGCCACCATGCCCGAAATCGACAAGGCAACCCAGACAGAGCTTGAAGCCGCTGCCTTCCGCCGGCTGGTGGAACATCTGCGCGGTCGCAATGACGTGCAAAATATAGACATGATGAATTTGGCCGGCTTTTGCCGGAATTGCCTGAGTAAGTGGTATCGCGCCGCTGCCGAGGAAAAGGGCTTGCCGCTGACCGACCCTGAAGCGCGGGAGATCATCTACGGCATGCCCTATAAGGAATGGCAGGCGCAGTATCAGAAGGAAGCAAGCGCCGAACAGAAAGCGAAATTCGCCTCCTCCAGCCAGGGGCAACATTGATGGCACGTGCACCTAAAGCTAAAGCGTCCGGACTACACACTGAGGAACGCAAAATGGCCAAGGGCCCCAGCACGCAGGAAACTACCGAAGTCGGCGGCATTGCCGGCGAAAGGCTGCGGTCCATTGTGGAGCGCATTGAACGCCTGGAAGAAGAAAAAAAGGCGCTGTCCAGCGACATCAAGGACATTTTCGCGGAGGCGAAATCAGCGGGCTTTGATGTAAAGGTGCTGCGCGCCGTCATCCGGCTGCGCAAGCAGGAGCCGGCGGAAGTGGAAGAACAGGAAACGCTGCTTGATCTCTATCGCCGCGCGCTTGGGATGTAGAGAGGGCCCACTACCGCGCGGTTAGTTGGCTGCCGCGCGGCGCTGCCCCGATGCGTTCCGACTGCGCACATAATGCCCGGTATCGTTGCTCGGGTTGTTGATGTAGAATTCATCACGCGGGAAAACATCTGTGAGCGGCGCTTCGTCGCGCTTCTGCCCCGGCTGCCACTGCAGCGGTGTTCCGGAGAATAGGCTCGCCCAATCGCTGAAATCCTTGTTGCCGGCGCGCAGATGCGCCAGATGTGTGGGGTGTGCAAATTGCTCCACAAGCCTTGCGGGGTCGAAGGGAATCGGCTCGTTGGAACCGATCATCACCCCTGCCGGCATCAACAACAGCGCATGGGGAAAGACCGCGGCGAAGGTTTCGACCGCGCGCTGCGTTGGTGTCCATTGAATGTAAAGCCCACCCGCCGCCAAACGCCGCCGCGCTTGGTCAATAAACTCCGCGCTGTACAGCAAGCCGGAATGTGACCCCTGCGGCAGAATCGCATCCGCTTCGATAATGTCATAGCGCCGGTCTTCCTTGACGAGTGTGCGTCGACCATCGCCATATTCCATCTGCCAACGCGGGTCCTTGAACATGCGCGCAATGGGACCTTCTGGGTAATGCTGCCCGATTTCTTCCAGCGCGGTCAGCACGGGTGCGACCAATTCAATGGCGCGAATCTGGCTTTCCGGGCGGATGCCGGCCGCCCAGGGCGTACCGCCACTGCCAATGCCAATTACCAGCACATTTTTCGGATCAGTATGGATCAGCGGCCCAACCGCGCCCAGGAATTGATGGATGGACAGGAAGGGAATGCGCCCCTGGCTGAAGCCTTGGATGAAAAAGGGGCCTTCCGCCACGCCATCCGCACCCTTGCTGTCGCGAAAAAACGCCACGCCCGAACGATCTTCCGCCCAGGCCACCATATTGCCCGGCCCTTCCGCATGCATGCGCGACCAAAGCCCCGCATTGCCCGGCATAAGCAAAAGTGCGAGCGCGGAGGCAATGGCCAAGCCACTCTCCACAGGCCGCCGCCATCCCCCATGCCACAGCCAGCCCAGCAGCAGCAAAAGCGAAAGTGCCGCCAGCAGTTTCAGCGTGCCCGCCGTGCCGAGGAAATGCAGCGTGATCAGGCCAGTGAAAATGGACCCTGCCGCATTGCCGGCGATATTGGCCAATTGCACCCAACCAACCCGCGTGCCGACACTCGCCAAATCCCGCTGCACGGCGCGCTGCACAAAGGCGAAGGTCATGCCAATCAGGAAGGAGGGCGGACCGACTACGACCACGGCCAGGAAGATGGTCATCGTCAGCGCCCTGCCATGCAGGCGCGAATGATCCACCGCCATCAGATCAGCGATGGGCCAATGCGGCAGGGCAAGCCAAAGCGCGGCTAGCAACACCACCGCCAAGACAAAACCGGCACCCTGGGTGATGAAAAAGGCCGGGCGAGGGTCCTTCAGGTGGCGGACCATGCGGGCTGCGAAGGCCATGCCAAGCCCATCCGCCAACAGGAAAATCCCAAGCACCGTCGGGAAAAGATAGGCGTGATATTGGCCGACCTGGCCCATGATGCGGACCCAGAGAATCTCCAGCGCCACAATCACATAGCCCGACAGGAAGACGAGAAAGCACCAAAGCGGCAGACTGCCAAAGGGTGTCGCGCCATCCTTGGCGGCGGCGCTTGGCGAGGGCAAGGGCAGGCCTCGCAGCTGCGGTAGCAGAGAAAGCGCAAAGAGTGCGGCGAAAATTTCAAGCCCCGCCGCCAGCCAAAGCGCGCCGACAAATCCGAGATTGCCAACTAGAAACCAACCACCCAGGAGCGCACCAAGCCCGGCACCAAAGGTGTTCAAGCCGTAAAGCAGGCCGATCCGTTCCGCGACTGTATCCAAGGCGGTTGACACCGCACGGGCCAAAAGCGGCAGGGAAGCGCCCATCAGCGTGGTTGGCAGCACAAGCCCCGCGAAGCAGAGCGCGAAGATCATCGCCGGGTCATCCACCACCCCGGCCAAATCCGTCGCCAGCCAATCATACAAGAATGCCTTGGACAGCAGGGCAAAAATGCCAACGCCAATTTCCGCAATGGCAAAGCCGATCAGCGCGCGCGCAGGCGTAATGCGATCAGCGATCTTGGCGCCAATAATCGAACCAATGCCAAGCCCGGCCAGGAAGGCGCCCACGACAAGCGCGGCGGAAATCGTGTCGGAACCGGCAAAAATGCCCAGCATCCGCTGCCAGACTATCTGACACAGCAGCGCGGCAAAGCCCGAGGCAAAAAAGGCAACGGCCAAACGAGGCATGACCGAAGAACTCCTCCAGAAGCGGTTTTCCTGACCGCTGTTTTTTAGTGGCGGCAAATTACGGCGAAATTACCGCATGGCAAGTGCCCATCTTGCCCGCAGCCAAGGCTCGGCGCAGGCTGCGCCCGGTATCGCCAGTTGGAGAGTCGGCAATGAATGGTGCGGAAAGCCTGGTCCATACACTCATAGGTAGTGGGGTAGATGTCTGTTTCTCCAATCCAGGCACGAGTGAGATGCATTTCGTCGCAGCCTTGGACCGGATTCCCGGCATGCGCTGCGTGCTGGGTTTGCAGGAAAATGTCGTGACCGGCATGGCGGATGGCTATTGGCGCATGGCGGAAAAGCCGGCCTGCACCCTGCTGCATTGCGGCCCTGGCCTCGCTAATGGCTTGGCCAATCTGCATAATGCGCGGCGCGCGCGGTCCGGCATTGTGAATATCACGGGCGACCACGCCACCTATCATCGCCCCTATGACGCGCCGCTGACCGCCGATACCGAAGGCTTCGCCCGCGGTGTTTCCGCCTGGGTGAGGACATCAACCGATTCAACCAAGGTGGGCGCTGATGCCGCCGTTGGAGTGCAAGCGGCGCGGACGTCACCAGGGCAGATCGCAACGCTGATCCTGCCCGCCGACATCGCCTGGAATGATGGCGGCGTGGTGGCGCCGGCCCTGCCCGTACCCGCCGTGCCGCAAGCGGACCCGCATGCCATCCGCAACGCCGCGCGCATCCTGCGCGAGAAGAAGAATGTGCTGATCCTGCTGGGCGGCCCGAGCCTCCGCGAAGGCGCGCAAGTAAACGCTTATCGGATCGCGGAAGCGACCGGCGCGCGGCTGATGGCGGAGGGGTCAAACGGCCGCACCCAGCGCGGGCGCGGGCGTATCGCCCTGGAACGCGTGCCCTATTACGTGGACCAGGCTGTGGATGCGCTGAGATGGGCGGAGCATCTTATCCTGGTGAATGCAAAGGCGCCGGTCGGTTTCTTTGGCTATCCAGGCAAGCCTTCCTTGCATTACCCGGCCAATGCGGAAGTGCATGTGCTGACGCGCTATGAACAAAATGCCGAAGTTGCCTTGGCGGCGCTGGCGGCGGAATTGAACGCGCCGGCCATTGCCATCCCGGATCGCGGCCCGCGCCCGGAAGTGGTGCGCGGTGCGCCATCGCCGGAAGGGCTTGCGCGTGTATTGGGTGCGCTGATGCCGGAAGACGCAATCATCGCCGATGAAAGCGTGTCCTATGGTCGCGGCTTCTTCCCCGAAACCCATAACGCGGCGCCGCATGATTGGTTGCAGATCACAGGCGGTGCCATTGGTTGCGGCATGCCCTTGGCGACCGGTGCTGCCGTTGGTGGCGGCGGTCGGCGCGTGATCAATATGCAGGCCGATGGTTCGGCCATGTATACGGTGCAATCGCTCTGGACTCAGGCGCGCGAAAGGCTGCCGGTTACCACGGTGATCATTTCCAATCGCAAATACGCAATCCTGCTTGGCGAATACCGCAATGTCGGCGCCAATCCGGGCCGCACGGCGATGGATATGATGGATCTTGGCAATCCCGATATCGGCTGGGTGAAATTGGCTGAAAGCATGGGTGTGGAAGCCGCGCAGGCCACCACGCTCGATCAGGTCGCTGACATGATGAGCCAAAGCTTCGCGCGCCCCGGCCCCTTCCTCATTGAATTGGTGGTGTGAACATGGATGTGCAACTTGCCGGCAGGCGGGTCCTAATCACGGGTGGATCAAAAGGCATTGGGCTTGCTTGCGCGGAATCCTTCGCGCGAGAGGGCTGCGACATTGTGCTCACAGCGCGCGATCCGGCGGCACTCGCGACCGCTGCCGATAAGGTGCGCGCCTTGGCGCAGGTACGCGTCGAAACCCTCGCCGCTGATCTCTCCCGGGTCGAGGAACGCGAAAGGCTGCATGCCGCTTTTCCGGATATTGATGTGCTGGTGAATAATGCCGGCGCCATTCCTTCCGGGCGGTTGCAGGATATTTCCATCCAGCGCTGGCAGGAAGCCTGGAGCCTGAAGGTGTTCGGCTATATTCACCTCTGCCAGCTCTATCTTCCGGCGATGGAAGCGCGCAAGGCCGGTGCGGTGGTGAATATCATCGGCATGGCCGGGCGTTCACCGAAGGCGGGCTATATTTGCGGCGGCGCGGGCAATGCTTCCCTGATTGCCTTCACGCAAGCGCTTGGTGCGGCGACGCAGGTTAACGGTGTGAAGGTTGTCGGCATCAATCCAGCCGTCACCAAGACCGATCGCATGATCACCCAGGCGCGTGTCAATGCGAAGCTGAAATTCGGCGATGAGGAACGTTGGGCGGAAACCATCACCGGCCTGCCGTTCAATCGCCCGATTGAAGCAGCGGAAATTGCTGACCTCGCCGTGTTTCTAGCAAGCCCGCGCGGCGTTTATGTGAATGGCACGGTAGTGGATGTGGATGGCGGGGGGATGTGGCGCGGCTGACGCGTCACTTCTTCCAGGGCGTGCGCCGCCACATCTCGCCATAGGCGGCGTATTGCTCATCCACGAAGCCGCGCATAGTGGCGCGGTTCATGTGCCGCACAATCAGGAAATCGCGTTCCGCGATGGCGCGGAAATCCGGGTCTTCCGCTGTGCGGCGCACTGCTTCTTCCCAGCGCGCCAGAACGGGTTCCGGTGTTGCCGCGGGCAGGGCAAAGCCGCGCGCTGAACCAGCCGCCAGCGGAAAGCCCGCTTCCGCCACAGTTGGCAAATCACTTGCCTTGTCCCAGCGCTGCTTTTCCATCAGCGCCAGCACACGGAGCACGCCTTGCAGATGCGCACGCACCGTCAGGCTGACAGTGGAAATGGACCCCACCACATGCCCGCCCTGCACCAATTGCATCGCTTGGCCCGCGCCGGTGGTGGGCAGCCAGGTAAAGCGCGCACCAGAAGCGTTTTCCAACTGCATCAGCGCCAGATGCGGCGCGCTGCCAATGCCGGCACCCGCCATGGTGATATCTTCGGGCTTGGCGCGCGCAGCTTCGATCAGATCGGTCAGGCTGCGATAGGGTGAATTGGGTGCCACGAAGATGGTATAGGGTTCATCGGTCAAAAGCCCGACATAGGCGAAGCTTTCCACGCGATAGCGGGGCGTATTGTCATAGAGTGCCGTCACCAGCGCGGGCAGCGATACCAGCGCGGCTATGCGACCATCCGGGGCGGCGGCCGAGACCTCATTCAACATGATCATGCCGCCCGCACCTGGGCGATTGACGACGATGATCTGCTGGCCGCCCAGGTATTTCTCCAGAAAGGGCGCGGCCATGCGCGCGGCGAGGTCAATATTCCCACCCGGCGTGAAGCCCACCATGATCTGGATCGGCCGTTCCTGTGCCTCCGCTCGGATGGCGGGTGCCGCCAATCCGGCTGCCAGCATTGCGCGCCTGCCGATCATACCAAAGCCCCCCTTTTTATCGGCCTAATTACAGCGCGGGCAGATGGCTGCGGGCAAGAAAAAACTTGCGCCCCTGCTAGCTTGATCTAGTCTGGCATCAGCCCCGCCCAGGAGAGCCCCATGCTGCGCTTCAGCAATTTCCTTTTTCCCGAAAGCCGCGAACCTGCCGGTGATCAGCGGGTGATCGCGGAAAGCGTCGCGGAAGCGAAGCTCTGTGATGAACTTGGGGTGGAAGTGCTCTGGCTTGCCGAACATCATTTCGATGGCAATTGCGCCTATGTGGACCCGGTGACTTTCGCCGCTGCCGTGCTGTCAGCCACCAAGCGCATAAAAGTTGGTTTTGCGGTGGCGCAGGTATCGCTGCATCACCCGATGCGGCTCGCGGAACAGATGTCGCTTTTGGATAATCTCTCAGGCGGGCGGGTGATTGTCGGGCTTGGGCGCGGCACAGCCTATAACGTCTATGAATACCAGGGCTATGGCATTCCGGCGGAAGAAGCTTTGGAACGCTATGAGGAAGCCGAGGGAATTATGCTGAAGGCCTGGAGCAGCCCGGATGGTTTTCAGCACAAGGGCCGATTCTGGGAATTGAATGTGCCAAGGCTGCGCCCGGTACCCTTCACCAAGCCGCATCCTTATGTGATCCGTGCTGCATCCAGCGAAGATGGCGCGCTGCATCTGGCGCGGCGTGGCCTGCCCTTCCTGATGAATGTGCAATCGTTGGAAGTGACGCGAAAGCGCCTCGCGGCCTATCGCGCCGCGCTCGCGGAAGCAGGTTTTGATGCCGCGCATATCGCGCATTGCCTCGATGAAAGCTGGGTCTGGCGCAATGTGGTGGTGGCGGAGTCGGATGACGAAGCGCGCCGCATCGCGATCCCTGCCTTTGAGGCAATGCAGGCACAGCGCAAGGCCATGCGCGAGAAAATCTACGCCGAACAGGGCGTGATCATGAAAAAGGAAACCGCGCCACCCGCTCGGGCCAATCCCGAACACTCGCTGATCTGCGGCACGCCCGCGACTATTGCCGCGCGTATGGCGGAGATTGAGGCGACCGGCGTTGGCGGTGTGATCTGCTCCTTCCGCCTTGGGCCTATGAGTGCCGAGGTCACCAACAACTCCATCCGCCTTTTCATGGAACAGGTGGCGCCGCGCTTCGCGGGCCCCATGCGGCAGGCGGCAGAATAGACGCGGGCGAAGGGGTTACGCCCGCGCGGGCAAATGCATCTCTGCCTTGCCCAAAGCGGCAAGTGCTGTTGCCATAATCTGCGGCGCATTCAGCCCAGCTTGGTCATATTGCTTGCGCGGCGCGTTGTGATCAATAAAGACATCCGGCAGGCACATGGGGCGCAGCTTCAGCCCGCGATCCAGCAGCCCATGCGTCGCCAAATGATGCATGACGAGGCTGCCAAAGCCGAGCATGGAGCCTTCTTCAATCGTGATCAGTACTTCATGCTCACGCGCAAGCCGCTCTACCAAGGCAGTATCAAGCGGTTTGGCAAAGCGCGCGTCGGCGACCGTGCAGCAAAGCCCATGTGTCGCCAATTCATCAGCTGCCTTCAGGCATTCCTGCAAGCGCGCGCCATAAGACAAGATTGCGATCGCGTTGCCTTCGCGCAGCACGCGCCCCTTGCCGAGATCAAGCACCGAACCGCACTTGGGCAATTCAAGACCAAACCCCTCACCACGCGGATAGCGAAACGCGGAAGGCCGATCCTCAATCGCGGCAGAAGTCGCAACCATATGCATCAGCTCCACCTCATCGGCAGCCGCCATCAGCACTATATTGGGGAGGCAGCCAAGATAGGCGATATCAAAAGAACCCGCATGGGTCGCGCCATCCGCGCCGACCAACCCGGCGCGGTCCATCGCGAAGCGTACTGGCAGGGATTGCAGCGCCACATCATGCATGATCTGGTCATAGGCGCGCTGCAAAAAGGTTGAATAGATCGCACAAAAGGGCTTCAGCCCTTCGGTCGCGAGCCCTGCCGCGAAAGTTACCGCATGTTGTTCCGCAATACCAACATCAAAACTCCGGCGCGGGAATTTCCTGGCGAAGGCATCAAGTCCGGTGCCGGATGGCATGGCGGCATTGATGGCGACGATGCGCTCATCAGCCTCCGCTTCCGCGATCAGCGCATTGGCAAACACCTTGGTGAAGGAAGGCGGACCGGGCAGCGCCTTGGCCTGTTCACCGGTGACGACATTGAACTTCACCACGCCGTGATATTTGTCAGGCGAGGATTCCGCCGGCGCATAACCCTTGCCCTTTTGCGTGACCACATGCAGCAGGATCGGTCCTTGCTGCTCTCGATCACGCAGATTGCGCAAAATGGGCAGCAAATGGTCCAGATCATGCCCATCCACCGGACCCACGTAATAGAAGCCAAGTTCTTCAAATAATGTACCGCCGGTTAGCAACCCGCGCGCATATTCATCCGCGCGCCGCGCAGCGCGTTCCAAAGGCGCCGGGAAGCGCTTGGCCAGCCGCGCCATCATATCGCGCAAGGACAGGAAGGGGCGCGATGAAATCAGCTTGGACAAATAAGCACTCATCGCGCCCACGGGTGGCGCAATGGACATGTCATTATCGTTCAGAATGACAATCAGATTGGCCTTGGATGCGCCGGCATTGTTCATGGCCTCATACGCCATGCCGGCACTCATCGCGCCATCGCCGATCACCGCAATCACATGGCGGTCCTTGCCCTGCAATTGGCTGCCAATCGCCATGCCAAGCCCGGCGGAAATGCTGGTCGAGGAATGTGCCGCGCCGAAGGGGTCGTATGCGCTCTCACTCCGTTTGGTGAAGCCGGAAAGCCCGCCGCCTTGGCGGAGCGTACGAATGCGATCGCGCCGCCCGGTCAGGATCTTATGCGGATAGGCCTGATGCCCGACATCCCAGATCAGCCGATCATGCGGTGTGTCGAAAATCGCATGCACTGCGACAGTGAGTTCGACCACCCCCAGCGATGCGCCAAGATGCCCGCCGGTGACGGAAACCGCGTCAATCGTCTCGGCGCGCAATTCGTCGGCTATACATTTCAATTGATCGCTAGAAAAATTTCGTAAATCGCTCGGAATGGTGATGCGATCCAGCAGCGGTGTGACAGGACGGTTCATTCAGCTTCTCCGCGCGATGGTATAATCCGCAAGCGCGCGCAAATGCGCCGCCGCATCCCCGAAAGCATCCAGATGATCCTGCGCCTGCGCGGCAAGCCGTTCCGCTTGCAGCCTGGCGCGTTTAAGTCCCAAAAGCCCGACCAGAGTGGCCTTGCCGGCATCGGCATCCTTGCCGGTACGCTTGCCCGTGTCCTCGGCCGATGCGGTGGCATCCAGCACATCATCGGCAATCTGAAAGGCAGCACCCAGATCGCGGCCATAGGCGGAAAGCGCGTGGCGCAGCTGAATGGGCGCCTTGCCAAGAATGGCGCCGGCCTCGGCGGAAAATTCAACCAGCTTGCCGGTCTTCAGCAATTGCAGCCGGCCGATTTCCGCCTCTTCCAAGGGGCGCCCAGCTTCTTCCGCCAGCATATCCAGCATCTGCCCGCCGCACATACCACGCGCGCCGGCCGCCCGCGCCAAGGCGCGGCAGAGCTCCGCCCGCACGGCGGGATCAGCATGCGTTTCCGGCTCACTCAACACCAGAAAGGCTTGGGTTTGCAGCGCATCACCTGCCAGCACGGCGGTTGCTTCATCAAAGGCGCGATGCACGGTGGGTTTGCCGCGGCGCAGATCATCATCATCCATGCAGGGCAGATCATCATGCACCAGCGAATAGGCATGCAGCATTTCAATCGCCGAGGCGACACGCAGCGCCGCTTCTCGCGCCACGCCGAATTGCGCAGCACCTTCCAGCACCAGAAAACCGCGCAGCCTTTTGCCGCCCCCCATGCTGGCATAGCGCATGGCTTCAAACAGCCGCGCCTCATCGCCCTCGGGCGGCGGGATCAGCGCATCAAGCGCGAGATCAATTTCAGCAGCCGCCGCCGCCATGGTGGCTGCAAGAGCCTTGGCGAGATCGGGCGGGGTCGCCAGCATGCGGCGCTCTATTCCACGTCTCGCAGGGATGGCCCGGCTGGGCCATCCACGATGGCTTGGATTTTCTGCTCCGCTTCCGCGAGCTTCGCCTCACAATGGCGCTTCAGCGCGGCACCGCGCTGATAGGCGGTGACCGAGGCTTCCAAGGCGCCCTTGCCGCTTTCCAATTCCCGCACAATGCCTTCAAGCTCCGCGAGCGCTTGCTCGAAGGAAAGGGCGGCAATATCGGACGTTGGGGCCCCCGCCGTCTCGGTTGGTGTACGTACCATACTGTCAGCCTAGCCTGACAAATGTGGATATGTCTATTCCGGTTCTATGCCCGCGGTACGAATGGCCGAGGTCCAGCGCTGGGTCTCGGATTTGACGAAGGCAGCCGCTTCTTCTGGGGTGGAGGTGGACACCACCATCCCGAAGCCCGACGACAGTCTTTCGCGCAAATCGGCCTGTTCCCCGGCGCGGCGCACCGCGGCATTCAGGCGGGAAACCGCCAGGGTTGGCGTGCCGGCGGGCACGAAAAGCCCGAACCAGGCGGTGATCTGATAGCCAGGTAGATTGCCGGCTTCCGCCACGGTGGGGATTTCCGGCAGCATGGCGGAGCGTTGCGGCGCGGTGATGCCAAGGATGCGCAGCTTCCCCTCGCGCGCCTGCGGCAGGATAACCAATTGATCGGCCACGAAAAGATCAACCCGTCCTGCCAGCAAATCCTGTACTGCCAAGGGCGAGGACCGATAAGGCACGCGGAGCATCTTGACCCCGGCCATATGCGCCATGAGCTCGGTCGAGACCTGCTGGGACGACGACGCAGAGGCGTAGGTGATGCCTTCGGGCTTGGTTTTCGCCTCGGCCAGCAATTCAGCCAGATTCTGCCAACGCGATTCGGCGCGCACCGCAACCAGCAGCGGCACGGAACCAAGGGTCGAGACCGGGATGAAGGCAGTGTCCACATCAAAGGGCACGCGCTTGAAAAGGGCGCCTGCGGCGGCATTGGTGGAATTGGTGCCGATCAGCACGGTCAGGCCATCCGGCGTGGCGCGGGCGACGGCCTCGGCCCCGATCAGCCCATTGGCGCCGGCGCGATTTTCCACCACCACATTCTGGCCGAGGGTTTCGCGCATTTTCTCGGTAAAGACGCGCGCGACTGTATCGGTGGCGGAACCGGGCGCGAAGGGCACAATGGCGCGCACGGGGCTGGGCGGCCATTCCTGCGCGGCGGCAAAGCGCGGGGCGAGCGCCGCGGCTGGCAGGGCGGCGAGAAGATGACGACGGTGCATGGCGAACCTCTTCATTTTGTAATGTGGAATTTTGGGGTGCGGGCTGGTCCCGCGCACGGATTAACTGAGCATCAGTGCACGGACATGGGCGGCAACCGACGAACCAAGCGCAGCCAGATCGTAACCTCCTTCCAGCACTGAAACGACACGCCCTTCGGCATGGCGCGCCGCAAGCGTGCTAAGTTCTTGCGTTATCCAGGCGAAATCCGCCTCCGTCAGCCGCACCTGCGCCAGCGGGTCCGCGACATGCGCATCAAACCCAGCCGAGATGATCAGCAATTCAGGCGCAAAGGCGTCCAAGGCCGGCAGCAACAGCCTATCCCACACGGCACGAAACGCCGCGCCATCAGCGCCCGGCGGCAGGGTGGCGTTGAAGATATTGCCCACACCCCGTTCCTGTGGCGTGCCGGTGCCGGGGTAAAGCGGCCGTTGATGCGAAGATGCCAGCATCATAGATGCATCGGCCTCAAAACAGGCTTGCGTGCCATTGCCGTGATGCACATCGAAATCCGCGACCGCAACACGTGTCAGCCCATGCACAGCCTGGGCATGGCGCGCGGCAATCGCGGCATTGGCAAAGACGCAAAACCCCATGGCGCGAGATGGCTCAGCGTGATGGCCAGGCGGGCGTGTGGCGCAAAAGGCGTGGCGGATCGGGCCGGTGCAGACCGCATCCACTGCCGCCACAGCAGCGCCGGCACTCCGCAAGGCCGCTTTAATGCTGCCATGGGACAGAATGGTATCGGCATCGAGCGCCACGCGATCACCCTCGGCAGGAGCGGCTTTCATAATCGCTTGCAGATAGGCTTCGGGATGCACGCGCAGGATTTGTTCCCGCGTTGCGCGCTGTGCCTCGGCGCGCGGCAGGGCGCTGAAGGCCTCCGCTTCCAGGGCGCGTATCACGGTACGCCAGCGGTCTGGGCATTCCGGGTGATGCGGCCCCGGATCATGCGCCACACAGGCGGCATGGGTCAGGATCAGCACGCTCATGCTGATGTGTCGTCGCGCTTACGGATCACGAAGCGATAGCTGCCCTGATCTTCGGAAAAGGCCAGCAGCGCATGGCCGGTTTCCCGGCAAAAGGCATTGAAATCCGCAACCGAGGCCGGGTCGGTGGCCAGCACGGTCAGCCGCCCGCCGCCTGCCACGCCGCGTAGCGCCTTATTCGCCTTCAGCACCGGCAGGGGGCAGGTCAGGCCCCTCACATCCAGAATCGTCTCGCTCATGCGTTCTCTTCCACCATGGCTTGCGTGTGGCCGCCAGTTCAGGCTTGCGGCGCTGCCTTGCTTTGACCAAGACTAATAGCATGAAACTCGGCATTGATCTGGGCGGCACCAAGACGGAAATCGTGGCCTTGGGCGATGATGGCGCCGTACTGCTGCGCGAACGCCGCGCCAGCCCCGCAGCCTATGACGGCGTTTTGGCGACCATCGCCGATTTGGTGCGCGATGCCGAGGGAGGGCTTGGCCAACGCGGCAGCATCGGCATCGGTATTCCAGGTAGCCCGAGCCCCGTGACTGGCCTGGTCCGCAACGCCAATTCCCAAGCTTTGAATGGGCGCGCCTTGCAACAGGATCTGGAGGCTTTGCTTGGCCGCGCCGTGCGCATCAGCAATGACGCGAATTGCTTCGCGATGAGTGAGGCCGCGGATGGCGCCGGCGCTGGCTACAACACTGTTTTCGCGGTGATCATCGGCACCGGGACCGGTGCGGGGATTGTCTCGGGCGGGCGCATTCTGGATGGGCCGAATGGCACGGGCGGCGAATGGGGCCATGTGCCGCTGCCCTGGATGCAACCCGCAGAATTTCCGGGTCCCCGCTGTTGGTGCGGCCAGCATGGCTGCCAGGAGACCTTCCTGGCCGGCCCTGCCCTGGCGGCGGATTGCGATGGACCGGGGGCGCGCGATGCCACAGCCCTGCCGGCGCGAGCGGCGGCAGGGGATAAACGCGCGCAAGCGGCACTGGCGCGGCATGCGGATCGGCTGGCGCGGGCCTTGGCGATGATTGCCAATATCCTCGACCCGGATGTGATCGTGTTAGGGGGCGGCCTGTCCAATATGGCGCATCTTTATCGCGATGTACCGGGGCTGATGGCGCGGTATGGCTTTGGCGATGTGGCGCGCACGCCCTTGGTGCAGGCGAAGCATGGCGATTCCTCGGGCGTGTTTGGCGCCGCACGGCTTTGGGATGCAGCATGATCGGGCGTAGTTTCAGGGCGGGGGCGGTCTATTTCCTGCTGCTCTTTGCGATTGGCTTTTTGCTGGGCGCGACGCGCGAAGTGCTGCTGGCGCCGCGCTTTGGTGTGGTGGTGGCGAGTGCGCTTGAAGCCATCCCCATGCTCGCCGCCATTTTCCATTTCGCGCCGCTGATCGCGCGCCGCTTTGGCATTCCGCCGAAATCGGGCGGGCGCCTGCTGATGGGCGTCTTTGGCCTGGTGCTGCTGATTGGCGCGGAAATCGCCATGACACGTGCGATGCGCGGCCTGTCGCCCGAGCAATGGCTCGCGCATTTCGCGAGTATTGAAGGCGTGATCTATGCCGTGCTGCTAATTTGGTTCGCCGCCATACCTTGGCTAAGGCGATAAGCGATGCCCGCACTCTGCCGCGATTGCTTCCACCACGCGGCCGAGGATTTCGCGCGTTGTCCGGCTTGCGGTTCCAGGCGTGTTATCGCCCATCCTGATCTGTTCCGCTTGACCGTCGCGCATATTGATTGCGATGCCTTCTATGCCAGTGTCGAAAAGCGCGACCAGCCGGCATTGACGACGCGCCCGGTGATTGTGGGGGGCGGGACACGCGGCGTTGTCGCGGCGTGCTGCTATATCGCTCGGCTATCGGGCGTGCGGAGCGCCATGCCCATGTTCAAGGCGCGCGCCGCCTGCCCCGATGCAGTGGTGATCAAACCCGATATCGCGAAATATGCCCGCGAAGGGGCGCGCATCTGCGCCATGATGGAAGCGCTCACGCCCTTGGTGCAGCCACTTTCGATAGATGAGGCGGTGCTCGATCTGCGGGGGACCGAGGCGCTGCATAACGCGCCCCCCGCCGTGGTGCTGGCGCGCTTCGCTCGTGCCGTCGAGCGTGAGGTGGGAGTGACGGTCTCTGTGGGCTTGGCTGCAAATCGGCTCATGGCGAAATTGGCGGCAGAACGAGACAAGCCGAGAGGTTTTGCCGTGATTGGCGCGGGGGAGGCCGCCGGCTGGCTGGCGCCCCAATCGGTGGCCGTACTGCCCGGCGTAGGGCCGGCCATGGCCAAGCGCCTGGCCTCGGCAGGTTTTGTGCGCCTGGGGCAATTGGCCGCGCTTGATGCCCGCGCTGCCTTGGCCCGTTTCGGCGCCGATGGCCCAGTCTTGGTGGCGCGCGCGCGGGGCGAGGATGACCGCCCGGTCAACCCAAGCCGAGAGACCAAAAGCATCAGCGCCGAGACCACCTTTGATACCGATATAGCTGGCTTAGACGCGCTTGAGGCGCCGCTTTGGCGGATGTGCGAAAAACTCGCGCGCCGGCTCAGGGAAAAGGGGCTGGCGGCGGGCGGGGTGGTGCTGAAGCTGAAGGCGGCCGATTTTGCGCTCCGCACCCGGTCTCAGCGCCTGCCGGAACCAAGCCTTTTGCCGGAGGTGATTTTCGCCGCTTCCAGGCCATTGTTGCAGGAGGAAGCCGATGGCACGGCGTTTCGGCTGATTGGCATTGGCGCCCAGCCCCTGGCGCCGGCGGATCAGGCGGATCGGGGCGATTTGGCCGATCCCGAGGCACCGCGCCGTGCCGCGCGTTGGAAGGCGATGGAAGCTTTGCGCGCCCGTTTCGGCGAAGATGCGGTGGTCGCCGGGCGTGGTTTCAAGGCAAAACCAGCGCCGGGTAAATCCGATGAAAGCGTGTGACGCTTACCGGCGCGCTGGCGCCTGCGCGACTTCCTCAAAGCCCCGCACACCATTCGGGCGCAGTGACTGCGCATGGGCCAGCACTGAGCCACCGGCCCGTGGGGTTGCGGCGGTGCGGATGTTGCCATTGTCCGGGCGATCATAGATAAAGCCCTGGATTGGGTAAATGCGGCCCAGGCTTTCCTGATCCCGCCCGACCTGCACACGAACTGATGACCAGTCATTATTGAGGGACACGTCAATCACCGAGACATCCTGCATGATCGACCCGCGACGAATGCCGGGACCCGCCCAATTCGCGTGATGGATGCGAATTTCGCGCGCACTGATCACTTCCTGCACCACCGCGACGTGACCGGAACGCATTTGCCCGGTGCGGGAAAAGGCCAGGATGGCGCCGGCTTCCGGTGCATGGCCGCGTGCGTAAAGCCCGGCAGCATTATGCCACCAATCGCCGCCATTGCCGCGAATCGCCATGCCCGTGGCCTGCCGCACATAAGGCACGCAGGAAATGCCGCCAAGATTGGCGTGCTCAAGGCGTTGGACTTGAGTATTGGAGCGACGCGCAGGTTGCACCGCCTGATTGGTGCTGACGCTCTGGGCCTGCACGGCAGCGGGACGTGGGGCTTGAGGATTCGCCTGAGCCTGATTGGCGGGCCGAACGGTGGCGGGCTTGGCGGCCTGCTGGTGTTGGGCGGCGGGCTGTGGGTTCGCCTGACTCGCAAAAGATGGTTTAAACACAAAGGCCAGACCAAGAGCTACAAAGGCGGTCTCGACAAGCTTGCTTGTCTTCATTTCGGTTCAAAGCCCCCGTATGGATGCAACGCTGTTGCGTATCGGAGGCGAGGTAAGCCAGGCGAAATTAACGGAGCAAGTATGGCGGCTGTAACTTGGTGAAACTTGGTGTGATTAGCTGAAAGAGACTGTGGGTATTAGTGGAATATAGGAATTTGATCTGTGATTTTCGGCGAAAATGGGGCGGCGCCACAGTGTGGTGACTTTGGTGCCACAGTTACTGCAGGGATTCGTCGAGGCTAAACGCGGCTCGGCGCGGTCTGTTCCAGCCGCAAAAAACCGCATCTATAGCCCTTCCTCTAGGAAAGAATACACCATCAAACCAACTGACGCCACTGCCCCCCGTCTGCCATAAAAAAGGCGGTGGCCCCGGGGAGCCACCGCCTGCCAGAGAAGCCCGGTGAAGAGGTCGGGCTGCTTGCAGCCGCTTGATCAGGGCCTGGGTCGCTTCGCGGAGCTGCACCGCCTCATCTGCCAGTGTACGGCTTGCATGGGTGATGCCCCCCATGGCCTTGCCGGCATGTTCCGCCATCCCGGACACCCGGCCGATGGAGCCTTCCAGCCCATCCACCGCCTTGGCGGCATTGCGGAGGCTGGAAGCGATTTCTGCTGTGGTGGCGGATTGTTCCTCGAACGCCGCCGCGATGGCAATGTTTTCGCCATCCAGCTGGCTGATACGGGCCACGATGTCGCCGATCACGCCGACCACATCGCCGATGTGGTCTGCATGGCGCCGATTTCGGTCTGGATGCTCTCGGTCGCCTTGGCCGATTGTGCGGCCAAGTTCTTCACCTCAGAAGCCACCACCGCGAAGCCCTTGCCAGCCTCACCGGCGCGGGCCGATTCGATCGTGGCATTGAGCGCCAGCAGATTGGTCTGCGCGGCATTGGTGCCGATTAGCCCGGTGACATCATTGATGCGCACCGATGCCGCATTCAGCCCATCCACCAGACTGCTCACGCGATCCGCCTGTTCCGCCGCACCGCGCGCGGTTTGCGCCACGGTAGTCACGCGGTTGGAGACTTCGGAAATCGCAACCGTGAGTTCCTCAGCCGCGGCGGAGACGGATTGGATGCCGTGATCGGCTTCCGTGCCCTCCCGCGCGGCAGAGCGCGCCTGGAACAGGGTCGCATCCGTGACGGAGGCAACCTTGGTGCCTTCCTGCACGAGCATCGCCGTGCTCTGGAACAGTGTGCTGACCGATTGGCCAACCGCGCGCTCCAGATCGCCCGCAATGCTTTGGATGGCAGCGCGCCGCGCCGCTTCCATTTCTGCCCCACGTGCCGCTTCCGCTGCACGCAGCTTTTCCGCTTCCACCAGGCCTTCGCGGAAGACAGTGGCGGCACGCGCCATTTCACCCACTTCATCCTGGCGCCCCATACCCTGAAATTCCTTTGAAAGATCGCCCTTCGACATATTTTCCATGCCAGCAGCAACCGTTCCAAGCGGACGCGTCACTCGGGCAACCACGACCCAACCGGCAGCGACCAGGGCGGCGAGGGAGAAAAGCCCCACCGGCGCGATCAACAGCGTGCCTTGGTTGACCAAGGTCAATTCATTCGCGACCTTGTCATTGGTTTCGGCCACGATGGTGTCCATCATGGCGCCGATCGATTCCGTAAATGGGTCAATCGCCTCAAAGAGCCGTTCCTTGATGAGCTGTTCAACCTGCGCGCTGTTCTTGGCTGTGGCGATGCGCACCAGATCCTGCGTGACCTGTTACGCCGCCGAGCGGCGTTCGCGCGCCTGGGCAAAGGCTTCCTGGACGCTTGGCGGTAATTGCGCCTGGGCCAGGGCCGACCAGGAGCGGTTGATGTTCTTCACCGCATCGGTAAGGTTTGTTGCACCCTCTTCCCAAGTGAAATTGCCATTGCGAATTTTGTGGGATGCATCCACTTCAAAAACAGGATAGGCGTCTGACAACGCCTTCAAGTCAATCAGCGGCGCAACCGCATTGGCCTTGATTTCGGTGAAGCTCTGGGCGTTGTGGCGCATGGACACCCAGGCATAGATGGCCGCGCCGGCATTCACCGCGCCGATCATTGCAAGGATGGTGAGCAATAGGGGGCAATTCTGATACGCATTGTCTGGCGTACTCCTTTCGTGAGACCGCGCCATTATGCGGGCGTCGTTCTTGCTGAAAGGTGACCAGGGATATTGAGGCGCCACAAATTTTCGCTGCCTCAGGTTAATCGCCACCAGGATATCGCAGGGCTAGTCACGCTGCTTTCTGTATTCTTACTCGGCACCAAGTTACGCAAAGCTTAAGTCAAAAATGAAATGAATTTGCATCGTGAGTTGAGGTGCCTGAATATACATCAGAACACGGGTGTCTCCCACGACTTTGGCGCCATCTTCAGCAGCGTCCCGCCTCGCTAAGGTTAAGCCGCAAAGCCCGTTGCATTTCGGTGAAATTCCTGTGACTCAAAAGAAGTGGGGATTGGACCAGGCGCGCTTGCCCGCCGCATCGACCACTAAAATGCGCGCAAAGCCACCATCGCGCAGTTTTTCGAGCGGCAGCACTGCCCTGGTCTGCAAGGGCGCCACCGCCTGCGCGGCGGATGAACCACGCCCCAGCACCATGATGCTGGATGCCGGGCTGCACTGCACCTCAACGCGATCCTTTCCCCAGACAAAGCCTTCAATCCGCGGGCCTTGGCTTGCGTAGAAATGCCCGGCCTTCAGCGCGGCCAGCAGCGCTTCCGATTCATTTTCCGTGGCCTTCACCATGACCCAGCCGCCAAACCAATCCTCACAGGCGAAATGCGCGTCATCCACGGCAATCAACGAAACGCGCCGGCCATCGGTCAGCAGCCGATCCGCAAGGAAAGCACCGCCGCCACGAGCGGTGCGCACCTGGCTGGTGTGCTTGTAGATCTCAACGGCATGCGCGGCGGCGATACTATGCCCATCATCTGGCGTCAGCCCATACCAGCCGGGATCAGGCTGCATTGGGTTCTCCTTCACTCATGCGGGCGGGATTTCCGCCAGGGCACAGAACACGGGCTTTCCCGCCCGCCTGAAGCGCCCGACTTCCTGATCCGCGCCTTTGCTTGGCCCACCCAGGCGCAGCACGGCATCGCAACGCTCAGCCAAGGCAAGTGATAGCGGCATCATCACTTCGTCAAACACATCGCCCTCAGCTGCGGCAATGATGGGCAGCGCCATATTCAAGCCTATCGCCGGGACATGACCAAGCCTGAGGATCGCAAGTGCTGCCTGGTTCGTTTCAGCCAAACGCGCGGCGCGGAGCGCAACATCAGCGCCACCACGTGTACAAGGCGCGGCGATCATAATCCACATGGATCAGCCGAAAACATCCAGCAGATCATCCACTTGCGCCGGCGTCAGGCTACGCGCACCGGCACCGTGCAGCAGCAGCGCAAGCCGCGCGGCTTCTTCCAATTCTTCTGCCGTATGCACGGCATCCTCCAAAGTGCGGCCCGAGACCACCGGGCCATGATTGGCGAGCAGCACGGCCTTGGCCATCTTAGTGGCCTCGTGAATGTCGTTTTCCATCGCGCCATCGCCGGGGCGGTAATAGCGGATCACCGGTAAAAGCCGCCCAACACGCATCACGAAATAGGGCGTGAGTGGCGGGATCGGCGCGACCTCCCCGGGTTCGGCAAGACAGGCAATCGCGGTGGCATGGGTGGAGTGCAAATGCACCACCGCCCCGGCATCGGGCCGCGCTGTCAGCACTGCGCGATGCATGAAGATTTCCTTGGATGGCTTGTCACCCGAAACATGCGAAAAATCTGGCCCGAGCTTGGAGATACGCGCGGGATCAAGCCTCCCGAGGCAGGAATTCGCCGGCGTCATCAGAAACCCATCCGGCAGCCGCACACTGATATTGCCGGCTGTCCCCACCGAATAGCCGCGCGCAAAGAGCGAGGCGCCAAGGGCAGCGAGTTGCGCGCGCAGCGCTGCCTCATCCATGGGTGAAGGCTTTCAGGAAGCAATCGCGCGCACCAAAATTGCCGGACTTCAACGCCAGATGCAGCCCGTGCGGCTCGGCAAAAGTCCAGGGCACACCTGGATCAATCTCGGGACCGATGCGGAGCGCTGTCACGCCAAGCCGCTGCACGACAGCGCCAGAGGTCTCACCCCCCGCCACCACCAGCCTGCCGACACCACGTGTGACCAGCCCTGCCGCAATCGTGGCCATGGCCGCTTCAATCAGGGCGCCGGCCGCATCACGGCCAAGCTTCGCCTGCAATGCGGCAACCTTTTCGGGCGGTGCGCTTGCCGCAATCACCACCGGGCGATCAGCGGCCAATTTACCCGCGACCCATTCCAAAGCCTGCGCCGTCAGCGCCGCCGCATCGGGCGTGGCCAGCGCATCCAATTCCAAGACCGGCACGTGATCCCGCGCGAGGCCGATTTGCCCGAGCGTCGCGCGCGAACAGGACCCCGCCACCACCGCCGCCATGCCCTGCATGGGCGGCAGGCTGGCCGCATCGCCACGCGCGGGCAGCAGGCCGGTACGGCGGAAATTCTCAGGTAGGCCCATCGCAACGCCGGAACCGCCGGTGATCAGCGCGTGTTGTGCAGCAGCCTCACCAATTGCAAGCAAATGCTGATCCGTCACCGCATCCATAATCGCATAGCGCCGGCCTTGCGCGGCAAGGCGCATCATGGCCTGGCGCGTGGCGGCGGCACCTTGTTCGACAGTGGTGAAAGGCACCAATCCCACCGCGCCATCAGTTTGCCGGCCAAGCACGCGCACCAGATTGGCATCGGTCATCGGCGTCAGCGGATGGTTTTCCATGCCGCTTTCATTGAGCAGTGCATTACCGACGAAAAGATGGCCGAGATAGATCGTGCGCCCATTGGTCGGGAAGGATGGACAAGCGAGCGCAAAGCCCGAACCCAATCGCTTCAGCAGCGCATCCGCGACAGGCCCGATATTACCCTGCTTCGTGCTGTCAAATGTCGAGCAATATTTCCAGAAAATCTGCTTGGCACCGGCAGCCAGCAGCGCATCACAAGCGGCAAGCGATTGCGCCACCGCCTCACCCACCGGCGCGGTGCGCGATTTCAGCGCAACGATCACGGCATCCGCTTCCGGCAGGGGGCCGGCCGGCACGCCAATCACCTGCACGGCAGTCATGCCGCCTTTAACAAGCGTATTCGCGAGATCCGTCGCCCCCGTGAAATCATCTGCGATGCAGCCGAGCAAAAGGGGCATGTGCAACTACCTTGCAGGAGGAAGGGCGAGGAAATCCTGATGACCGATGCGCACGGCAAGCTGCCCGGCGTCGGCCTGATCGCGCCGCGTTTCAAGCCAATCCAGAATGGCCTCCGCACCACGCCTTTCCCAGCCGAGTGCAGCCAGGCCATGGCCATCGGCAGTGGCGCGGGTAAAGGCGCGGGCGCGACGATCCACCACCCACTCACTCGGCGCGCGATGAATGGCATAGCCATGCGCGGCAAAGGCTTCCGCCATGACGGCGGGCGCATGCGGCCCGAGTGATGCGCCACCAAAACCCTTGTCGCGCGCCTGGTCTCGGCGAAAGCCGCGGGCCACCAGCGCATCGGCGGCATGGGGCGGGGTGAAGCGCTCGCGTCCTGTCACATTCAGCGCAGCATAGAAGGGCAGGCGGCGCGCGGCGCAGGCAGCGGCCATGGCTTCCACCCAACCGCGCGAGACCAGATCACAAAGCGCCGTGCTCACTACCGCATCCACGCGTTCCAAGGGCAGATTGGCCGGTGCGGCGGCAAGGTCGACAAGGATCGCTTCAATGCGCCAGGCGCCATGCGGCGCATGGACCAGCAACGCGCTGCGCCCTGGATTGGTGGCGGGCCAACCCACGGCCTCGGCACGGTCAGCGATGGTGTCAAAGGCACGGGCGAGCAGTTCCGTATCGCTATCCACCAAGGTCCAGCTTTGCGCGCGGCCAATGAAATGGCCAAGCCAGCGGAGCAAGCTGCCGGTGCCCGCGCCAAGATCAAGCAGGCGTGGCCGCCCCGGCAGAGAAGCCGCGAGCAGCGCCGCCAATTCTGGATTGCGCGCTGCGGCGTCATGAGGCTCACGCAGGTCGAGCCAATCACCATCGAATCTTTCAGCCATGATCGAGAGCTTTCAGGAAAGCGGCGGCGCGGTCCGGCCAGCGCGGCAAGGCTTGGCCGGCGCGCCAGGAGGCTTCAGCCATGGCGGCGCGCAAGCCCGCATCGAAAATTGGCCGGCGCATGGCGCGTGACAGCGCAGTGTGGTCATCCACCGCCGCCACCACGGCAGCATCTTCCGGCACAATATCGGCAATCGCGCCACCGGCGGTGATCGCAAGCGGTAGGCCGCGCGCCATCGCTTCCGCGGCTGCCATGCCATAGCCTTCATAACGCGTGGCGAGCGCGAAAAGATCAGCGCGCGCATATTCCGCATCCAAAGCCGCATCCGGCAGCGCGCCCAGAAAGCGCACGCGCTGCGCGAGGCCAAGCTCCGCCGCCAGTGCCCGCAGCCCATCGGCATGCACGGGATCGCGCGTGGCATCGCCGGCGATGGCGAGCGACCATTCAAGATCGGTCAGACGCGCGAGGGCGTGGAGCAGCACATCATGCCCCTTGCGCGGCACAAGCAAGCCAATGCTCAAAATGGCGCAGCCTGGGCCAGCGGAACCGACCGCGCGGGGCGCGGCATCTGTGCCTGGTTCAATAACCGTGATGCGCGCGGGGTCCGCGCCGAAAGCTTCCGGCAAATCCCGCGCCGTGAGGGTGGAGGTGGTAATGATCCGCGCGCAGGCGCTGAACAGTACGCGTTCGGCAGCCTTCAAGGCTTCGCGCTGGCCTTCTAGGGCGCCGGTTTCGAGCGCAGTTGGGTGATGGACCAGCGCGGTTGCGCTGCGGCGTGTCAGCTCATCAGCCAAGGGCAAAAAGGCAGGCAGGCCGAGGCCATCAATCACAATACACGCGCCTTCGGGGACTTCTGCCAGGACAGCACGCGCCGCTTCGGTCGCCGCTTCATCCGGGAAGGGATGGCGCCCGGCCAATTCCACCACGCGCACATTCTGCCCGAGTGCGCTGAGCCCTTCGACCATGCGGCGATCATAGATATAGCCGCCGGAAATCGCGCTGAAGGGCGCGGGGACGATAAGGTGGATGGCGCGGGTCATGGGGTGTCGCGAGGGCCTTGCTGATGCGCCCAAGGGTCTATCACCGCTATGCCGCAACCGGCAAAATCCGCGATATTGCGCGTGGCGATGGCGGCTTGCCGGGCGCGGGCAATGGCGGCGATTTGGCCATCAGCGAAACTGATCGGGCGGCCTGCGGCGCGGCGTTCCAGAAACACCTGCATAAAGGCCTGGGCGGCGGCGCTGTCAAAGGACAGGATGCGGCCGGCGAAATCCTCGGCGAGCATGGCATCTATCGCGGCCTGCACTTCATGGCGCCGCTTGCCCGCTGGCAGCATGGCGGCACCACGGCGCAATTCGGCCTCTGTAATCGCGCTCAAATACAATTTGGCGGCGTCTTGCACGGTGAACCAAGCCAGCACGGCTTCGGATGGTGCGGGGCGCATAAGTTCCGAGATCAGATTGGTATCCAACAGGATCATGCGCGCGCTTCAATCGAGGTGCGGCGGTGCCGGCGTGGCCTCTCGCGGCGGCAGGTCCAGATCAACCCCGCCGAGCACAGCGAAGCGGCGATGGATGGCCTGGCCGAGATCGACGGTGGGGGCAGGGCAGCTAATGGATTGGCGGAGGATATCGCGCGCCTCTTCTTCCATGGAACGGCCATGTTCGGCAGCGCGGATTTTAAGGCTACGCTTCAACGCCTCATCAAGATTACGGATGGTAATGCTGGCCATGCGGGCGCCCTTCCTGATGCAATCATTGTAATCATTGATTGCACTGCAATCAAGCGGGGCTTAGGCGCGTTCAGGTTAGGCCGCCGGCGCCTCACCCGGCGCGGCTTCATAGGCTGCCCAGGCGATATGGCTTTCGCGCAGCAGCACCTTAATGCCCGTCACCGCCTTGCCGCCGGCACCAAGCTTGCCCCCAGCCAAGGCAGCCGATAGGCAGCGATGGATATGCAGGCAGAGGTATTCCGTTGTCGTGTTCTGCCCGGCAAAGACAGGTTCCGCATCCAGATTGCGATAATCAAACCCGTCCAGGATATGGCGCAGTTCCACCTTCGCCGCCGCGATATCCACCAGCAGATTGAGCGGATCGAGCTTCGGCGTGCGGAACTCCGCTTCCACGATGAAGGTGGCGCCATGCAGGCGTTGCGCGGGGCCGAATTCCGCGCCGCGGAAGGAATGGGCGATCATGACGTGATCAACAACGGTCAGGCTGAACATGGGCGGGGTTGTTCCTGTGCGGTTCGGCGGCTCATGCACCATAGGTGACGAGGGGGCAAAGCGGCGCCGGCGTGCCGGGGGCAGGGTTGAGTAAGCCGGGCATCGCTTGGGGCAAATCATCGAAGGAAGTCACAGGGCCGATCAGGGCTTCCAGGGTCGGGTCCGCCAGCAGGCCGACCGCCGAGGCCATGCGCCGCCCAAAACTGCGCCGGGCACGCATGGCGGGTGCGACGGCGCCCACCTGGCTTGAAATCAGGCTCAGGCGGCGGGAATGAAAGGCTTCACCCAAAGGCAACGCGACTTCCTGCGCGCCGAACCAGGAGGCTTCGATAATCCGCGCCTCAAAGGCTGCGCATTGCAGGGCCTGGCGCAAGCCGGCGGGATTGGCGCTGGCATGGATGATCAATTCTTGATCCTCCGGCGCCGCTTCCGGGGCGGCGAAAGCCACGCCGAATTGTTCCGCCGTGGCCCGGCGCGATGGGTCGGGGTCAATGATCGTCACCGCCATGGCTGGGATGCGCGCGAGCAGATAGGCCACCAGCAGCCCGACCACGCCAGCGCCGATCACCAAGGCGCGCTCTCCGGCCAGGGGTCCTGCATCCCAAAGGATATTTAGCGCGGTTTCCATATTGGCGCCAAGCACGGCGCGGGTATCGGGCACCGCATCCGGAATGGGGATGCACATGGCGGCGGGAGCGAGGAAGAGATCCTGATGCGGGTGGAGGCAAAATACGCGCCTGCCTTGGAGTTCCGCCGGGCCCTCCATGACGTGCGCCACGCCGCTGTAGCCATATTTCACCGGGAAAGGGAAATCGCCGGCCTGCAAGGGGCAGCGCATCACGCCCCGTTGGTTTTCCGGCACCTTGCCCGCCAGCACCAACCTTTCTGTTCCACGTGAAATGCCCGATGCCAGCATGCGCGCCAGCACCTGATCCGGGGCGCGGCGGGGCAGGGTCTCGGTGCGGAGTTCCGCCACGCCGGCGGCGATCGTCCATAAGGCGCGCGCTTTGGTCATGCATGGCCCCCGGGCCGCGCGCGATCCAGCGCGGCATCAATCAGGATATCGGGCGCGATATCATGCACGCGCCAGGAGAACCTCAGCCCATCAGCGATGCGCGCCACTTCCGCCAAGGTGAAGGCCGGGATGCCAGAACCAAGCAACACCGGCGCCACGGTGACATGCAGCCGATCGAGACAGCCTGCCGCCAAAAAGCGCGAGACCGTGAGTCCGCCACCTTCGACAAAAACCCGGTTCGCCCCGCGTGCCTTGAGCGCTGCGAGCAGGGGCGGAATGGCAAGGCCTCCACCCGGGGCGCGCGGCAGGCGCAAAATCCCAGCCTCCCCGTGATGGTCAGCCCCGCCGGTATCGGCAGCGCAGACCAGCAGCGTGGGCGGCCCGCCCTGAAAAATCCCGTATTCGGCGGAAAGTTTGCGGTCCGTATCCAGCACCACACGGAGCGGATCCGGCCCCGGCACTTCGCGGGTTGTGAGGCGCGGATTGTCATAACGCACCGTGCCCGCGCCCACCACCACGGCGTGGCAAAGTGCGCGCAGCCGATGCGTGTGCAGGATATCACCGGGGCCACCGATCCATTGGCTTGACCCGGCAGTGGTGGCGATGCGGCCATCCAGCGTTTGCGCGAGCCGCCCTATGATGCGGCAGCCATCAGGGGCTGAGGGTAGCGCCAGCACTGGGCCAAATAGCGCGGCAAGCGGGCCAGCAGGCAGCGCCGCGCCCGCGCCATCACGCAAAGCGAGCAGGGCTGACCATTCGGCGGCTTCGGCGGTGGGTTCCATCGGCGCCTAAATGCCTGAGCGCGGCTTGGTGCGCCAGAGCATTTGCGGTTGGCTTTGAATTGATTGTCTCGGAGCGTGTCGCTGCACCCTCGGCGAAAGACCAAGCGCTTCCCGCTGACTGCAAAGGCGATGCGCCGACCGCCAAAGACTTTCCTGCTTGTTTCTTGGAGGCAAAATTTCTTGGTCCATCCTGCGATGCCTGTTATTCTGGTCGAAGTCACGGGCTCTAAATGAAGCGCGAGCATCTGCACCTATGCGGAGCTGGCTTATGAAAGGGAACAACTGGAAGCCTTTTTTGACTGGTCTTGCAACAGGCGGGTCAATCGGCTTCGTCAGTATTTTTTAAGGGTGAACCCCTTCTGATGAGGGCATTGCTCAGCGCCTACATCGCGGCAGTGGTCGCCAGTTTGATTGAATATGTGATCAAAGTGCCAAAGACTTCAGTGTAATCTTTGGCCTACAAAAGATCGCTCGGCGTTAAGGGCGTTCTGTCCACAAAATCCTTTCATCCCTCAAGGCGCAGCCAGATTGATCGTGAAAAACGGCAGCAGCGCCCGCATGATCAAGCCTGCCAGCACCGGCAGGAAAAAGGACGATGCCAGGCGCAGCGCCACAAAGCGCCAGCCCAGTACAGGGTATTCCCAGGTCAAGATCCTGTGCATCGCATAGACCGACCAGGCGGTGAGCAGCGCGGTCATTTGCGCAACCCCTGCGCCGGCCTTGCTGAAGGTGATCGCCAAAGGGAAGGTCACAAAAGGCCCGCCCGGCATGACACCGCCAGCCAGTGCCGCGATCATGATGCCATTCAGGCCGGAATCATCGCCAAGCCAGGCGGTGGCGATATCGGCCGGCACAAGTTCTGACAGAAACGCCGCCATCGGTAGCGCCACGCAGAACATGGGCAGGATGCGCCAAAAGCCACGATTGGTCTCGGCCGCTGCGCGCCTGGCCTGGGGCATGCCGCGGCGCATGCAAACTGCGAGCACCGCCAGTGCAATGACCCAAAGGAAGATTTGCGGCCCACTCATTTCGGCGGTTCCCAGGTGATGGGCACGCGCCGCGCGATCCAGCCCGCGAGTATCGGCATGGGGAAGGTGATCAATGTGCGCAACAGCGCGAAATCAAGGCCGAGTAGCGGCGCCTCATAGACCAACAATTTTTGGAAGCCATTCAGCGACCAGGCGAGGATGAAGGCGACCAGCGCACCGCGATCCGCACCCGCACCCGCCAGCACCAGCACCAGCGGAAAGGCCGCCATGGGGCCCCCGGGCGATAGCGTGCCGACCAGCGTTGCGACAAACAATCCGAAAACTCCGCTATCCGCCCCCATCCAGCGCGCCAAAGCATCC
>Ga0194133_10000317_pt1 | contig 103859 bp, 95 predicted proteins | sample TA2KigOf40mmetaG_FD_155448 | JGI IMG/M metagenome (GOLD analysis project Ga0194133, IMG submission 155448) | Freshwater microbial communities from Lake Tanganyika, Tanzania - TA2015055 Kigoma Offshore 40m | ecosystem: Environmental > Aquatic > Freshwater > Lake | place: Tanzania: Lake...
CACCGTTCCGATGCTGTCCCAGCCAGCATTGAGCTACTAGCAGCGCGTGGTAATCGGCATGTCCCCTCATCACGGGAATCGTGTGCCCAAAGCTCATTGCGACTCCGCGCGCATCCGGCTTTTCTACCAGCAGAGCTTCCACTCCATCCAGTTCGCGAGGCTGCGGTAACACGACGCCTTCGCTCCAACGCATCACGTCGTAGAAAGCGCGCACATCGGCCACCGTGATCGACTCCAGCCCGCTCACCGTGCCAATCACCGGATGGCCGTAAGGATGGCCTTTATACAAACTGGCGTACAAAACTTCCTTGGCCAACTCTTCGTCATTGCTGCCTCTGAGCTCTACACGCAGAGCACTCAACAATTCCAAACGCACACGCTCAAGATCTTCTTCAAGAAACGCAGGCGAATCCAGCATCTCCCGAACCATGTCGTCAAACTCAGCCACATGATCCCGGTGCACCGTCCCGGAGAACACGGTTAGTTCCTGATCTACCTGCACCTCAAATCGGGATGCCATCCGGAAGAAAGCGTCGACAATCTCTTTGTAGCTGCGGCCCTGGGTGGCGCCTCTTGCGACAAGGCCTGCTGTCAGACACGCCAGCCCCTGCTTACCTGCAGGATCGAGGGCACTCCCACAGCGAAAGGCATACCGCACGCTCACGAGTGGGTTCATGCGGCCCTCCGCAACACTGCCACCACACGGCTTGAATCCACAAAGTAACGATTCGCCACGCTCAGCAAATCCTCTGGCCGGATCTTCTGATACTGCTCGAACAAACGCTCGATCGTCTCTGGGGTTCTACGTAAACCGACATACCGGGCCAGCAGGGATGCGACACCCTCAGTGTGTTCCATACGCATCGCAAAGGCATACCGCAGGTGTGTCTTCACGGTTTCGAGCTTCGTCGCATCCATAGGCTCGGTCTTCATCCGCTCTACGGTCTCCATCACCCGTTGCTTTACCGGCTCGACTAACTCGACAGACTGCGTGCGGGCCGTCACGACATAGAGATAGGGATCCAAGTGGTCTGCGTACATTCCCTGGACGAAGTCGCAACTCTGTTCGTTCAGCACCAGTTCCTCGAATAGCTCAGATGCCTGCGAAAAATACAGATAAGACAACAAATCAAGTGCGGCGGTGTCGATCGTTTCATCTGAGTACGCAGGCATTCGCCAGGCAAGCTGGATGAGCGGCAAGGTCTCGGAGGGCCACTCAACAACGACTTCTTTGGGCCCTGAGAGCGGAGTCGCCGCCGGCACGGCAGGCACAAAGTTACCGCTCTCCCATCCACCCCAGGAGGCTGCCACAAGACGCCGAACTTCTTCAGGTTCAACATCACCCGCAACAATCAGAGTCGTGTTCTCCGGTCGGTAATAGCGCCGGTGAAACTCTTTTGAGAACTCATACAACTCCGGCATCTTCTCGATATCTCGCAAGAATCCCATGGTCGTGTGTTGATAAGGATGTCTCTCGAAACAAGCCTCTCGCAGCTTTTCGTTCAGCAGCGTATACGGCTCGGCGCTGTCCTTGTTGTACTCCGCCAGCACGGCCCTTGCCTCAGTGCGGAAGGCATCTTCCGAGTAATCGAGGTTGGCAAAACGATCGGCCTCCATGGCGAGAATCTCCGCTAGATCCTCGCTTACAAATGTCGTGTGATAAACCGTCAAATCATCATCCGTGGAAGCGTTCTGAGAGGCCCCAGCCTTGCGCAAGACTGCTTCATACCGCTCTGGCGGATACAAGGCCGTCCCACGAAACATCATGTGCTCGAACAGATGAGCAAACCCGCTTTTGCCCTCCTCCACCTCGTTGCGCGAACCCACATGAACCACGATCTGTAAAGACACCACATGCGGATAACCGGTTGGTGCGGTGATCAGCCTGAGCTGATTGGGAAAGTCGTGCTGATCGTATTCAAAGGGAAAAATCTTGGTCATTCGTTCCTTGATTTGTTACTGTTTTTAGAGTCTCACTCTTTGACATTCATGAGCGTTCTGGTTCGTATCGGTCGCAAAAAAGCCATCCTCTGTGCGGGGAAGTGGAGTTGCGCCGATACCCGCGTCGAGGAGCAACTCCAGGCAGCTCTTGAAATCTGGGTGCAAAAAACGGGCGGACCGCCCATCGGAAATCCCGATCCGGACAAATATGCCGCCGAGGCGATCCGCCACGAGATGGATTTCGAAGTGATCCTCTCAAACAGGCCCAAGTCCCACAAGCCGCAAAACGCTTACATGAACAAGCGCCAACTTCGGCTGCTCTTCTAACCATGCCAGCCGTCATCTTGGCTGGTCTTCCCGGCACGGGTAAATCGACTCTCGCGGCGGCTCTCGCGGAACGGCTCAATGGCCACGTACTCAATAAAGACGTAATCCGCCACGCCATTTTCGGCCCGGCACAAGTGCATTACTCAAGCGATCAGGATGACCTCATCCAGCAATTCATGGTCGCCGCAGCTGCGTTTCTTTGGCAGACCAATCCAAACCTCTGGATCCTGTTCGACGGTCGCACTTTTTCGAAAGCGGCTCACCGAAAAGCTATCCCTCCTCACCACACGATCCTTTGCACGGCACCCGAGTCATCCATCAGAGAGCGCCTAATGCAGCCTCATCTGGCCGCAAACCGCACTTGGCAACTCTACGAGCAAGTTCGCGAGCAGTTCGAACCAATCGTCGAGCCGCATCTGATCCTCGACACAAGTCGGCCGCTTCACGCCAACCTGGAACTCGCGCTCTCCTATCTGACAAAATGACGTCAATCATGACGCGCCGTTCCCTGCTCGCCACTGCCCCCATCGCTGCCGCTGTAAATACGCCCAAGCCCGAGTTTCCAGTCACAAGAGAATTCACCTGCCTCAACAACGCACGCTGGCACCCGATGAGCAAAGGCACTCGGCGAGCGATGGAGCAATTCCTCGATTTCAAATCGACCGGCGGCCTCGATGGTAAAGAAATTGGCCCACCGATCCAAAGCGAGGCCCGTCAACGCTTCGCACAACTCATCAACGCGACGCCGTCTGAAATCAGCCTCGTCCAAAGTACGACGATGGGTGAAAATCTTGTGGTTCGCGGACTTGGAATTCCAAAATCGGGCGGCAACATCGTCACGGATGCCCTGCACTTTCAAGGGTCCCTTTTCATGTATTCGGAGCTCGCCAAACAAGGCCTCGAAGTTCGCATTGTGCAACCCCGCAAAGACTGGCGCGTCCACCTCGAGGATCTCGACAAACAAATCGACAGGGACACACGCCTTGTCGCCCTGTCGCAAGTCTCGATGATCACCGGCCATGAACACAATTTGAAGGCCGTCTCGGATTTAGCTCACTCCAAAGGCACTCTCGTTTATGCGGATATCATCCAGGCTGCTGGAGCAATGCCAATCGATGTTCAGGCATCGGAAGTGGACTTTGCCGCCTGCTCAAGCTTCAAGTGGCTGATGGCCGATTTCGGACTTGGCTTTCTCTACACCAATAAGCGCCACCTCGGCGGCAAGCTCCAGCGCTCCATCTACGGCTATCGTCAAACCACGGCCACCCACTACCATCTCCTGCCGCATGAATCCGCTGGAGAACGGTTTGTCGAATTCGAAACCAGCTCGGAGGCCTTTTCTTACTTTGAAGCGTCCAGCACCGCAAGCATCGTGGCGGCTGCGGTGAAGCATTCCCTCGGCGAGATTCTGAATCTTGGCGTTGCCAACATCCAGGCACACCGTCAACCGCTGCTCGACCGGCTCAGGAAGGAAATGCCCCGCTTGGGCTTCGAGACTCTCACACCCATCGGCTCGAACGGGCCGCTTCTCGTTTTTGCGAAAAAGGATGCCGCCGCAACCCACGGAGCTAAACTCAAAGCGGCCAAGGTCGATGTGAGCGTTTACCCCCATCGCATCCGCATCGCCCCATCGATCTACAACGACCAATCTGACATCGATCGCTTGCTCAACGCATTGAGCTGATTACTTTTCGAGCATTGGCTCCAGGTACTTCATGATATTGCTGGCAATGCGGGCGGCACCTTCAACGGTGGGATGAATCCCGTCGGTTTGCATCATGCCCTTCTGACCATACACGCCTTCCAGCACAAATGGCATCAGCGGATACTTGTGCTCGGTCTCAAGCAACTTGAAGTTCGCTTCAAATCTCCGAATGTATTCAGCCCCGTAGTTTCGCGGCAGCGTGATGCCGAGAATGGCCACCTTGCTCCCTTTGGCCCGAAATCTGCCGGCGATCTGCACAAGGTTGTCCCGTGTACGCTCCACAGGCACCCCACGCAAGCCGTCATTGCCGCCCAGTTCAACCAAAGTCACTTTGGGGTTCATGTTCATGGCGTGATAGATGCGGTCCAGCCCGCTTTGGGTCGTGTCTCCGCTCACGCCTGCGTTTACGACACGGTACTTATAGCCCTTGGCGTCGAGCAGCTTCTGCAGCACATCCGGGTAAGTTTGACCCGCTTCAAGGCCGAAGCCAGCCGTGATGCTATCTCCAAAGCAAACCACCACCGGTCGAGTATCCTCGGGAGGAGCCACCGGTCCAGGCTTGGGAATGTCGATTTTCGATTCGGGCTCGGAACTTTTTTGAGCGCAACCCGTAAATCCGAACGTCACTAAGAATACAAGCGAAATAAAGGAAAGCAGTCTCACGACTGTCAGAATAAGAAATACTACCCCCTCATGTCGAATCCAATTGCAGTCGAAGTCGATCAGGTCACCCGTGAAATCGATTCCGGCACCCACCTCGTCAAAATCCTGAAAGGGATTTCCTTCCAGGTTCCGCATGGCGAATTTGTTGCCATCATGGGCGCATCCGGAAGCGGCAAGAGCACGCTTTTGGGCCTGCTCGCCGGCCTCGATGCCCCAACTTCTGGCCGTATTTCGCTGGATGGCACGGACATTACTCACTTGAAGGAAGACGATATGGCTCGCGTCCGAGGGGCCAAAATCGGTTTTGTCTTCCAGAGCTACCAGCTCATCCCCACCCTCACGGCCGAAGAAAATGTTCTTCTGCCATTTGAGCTGGCTGGAAAGTCTGGGAACGGGTCCAAGCGCGCCCTCGATCTGCTGGATCAAGTTGGCTTGTCGGACCGCGCATCTCACTACCCCATCCAGCTCTCTGGCGGCGAGCAGCAGCGCGTTGCTCTTGCTCGTGCTTTCATGACTCAACCGCCGATTCTTCTGGCTGACGAACCCACCGGCAACCTCGACACTGCCAATGGCCGGATTGTTCTCGCCCTTCTCATCAAACTGAACCGCGAAGAACGCACCACGCTCGTCATGGTCACCCACGACAAAGAGCTCTCCACCTACGCAGACCGCGTGATTACCCTCCGCGACGGTCATCTTGTGAGCGACGAAAAGAAGTCCGCATGAGCCAGTCGTTCACTTTGGGCGCAGCCCGCAAGATCGCCTGGAGGGAAGCCCGGGCTTCGAGCTTCAAGTTCCTTTTTGTCGTCCTCGCCGTCGCCGTTGGCGTTGGAGCACTCACTGGCGTACGGGGCTTCTCAACCTCTTTTCGCCGGATGCTGAACTCCGAGGCGCGCACTCTTATGGCGGGCGATGTCTCGGCGCGCATCTTTATCCAACCGGACACGCAACAGCAGCAGGTGCTCGATTCTATCGCTGCCAAGGGCACACGCCTCACCAATATCACCGAGACGGTGACCATGGCTGCCAAGCCTGGCAATCCGATCCCCGTGCTTGTCTCGCTCAAGGCCGTCGATCCAACGCAATACCCTTTCTACGGAGAAGTCGTTTTTAGCCCGGCACAACCGATCGCTCAGGCTCTCTGCGAAAACTGCGTTGCGGCAGCCCAGGAACTGCTGCTTCGGCTTGACCTCAAAGTGGGAGAATCGATGCGGCTGGGCGGTCAGGATTTTCGCGTTTCGGCGATTGTCGAAAAAGAGCCCGACCGCATGACAGGCTCCCTCAATGTCGGGCCGCGCATGATGATGTCCCGCAAAGCACTGGCAACCACGCAACTGCTGAGCGAGGGTAGCCGCGCTGCCCAGCGTTTTTTGCTCAAGCTCCCACCGGTGGGCGCAAACGTGGATGAGACTCGCACGCTGCTGAAAAAGACATTTCCTGACGCACTAGTCTCCGATTACCGCGAAACCCATCCGCTGATCACAAGAGGTCTCGACACCTCGACACGTTTCTTGAGTCTCGTCAGTCTGGTTGCGTTGATCATCGGTTCGCTTGGCGTTGCCATGGCGATGAACGCGCACCTGCAGCAGAAGCTCGACAACATCGCCGTAATGAAATGTCTCGGGGCCCGATCGAGCCAGATCATCAGCATCTACCTGATGCAAACGCTTGCCCTGGGTGGCCTGGGCGGACTTTTTGGCATCGGCTTCGGCGTCGCGGTCCAACTGGCTTTCCCCACTTTGATCGAGCGCTACTTCCAGATGAAGCCCGACTTCTACTTTGATTGGGCCAGTGTTCTTCAGGGCCTCATCGCTGGCTTACTCTCGACACTGCTTTTCACCCTGCCGCCGCTGCTGAGTATCCGCGAGATCAAGCCCAACACGATTTTCCGCCGCGACATGGGTGGGTCCAAAGGCAGTTGGCGCGACCGCCTCAAGCGCAGCCGTGTCGCGATCGCCTGCGGCGGCCTGATCCTGGTCGGCCTGGGCTTGCTAGCTGGCTGGCTTGCGGGCACAAAGCTCGATGAGGCCGTCCGGCTCGGCAGTTGGTTTGCAATCGGCCTGGCTGTTTCGCTGGCAATCCTTGCGGGCTTTGCCTGGGTGCTGCTCAAGAGTCTGAAAAGGTTGTCACCACTAACGCGGGGCTCCTTGCGTCACGGCCTGGCAAATTTGTACCGCCCGGGGAATCAAGCCGAAGCCGTGCTTGTTTCGATCGGGATCGGCGTCATGTTCACGCTCACGATTTACCTGGTGCAGCACTCCCTGCTCCCCGAGATCGCCGAGAGCGCTCCACCCGGCATGCCGAATGTCTTTCTGATCGACATCACAGAGCCGATGCGGGAAGGCGTCACACAGCTGGTCAATTCTCAACCGGGTGTTGAAAAGGGCGTCGAACTGATCCCGAGCGTTGCCGCACGGATCACGCACGTCCAAGGCCAGGAGGTTCGCAAAATGGATCTCAAGGGCTTCGGCCGACGTTTTCTTCAAACGCGCTCGGTGACTTGGAGCGCGACTCAGCCGAAAGGTACGAAAGTGATCGAGGGCAAATGGCACTCCCCAACCGACACGGGCAAGATCGCTCTCGCCCAAGACGCCGCACTCAGCTTGAAACTCAAGCCAGGCATGGTGATCGATTGGACTTCAGCCGGTCGCAACTTTCGAACGGAAGTTTCGGCCATCTTCAGACAAGAAAGTGTGAGAGCGGGAGCAAGTCAGGAATTTGTTCTGGATCCGACTTCGCTTCAAGGTCTCCCTGTAATTTACTTCGCGGGCGCTAGAGTGAAAACCGATAGTGTCCCCAAGGTACAAGCGGCAATTTACGGCAAGTATCCAACTATCAGCATCATCAACATCGCCGATATTCTCGACATCATCCAGGAAGTGGTAGATCAAATTGCGATCGTCATCCGATTTATCTCTGCGTTCGCAATTCTGGGCGGCGTGATCATTCTCGCGGCCAGTGTTGCGGGCACACGCTTTCGCCGTATTCGCGAAGTGGTGATCCTCAAGACATTTGGCGGCACGAGGCACCGCATCGCCACGATCTTCAGTGTGGAGTTCATTCTGCTGGGCTTATGCGCCGGCACCTTGGGCAGCCTGCTCGCCACTGGTTTTACTAGTGTTCTGCTGAAACGATTCTTCACGGAAGCGGAATTCAAGTTGGAATGGCAGGCGCTCACGATTGCGATCGTCGGCTCGGCCTTGATCGCTAACGCCGCTGGCTGGGCCGCTTCAGCCAGAATCCTGAATCAAAAGCCACTGGCTATTCTGAGAGAAGACTAATTATGATCACGAGTGTTTTATTCCTTTTCGTTTCAGTCGCCGATATTCTGGGCACCTGGCAGCTCAAGTCTAAAGATGCAGATGGCAAAACGATCCAAAGTGCCATCACCTTTCGCAAGGATGCGGGCCAGTTGAAGGCGGTCATCAAGGCGGACGGTAAGTCCATCGAAGCGAACCGCATCAAGCAGGAGGCCGATAAGGCGATCTTCGAAATTCAGTGGGAGGACGATCTCATCGCGATTGAGCTCACCCCGAATGGGCAAGACAAGATTTCTGGATTGTGGCGTTCGGGCGACGATTCCGGCCCAATCGAAGGCACTCGGGCAGCTAGCCTCGCTGGGCTGTGGAAGCTAACGGCGACCCGGCCGAATGGCTCGACAACCAAGGTTGATCTCGACGTTAAGGCAGAGGGTGAAAAGCTGGTTCCCTCGTTGCGCACACCAGAAGGCATGCAGATTCCTCTCGACAAAATTGCTATCGCGGATTCGACGATGTCGTTCGACATTCTGGCTCCGCAAGCCACCATCAAAGTGCAGCTCAAGCTCGAAGGCAGTGCAGTCAAAGGCACCTGGACCACCCCTGATGGAAACTCAGGCCCGCTTGAGGGTGTCCGCTAGTTATTCTTCGAACCGCATTGCGAATGCTGATGGGCCAATCGTGTTCCAAAAGCGCTCGGAGCCTCAAGAACGAGGCAGCTGGAGGTTCCTAAAATGTCTGCAGACCCGCCTCCAGACTTGGACGATATCGAGTCTTATGCAATTTTGATGTGGTTGTTTCTGCTTTCAGAACTTCGGGGCATTGAGTGGATTCGCCGCGTTACTGCCCCAGGCGCTCGTCCATATCCGCCAACACAAAGGCGAAGACTGCAAGCTGCGCAATGTTCTTTCTGAATTCGACGGGGTCGATTTTGTCGATTGTGTCGGCGGCTGTGTGATGCCATTCCATGTAACGTTTGCCGACAGTGCGGACGCCGCTGCCAATCACGCCCTCACGCATAATTGGCCCGATGTCGGTACCGCCGCCACCGGCCGTCACAAGACCAGCTCCGATGGGCGCAAGCAACTTGCCGATCTCCCGCATCTGCGCGAGAGCCTTGTCGCCGCCTCCAGTCACGCCCAGGCCAATTGGGCGCTCTGTGCCACCGTCCATTTCGATCGCAATGACATGATTCTTCAACTGGTCTTTGAACTGATCGCGATAGGCAAGCCCGCCCCGAGTTCCGTTCTCCTCATTGGCCCAGAAGACGACGCGAATGGTTCGCTTTGGCCGAAACCCAAGCTGCTTCAGCAGGATCAGCGCCTGCAGCGGACCAATGCAGCCGCTGGCATCGTCATGCGCTCCCTGCCCGACATCCCAGCTATCCAGATGGCCGCTGATCACCACTACCTCTTCAGGCTTTTCGCTTCCCTTCAGCTCCCCAATCACATTGGCCCCATCGGCATCCGGTAGCGTCTTTGCTTCGCTCATATAGTGCACAACCACACGCTCGCCGCTCATCACCAAGCGCTCCAGCACACCCAAGCTCTCCTCGGTCAAAGCAGCTGCCGGGATTACAGGAACGCCTGGATCAAAATTCGTGACGCCTGTGTGTGCCGAATTTGCCGCTGGAATTCCCGCACTGCGAATCAGCACCGCCTTGGCGCCGAGTTTCGCCGCTCGCGAAGGACCGCTCCGCCGGAAGGCACCAGTAACTCCATAGCTCACCCATGGCGGATGAAACAAAACGATCTTGCCCTCAACTCCGGCCTTGCCGAGCTTTTCAAGCTCTTCAAAGCTGCGGACACCCACCACCTCCGCGGTCAGGTCACCGCCGCCGGTCATCCCGAGACCGAGAATTGACAAAGGCAACTTCACGGGCGAAACAATTTCAGCCATCTCGCGGCCGCGCACCCAATGCGGAATCTTCACGGCGGGGGTCGACACATTTTCGAGCCCACCAGCGATCATCTGCTGGGCACTCCAGGCCACCGCCCGGGTAAAAGCCTCGCTCCCACTGAGCCTATGCCCAATACGGTCACACAGGTAGGTGAGCTTTTTCATGCCTTCTTCGTCTGCCATCGCGGCAGCGAGGATCTTGCGGGAAGCATCGCGATACTTCTCTTCGGTGGTCTGGCCAATTAACAATGCGATTGAGGCAACAAAAAGAATTAGAGTTCGCATGGGAGAATCCTAGTAGTTAAGCATATGTCGGACGCAATTCTTTTCGTCAGCTTCGGTGGACCGAATCAGCATGAGGACGTCATGCCGTTTCTTGAGAACGTCACGCGAGGGCGAGGAGTGCCCCGCGAACGACTGGAACAGGTAGCCGAGCACTACTACCACTTCGACGGCAAATCGCCTATCAACGAGCAAAACCTGACGATGATTGCCGACCTGACCCGATTGCTCTCCATCCAGGGTCCGGACATCCCCGTCTATTTCGGGAATCGGAACTGGCACCCGTTCCTCAACGACACCTTCAATCAGATGGAAGCTGATGGCGTCACGCGCGTATTCGCTTTTGTGACCAGCGCCTTCAGTTGCTACTCCGGCTGCCGCCAATACCGTGAGAACATTTGCGCGGCCCAGGAAGCTACGGGAACACAGTCGATGGAGATCAACAAGCTGCGCGTTTACTTTAACCATCCCGGCTTCATTGATCCCCTGGTGGACTGGGTGAAGCAAGCTATGGCCGAGAGCCCGAATTCGAGGCTGATCTTCACGGCGCACTCGATTCCGATGTGGATGGCGAATGGGTCCCGTTACGTTGAGCAACTCACGGAGGCGAGCCGCCTGGTAGCAACCGGGGCCGGTGTTGAAAGCTTCGACCTGGTGTACCAATCGCGATCTGGCGCGCCGAACATGCCCTGGCTGGAGCCGGACATTCTCGATCACATGCGCGCCCTGCACGAGCAAGGCACCAAGGATATTCTGATCTGCCCGATCGGCTTCATCTCCGATCATATGGAAGTGCTCTACGATCTTGACGAAGAAGCCCGCCTGCTGGCCGCTGAGCTTGGCATGAATCTCAAGCGGACGCCGACGTCCTCTCACGACCCGCGCTTCGCGGCGATGATCCGCGAGCTTGTGCTCGAACGAAGAGGCGATTTGCTAACCCGCATCGCGTTGGGCACCTATGGCCCGAGTCACGATGTTTGCCCCGTTGACTGTTGCACGCCACCGCCCGCGCGACCTGCGGGCAGGCCCCCTGCCGCACCATGAGCCTCGAGACCAACGGCTACGACATCTTATCGCCCGGGCTTGCCGACGAAGAGCTAATGGCACTTCGCCATGAGTTCCCGCCCGATTCTCCAAACCGGCGCAACTTGTTTCTCTTTTCACCTCTCGTCGAAACGTTGGTTAGAAAGGGCTCATTTTCTGCAGCGGCTCAGCAAGCTCTTGGCCCGAATGCGTTCGCGGTGCGCGCGATCTTTTTCAACAAAATCGAAAAGGCGAACTGGCATGTGCCCTTCCATCAGGACATCAGCGTTCCCGTCAAGGCGCGTAAGGACGTAGCCGGCTTTTCGGCTTACAGCACCAAGGAAGGGGTGCTGCACGCCAACGCGCCAGCTGAAGTATTGGAGAGGATGATCATCCTCCGGCTTCATCTCGACGCAGCGACCGTGTCGAACGGCGCGATGAAGCTCATTCCCGGCTCGCATCTCAACGGGCGCCTCTCCGATCCTGTGGAAGGCCACCACCAGCCTGTTCAGCCGGAGACGATGGCGGGCGAGATCCTGCGCCTGCGACCCCTGCTATTTCACGCCTCGGCCCATTCCAAATCCGATACGCCGCGCCGCGTTGTACACATTGAGTATGCCGCTCACGATCTGCCGGGCGGTTTAGAATGGGCAGCGCGGGTCAATCCTCTTTGAATATCAACTTCCAACTGCACAACCACGGCTTCGAAGTCCGCCGAGAAGCTTGCCCGCCACCAACGCTGCACCAGCTGCAAGAGCAACTACCTGTCGACACAAAGCCCACCGAAGCAGAACTGATCCGAATCGTCGATGATATCCTCCATCCCTTCGCAGCCGGTGTTCTGGGTGAATCCGCCCATGTGATTCAGGCGAGTTTTCAATCTCGCGGCATTGCCTCTCAACCCTGGCACCAGGCAATGCTAACCGCCGCCGCAGGTGAGCCCAATTACGATCGCCATCTGATTGTTCGTCTCTCACTCGACGATTGCACGTTCTTCGATGGAGCACTTAAACTATGCCCGAGCAGCCACAAACACGGCGTGCTGACCGAGAGAGAAGTTCGGGGTCACAGCATACGGCCATTTTCTTCCCCGGAAATGAAAGCTGGCGACCTTTTACTGATGCATCCTCTCACCATCCACGCGAGTGCCGCCACGCAATCTACCAATCCCTCCCGCGTGGTTCAAGTTCTGTACTCCGCTTAATATCCGTTTCGACCCAGCTTTTGACACTCATAAATTGACAATCTACACGTGTCGCTAAACTATATATGTAGACAACCAACCTATGCCGCAAAAAAAGTCTGACCTGCTCCAGGGCACGCTCGATCTACTCCTCCTGAAGACCATTGCTCCTGGGCCAATGCACGGCTACGGAATCGCCCAGCGCATTCTGCTGACCTCGAAAGAAGTGCTTCAAGTGCAGCAGGGGTCTTTATATCCAGCCCTGCACCGTCTGGAGCGCAAGGGCCTGATCACCTCCAAATGGAAGGAATCGGAAAGCGGCCGCATGGCCAAGTACTATTCTTTGACTGCCGCTGGGAAGAAGCAGTTCAGCACGGAACTTGAGCATTGGCGCCGCTACGCGACGGCCATCTCGCTGGTACTCGAGGCCTAACCGATGCGCATGCCCCGGCAACAACACAACGACGACCTTGAGCGGGAACTCGCCCACCACCTTGCCGAACTCACCGATGAATACGTTCGCCAGGGCCACACGCCCAAGGAAGCCCGACGTATGGCCAAGCAGCAATTCGGCACAGAAGCGCCAATCAAGGATCAATGCCAGGACGAGTCCCCCTGGGCCTGGCTGCAATCGATCCTGCAGGATATTCAGTTTGGCTTGCGCCAACTCAGGCAAGCGCCCGTCGTTACGACAGCTGCGGTGCTATCGCTTGCTCTCGGAATCGGAGCCAACTCCGCGATCATTTCGCTCATTGACACAGTGCTTTGGCGTTCGCTGCCGGTACCGGCGCCCCAGCAGCTCTCCTTCATCCACTGGCAGGGGCCTGATTTTCCGAATCATCTTTCATGGCGCCGCCGGAAGCATGTTCAAGGACGGAGCAGTGCGAGTTGCGGATTTCTTTTCGATGCAGGCAATCGGCAATATGCAGAAGGCGACGGAAGGGTGCGCGATCATTTCCGCGTATAGCTTTCCTTCGGCAGCCAGCATCAGCTTTGCCGGCAAACCGGTCGTCGCCCACAATCGGCCCGTCGGGGGCCGTTTCTTTGAGGTTCTACAACTACAACCAGCACTTGGGCGCTTGATTCGCGAAGAAGACAATCAAGCGAGCGCACCCGCGGTTGCCGTCGTCTCACATGGATTCTTCGTGAGTATTCTCGGCAACAACCCAAACGTCATTGGCCAAACACTCCGGATCGACAACAAGCCATACCAGATCATTGGTGTTCTGCCTGCGTCCTTTTATGGCTTGGTGCCTGGCGACTCCGCTCAGATCTACTCTCCAATGTGGAAGTCTTCCGGGTTCGCTCAACCCCGCAACGGCAAGATCAACTACAACGACCCTCGTTCATGGAATTCCCAAGTGATTGCCCGCCGCAATTCCGGAGTCGCCCCAGAATCCCTCATGCCCTCGCTCCAAGTGGCCTTCGTTCAATCCTGGCAGCGGAAAGGGCAGGCCAAGCAAGGCAAGGCCGATCCCACAATCCGGATCGACGACGCCAGCCGCGGGCTCGGCGATCTGAGTCGTAACTTCCGAGAGCCGCTGCTCTTTTCAGGAGCCTTGCTGGGATTGGTGTTGTTGATTGCTTGTGCCAACATCGCGAACCTCCTGCTAGCCCGCGCGACGGCTCGTGCCAAGGAAGTTGCACTTCGGATCAGCCTTGGGTGCACCCAGGGCCGACTGCTGCGACAATTTCTCACCGAAAGCGCCATCCTCGCCACCATGGACGGACTGTCCAGCATCGGCTTTGCTTATGCCACGGCCAAGACTCTTGGCTCGTTTCTGGCTGGCCGTGACAACTTGCCCATTGACACCTCCATCGATCCGACCATGCTCGCTTCGATCGGCTTGATCTCGATCCTCACGCTGGTTCTCTTTGGCCTGTTCCCCGCCTGGCGGGCTTCTCGCCTGGATACCAATTCTGCTCTTAAGGAGGGTTTTGGCAGCCTGGGTTCGACTTCGCGAAATTGATGGACTCCGGGCCGCCTGCTCATCGTCGGACAACTGAGCCTTTCGATCATCCTCATCTCCGCGGCCGTTCTGTTTGCGGAGAACTTGCGCAGTCTTGCCACACGCAACCCAGGCTTCGACTCTTCGAACCTGCTTGTCTTCGGCCTGCGGCCTGGCACCTCCGGATACACCGAAGAATCCCTACCGAACTTTTATTTGCAACTGGAGCAACGCCTGGCCGCAACACCTGGCGTTCAGCACGCGGCGCTCGCACTGATGCGCCCAATGAATCAGGAAGGCTGGTGGGAGGACTTCCGCGAGGTGGGCAAATCAAAAACCTACCCCACGACCATCAATGGCGTCACCCCCAGTTATCTCAACATTTTTTCCGGGCAACTGAAGGCGGGCCGTAACTTTACGATGGCCGATATGGCCCCGAACGCCCCGAAGGTTGCGATCCTCAGCGAAGATCTCGCCAAGTCGATGTCCCCGAACAGATCGGCGCTCGGCCTCCGCATCCACCAGCTTGGCGGTCCAAATAGCAAGATCGAGCCTGTTGAAGTTGTCGGCATTGCACCGGCGATCGCTTTCAATTCCATGAAGGATCGCCCAATGGTAGTCTGGTAGCCTTTCAACCCCAAGACAGATGAGGCCACGGTTGTTCTGCGTACCAAGGCAAGCCCCAACTCGATTCTTCCCGCCATCAAGAGTGCCGTCGAGGCAATCGACTCAAAGCTGCCCTTAGTAGACCCCCTCACGATGGAACAACTGATGAGCCGCAACTTAAAGCGTGAGCGTATGTTCGCAACACTCTGTGGCTCGTTCGGCATTCTCGCGCTCCTGCTTAGCGTGATTGGCCTTTATGGTGTGATGTCGTACAACACCAGCCGGCGGCGCACCGAGATCGGTGTCCGTCTCGCGCTTGGCGCAGAGCCTGGCGGTGTGGCGTGGATGGTGTTGCGAGAAGCGATCGTGCTGACCAGCTGCGGCTTGCTGCTAGGAGCTCCAGCGATTTATTTGGGTAGTAGTTATCTCGAGAAGGAACTGTTCGAGCTCAAGCCTCTCGACCCGGTACTGATCGCGACTTCCATTCTGATCCTCGCCACTTCCGCGGCATTGGCTTCTTGGCTTCCCGCCAGGAGAGCAGCTGCGCTCGATCCCGCAACAGCGCTGCGCCGGGATTGATTAGAGGTCTCCGCCACAGTGCGGGCACTTCTTGCAATTCTCCTGCTTCCTCTCCTTTGCCAGCTCCTCGCTGAACCCACTTGCTAACAACCCTGCCGGAATCGCAAATAACCCCACCCCTAGCAACACCGAAATTCCCGCGACCACCTTACCCGCAGCCGTAATGGGATAAACGTCTCCATAGCCCACCGTCGTTAACGTCACCACACCCCACCACATCGAAGCCGGAATGCTGGCAAACACCTTCGGCTGTGCATCATGCTCGACGGCAAACATCAAGGTCGAGGTAATCGTCACCAGCGCGAGAACCAGAAACAACGATACGGTTAGCTCCGCACGCCTCAGGCGCAACACCTTCCCCAGCATCCCAATCGATGCGCTGTATCTGCCAAACTTCAAAACGCGCACAAGCCGAAAAACACGAAGTAGTCGCACCACCACGGAATTCGAGCTCGCCATGGGCATCAAATAATGAGGCGCGATAGCGGCAAGATCCACCAACGCCATCCAGCTGAATGCGTACCGCACTCGCGCGCGCCAACCCTGACCATACTAGCCGATCTCGGGGCAGATCCATAGGCGCAACAGGTACTCAGCACTGAAGAAGTAAACCAGCACTTGCTCTATGTCGGCGAGTACGCCGGCATGCTCGGACATTTCAGGCATCGATTCCAGCACCACTACCAGCACACTGCTCAAGATCATGAAAATCAGCAGATAGTCGAACGCGTGCTCAAGCGCATGGCCCTGCTCCCCTTGGCTCCAACCACTCAAAGAAACGCTTGCGCAGCTTCGGCATGCGTCGATGATACTACTGGCGCGACTTGAGCATGCGCATCCCCGCCCGAACGTAATCCATCCCGCTTAACACCGTCCCAAGAATCGTCGCACCTTGCAAAAGATGCAACCAACCGTCGCTGAGAGTAAAGCAACCGGCAAGCATGGTGAGCTGAATCACAGTGCTGACTTTGCCGGATTTCGATGGAGCGAAATCCTTTTGCCCGGTCTGGCGGTAGACATAGGCACTACCAAAGAGGATCATCAAATCGCGACCCAGAATCAGAGCCATCAGGAAGTCTGGAATCCGACCCATTTTCCACCAAGCCAGAGTCGCCAGCATCACCCAGACTTTGTCCCCCAACGGATCAAGATAGGCGCCGAGTTGTGAATCGACTCCCATTTTGCGCGCCAGCCACCCATCCAGCACATCCGTCCAAGACACCCAAAAGAAGATCGTCCAAGCCCAAGGATGCTTATTGAGAATCATCCATCCAATCACAGGCGCCAGAAACACCCGGCTGAGGGATAAAAAGTTAGGAAACCAGCGCATGCGCGACGCGATCCACGCGCTGATCGAAGTGGATCACCTCATAGAGCGTGGGGTCGCTCATAATCTTCGAAACCAGTGCCACGTGCATTGCGTGACCGGCGCGTTCAGCAATCACCTGGCCGAGAATGGGCCGCCCGATCAGAGCCAAATCTCCGATCAGATCGAGCACCTTATGCCGAACCGGCTCATTGGCATAACGCAGACCCTCGGGGTTTAAGACCCCTTCTTTGGTGAAACAAACTGCATTCTCCAGCGAAGCCCCGCGAATCAACCCCATATTCCGCATCTGATCGAGTTCGTGTTCAAAGCCAAAAGTACGGGCTGGGGCGATTTCCTCAGAGTACTTGTCTGGCGTCACCTCAAACTCAAGCTTCTGGCGTCCGACGATTGGGTGGTCGAAATACACATCGCAATTCAAAACAAAGCGGTCTGACGGCAACATCCGGATCCGCTTACCGTTTCCTTCGACCGAAATTTCGCGAGTCAACCGCAAATAACGCCGCTGCCGCCGCAGCTTCTTAACCCCCGCCTCACGCAACAACAACACCCACGGCAAGCTGGACCCATCCAGAATGGGCACCTCCAGATTGTCGATTTCAATGATCGCGTTGTCGATCGTCATGCTGTAGAGCGCACTCAAAAGGTGCTCTGTGGTCGAGATCAACACACCCTGCCGCATTAAACTTGTGGCATATGAGACACGGGCGACGTGTTGAAAACTAGCCGGAATCTCGAAGCCGTTCAGATCCGTTCGCTGAAAAACGATACCGGTGCCTGCGGGAGCGGGCAGAATCCTGACATTTGAGGGAACCCCATGATGGAGCCCGACGCCGTGTGTCGCCACAGGCTGTTGAATGGTGGTTTCAAACTGCAATGGAATCCTCCGGGACGGGAGTGCACTGCTCTGACTTGTACTTCAACTCCATACTGTAACAAGCCTATGGATTTCTGTAAACCATTGATTTGTAAAACTTTCTTACTCAAAAAACGTGTCTCAAATACAACACACAAGCCGAAAGAGTGTGTCCCGAATACACCACCCGCTCGCGCCTCCAACCCGAGTATCATAAGGATACTCCCATGGCCCGCCTGTTCCTGATTGACTCGTTCGGCTTCATCTTCCGCGCCTATCATGCCCGCGCACGCTCCTCGGCCCCACCCATGCGAACCTCACGCGGCTCTTCCACTGAGGCGGTCTACATCTTCCACAACATGGTGCGGCGGCTCCTTCAAATTTATAAGCCGGAGTATATCGTTGCGGTCTATGAGAGCCTTGGGCCTACGTTTCGCGATAAGGAGTTCGCCGAATATAAGGCGAACCGCACCGAAACCCCGCCGGACCTGCTCGAACAAATCCCGTACTGCAAGCAGATGCTTGAAGCGATGCGGATTCCCCTTCTTCAGTTTGATGGCTTCGAGGCGGACGACTTGATTGGCACGCTGGCACGCCGCGGCACGGAAGCAGGAGTTGAAGTCATCATCGTCTCCTCGGACAAAGACCTGCTGCAGCTCGTCAATTCGAATGTCCGCATGCTGAATCCGATGAAGGACGACACGCTCTACGACGAAGAGAAGACCCGGGAATTTATGGGCGTCCCTCCAAGCCAGGTAGCGGACCTGCTGGCCATCAAGGGCGACAAGGTGGACAATATCCCAGGAGCTCCCGGGATTGGGGACAAAGGAGCAGTGGAACTGCTCTCGAAGTTTCCCAGTATCGAATCAGCGCTGGACCGCACCGCCGAGGTGGAGAAGAAGAAGATGCGGGAAATCCTTGAGACCCACCGCGATCAGATTCTGCTCTCCAAACGCCTCGCCACAATTGAAGTGAACGTTCCGATCGAGTGGACGCTGGAGGATGCCGCCACGCAGCCACCGGATCCAGCCCTGCTCCGGGCCATCTACCAGGAGATGGAGTTCTTCAGCCTGCTGAAGTCGTTGGGGCCCGAAACAACCTCCGCCGAATTGCCCGAGCTTTCCGCAGCAGACTTCTTTCAAGCTTTGGAGGGCCCTTATGCGATTCACGGCTCGAGAATCGCGGCGGCGAAGGGCAAGGCGGAAGTCGCCGGCCCGTTGCCGGACAATCCTCAAATCGTCTACGACTCAAAAGCAAATCCTACAAGCCATATGGCCGAAGACGTCAAGCTACTTGGCTTCCTTCATGATGCCGACCCCAGCGCTGTCTCGCTCGATACTCTCTGCGAACGCCACCTGCACTCACGGCCAGAAGACAAGGCCGTCGCCATTTGGCAACTTCGCGAAAACCTCAAGCCCAAGCTCGAGGCCCGCAACCTTTGGCCGGTTTGGGAAACCATCGAGAAACCTCTAATCGCGGTGCTCCGCCAAATGGAGAAAACCGGCATCCGCATTGATCCCGCTGTCTTGAGTGACATGTCGAAGGATTTCGAAGGGCAACTCCAAATCCTGACCGATGACATCTACCAGTTGGCAGCCCATCCGTTCAACATCAATTCTCCGCAGCAACTTGGCGTGGTGCTGTTTGAAGAACTCCGCCTACCCACTCCTGGCAAGACTGCCAAGACGAAAAGCTACTCGACGGCCGCCGATGTGCTTGAAGCTCTCGCCGCCGACCATCCCATCGCACAGAAGGTGCTCGATTACAGGCAGCTCTCCAAGCTCAAGAGCACCTACATCGATGCCCTGCCCCAGCTGATCGATCCCGACACCAGCCGCGTTCATACGACCTACAACCAAACCGGAGCAGCTACGGGTCGGCTTTCTTCGAACGACCCGAACCTGCAAAACATCCCGATCCGCACGGCCCAAGGCCGCGCGATCCGCGCCGCATTTGTCCCAGAACCAGGCTGGAGCTTTGTCGTCGCCGACTATTCACAAATCGAACTGCGCCTGCTGGCGCACATGTCAAAGGACAAAGTGCTTGTGGATGCATTCCGCAATAATGAAGACATCCACACCCGCACGGCGAGCGAAGTCTTTGGGATTCCGCCCTTGATGGTTACCAGCGAACAGCGGCGCAACGCCAAAGCTGTCAATTTCGGCATCGTATACGGACAAACTGGCTTTGGTCTCGCAGCACAACTCGGAATCCCGCGTCAGGAAGCAGAACAGTACATCAAGCTGTTTTTTGAGCGCTATTCAGGAGTGCAGCGATTTATTGATCAAACGATCGCCGAGTGCCGCAAGACCGGCATAAGCCGAACTCTGTTTGGTCGGGAACGCCCCATTCCCGACATTGATTCCAAAAATCCGAATGCGCGGCACTTTGCCGAGCGTACGGCGGTCAACACACCCCTGCAGGGTACGGCGGCAGATTTGATCAAGCTTGCAATGATTCAGATCCAATGCATCCTCAATGAAGGCCCTTGGCGAACACGGCTCTTACTTCAAGTGCACGACGAACTTGTGCTCGAAGCTCCGCCAGAGGAAGTAGAAGCAATGCGAAAACTGGTAAAGGAACAGATGGAAGGGGTGCACCAGTTGATTGTGCCTCTGCTTGTGGAAACGGGCACCGGCCCCAACTGGCGGGACGCGAAATAGAAAAAGGCCGCCCTGGAGGAAAGCGGCCTCATCACTTGGGATCCCTCTGGAGGAAGGGGTCGCTGCACTAAGTTTACGACGAGGTGTCAAATTGAAAAATACGACTTAGGTACTAAAGTGCGCTACTCAACCATAAATCTGGTATCCACGTCGACGAGCAAAGAATCTTTGAGGATCTGAATATTGCGGATCTCGAGCTTCGGGATGGTCACCTTGTAGGGTGCTGTTGCTGAGCCGTTGGCAAGCAATTTTCGCATCTCGTCCCGGATCGGGTACCGGATGGCGTCTCCAATACTCTTCTGAAGCGCCTTGAGTACTTGGCGGGAGTAAAAGGAATCCTTCGAAAGAATCTTTACAGTGGGCTGATCGAGCAGCAGAGCACCCTCTTTGGTTGTCAACCCGGACAAGATTTCGAATCCAAAGGAATCCCCAAAGCCGACACACTTGCCGAATAGATCCATAGAACTCTTGCCAGTAAACCTGGCCTGGATGAGCAGCTTTCCTTCCCGGCTTGAAAAATGGGGTTCCGCCAGGTAGGCAAAGTTGCATTTTGTCCTTGGCGTGCCTTTTACGTTCTTCCGCCCGTCTTGCGTGAACATTTGCTGCGAGAGCTGCTTTTCGAGCAATGGAAACCGGATTTCGATTTCGATGGCGTTGAGGGCGAGTACGAGCAGCAGGGAGAGCATACATCAGTATATGTCTGCTAGTGCTTGGCACAAACGAAAAGGGCCCGCGCCGAAGCGCGGGCCCTTAACAGGTTACGTTGAAACCAGGACTAGGAAGCGCCCTGAGAAGCAGCGGTGGACATGGTGTTAGACACCTTGCTGAAAATGGTGCCGATGCTGGTGGCAACGCCGGGCATGATGGCGCCAGCGGCGACGGCCACGAAGCCAGCCATCAACGCGTATTCGATCAGATCCTGACCCTTGGTGTCTTTGATGATGCGGAGGTTCCACACCAGATTCTTGAGCTTGTTCATTGTTATTCTCTCCTCTTCAATTTCGCAATGCAGTAGCACTACACAGTCAAAAGTAACGTTACTTTTGTTCCGCTCCAATCTGGGCAATCCCTGATTTGGACCCTATGAAAAGACTTAGTTTTCGACTAGGGTTCATTTGAAAACGAAAAATAGAAAAGGCCCACGCCTTGGCGTGGGCCTTTTCGTTGAAACTGCTGCTACGACTAGGACGCGCCCTGAGATGCGGCGGTCGACATCGTGTTGGAAACCTTGCTGAAGATCATACCGATGCTATCGGCGACTCCAGGCATGATGGCGCCGGCGGCTACAGCTACAAATCCGGCCAACAAAGCATATTCGATCAAGTCCTGACCCTTGGTGTCTTTCAGGATCCGGGCGCTCCACAGTAACTTCATTGTTTTGTTCATTTTAGTTTTTTCTCCTCCACAATTTGCAGTGCCTTAGCACTACATTCGGAAGAGCAACGTTACTTTGGATTGCTTCAAATGCGGTGTATACCCTAAGTAGCCCCTAGGAATAGACTCATTTTCTACATGAGGACCGCGTTCATAGAACCTTGCCGATAGCCTTCGAGGTCGAGCGTAACGTAATGAAAACCAAGCCCCTTGAAGATTGCGGTCATCTTTGCAGCACATCCAAGATCCAGCGCTTTGTCCATTTCCTCCACCGCAATCTCGATGCGAACGAGTTTGTCGTGGTACCGGACCCGGAACTGACGGAACCCCAGAGCCTTTAGGGCTTCTTCCCCGTCTTCGACAATGCGAATTCTCTCGGGAGTCACAGTGGTTCCGTAGGGGATTCGTGAGGAAAGACACGCAGCGGCCGGACGATCCCACGTCTCAAGGCCTGCCAGGCGGGAAAGCTCACGAATCTCCGCTTTTGTGAGGCCAGCGTCGACGAGCGGGGACTTCACCTGGTGAATCTTGGCAGCATTTTGGCCGGGACGGTAATCGCCCAGATCATCCACGTTGACGCCATAGACAATGTGCTCCACCTGCCGCTCGGTGGCTATCTGATCCATCACGCGGAACAACTCATCCTTGCAGTGGAAGCAGCGGTCTGGATTGTTGGCGACGTAGGCGGGATTCTCAAACTCACTCGTGGGAATCATTTCATGAGTGATTCCATGCCGGATGGCAAAATCAACGGCGTCGCGTTTGTGCGATTCCGGAATCGACGGAGAATCCGCCGTAATGGCCACCGCATCTTCACCCAGTGCCATCTTCGCCGCCCACGCCAGATACGCGGAATCCGTTCCGCCCGAATATGCAATCAGCACCTTGCCCATATCACGCAGAAGCGCAATCAGGTGTTCCTGCTTTTTCTCAAGCAGGAGAGGGTCTGGCATCGGAGTGGTTCCTTGAATTGCAACCAGAGTCGGCATGACCTCATTATAATGAGACTTGCTACTCGCTGAGATTGCCTGAGACCAACCGCTAGCCACACCCTCAAACGACGCGGACCCCGCGCGTGTGGATCAACACGCGACAAAGGCAATTTCGAATGACTCTTTCTTCCATCGGCTGGAGCGACCGATTCGCACGGCAGATGATTCAATTTCCGGGCTGTATTCCCGCCCGTGTTTCACAATCCCATCGCGATCACTACCTGGTATGGACAGAAGCCGGTGAACAAGCGGCTTCACCCGCAGGCAAGCTGCGCGAGAAAGGGCAACTTTGGCCGACGACCGGCGATTGGGTGGCCCTTCGAGAGGGAGGTGCGATCGAGGCGGTTCTGGATCGCGCTACGGTACTTGAGCGCAAGCAGCCTGGCCGTACCTCACGCGAACAGATTCTTGCAGTGAACCTCGATGTTTTGCTGGTGGTGACGGGTCTCGACCATGACTTCAACCCGCGGCGGCTGGAGCGATATCTGATTCTGGCTCAGGAGGGCGGCATCCGCCCGGTGCTGGTTCTCAATAAGGCAGATCTGCATGACAATCCTGCGGCAGTAGTGCGCGAAGCCCGCAGCCTGGCCAGCGGGATCCCCGTCTTTGCAATGAGCGCTACAGAAGGCTGGGGCATGGAAGATTTGCACGAGCTGATTGGGGCTGGCGAAACAGCAGCTTTGGCTGGCTCCTCAGGCACCGGCAAATCTACGATCGTAAACCGGCTCACCGGCCAGGCGGCGCAAGCCACACAACCCGTGCGTGAGCACGACAGCCGCGGCCGCCATACGACAACGCACCGAGAGTTGTTTCTGCTCGATCACGGATGGCTGCTCATGGACCTTCCGGGCATCCGCGAGTTGCAATTACTCGGCGGCGTAGAGTCTGTGGAAGAAGTCTTCGCTGACATTCGGTCAGTGGCGGAGCGCTGTCGCTTTCGTGATTGCCAGCATGATGCCGAACCGGGCTGCATGGTGCGACAGGAGATCGATCCTGCACGACTGGCAGCATGGCGTAAGCTGCGGCGCGAAGCCGATCACGCGCAGAGGCAGGTTGACCTGGGCGCGGCACTGATCGAGAAGCAGCGCTGGAAGGCGATCCACAAGGCGATGCGCAAGTTCCCCAGACAGGGCTAGCCCGCATTTATCACTAGCCGTCTGACCGCCTCCATGGATCCCTAAAAGCGAAGGACTAGCGAAGGCTCAAAAAACGCAAAAATCGACAGCAGCACCAGGCAACAGGCATTTGCCGGAACACATCTTTGAGCGGATCGGAGCGCGGCAGGGATACCCAGATCCTGCGGGCCGTCACACGAACAGTCGCGGCAATCCTGAGCAGCTTCAGCCTCAACGTCTGCGGCTGGGCCTTGGCCAGATCCGTGCTTCCCGGCGCCTCCTCTCGCAATCCCCAAAGCGGCGTATCAGCAAACGTCGATAAATACAAGCGCAGTTGGTTACCACGAAAGCTCTCCGTGCTCATGCGGTCGGCGAACAGCGTCATATGATCCTGGATCCGGTTCTCCATCTCACCCCGCGCACAATTCAGCCGCTCATACAGCGCTTGGCCTTTGTGCTGTTCCGGCTCAAGGCTCGTCACTATCAAGCGCGGATTCTCCTTGCCGGCAATGTACTCGGCCTTGGCGAGCAGGGGTGCGGCGTCGATTTCGCGTAGGTTTACGACTTCGAAGCGGAAGGCCATAGAAGGGGAGGAAAGCCGGGGTCCATTCGGAGGTGGTCGCGGCCGAGGCAGAGGACGGCTTGGATGTTGTGCTGGCGGTGGACTCCGACGAGGTGGATGTAGTATTCGGCGATGCGGAGGCCGAAGTTTGCTTCGTTGGAGGACTGGAAGTCGACGTGGTTTAGTTCGCCGGTTTCATTGCGGACGACCATGTTGGCGCGGTGGTTGGAGACCTGGGGCTGTTCGGTGACGAGGTGTTCGGTGACACGTCCGCCAAACAAGCGGCGGATGGTGCCGTCGCCTTCGCGAAGGAAGAGGGACTTGCGGGAGGCGCCGCAGTTTTGCGCCATTGCCTGGAATGATCGTAGCGTGAGTGTGTTTACTTGATTTATCAGTTTCCAGATCGGCGACAATCGACTCGGGACCGCGGCCACCAACCGCCGCATGCCATGAATTGGTATGAGGGAGGGGTGCTTCCCCATCGGCCCATCGAGTTGGATTCCAAGATTACGATGCCCAGCACCGGTCTCATGTTGATCTGCGAAAAGGGGGTAATGCTGACCGGCTGCTCCGGCGGCAAGGTTTGTCTGTGGCCGGAGAATCAATTCTGTGACTTCCGAACTCCACCCAAGATCTTGACGCGTTCGATTGGCCATTACTAAGGAAGGAAGCCTTACTACCGAAGCGGCGCAACTAGAGACGCTGGCGGCCAGCTTGGCAAGACTTCTCGAAAGGGATGCCCCGGCCATGGTCATTACGAATGATACGGAATCGAATGGCTGGGGGAATCCGCCGTATCGCGAGAGATTGGTACTCTAGACGATTGTGAGATAGCATAGCGGACGATGCGACTCCTCATCGCACTGATCATGGCCAGCCTGTTGGCCGCGGCCGACTCATCCTTCACTATCGCGGCCCTCACTCTGACGCCCGAGCCTTGGGACAAGGAGGCCAACTTCGCAAAGCTCGCCGTATACGCTCGGAGAGCCAAGGCAGCGGGTGCGCAGGTAATCGTAGCTCCAGAGGGTTACCTCGAAGGTTACGTCGGCAATGAGAAGCGAACCCCAGGGCTCGAACAGAAGCGCTACACAGCCATCGCCGAAGAGATCGATGGCCCTCTACTGCGCCGTGTGGCCGGGCTGGCGGAAGAGTTAAGCGTTTACCTGATGGTCGGCTTCGCTGAAAGGCGCGGCGGCGCTGTCTACAACTCGGCCGTGCTTTTCAACCCGGCGGGCAAGGTGGCCTCGAACTATGCGAAGTCGCACACTGCCGACGACGAGCCGTTCAACACCAAGGGAAAAGACTTTCCGGTCATACAGACGGAACATGGCCCCTGGGGCACCTTGATCTGTTTCGATCGCCAATTGCCGGAGACATCTCGAATTCTAGCCCTAAAAGGAGCACGGCTGATTCTCGTACCCGCATGGGGCGGCTATGGTGAGATGAACGATCTGATGATGCGTGTGCGCGCCTATGAGAATGGGGTACATCTGGCCTTCGTTCATCCCAAACGAGCGCTCATTATCAACTCCCACGGCAAGGTACTGGCACAGAACGATGGCGAGCGCGATCAGTTTGTTCTGGCGCGCATCCAACTCGATCAGGGAGAACGCCCCGGGCCGATGAAGGGCCGGCGGCCTGAGCTCTATGGCGATCTTGTGAAATGACGCCGTCGCTTTGCCTGAGTTAACGAAGTCGGACTACTCGATTCACAGTGGCTTCCAAACCCGAATCAATCTTCACTTTATTAGCCCCTGCCAAACCAAACCAGGCTACAGGCGGACTCGCTGAAAGATAGCTAAACGCCGATCTGATCACCCGCACCTGCTTTGGCAAGCCAGGAGCACTCACCTCCACGCGGCGGCCCAGCCCGAGACCGGGGCCCGATGCTGTCACGGCAAGCCAGTTCCCTGGTTGCATGGTGTTGATCAGTAACCGCGCCTCACCATTGTTCACGTTCACAATCACATCGACATCGCCGTCGTTATCGACATCACCAAAGGCCGCACCCCTGCTGACGGCAGCTTCGCCCACCGCGGCTGAAGCAAAGCGTCCGTCGGTTTCTTGAGTCAGCAACAGATTTTGTTCGAGGAACGGATAAGGTTGGCCCCGTTGCTCTTCACGTCGAGTAACGCCGCCATTGGCAAGAAAAAGATCGAGTCTGCCATCCCGGTTGAAGTCAGCAAAACCGGCACCAAAACCCGTGTATTGAAAAGTGTGAGCATGAAGTCCGGTCGCAAGGGACGCATCGGTGAAATTACCGCTGCTCACATTGCGGAAGAGGCTGGCACCTTCACGCATCAGATTCAGCACGAGCAGGTCTTCACGGCCGTCATTGTCGTAATCGCCCAGTGCCACACCCATGCCGGCCTTCACGACTCCATCTTCTCCATAGGCAACGCCCTGCGCCAGAGCCTCTTCGGCAAAGGTGCCATCGCGCCTGTTGATCCAAAGATGGTTGGCCATGGAATCATTGGCGACAAAGAGGTCCGGCCAGCCGTCGTCGTTGGCGTCAAGGACGGTAACGCCGAGACCGGGACCCAGGGCCGCTGAGAATGCGTTGGGTACTTCGCGATAGCTGCCCCGGTCATTGTGGAAGAGATGCGCCACGGCCGGCCGATAAACCCGGGGGGTACAGTAGTCCAATTCGCCCGTTGGGGCGAAGCAGCGTTGGTTGGTAGCGATGGAGTACTCGATGTAGTTAAGGATCACCAGATCCTGCCAACCGTCGCGGTCGTAGTCGAAGAAAGCTGCGCTGGTCGACCACCGGTCCGGCAAGGCGATGGCTTCGTTTGTGACGTCCTCAAAGGCGCCATTGCCGTTGTTGCGGTAGAGCACGTTTCGGCCAAGGTAAGTGACGAGCAGGTCGGGTCGGCCATCGTTGTCGATATCGCCAATGGCGGCGCCCATGCCAATGCCTTCGTGAGTCAGCCCCGCCGAAGTAGTTGCGTCCGCGAAAGTGAGTTTTCCGCTGGGTACGAGTTCATTGCGGAAGAAGCGGTTGCTTGAGCCGGGCGAACCCTGGATGAGGAAGGCATCGAGGTCGCCATCCTGATCGAAGTCACACAAAGCAACGCCTGAGCCCATGATCTCTGGCAGGTGGAACTTGCCTTGCGCGCCGGGTTGGTGGCGGAAGCGGAGTCCGGTTGCGGCGGCCTCGTCGCGGAAGGGCTTCTCGGGCGGTACGGGCCTTTTTGTGCAGGAAACAGCCAGCAGACAAATGCCGACCGAGGTCAACAGACATATCTTCATGCGCTTCGTCCACATCATGGAAGGCGGGCTAGATCCTTTTCGATCACAGTGGCCAATGGCTGGTTGGCATGTTCCCGAGCCTTGAGGAGCGAGGCGCGCGCAGCGGTGAAGTTACGACGATACGCATGAATCAGGCCAAGGTTATAGTGTGCCGCGGCGTAGTCCGGTCGCGCCTCAATCGCTTTACTGAATGCCGCCGCAGCTTCGTCGAATTTCTGTTGCTGCCCAGCCATGCTGCCAAGGTTCAGGTAGGCATCAGCATTTCTAGGGTCAAGCGAGATCGTCTTGAGAAACGCTGTGCGAGCTTCGACCAGACGCTGTTGCTGCTGGCACAGAACGCCAAAATTGTAGTGTGTATCCGGACGCTTGGGAGCGAGCTTCAGAGCTTGCGCATAGGCTTGAGCCGCCGCTTCCGGTTGATTGAGGCGCGCATGGATCGAGATGAGATTGATCCAAGCTTCGGCAAGATTCGGGTCTTGCTGCAACACCTTTTGGTGCAGGGCGAGGGCTACATCGACCTTGCCGGCTTTGTCCGCGCGCTCCGCACGTCGAAGCAAGCCTGTTGTACTGATAGCAAGTTCGTCGAGCGCGAGGCCCTCAGGGTCATCCAGCGGAGGCACGGCCGCCTTGTCTCGTTCATAGTTACGGAGCAGTTCAGCAGTTGGCTGTCCGGTCTTTCGGTATTCGGCGGCCAGCGCAAATTGTGCGGCGCCATAACGGGGAAAGATCTCAAGCGCCTTGCGATAGGCCGCAATCGCATCTGCTCCGCTGGAAGCACGACCGACTAGATAGTGTGAAGTCGCCTCATTCGGAAAGCGCTGTACAAGATCTTTCGCCAAGGCTACGTCGCGGGTCAATTCGGCGACTTTCAGCGCTACCGGCAACGAGTCCGCCTTCACCCGAAGAGCGTGCCGCAGCCGCTCGACGGCCGCCTCTTTTTGTCCATTTTCAGCGAGTGCGAATCCCCAATAGTAAAGAGTGTCGAATCGATTGGCATCGAGAGCAAAGGCACGTTCGTAACAGACGAGCGCCGCCCGCACTTGCCCGTGGCTTTGTAATGTCATGCCAAGGCGAAGTGTCAGGCCAGCGTCCCGGGGCTGCGCTTTAGCCGCGTCAAATGCCTCCGTGATTGCCTGGCCGACAAGCGTGGGGAAATTGCCAATGTCAATCGAGGGAAACGGGGGTGTTCGCTGGCAGCTGAGCAGAGCGTGCAGTGCAAACCAAACCAGGAGCTTCGATGGAATTCTGCGGACGGCCAAGCCTCCATTGTAACTGCGGGTTTTGCTGGTATATACTTCCGACGAGTGGTTGAATTCTCATTGGAGTCTTTCTATGCGGTTATATTTCTCCTTAATGTGTCTGCTCGCGTTTGCCTCATTCGGTCATGCGCAGATTTTGCACGGTTCTCTGACTGGTAATGTTCGTGATGCTTCAGGAGCAGCCGTTCCGGGCGTCCGGGTGGTGTTGCAGAACTCGGAAACAGGACAAACCCGTGACACTACGACCAACGAAAGTGGCACCTATAATTTTGCCACCCTGCTACCCGGAAGCTATGACCTTACGTTGACCAAAGACGGATTCAAGGTTCAGAAAGAACAAGGACTCAACATCGTCATCAACAATGTGACTCGAGCCGATGTCGCACTGCAGATTGGCGCCGTCGGCGAGTCCGTAACCATTGAGGCCAGCGCCGCTACCTTGCAGACAGATCGCGCCGAAGTGCGAGCGGAAGTCACCAGCAAAGAACTGCTGAATGTACCAGTGCCTCCTGGCCGTAATTATCAGGGACTTTTCGTGACGATCCCTGGATTCTCACCACCGCGCAATGCTCACTCGGTACCTGCAAATCCATCGCGCGCTCTGCAGTTCAACGTGAACGGCACCAGCTCAAGCTCAAACAACACCCGTATTGACGGTGCGTCCTCAACCAACGTTTGGCTGCCGCACATCGTCGCCTACGTTCCAGCGCTGGAGTCGATCGAAACCGTAAACGTCGTCACCAACTCATTCGACGCCGAGCAGGGCCTCGCTGGCGGCGCGGCGATTAACGTGCAGATCAAGTCGGGCACCAACGCACTGCACGGATCCGCATTCGAATATCACAATTCAAACGCGACAAAGGCGAAGCCATTCTTCCTGCCGGCCGGCCAGAAGATGCCAAAGTTGGTATACAACCAGTTTGGCGGCACCGTTGGTGGACCGGTGATCAAGAACAAGCTGTTTTACTTTGCCAGCTACGAAGGTTCGCGCGACCGCCAGTTTGCATCCTCACTGATTTCGATTCCGACCCCAGCCATGCGTAGTGGCGATCTTTCTGGAGCGATCGCGGGACGACCCGTGTTTGATCCCCTGACGGGAGACGCGACCACCAGTTTCGGCCGGACACCGTTTCCAAACATGCAGATTCCGGCTTCGCGCTTCAGCCCGGCAGCCGTCCGCATCGCGGCACTCTTCCCCACGCCAACTGCACCTGGCACAGTCAACAACTACTTCGCTGGTAATGCATACGCCTTTGATCGCGACACCCTGGACACCAAAGTGAACTGGAACGCGAGCCAGAAGCTCACGATGTATGGTCGACTGTCATTCCTCGATTACCGTGTGAGGAATCCCGGTCGACTCGGAGAACAGTTAGGCGGAGATCCGGTAGCCGGTGGACAGGTAGGCCGGGCGCTGGGCAATTCCTATTCCACAACTTTCGCAGGCACCTATGTGGTGAATCCGACTTTTATTGTCGACGCATACTTCGGTTATACGCGCATGCAGGGGGATTCCCGCCAGCCTCGCCTTGAAGAAAAGGTAGGCTTGGATGTCTTCAAGCTGCCGGGCACCAATGGTCCACGCTTCTTTGAAGGAGGCATGCCGCAGTTTCAAGTGGCAGGATTCGCAAACTTCGGGCAAGCGAATAACTTCATGCCCTACATCAACCGCGATCCGCAGTATCAATACGTGGCCAACGCGAACTGGAATCGTGGCAAGCACCAGATCCGCTTTGGGACAGATTTCTACCAGCAGCAATTGAACCAGACCCAACCCGAGTTCGTGGGCGCACCGTGGGGAGCTTCCGGTGGCTTTGGCTTCGCCGGCGGGCAGACCAGTTTCCGCGTGATGCCCGGCGGTGCCATCGCCCCCAACACCACTGAATACAATGCCTGGGGCTCGTTCATGCTCGGCCAGACCAATGCGCTGGGCCGCCTCTTGATGGTCCCAGATGTTTTCACCACTCGAACCAATCTCTATTCAGCATTCGTGCGCGACCAGTGGCAGGTAAACAACAAATTGACCTTCAATTTCGGCGTTCGCTGGGAGTACTTCCCCTTCCCGACCCGCTCTGACCGTGGCCTCGAACAATACGACTTCGGCACTAACAAGATGCTCGTTTGCGGCGTCGGCGCTGTGCCCCTCCGATGCGGTGTGAATGAGAGCAAGCGTCGCTTTACCCCGCGCGTTGGCCTGGCGTATCGCCTCGCAGATGATTTTGTGATTCGCGCAGGCTACGGCATCACAAACGATCCTTATAACTTGGGGCGTCCCTTCCGGACGAATCACCCCTTGCTGATTCCTTTTAACCAAACCTCACGGGATGCATGGACTGCGGCCAGCCAGTTTGATGCGGGGATTCCAACGATTGCGGCTCCAAATCTCGGCAACGGCATTATCGACATCGGCCCATTTGTCGAAGCCAATACAGTGATCGCGAACCAGTGGACACGTGGTTACATCCAGAGTTGGAATCTCGCACTGCAAAAGCGTCTCGCTGGCGGTTGGGTGGCAGAAGCCGCCTACGTGGCAACCCGCGCAGTAAATCAGTTGGGCAACCTCAACCGCAATGCCGGGCCTGTGGGTGGTGGCAACAACGGGCGTCCGCTTGCGCAGAGGTTTGGCCGCTTCGCCAATACAATCCAGGTGACTGGCCTGGGCACCTACGCCTATGACTCGCTACAGACCAAACTCGAACGGCGCTTCTCCGGCGGTTGGCAGACCTTGTTTGCTTACACCTTCTCAAAGAACATGGGCACAGCTGGAAACGTAAATTCCGATGGCGGTCCGCGCATTCACTTGCCGGAGTATTTCCATCTGAATCGCGCGGTGAGTGATTTGAATTCTCCGCACAATTTCCAGTTCACCGGCATCTACGAAGTTCCGTTCGGCAAGGGCAAGAAGTACTTGACCAGCGGCATCGGCAGCGCGCTGCTGGGCGGCTGGCAGTTGAACGGGCTGATATCGGCCTACGCCGGTCCTCCTTTCTCGGTGACGGCACCTGGTACGGACTTGAACGCCCCAGGCAATGCTCAGCGGGCGGACCTGCTCAACACCACGGTGAAGAAGATCGGCGGTGCCGGTCCTGGCCAGAAGTGGTTTGATCCCACAGCATTTGGCCAGGTACGCGAGGCTCGCTTCGGCACTGCCGGATGGAACCTCCTGCAAAGCCCGGGTGTCATCAACGTGGATGCGAGCATCTTCCGCTCCTTCCGCGTAACCGAGCGTGTGAACATCCAGTTCCGTGTCGAGGCATTCAACCTGAGCAATACGCCGCACTTTGCGGCTCCGGTATCGGACGTAGCCAACACGCGTTTTATGGAGATCACCGGTGTGCGTGGTACCGGACGGGAAGGCATCGACGAACGAGTCTTCCGGTTTGGCCTGCGCGTAGGTTTCTAACCGATTCCACAGTGGCATCAAAGGCACCGCAGGCTTCGGCTTGCGGTGCTTTTGCTTTGGAGGGATCTGGGGTACGAGCTTCAATCATCGCTTCGGGATCAACAGGACGCTGCAGCCCTGCTGTCGTCAATTCGAACAGTTCGCGTAGTTAGGGCCTTATTGATTGGGCGCGGCCACGGACAGACGGATTGCGGTCCTTTGAGGTTACTTCCCGCTCCCTCGGCCTCCAACCTCTCCGGCTGAGAAGCCGCAGATCCGTCGCATCCAGATCGAGCACGATCTCCTCGGGAGCCGCGGCAAAGCTCTCCACAAAAAGATCCAGCAGTAACTCGTCGAGAGTCTCCCGCTAGTAGTGCACCTTCTTGTGACGGCTCGTCATTCCGGTGCTCAGCTCCAGCCGGATCAGCGTGCTCTTGCCAGCCAGCAAACGCAGCATCGGATCCTTCTTCAGTTGCTCGTGATCGTTCAGATCCTCGTAGCCCAGAGCCAGCCCATGCACCCGTTGCCTCAACATCTCCGCTACGCTGTGCTCCACTCGTCATTGGTCCCGCCAGTCGGCAAAGCAGGCAGCCAACCGCGCCGTCAAACGCAAGCGGCGGTCCACTTCCCACAGCAGCAGAGTTCACCCGTCGCTGCTGCTTTGCTCCCCATCAAACTCCGCCAACACTTGCTTCGAAAAATGCCCTTCAAACTCGAAGCGTTGTTGGATACACGCTGTCATAGCAAAGGCCTCTCTTCCTTGTGCTCTAACTGACTCTAGACAAATCAGCTATGCCACGGTTGAAGGCCCTTCGCCATTTATTTGCGAGAAATTCGGGCTAGCGGTAATTGCCGGTATGGCCGAGCGAGTAGCGGCCGGGCTGCGGAAACACGCACAACCCATGGGGTCCGCGGCCCACTTTAACGCGATCGGCCAGTTGGCCGGTGGTGGTATCGAATCCGTAGATTTCATGGTGATAGCGCCCCGACACCCAGAACATCCTTCCATCGGCCGAGACGCCACCCATATCGGGCGAACCGCCGACGGGCATGGTCCACTTGCCAACCAGCTTGCGCGTGGCAAAGTCCATCACAGAGATTGTGCCTTCGCCGCGATTGGTGATGTAAAGCTGCCGTGTGTCGCGGCTCGGATACAAACCATGGCACCCTTTGCCAGTTGCAATGAACTCGATCTTTTGAAACGAGTCTCCATCGATTACGTGCATCCCATGGGTCATCATGTCGGCGATAAAGAAGGTCTTGCCGTCCGGCCCGACGCGGGTATCCTGCGGCATCCCGCCGCCTTCGATCCGGATCGAGCCCAGCACTTCGTACTTCACCATATCGATCTTGAGGATCTCGCTCGAGAACTCGCAGGAGGCGATCATGTATTTGCCGTCGCCCGAGTAATCGGCGTGATTGACGCCCTTGCAGGGCACTGGGATCGAATGGACCAGCTTCATCGTCTGCGGGTCACGCAGATCGATGCGGCGCATGCGCTCGGCCATTACCACCATGTACTTGCCATCAGGCGTGTAGTACATATTGTAGGGGTCAGGCACGCTGTGAATCTTGAGCAGCTTGCCCGTCGACGGGTCGATCTCGGCGAGAGTGTTATTGAGGTCATTGGTGGCAAACAACCGGGTCATGTCCCAACTCGGCACGACGTGCTGCGGTTCGACGTTCTTACCCTTGCCTACGGAGAACTTCTGGATGATCTCTTTTTTCGCTGGATCATAAACCCACACCGTGTTCGATCGCGTGTGCGGAATGTAGATCAGGCTCGGATAACGTTCGACGCCCGGCTTCATTTTGCCGAGCGTCGTTTCGGAGTAGATGTTTTTCGGGTTCAACACCGGGGGCATCTGCGCCATGAGCGCGGCTGCCCCCAGAAGGAATACTACGAACTGCATGGATTACTCTTTCAGCAGGCTGCCCTGCGAATCGTCGGCCGTAGCAGCCGGCTCATCCGATTCCGGAATCACGCCAGCGCTGGCCACCATATCGCCTTCATTGAGATTCACGAGCTTCACGCCTTGAGCGCTGCGGCCACTCTGGCGGATCTGGGCAGATTCGATGCGAATGATCTGACCTTCCTTGGTGATGATCATCACGTCGGATTCCTCGGTCACCGGTAGTGTCGCTATCACCTTGCCCGTCTTGCCTGTCACCTTCATGTTGATCACGCCCTTAACGGCGCGGCCCGAGTGGCGATAGTCGGTGAGCTTCGTGCGCTTACCCATTCCTTTTTCGGAGATGGCAAGCATCAGTGCAGTCTCATCAACCACTTCGGCCGAGATCAGGTAGTCGCCCTTTTCGAGCTTCATCGCTGTCACGCCGCGTGCCTGGCGGCCCATGGAACGGACTTCTTCCTCATCAAAGCGAACGGCCATGCCTTCATGCGAGGCGAGGAAGATCTGATTCTTGCCATTGGAGATCTTGGCCGAGATCAGCTCATCGTTTTCATCAAGCGTGCAGGCAATAATGCCGCGCGCCATTGGATTGTCGAAATCCGTCAACTCCGTGCGCTTGATCACGCCGTACTTGGTCACCATGACGATGAACTTGTCTGCGGTAAAGTAACGCACCGGCAAACACGCTTTGACTTCTTCGTCCGGCTGCAGGTTGATCAGGCCGTTGATGTTCTTGCCCTTGGAAACCGTGCCGGCGTCCGGGATGTTGTAAACCTTCAGCCAGTAAACACGGCCCTTCGAGGTGAAGATCAGGAGGTAGTCGTGCGTGGAGGCGATAATCAGATGCTCCACGACGTCCTCGGCGCGGGTGCCCATGCCAATACGCCCCTTGCCGCCGCGCGATTGCCGGCGGTAGGTGTCGACGCTGGTGCGCTTGAGGTAGCCGCTGCGAGTAACCGTGACGGCCATGTCCTCCACCTGCACGAGGTCTTCGATGTTGATGTCGCCCGTGTCTTCGATGATCTCGGTGCGGCGCGCATCGCCGAATTCCTTGATGACTTCCTTGAATTCCTTGATGATCAACTTCTTGAGCACCGATTCGCTGCCGAGAATTTCGAGGTACTCGGCAATGCGGGTCTGGATTTCAGCCAGTTCATCGAGGATCTTCTGCTGTTCCATGCCGGTGAGGCGTTGCAACTGCAGTTCGATGATGGCTTGTGCCTGGCGCTCGGTGAATTCGAACTCGGCGATCAAGGTGTCGCGAGCCTCACGCGGGCTCTTGGCGGCGCGGATCAGCTCGATGACGCGGTCAAGGTTATCAAGCGCACGCTGGAAGCCGAGCAAGATGTGCTCGCGCTCGCGGGCTTTGCGCAACAGGAAGTCCGTGCGCCGGCGCACCACTTCCTTGCGATGCTCGACAAACAATTTCAGAATGTCGATCAATTGCAGTTCGCGCGGCTGGCCATTGACGATAGCGAGCATGATCGCGCCAAAGTTGGTTTGCAACTGCGTGAGCTTGTAGAGCTGATTGAGGATGACCTCGTGATGCTCGCCCTTCTTGAGCTCGAGCACGATGCGCATACCGTCGCGATCGCTTTCATCACGGACATCAGAAATGCCGTCGATCTTCTTTTCGTTCACCAGTGCGGCGATGTCTGTGATCAGCTTCGCCTTGTTCACCTGGTAGGGGATCTCGGTGATGATGATGCTCTCGCGGTCTTTGCCGAGCTTTTCGGTAAAGGCCTTGGCGCGCATCTTCACGGATCCACGGCCCTTTGAGTAGCAATCGTAAATGCCGCTGCGGCCAAGGATCAGGCCCCCGGTGGGGAAGTCCGGCCCGGGGATGATGGCGAGCATTTCCGAGAGAGAAATTTTGGGGTTCTCAAGAACCGCGATCAGACCATTCATCACTTCCGTCAGGTTATGCGGAGGGATGTTGGTGGCCATGCCGACGGCGATGCCGCCAGAACCGTTGATCAACAGGTTCGGGATGACGGTGGGGAGAAACTCGGGCTCGACTTCGGAATCGTCGAAGTTCGGCTTGAAGTCGACCGTGTCCTTATCGATGTCGTCCATCATCACAGAAGCGATCTTGGCCAGACGCGCCTCGGTGTAACGCATCGCCGCCGGCGGATCGCCATCGACGGAGCCAAAGTTACCCTGGCCGTGGATCAGCGGGTAGCGCAGCGAAAACGGTTGCGCCATACGAACGAGGGCATCATACACAGCGCCTTCGCCGTGAGGATGGTACTTGCCGAGCACGTCGCCGCAAACACGGGCGCACTTACGCGTCGGCCGGTTCCACTGCAGACCCATTTCGTTCATCGAGTAGAGAATGCGCCGGTGCACGGGCTTCAGGCCGTCACGTACATCGGGCAAAGCGCGCCCGATGATTACGCTCATCGCGTAATCGAGGTACGAACGCCGCATCTCATCTTCGATATTGATCGGGATGTGATTCTTGGGGTTTTCGCCTAATGGCAGCTGGGCCGCCGGGTCGTTACCGCCCGGGTCTTTGCCGCCCGGGCCTTGGGGGTTTTCGGTATCGTTTGCCAACCCTTTATTTTAGCATTTCGCCCAATGTTTATCAGGGTTTAAAATAGCAAGCAGTGAACGCGCTGATCCTGATTTTGCTCCTGGCCCAATCGAGCCTGTACGACCGGGGCGGAGAACTGCTCCGCAGCGGAAAGCTGGCGGAGGCCGAACAGGCGTACCGAGCGCATCTGAAGGCGAATCCGAACCATGTCGAGGCTCACGCGAATCTTGGCTCGGTGCTGTCCCGGCGGGAGGATTTCGCGGGTGCAATCACGCAATATCGCAAGGCATTGGCGCTGCAACCCGGCCTGGCTCCACTCCGCCTCAATTTGGGAATTGCGTATTTCAAGGCACGCAATTGGGGGCAGGCCGTGACCCAGTTTGACGCTTTCCTGAAGGCGCAGCCAGGCCATCGCCAGTCAATGCAGCTTCGGGCTCTGTCCTTGCTGGAACTGGAGCAATACACAGAAGCGGCGCTCGCCTTTGAGGCGCTGCTTCCTGGCGATGCCAGCGTTCAACTTGGGCTCGCGACGGCGTATCTGCGCAGCGACCGCGTGGCTCAGGCGCAAAAGCTGCTCGGGCCGCTGCTCGCACAAAACAACTCACCTGAAGTACTGTTGACGGTCGGCCAGGCGTTGTTTGCCGAAGACAGGCTCGACGAAGCCCTGGAGACGCTTCTGAAGGCACGCCAATTGTCGCCCAACCTGCCTACGCTCGCCCTCAATCTGGGCGCTGTGCACTGGAAGCAAAAGCGAACGGCCGAGGCGGTTGCCGAGTGGCGCAACGAGCTAAATCTCCACCCGGACAGCGCGGAAGCAAAGTTTACGTTGGGTGCCGCCGTGGCCATGTCCGGCGGCGATAAGATTGAAGCTGAACGTCTGCTGCGCACAAGCCTCGCCCAGAAGCCACGCCATGCTCGCGCCAACTACCAGTTGGCCAAGCTCGTCTGGCAGACGAAACGCAGCCCGGAGGCCGTGAGTTGTCTCGAAAAGTCGATTGCCGCAACCCCCGATTATCGCGAGGCCTACTATCTGTTAGGAACGATTCACCAAAGTCTTGGCCGCAAGGCCGAGGCGGCGAAGGCCTTCGCCGCAGTCAAGCGGCTATCCGCCAAGGAGCTCGCTACGCAGCAGGACTTGTTCTCGGAACAGCAATAGCGCTCGGTTGCACGCCTTGCCACTCGGGCATCGTCGCGCAACAGGGAAAAACTAGCCACGCGCTCACGCTCAAAGCCTATGATGGCGAAGGATTCGCGGGAAAGACTCTCGCCGAGCGCGGCGGGACGCGCTACCGCTTCGACGCAAAGGGCGTCACCATTGAGCGAGACGGTCGGTCGGAATCGATCCCTCTGACCTGGTTGTTTGGCGCAGGGCACTATGCCCGCACGCCCGTATTTCGCGATGGGGATAAATGGGTGGAGGCCCGTCTCAGCTGGTATGCCTCGACCGGCAAGCTGAGCCTCACGCCAGGCCACCCCTTACAGCCATCCACCGACATCGAATCGGCCAAAGGTGTCGTGCAATCAGCAACCAACGCCGCGCGCTGCTTTGGCTGCCACCAAACGGGAGAGCGCCCTGGAGTGCATTGCGAGAGCTGCCACGGGCAGCAGGGGAGCCATCCGGTAAAAATGGCCATTCGCAAAGACACTTCCGTTGCCGCTTGCGCCACCTGCCATCGTTCTCCCTCCCGCGACTACGTCTCAACCATGCCGGAGCTCGAAGATCCCATGAGCGTCCGCTTTGCTCCCGTTGGGTTTCTTGCGAGCAAGTGCTACCAACAGAGCAGTGGAAAGTTCACTTGTGTTTCCTGCCACGACCCTCACGACAAGCTCGCCTCAAGCGCTGCCTACGACAAGACCTGCTCTGGCTGCCATGCCGCTGCACCAAAAGGCAATTGCCCGCGCACCCCGGATTGCGCCTCCTGCCACATGCCCAAGGCGACGCCAGCACCCTACCTGACCTTTACCGACCACCGCATCCGGAAAAAGTAAAGGGGCCAACCCGAAGGCTGGCCCCTTTTCCTTGATTCGCCGACGAAGCTTAGAAATACATCTTCGCCGCAAGCTGAATGAAGCGAGGGTCGCGAGCGCCGGTAACAGCGCCGAACCCGAAGCGTCCACCGCCACCACCGAGCGCCGTAGGCAGATTGGTGATCGCCCCCGTCGTCTGGTTGAACGTGGCCGTGCCGTTAAAGCCATTGAACTGCGTGTGGTTCGGTGCATTGAACATTTCGCAACGCAACTGCAGGAAGCGGCCTTCTTTGCCCATCCCAATGTTCTTGAACACCGAGATGTCCCAGTTGTTGACGCCAGGCAGGCGAGCAATGCGCTGGGCGGATTCGAGACCCTGGCTGCCGATCGAAGGCGCAGCAAAAGCAGAGGTATCGAAATAGCGAAGGTCGTTCCGGCTGCCGCGTGACAGGACGGGATTGCCCTTCAGCACAATGCGTGGCCCGACGGAATCCGAACCCGTGTACACGCGGTTCAGTTCGCCGCCGATTCCCTGGAAGTTCAGGCCGATGCCAGTCGGCTGACCACCAATCATCGAGATCAGACCGGACACCTGCCAGCCACCGAACACCACCTTGCCGACCGGGTTATCGAGCGCCTTGAAAGTCTTGGCGAGCGAAGGCACGTCGTAGATGAAGTTTGAAACGGCCATCTGAGACACGTCAAAGGCGAGCAGGCTATAGTTTGCCATGCGGAAGTTCGTCGGGTGCAAGCGATCGCCGTCACCCGAGGAAACGCCCATGGCCTTCGACCAGGTGTAGGCGATGCCATAGTTCAGACCTTTGCCGCTGTTCTTGTTCAAGCTCACCTGGAGTGAGTTGTAATTCGACCATGCACCAAAGGTGGTCAGTACCGCGTCACCATGCCCAAGATAAGGACGGTACAGATTGAGCGGCAGCGCGGTGCGGCCGTCAAAGCTGGTCGCATTCAGGTTCGCCGAACGCGGGTCCTGATTTTGACGCAGCCAGGCCGAGCCGAAGGGCATCGCGTTGTGGTCATAGGTGGAAAGAATGTGGGTTGCTTTGTTAGCGACATAGCCAACCTCAAGCGAGGTCCGCTGATTCAACTGCCGCTGCACCGTGAGGTTCCACTGATAAGTGGTCGGCACATCGCCGTTGATATCAAAGCCGCGCACATTGTTAGGGAAGAACGAACCCTGCAGGCTTTGCAGAGTGTTCAGGTTGCCGAAGAAGTATGTGGGCCGGATCGTCGAGGGCGTATTCGGCAACATATCGAATACGGGGTTTCCCTGGAACCGGTCGTAGAAGATGCCGAAGCCAGCGCGAACCACCGTCTTTTCGTTGACCTGATAGGCAATGCCAAGCCGCGGCGCATAGTGAACGCCGCGGCTGTTGATCAGCCCGCGCGGATAGCTGCTGGAGCTCGAAAGCCCCATGCCATTCGCGTAGAGACCGTTCACAAATCCGCGATTGTTGTTGATGATCGAACCAACCAGAGCGTTGGGAACCGTCGCCCCGGTAACCGGATTGATCCCGACGTTCACACCATTGACGCGCCCAGGCTGGATCAATTGAGCTCTGGCGGCGTTATCGAAAAGGGCCGGATTGAACGACGAGGTCTGGAGCGCCGCGTCATACTGAGGCTGGATGATGTAGAAGCGCAGCCCGTAATCGAGCGTCAGCTTGTTGTTCAGCCGCCAGTTGTCCTGCACAAACCACTCAATGTTCCACGAGCGGTACTGCCCGTTGAGAACCTTGTTCGATTGAGCCAACCGGTCGAAGTTGCCAAGCAGCGCATTGGAGAATGCCCAATTCGTATTGCCTGGGTTCTGTGTATTGTGATCGAACCAGATATCGCCATTTACCGAAGTGAACGCGGTCTGGTCTTTCAAACTCTTGTGCAAATAAATCCCCGCCTTCATCGTGTGGCGGCCGAGCACCTTCGTCACGTTGTTGGTGATGTCGTAGGTGTGATTGAAGTTGCGGAAGGGCGTACCGTTGAAGCCGGTGAACGGGGCATTGGGAACACCACCGAAGCGCCAGTTCTGCACCAGCCCGAGCGTGTCGCCGTCAAAGGGCATCTTGTAGGACAGGCCCAACTTTGATCGGTCAAACGTCTTGTCCACAGGGTCAATATTCAGCACGTTCTTCGACGAGCCGAAAATGAATTCGTTGGTGAGCGTCGGATTGATCGTGGTGGTCAGGTTGTTCACCCAGCTCCAACCCGGGTTGCCGAAGTTCATCGGCGCGAATGGGATGTTGTAGTCCGCGTTCCACTGGCCATAGGCGCGATCCTGCTCGGACTTTGTCTTGATGAAGCGCGAGTAATAGCGCCACTTGTCAGAGATGTTGTAGTCGCCACGATAAATATTCTCGCGACGCGGGAATGTGTCCGACACCTGCGTCTGATAGTTGAATTGCGGGTCGATCGGAACATTCGGCGTGGGATAGAAGTTCAGAATCTTCTGGCCGTCGGCATTGATCCGGCTCGCTGGGATGATGTTATTGGCGAAGCAACCCCCACCGCCACTGGTCTGATCGCAAGGCTGATTGCTCAGCGGATCGCGGATAAACACAGGGCGTCCATCCTGTTGCGTCGTTCCCTGAAAATTCCCGCCGCGTTGGTTCGCCGTCGGAACGGTTACACTGCGCAGCCCATTTGGCGACAGCCGATTCTGCCATTCGATACCAACGAAGAAGAACAGCTTGTCGCGATTCGGATTGATTTTGGGAATGTAAGCAGGACCGCCGACATTGAAGCCAGCCGTGTTGTCGCGGAAGAGCTGCCGTGCGCGGCCTTCCATGTTGTTACGCCAGTTGTTCGCATTGAGCCCTTCATGGCGATGGAAGATGTAACCGGTGCCATGCAGATCGCGCGTACCGGATTTCGTCACCACCGAAATCGCCGCGCCCGAGGAACGCCCGTACTCCGCCGGTTGCGAATTCGTCAGGATCTTGAATTCGGCGATCTGGTCGATGTTCATAGTCGCAAGCTGGCCACCATTCGACCCCGTGTCGATGTTTGTCACACCGTCGACCATCAGATTGTTCTGATTGCTGCGGTTGCCGTTCACGGATCCACCGATTCCGCCAGTCGGTACGACGCCGGGAACCGTGCGAGTGAGATCGAGGAACGATCGGCCGTTCAAGGCCAGATTGATTACCTGGTTCCCCGTCAACACACCGCCTTTTTCAGCACCGCGTGTTTGGAGAATCACGCCGGAAGCTTCCACCGTGATCGAATCCGTTACGTTGCCAACAGCAAGTTGGATGTCCGGCAAGTCGAGCCGGTCATTGGCGGAGACGCGGATCTCGCTCCGCTCATACTTCTTGAATCCACTCGCCTCGACCGTAACCTTGTACATCGATGGCTTGAGTGGGTTGAAAAAGAAAACGCCTTCAGAGTTGGTCGTGACGTCGCGGTTATCGCCTTGCGCCACATCGACCAGCACCACCTTGGCACCTGGAACCAGTCCACCTTGTGCGTCTCGGACGACACCGCGGATGGAACCTGAAGATTGCTGAGCAAGAGCCGCGCAGCTACAAAGCGAGGCGGCAATCAGACAGCGCAGCGCTAAGCTGCGCAGTGAACTGAGCTGCATTGGGTAAATCCCCCTTGAGAGTTTTGCCTTTAGGGCAAATTGCAGCCAGCATATTCGCTTTCCAGTGCGGTGTCAATGGGGCGAAAGCTTAATGAAAGTCAGCAGATGTGCGCCCCAACCGCCTCAAGATACACAGCGTACAGCGACTGGCTCCCGCACATGAAGAGCCGGTTCCGTCGGGTGCCGCCGAAGCAGACGTTTGCGCAGATCTCGGGCAGGAGAATGCGCCCAATCCGCTGGCCAGCGGGCGAGAAAACGTGCACGCCGTCGTAGCCTTCGCCTACCCAGCCGGCTGCCGCATAGATGTTGCCGTAGTTGTCGGCGCGAATCCCGTCGGCCAGGCCATTGCCCATCTTGGCGAACTCCTTGCCACCACTCAACCGCTTGCTATCAACAACATCCCAAACCTTGATGTTCCGCGGCGCCTTTTCATAGTGCGTGGCTCCCGTATCGGCGGCATAGAGTTTCTTGTAGTCAGGCGAGAAGCACAACCCGTTCGGCTTGTAGATGTCGTCGGCAACCTTCTCAATCTTTGCCGTGATCGGATCAATCCGATAAATCGCTTCCTTGATCAGTGGGATTTCGGTCTTGAATCCTTCGTAATTCATCAGGCTCCCGTAGCCTGGATCGGTAAACCAGATGCCGCCATCGGGGTGAACCACCGCATCGTTCGGGGCATTCAAAGGTTTGCCTTCAAACTTGTCGGCAAGCACCGTGGTTCTGCCATTCAGCTCATAGCGCAGCACGCGCCGGTTGCCGTGCTCACACGAGATCTGGCGACCTTGATAGTCAAACGTATTGCCGTTCGAGTAGCCAGCCGGCTGATGGATCACGCTGACATGCCCATCATCTTCGATCCAGCGGTATTGCTTGTCGTTCGGGATGTCGCTCCAAACGAGATACTTGCCGCCGCCGTGCCAGGCCGGGCCTTCGGCCCAAAGAAATCCCTGCGCAAGTCGCTGAATCGTGGTGTTGCCGATCTTGATTTTGGCAAAGCTGGGATCGTCGACCACAACATCCGGCTCGGGATATCGAATCGGCCTTTGTCCGCTATAGTCGCGGTTCGGAGTCTGTGCGGCCGCAATGGCAGGCGCGGCAAGAGATGAGAGCAATCCTCGACGTGTCATCGTCGAGCATCATATCAGCGATCTACACGCCACTGGTTCAAGATGCCGTCGGCCACCGCGATCACCGGCTTGATCGCCTCGAGATCATGAATGCGAACCATGTAAGCTCCATTCAGAATCGCGGCCGTAACACCTGCGGCTCCCGCGAATTCGAGTTCGCGGTCGTTGGCTGCAGTGACCAGCAGTTTCTTGGTGGGCCCCACCATAACAGGAACGCCAATACCGCCCAACACACCCAGCCGCCCCAGGATCTCGTAATTCTGTTCTTTGCGCTTTCCGAAACTCAGCCCCGGATCGATCACCAGGCGGAACTTCTCAACACCGGCTCGCAAGGCGCGATGCACTGCGGCGTCCAGATCTTTAGCAATTAACCCCACCACATCCTTGGCAGGAGGCAATTTGCCCCAGGCATCAGGCCGGCCGCGCATATGATTTAGGATCAGGCCGCAGTCATGATGCATGGCCGTTTTGGCGATGATCGGCTCCCAGGTCAAACCGCTCGGGTCATTGATGATCTCAACTCCCATCTTCAAAACTTCTTCGGCCACCGCAGCTTTGTAAGTACTCACACATAAGGGGGCGTTGATCTTGTTCTTGAGCCGCTTCAACACCGGCACCAGCCGCGCCAGTTCTTCTTCGACGGTCAACGGCTTGTCGCCGGGCCGCGTGGGCTCGGCACCAAGATCGATCACATCCGCACCCTGCTCATCGAGCTGAATCGCCTTGGCCAGTACGCGATCCGGGTCAGAGGCACGAGGCCCCTCGTTGGCGGGTGAAAGGGCAATCGGCGCCACGATAAATGTGCGCTGCCCCAGCCGCAGAGTACGGCTCTTGAGCTTCCAGTCAATCGTGCGTCGTATGATCGCCATTTATTCCGCCACCTTCAACTGAATCCACCGGTACCGCTTCCCAACACGCACAACAAACTCACCCGGCTCCATGCGCTGCGCTGGATTGGTGACAGCTTCAAGCGTCACTGAGTTTCCCGCCTTTACAGCGCCACTCTTGATCAGCCGGTCAGCTTCGCCAACGCTCGACGCGAGGCCGGCCGCCACCAGCACGCGATTGATGCGCGCATCGGTTGCTTCGGCGTGATTTTCGGGCAACGGCACGCTGCCCCAGTTCTCCGCGACGCGAGCCGCGGCGTCTTCCCCATGGAAGTCACGCACGATCCGGTACGCCAGGTCTTTCTTGGACGTCAATGGATCGAGCACAGCAATCTCTTCCATTGGCAAGTCCGTCAGCAACTCGTAGTAACGCGCCACCAGCGCATCCGGCATGTTCATCAGCTTGCGGAACATATCGGTTGGCGGCTCGGTGATCCCAACATAATTGCCCTTGGACTTCGACATCTTTTCAACGCCGTCCAGGCCTTCAAGGATCGGCACCGTCGCCACAATCTGCGGCAACTGTCCGTAATCCTGTTGAATCGCCCGGCCCACCAGCAGGTTGAACTTCTGGTCGGTTCCACCCAGTTCCACATCACAACGCAGCGCCACAGAATCATAAGCCTGCGCCAGCGGATACAGCAATTCATGCACAGAGATGGGAATTCCGCCCGCATAGCGCTTGGCGAAATCGTCACGCTCCAGCAGTCGCGCCACGGTGTAATGCGAGGTCAGCCGGACAATCTGCTCGTAACCAAGCGGCTCCAGCCATTCGCTGTTAAATCGCAACTCGGTCTTCTCCGGGTCGAGCAGCTTGAATACCTGCGCCTTGTAGGTCTCGGCATTGCGGTTCAATTCATCCCGCGTCATCGGTGGCCGCATGGCGTTGCGCCCCGTCGGGTCGCCAATCAGGCCCGTCATGTCGCCAATCAGAAAGATTACGGCGTGTCCAAGATCCTGAAAGTGCTTCATCTTGCGAATCAGCACTGTGTGCCCCAGATGCAGGTCAGGTGCCGTCGGGTCAAACCCCGCCTTCACACGAAGGGGTCGCCCTTCCTTCTGACACAGCTCCAGACGCGCGCGCAGATCCTCCTCGCGGATGATTTCCGCAAAGCCCTTGCGCAGATAAGCCATTTGTTCGTCGATCGAAAGCACTGCTATCAATTGTAGGGGAAGCGCTTCTTCCAGTCCGCAAAATCCATCTTCAACCCCAGCCCCGGCGTGTCTGGCAATCGCACATGGCCTTTAACGACGCGGGGCAACGTGCCACCCGTCAACTCATGCAGGCGCTCCATGTTGTAGCCATCCCACTCATTCATCAGGAAGCTCCTCACCCCAGCCATCGACTGCACACTCGCCATATGCGCCACCGGACCGTACCACATATGTGGTGCAATCTCGACACCGTACACCTCGCCCAGCGCAGCGATCTTGCGAATCTCCGTAATCCCGCCGCAGTGAATGATATCCGGCTGAATGATCATCGCTCCCTTGGCCTCCAGTAATTCCCGAAACATCCACCGGTTCAACAATCCTTCTCCACCTGCCAGCGGCACCGGGCTCTGAGCGGCAATCGCCCCCAGCGCCGCATTCGATTCCCGCCAGACCGGCTCTTCCAAAAACATCACCTTCAGCGGAGCCACTGCCCGCGCCAACTCCAGAGCGGACCGCATCGAATAGGTCTCATACATCTCAAGACACACATCGAGCTCCATCCCGACCGCCTTCCGAATGGCCTCCACTTCGCTCACAACCTGACGCAACCGCACCTGTTCGTTCTCCGCCCGTGGAATCACCCACTTCACCGCAGTCCAACCTTCTTCGACGGTCTTCTTCGCCAACTCCGCAATCGCCTCCGGCGTGCGCCGCGCCAGCTTGTTGCTCCAGTGCGACCAATACACGCGCATCGGCTTTTCGTTGTTACCGCCAAGCAACCTCCACACAGGCACGCCCAGGCGCTTGCCTTCGATATCCCACAGCGCAATATCGATGGCACTCAGCGCGGTCATCAGCACGCTGCCATCGCGCCAGCGATTCTCTTCGTAATAAAGCCGGTTCCAATGCGCCTCGACACCGCTCGCCTCTCGGCCCACCAGCCGCGGAGCCAGCCACTTCACAGCCTGTTCAGCAATCTCCACTCGCGCTGGCAACGACGCTTCCCCCAGCCCTCGCAGCCCCGAGTCCGTCACTACCTCGACGAACAAATACTCACGCCCATCCATCCGGCACTTGTGCGTATCGACGCCGGTAATCTTCACCGGACTCGCCCCCAGCAAACCCAAAGGCAGCATCCCCATTAGTTCTCGACGTCGCATACGAGATAGTCTATAGGTTTAGGGGAGATTCCGATCATGAAAATCTCGGTGAAGGCCGAGTATGCGCTGCAGGCAATTTTTGACCTCGCGACTCAACCACCCGGCGAGGCGATTCGCATCGCCGACATCGCCAAACGCCAGAAAATTCCGCAGAAGTTCCTGGAACTCATCCTGTCCAACCTGAAACAGGGCGGCTTTGTCGAATCCCGCCGGGGTGCCGACGGCGGCTACATGCTCGCCCGTCCCGCCTCGCAATTGATCGTCGGCGATGTCATCCGACACGTCGATGGCCCCAGCGAACGCCGCACCGCCACCGCAGGGTTTGAAGATATGTGGAAGCGTGTCGACGAATCGATCGAGTCGATCCTCGGCAACACAAACTTCCAGCAGCTCGCGGAAGATTGGCAGGCTCGTCAAAATCAATACGTCGCCAATTGGGAGATTTAGGTTCATGAACGTCTTCAATGACAATTCGCTTGCGATCGGCCGCACGCCGCTCGTCCGTCTCAACCGCGTTACCGATGGAGCCGGCGCCACCGTGCTCGCTAAGATCGAAGGTCGCAACCCAGCTTATAGCGTCAAGTGCCGCATCGGCGCTTCGATGATATGGGACGCGGAACAGAAGGGGCTCCTCACCCCGGGCAAGGAAATCGTCGAACCCACCTCGGGCAACACTGGCATCGCCCTCGCATTTGTCGCCGCGGCCCGCGGCATCCCGATCACGCTCACAATGCCTGAGACGATGTCGATCGAACGCCGCAAAGTACTCAAGGCCTTCGGTGCAAACCTCGTGCTCACTCCAGGCCCTTCTGGCATGCGTGGTGCGATTGAAGAAGCAGAGAAGATTCGCAATTCCGACCCGGAGCGCTACGTGCTCCTGCAGCAGTTTCAAAATCCCGCCAATCCTGAGATCCACTTCAAGACCACCGGCCCGGAGATCTGGGAAGACACCGATGGCTCGATCGACATCTTCGTTGCCGGAGTCGGCACCGGCGGCACCATCACCGGTGTCAGCCGCTACATCAAGCACGAGAAGAAGAAGCCGATTCTCAGCGTCGCCGTCGAACCCGCCCACAGCCCGGTCATCACACAGACGCGCAACGGCGAAGCCCCCAAGCCCGGCCCGCACAAGATCCAAGGCATCGGCGCTGGCTTCATCCCGGGAACACTCGATCTCAGCATCGTGGATCAAGTCGAGCAAGTCACCAACGACGAAGCCGTCGACATGGCACGCCGGCTAGCAAAAGAAGAAGGCATCCTGTGCGGCATCTCCTGCGGCGCCGCTGCCGTCGGAGCCATCCGCATCGCCCAGAAGCCCGAACATAAGGGCAAGACGATTGTCGTCGTCCTGCCCGACGCCGGCGAACGCTACCTCACCAGCGTTCTCTTTGAAGGCATCGTCGATTGAGCATGCTACGCACTTTGGCACTCCTCTGCTGCCTGCTTCCCTTGCAAGCGGCCACAATCATTCTGGTACGCCACGCAGAGAAAGCAGGCCCGACTGGCGACGTTCCGCTCAATGACGCAGGTCATCAGCGCGCCGCCCTGTTGGCCAGAATGCTGCGCGACACCCGCTTCACAGCGATTTATACGACCGAGCTGCAGCGCACCCGCCAAACAGCACAGCCGATCGCTCAAGCACAATCGATTACGCCCACAGTGATTGCGGCCAAAGATACGGAAGCGCTCCTCACGGCTCTCAAGTCCGCGCGCCCCACCGATACGATTTTGGTGGTCTCCCATTCGAATGTAGTGCCCACAATCGCCGAGCGGCTCGCCACCAAGATCGCGCCTTTGGACGACACCGACTACTCACGCCTCATCGTCATCAATACTCACGCCAGCCCGGCCACGCTTGTGACCCTGCGATTCGGAGATTGATGCGCAAGCCAGAGATCATGAGCCCGGCCGGCCATTGGCCGCAGCTCAAGGCAGCGATTGAAGCCGGTGCCGACAGTGTTTATTTCGGCCTCACTCATTTCACAGCTCGTGCCAAGGTAGGCTTCTCGCTCGAAGAACTCCCCGAGGCCATCCGTTCCCTGCACCGGCGCGGCGTCAAAGGCTACGTCACCTTCAACACATTGGTCTTCGACAACGAGCTAACCGAAGCCGCCCGAGCCATTGAAGCCATCGCCCAATCCGGTGCTGACGCCATCATCGTTCAAGACCTCGGCGTCTGTTCTCTGGTGCAGCAGATCGCGCCGGATCTCGAGATCCACGCGAGCACGCAGATGAGCATCACCAATTCGGATGGGGTACGACTCGCCCAGCGTCTTGGCGCCAGGCGCGTCAATCTGGCCCGTGAACTCTCTCTCGAAGAAATTGCCACGATCCGCCGCGAAACCGATTGCGAACTCGAAATCTTCGTCCATGGCGCACTCTGCGTTGCCTATAGCGGCCAGTGCTTCAGCTCCGAGGCCTGGGGCGGCCGCAGCGCCAATCGCGGCCAATGCGCACAGGCTTGCCGTTTGCCCTACCATCTCATCGTCGACGATCGATTTCACCCTCTCGAAGATGCACGATACCTGCTCAGCCCCGGCGACCTCTACACGCTGGAGTGGATCCCCAAGCTGATCCCGCTCGGCATTTCCTCGCTCAAGATCGAAGGCCGCTACAAGGATGCCGAATACGTCGCCCTAACCACCGCCGCCTATCGCAAGGCGGTGGATAGCTACTTTGAAGTCACGCCGCTCGATCGAAGTCATTTGGAGCAGGTTTACTCGCGCGGCCTTGGGCCCTACTTTCTGAGTGGAACCAATCATCAGACGGTAGTCGAAGGCCGCGGCCCTCGTCATCGCGGCGTTCTGATGGGTCGCGTCAAAGAACTCCGCAACGATGCCGTCCGCGTCGAGCTGAACGACACGCACCAACTGGCTCCTCTGAAGCCCGGCGACGGCATCGTCTTCGATGCCGCCGATTGGCGCAGCCCGCAAGAAAGAGAAGAAGGCGGCCGCATCTATACGGTGAAGCCGATCCAGAAGAACATCGTCGACCTGGGCTTCGCCAACCAGTCTGTCAACCATCAGCGCATCCGCGTAGGCGACCTTCTCTGGCGCACCTCAGACCCCAACACCGACAAACTCGCCAAGCCTTTCACCGAAGCCACTCAGCCGGTCTACCGCCGCCCTATCGACATCGAGGTTCAAGCCATCGTCGGCCAACCGCTGACCATCCACTTCGGCCCCATCAGAGTTGTTTCGCCGCAACTGCTCGACGCCGCCGAGCGCCAGGGCCTCACAGAGGAAACGCTGCGAGATCAGCTCAGCCGCCTTGGCAATACGCCCTACCGCCTTGGCTCGCTCACAGCCACCATTGAGGGCAATCCCTTCGTCCCTGTTTCTCTGCTCAACCAACTCCGCCGCCAGGCGACAGATCTACTGGAGCAACAGGCTTCCACGATCCAACCCAAGCCCACCCAACACTGGAGTCTTTCCGCAACTCAGCCCACAGAAGCCAAGCCAAAGCCATTTGAATTACACCTTCTCATTCGTGCCGCCAGGCACCTTGACGCCGCCATCGCGGCCCGGCCCGCCAGCATCACGCTCGACTATCTCGATCTTTACGGGCTCTGGCCTTCGCTTGAAAAGCTGAAGGCCTCCGGCATTCCCGCCCGCGTGGCAAGCCCGCGCATCCTCAAGCCGGGCGAAGACAAGATGGCGGAGTTCCTCGCCAAGCTCAACTGCGGCCTGCTGATTCGTTCCGCCGGATTGCTCGATAAACTCAGGGGCCACCCGGATCTAACAGGCGACTTCAGCCTCAATGCCGCCAACGCCATCACCGCGCGTATGCTGCTCGACATGGGCCTCACGCGCCTCACGCCCACGCACGACTTGAATGCCAGGCAGATCGAAGCCATCGCCACCGAGACCGATCCCGCTCGAATCGAAGTGGTCGCCTACCAGCACTTGCCCGTGTTCCACACCGAACACTGCGTCTTCTGCCGCTTCCTGTCGAATGGCACCAGCTACCTCGATTGCGGCCGCCCTTGCGAAGAGCACGAGATTTCGCTCGAAGACGAACAAGGCCGCCGCCATCCCGTCGTTGCCGATGCGGGCTGCCGCAATACGGTCTTCGGGGCCCAGGCTCAGCACGCCGCCGCACACTTGCAACAGTGGCAGCGAGGAGGGATCCACCACTTAAGAATTGAGTTCGTTCACGAAACCGGCGATCAAGTCCGCGACATCGTCCAGGCCTTCCAGCATCACCCCTACGACCTCGAACCCCGCCTCAAACGCCTCGCCCCCGAAGGCCTCACCGAAGGCAGCCTCTTCACGCCAAAATCAGATCCGGTCTTCCGCATCCTCTAGGCAAACGCACCAGCAGCGATCCTGGCGCAGTCCCCTCTGAATCTTGAAAGAGATCTTCAAACCCGGCGCCACCTTCAGTTGCTTCTTCTCAAACGCCGCTCAGCTACCAGCAACAACTCCTCCACTGCCTCGACTCAAACGCTACCCGATAGCTCCCCCTTCAACCGTTGCCTCTGCAAATCCTCGGCCACCATAAGCCCCATCCCCGTCGAATCCACTGCCATCGTCACGTGATCCTCCTTCGCCACCAAGGTTTCGCCGGCTCGCGCACACCGCCCCCTTCCCAAACCCAACTGCACGCTTTGACCCAGCGAGGGGAAGTAATAGGATCGTGTGTGCGGAAATAGGAGAAAGGTCAAGGCGAAGGAGATCTGCGATCCAAATCCCCTAGACATTTCGATTGACAAGAGGCAGCCGCCTCATGGAAGGCTGTCCCCCTTTCTTGCTTAACTGGAATGGCAAATAGGAGCAGGAACCATCAGATAGCAAGCTCATCATCGACGCCAACCACAACAACATCCATCTCCTCCTAGCTGCCTCCTGCGCCGTCAAGCTCGAAGTGGGCAAACGGACTGCAACTATCCCGCAGCAAAAGTGACCCACAAATCACGATTCCAAAAGATCAGCCACAAGAGCCTCGAACTTGGGCAGGTAGAAGCCATTGGAGATCAGAGCTAACTTCTGGCGGTATGTCTCGACTAGCTCAGAGTACTTTGGTCGTCCAACCAATTGCGCCACGATCACGCCATGAGCTGAACGCAGATAATCCATAGCGTAGTGAACGCATTCTCCTTCAGGATTCTCATTCAACGTTCTATCGATCTCGGACAACTCTGAATGCCGCTCCAAGTAGGGCAAAACGATACCGATAAAGTCGGCCTCGATCTGAGTACGCACCACACTCACGTCATCAAGACCACTCAGCACGTACTCGAATTTCGACGAATCACCCATATGGCTCTGCACCGACAGCGAGAGCGTAGGCGTGTCAGATTGATAATTGCTCTCGAAGCCCGAAGTCCTGTGGAAGATATTCTCAACGGCGTCCACTCGCAAACCTATTGCAGGTTTCACATGTAGGTTCTCGTAGACCGTGAAATCAAGAACAAACCACCACGCCCCACTTTCAACCCGCTTTGCAAATCGCTCTTTGCTCTTCTGCAACTTAAATCCGCTCTTCTCCATCCTTGGCTGAAGAGCGGTGAGCAGTTCAATCTTAAGGTCTTTGATTTTCATTCTGGAGAAGGGAGAAGGGGACAGCCTGCCACGTCACAGCCTGCTTTTCAAAAAACCGCACGCGTCAGCAAACCGCCATACGCTGATCATACTTCGCCCACTTGGCCAACTGCTGATTCAATTCGGCCACAAACTCTTTTGACCCAAATGTCTGCCTGAATCGGCCGCCCTCCTTAAGTCCTATCGAAGGGGTTCTCCCGCCTACTGGTAAACCGGATCTACCCAGAATCCCTCGCCTCTCAGTGCTCCCCAGAAATCCATGTCCAATAGTCGACTGAACGATGCAAATTTCTCATTCATTCGCCTGGGACGCGTCAGGCTGTTCCCAGTTTGATCGGCGCTCACGAAAACTCGGACTAGTCTAACGGCAAGCTAAAGCTAGTCATCGGCGCCAGCCCCGGCAACATCCATCTCCTGCAAGGCGCCTTCTATGCGGTCAAGCCGGAAGTGGTGCGGCGGGCTAGGTTCAATGCAAGTAAGTTAAGAACTTTCCCATACGGTTGTGTGGCAGGGATGCATGGCTTTATCCAGTCTTTGAAGCGAGGTCTGTCTCTAACTGACGGGCATTGGGGCTAGGTTCTCTCTCAAGCGTCGCCTGGCCGAAGAACTGCCCCATGAATCACAGGATTGAAACCCTCGGGCCACGCCGTTGTTTTGTCAAAAACCGCACCGCTCAGCTTGGGGTATTCGTAAGAGGACCAGCACATCCTTGCCCCCGAAAGATTGGCTCGATTGAAGCTCACGCCATCGAGCACGCTTCCTGAAAAATCCGCTCCTGTCAGAACAGCCTCTTCAAAATTGGCGTAGCTCATCATCGCACCATTAAAAACGGCATCTTGGCAACTAGCACCAGCGAAGTACGCATTCATACCTCTCGCCTCGATGAACCGTGCTCCGTCTAGTTTGGCAGTTGGAAACTCAGCACTCCGCACATCAGCACGACTGAAGTTTGAGTTGGACAGATCAGCGTTGGAAAAATCGGCTCTGTGCAAGTTCTTTCCACTGAGATCGGCACCGACCAGCGACTCAGCGGGGTATTCGACAACCTCTCCGGTCCAGCAGCGTATTTGCATAAGCCTAATGGTTTTCCTTGTCCTTCGGGTCCACTTTTTTCCTCCAAAGAGCTTTCAGAAGGAGACAGCCCGCCACGTCATAGCCTGCTTTTCCAAAAACCGCACGCGTCAGGAAACCGCCATACGCTGATCATACTCTGCCCATTTGGCCAACTGCTGACTCAGCTTGGCCAACACGCTGCCGCGCACTTGCAACAATGGCAGCGAGCAGGGATCCACCACTTAAGGATTGAGTTCGTTCACGAAACCGCCGATCAAGTCCGCGACATCGTCCAGGCCTTCCAGCATCACCCTTACGACCTAGAACCCCGCCTCAAACGCTTCGCCCCAGAAGGCCTCACCGAAGGCAGTCTCTTCACGCCAAAATCAGATCCGGTCTTCCGCATCCTCTAGACAGGCGCACACTCAACCACGCTTTTCATACTGCATCGCGCCCGCCACATTCCCCTCTGTGTCTTGAAAGAAGATCAACGTACCAACTCCCGGGATGGTCACTTTCGGCATAAGAATCTTGCCGCCCATCTGCTCCACCGCCGCCTGTGTGGCATCGATGTCTTCGACCCCGAAAGAACACTCCATCCCGATCATCTTCAAACCCGGTGCCAGCTCGCGCCGCTGCTGTACGGCAACCATCACGCCAGCGTCGGAACTGTTAAAGAACCCGGGCGGACCCCAAGGCGCAAACTTCCAACCGAACACGGTTTCGTAGAACTTCTTGCCCCGCTCAACATCGTCACAATTCACCGCAAAATGTGTCAGTTTGTTCTGCATGGCACTCATGTTTGCATGAGTTTGCAGTTGGCAGTTCTGCGATATTCTGTCAATCGATGTCGAAAATACGTCACGACGGTTCCATCATCCGAACCTTTGGCGTCACGTTTCATTCCTCTCAAACGCTTCAGTACTCGGTCTTTGGTTGGGACCAATTGATCTACGCAATGGAAGGCGTGCTCGCGGTTCAGGTGAGCGAAGGCGTATGGACCCTGCCCGCCCATCGCGCACTTTGGGTTCCCGATGGCGTAGAGCATTCCATTCATATCGCTCATTCCGCATCGATGCGCTCGCTCTACTTCCGGGCCGGATCGATCCGCCACCTGCCGCGCAGATCCAGCGCTCTAAATGTATCTCCGCTGCTGCGCGAACTCATCTCGGCATGCATTGAACTGGGAGCTCTCTCGAGCCGCAAGCCCGCCCACCGGAGACTGGCCGCCGTGATTCTGGATCAGATGAAAACGATTCCGAGCGTACCCTTGCAGTTGCTCATGCCCAAGGATCCACGCGCAGTGGCCGTGGCTGTGTACCTTCGCGGCAACCCCGCCGCGTCGCTAAGCCAGGCGGCGGCACATTCTGGCTCCAGCCTGCGCACGCTGGAGCGCCTGTTTGAAAGTGAAACGAGAATGCCCTTGGGCGCCTGGGCTCGGCGGCTACGCATTCAAGTTGCGCTTGAATTCATGGCGAGCGGATCTGCCGTCGGCGAGGCCGCGATGCGCTGCGGCTACAACAGCCCGAGCGCCTTCATCAGCATGTTCCGGCGGGAACTCGGCGTTACGCCGGGAGCCTATTTGGGCACGAGTCGACAACACACGCAAACAGCGCGTGCCCGCAAGCGATCGTGATGTGCTGCTTGCCATCCGCTCCGATGTAGCTCACCGGATTGGCGAATGCCTTGCCACCCACTGGATCCTCACACAACAGCTTGCACGTTGTGTCATCGTGCGCGATCATATCGTCCTCTACTGTCGCGGAAGACACCAGGCTGTGGAAAGCACTCCGCTCTTGACGGCCGTCGCGCTTTGTGCAAAGCGACCAATATGGAGCCAAAGGAGATCTGCGATCGAAATCTCCGCGGCATTTGGTCTTACGAGAGGCAGCGGCGCGGTGATAGACTCAAGTGCTCCGCGGGGATGTCGGCTGCCGACAACTTCAAGACCAAATCAAGGAGGAATCCCTTTCATGCATCGTTCGCTTTCGAACCTCTTCCTCGTCAGCATTCTCTCCAGCCTGCTGCATCCGCCAGTCGCCACAGCTCAGGCCCCCACCGGCGAAATCGCCGGCACGATTGCGGACTCATCCGGTGCCGTCATTGTGGGCGTGGAGCTCAAAGTGGTGAACCGCAGCACAGGCGTCAGCCGGGCAGCCCGCACGAACGAAGCAGGATTTTACAGTTTCCCCGCGCTCCCGGCGGGTACTTACGAAGTGACTGCCCAGCAGTCCGGATTTCGCCGGGCGAGCTTCAGCAACGTCACGGTGACTGCGCTTTCGGCCATCAAGCTCGACTTCGCCCTGCAGCTCGGCGAAGTGACAGACGCAATCACAGTTTCGAGCGATGTTCCGCTGGTGGAGACGCGCAGTTCCGTGCAGGGCATTTTGGTAGATGACCGCAGGATCCGCGACCTTCCCCTCAACGGCCGCAATGCCGTCGACCTGGTGCTTCTTGCGCCCGGCATCAACAGCGCGAACACTACAATCGAGTCGAGCTTCTCGCAGCAGCGGCTTGCGATTAACGGCGGCCGTCAGACCGGCGTAAATTTCCTGCTGGACGGCGGGCAGCAGAACTTCTTCCATCGCGGATCCGGCTTGCTGCTGCCGCCGCCGGATGCTCTGCAGGAATTCAAGCTGGCCACAGTCGGCACGCCTGCGGAATATGGCCGTGGTGCCGCAACTCTGAGTGCCGTCACCCGCTCAGGTGGAAACGAGTTCCACGGCAGCGCCTGGCACTTCCTGCGCAATGATGCGCTCGATGCACGCAGTTTCTTTGCCGCCAATGTACCCAAGCTCAGGTTCAACCAGTTTGGCCTGACCCTCGGGGGCCCGATCCTCATCCCAAAGCTATACAACGGCCGCGGGAAGAACTTCTTCTTCGTGACTTACCAGGGCCTGCGGATTCGGCGAGATCGAGTGAGTTCCGATGCCAATCCGCTGACGGACGCGGAGCGAACCGGAAATTTCGCAGCGGCGGCGCAAGCGATCGTCGACCCCCTCACGGGACAGCCTTTTCCGGGCCGGCAGATTCCCACGTCGCGGATTGATCCCGTCGCAGCCCGCGTCGTCCAGAGCTATGTTCCTCTCCCAAACCGCCCAACAGGCCAGTTTGTGAGCCAGTTGAGCGAAGCCAACGATGGGGATCAGTTCCTCGGCCGCTGGGACTCCGTGCTCAGCAGCAACAACCGGCTGAATGTCAGGTACTTCCGTGACCGTTCCGTCGGGACGGATCCTTTCCCCAACGGCAGCACGCTTCCGGATTACAGCCCGGTCGGCAACGGGCAGCAACTCAATACGATCACCGTCGAGGACAACCACGCCTTCACGGCCAACGTCCTGCTGACGACCCGGCTGAACTATACTCGCTTCGACTATGACGAAGCAAATACCGTCCGGACCACATTGGATCAGTTGGGCGCCACCAGCTTTGTGCACGCAGGCGGTCCGACTACACTTCCGCGATTGCAGGTGAGCGGGAGGTTTCTGCTCAGCCCCGGCCGGGACCGTCGCCGACTGTCAGAGAACATGGACTTCTCTCAGAACCTCACCTGGATCAAAGGATCGCACCAGTTCAAGTTCGGGGCCGATATCCAGCGGAACCGCTTCATGTATCGCGACAACCAAAGCTCGGGCGGACAGTTCACCTTCGATGGCACGGCCAGTCGCGTGCCGGCGGCCGATTTTCTGCTCGGCAGTGCGGTGCGCCTGCAGCAGGCGTCGCCGCTCGATACCGACCAGCGCTATTTCCCCTGGAGCGTGTTCGCGCAGGACACTTGGCGCCTAAACCGCCGGCTGACTCTGAACTACGGAATCCGGATGGAAGCCTATCCCGCCTGGGCGGAGCGCTTCGGCCAGGCGACGGCATTCGTTCCGGGCGCCCGGTCGAGACGGTTCCCGAATGCTCCGGAAGGTGTCGTGTTCCAGGGTGACAGCGCGTTTCCTCTGGTGGACCGGTTGTGGAACCCGGCTCCTCGGTTGGGCATTGCCTGGGATGTCTTCGGCAATGGCAAGACCTCTGTGCGCACCAGTTGGGGCATGTTCATCGAGCCGCTCACCGCCGAAATGACTGGTGGGGTGCAATCGCCGCAGCCCTTCGCGCTCGTGGTGGATACCAACAACCGGCGGCTTTCATCGCCCTACGCCGGACAGCAGATTCCTTACCCTTATGCGGTAAATCCCGCGAATGCCACTTTTCAGTCCCCCGTGGTGTTGCCCAAGTCGTTCGCCCAGGGCGTCCGCAATCCCTACACGATGAATTACAACTTCGGGATCCAGCAGCAGATCGGTGGAAACTGGGTTCTCGATGTTTCCTACGTGGGCAACGCCGGCCGGCATCTCGCCAACCTGCGCCAGGCGAATCCGGCAGTGTTCCGGCCGGGCGCCACGACGGCCAACACGAATGCGAGGCGCATCTATGCGCCAGCCATCGGCAGCATTGGAGAGCTCTCGACCGGCACGAACACGCGTTACGATTCCCTGCAGGTTGCGGTACTGCGCCGCTTCGCGCGCGGATTCACCGTGAATGCGAACTACACCTGGTCAAAAGCCATTGACGAAGTCACCTCGGGAGACTCATTCGCTCAGATTTCTCAGCAGTCTCCGCAGGACCCCTTCAACCGCCGGGCAGACCGGGCGTTGAATGGCAATCACGCGAGCCATCGCTGGGCTGGTTCTTATCTCTACCAGCTTCCCATTCGGGTTCCCAACAACCTCCTCCAGTCGATGATTGGGGGCTGGGAGTGGGGAGGGCTGGTTACAGTACAGACCGGAAACCCCGTCGCCATTCTATCGGGCGCCGACAACTCGCGAACGGGTGTCGGGTTCGACCGGCCGAACGTCGTTGGAAATCCGGTGTTATCAGCAGATCGCTCGCGTGCCGAACGAATCGCCCGCTTCTTTGATACCACCGCGTTTGTAGCCAACCCCATCGGCACGCTTGGCAACTCCGGACGAAACCCGATTCTCGGAACCGGGTCCTTCGTTTGGAATACGTCGCTTCTGAAAAACATCAAGATTTATGACAAACATCGGTTGCAGTTCCGCTGGGAGATGTTCAACGCAACCAATACGCCCGTGTTTTCAAACCCGGTGGGTACGCTCAATTCGCCCGCATTTGGAAGAATTCAAGGCGCTGGCTCCGGCCGGATTCAGCAGGCGTCGCTCAAGTACGAGTTTTAGAGAAGGCCCTTGTCAAATGAAAGCGACGACAACCACGCGCCGCGAGGCGCTCGCAACCATGCTTGGCGCCGGGTTGGCCCCGGCCATTGCCCGTGGCGGCCAGCGCGCGCCGGGAGACAAACCGAATCTGCTCTTTCTTTGGACCGACCAGCAGCGGGCCGATACGTTTGGAGCCTATGGGAACCACACCTACCGCACGCCTGTGATGAACCAGTTGGCGGAGTCGTCCATAGTCTTCGACAGAGCCTATGTGGCGCAGCCGGTTTGTACACCCAGCCGCAGTACGGTCATGACCGGACTGTGGCCGCACACCAGCGGTTGCGTCAACAACAACCGGCCACTGCCGCAAGAGTGCAAGACAGTGCCGGAGTTGCTCGCCGACTCTTCTTACCGCACCGGGTATTTCGGCAAGTGGCATCTGGGCGATGAGGTCTTTGCCCAACACGGCTTCGAAGAATGGCAGGCGATCGAGGATAACTATCGGCGCTTTTTCTCGAAGGGCAGGAACCCGGAGGCGCGGAGTCAATACCACCAGTTCCTTTCCAGTCTCGGTTACAAGCCGGACGAGGGGAACTACTTTTCGAGGGAGATGGCATCGAGTATGCCCGCCAGGCACTCGAAGCCAGCGTTCCTGGCCGAAAAGTCGTCAGACTTCATCATGGCCAACCGGAATCAGCCTTGGATGCTATACGTCAACTTCCTCGAACCGCACACGCCGTTCGCCAGCGCCTATAACGACTTGCACTCCGAACAGGAGGCCCCGATTCCGGCCAACTGGCCGGGAATTGATGCCGAGCGTGATCCTGACTGGGCCGCCAAGCGCCGCGCCAAGCAGCTCAAGGGTGGTGAGTTTGGCCACTTCGATGTGCGCGACAGAGCCAAGGTGCAGCGGGCGAATCGAAACTATGCGGGGTTGTGCTCCTTGGTGGACCAGGCTCTGGGCCGCATCCTGTGGTCCCTCGAAGCGTCAGGACAAGCCGACAACACGATCGTGGTTTTCACAAGCGACCACGGTGAGATGCTGGGGGCGCATTCGCTCTATGGCAAGCAGGTGATGTACGAAGAGAGCGTGCGGGTTCCTTTGTTGTTGCGCGTTCCTTTCCGCAGGCAGCGCCCGATGCGCGTAGCGCAGCCGGTCAGTCACATCGACCTGGCTCCAACGATGCTTCATCTGCTGGGTCACAAAGACTGGGGGGATCTGCCAGGGTTCAGCCACGCCGCAAGACTTGAGGGCAAGAAGTCAGGCGACGGGCATGTCTGCATCGAGTGGACAGCCGATGGCCAGGGTGTACCGGATGCCCGAGCCGTGATCAGTCCCGATGGCTGGAAGTACGTATTGCACCAGAACGACAAGCCAATGCTCTTCCACCGGCATACAGATCCGCTCGAAATGGACAACCGTCAGGCCACAGACCAGCGCAAGCGGACAGACCTCCATCAACGGCTGGACCAATGGAGCAAGCAGGTTGGGGACAAGCGGAGCTTTTAGCGATGAGAATTTCGTTTGTGTTGCAAAGATCCGCCACACACACGGGGAGCACCGTATTCCGACGGTTCGTGGAGAGTCAGGCGGCTAGGCCGAACAGGGTGTGCATCAACAGGAGTTGGCGGTGGACATCGTCTCCAGCGACCCACCGCACCTGCCCCTTCCTCAACATGTGCACCGCCTCGTAGCCTTCGATCGTGCGCCACGCGGCGCCAAACGCGCGAAAGCTCTGTTTGGCATTCACCCGCTTCTTGATCGCCCGGTGGTCCTGTTCCATGATGTTGTTCCAGTACTGCACCGGTCGGTGTCGGCAGCGCCGACCGATCATGCCGGTCCGCTGCAACTCGGGGATCGCCGACATATAGGTGGGCGCCAAGTCCGTGTTGATCACACGTGGCTGAGGATGAGCGCCATGGCGCAGCGCGCGGCGAAACAGGCGCTTGGTGGCCTCCAGATCGCGAGACTCCGACAGGTAGAACTCAATCGTGGCACCCTGCGAATCGATGGCCCGATACAGATAGCACCAGCGGCCTTTGACCCGGACGTACGTTTCATCCCCGCGCCAGGACCGGTTGGTAGGCTTCAAATGAGGGCGCAGCCGGAACAGCAGTTCCGGGGCGAAGCGCTCGACCCAACGCCAGATGGTGGAGTGATCGACACTCACGCCGCGTTCAGCCAGCAACTCCTGCACATCGCGATAAGACAGGCTAAAACGCAGGTACCACCGAACCGCGCAGAGAATGATCTGCGGCTCGAACTGTCGCCACTTGAAGATCACGGGGCGTCGCTTCATAGGCTCCTCCAGGCTACCCGTAGGTCGCCGAGTCTTTGCAACACAACCAGTCAACTTAAGGACACCGGCCAAGCGGTTGATCACCAAAGAAGGTCCGATGCGTTTCCCAAAGAGCGCTCTGCAAGTGCCTTGAGGTGCTTGTGGTCTCGGTTGATCTGCGCAACAATTCTGGAATGAAGGTTCAACTGTTCTCACTTCTATTGGTTTTGTGCTATGCGATGCGGGCGCAAACAACAGGAGCCAGCCTTCAGGGATCCGTCCTCGATCCCGGAGGAGCCGCAATTGCCAACGCATCCGTCGAAATCCGCAACACCGAAACCAATGTCTCGCGGACCCTCACCACCGACACGGAAGGACGCTATCGCGAACCGCAACTGTTGCCGGGCAGCTACGAGATCCGCGCCTCGGCGCAGGGCTTCCAAACCACCATTCGCAAGGGCGTCACTCTCGCCGTCGGCCAGGACGGACTCATCGATTTCCGCCTGGAAATCGGACGCACCGACAGCTCCATCACCGTCACCGAAGACGTCAGCCCGATCAACCTCGTCAGCGGATCCCTCACCGGACTCGTCAACCAAAGCCAGATGCGCGACCTGCCTCTCAACGGACGTTCGTTTCAACAACTCGCGGTGCTGCAGCCCGGCGTCATCGGACTCACCTCCGCCGGCAACGACGTCGTGGGTGGACGCACTCCGAAAATCTCGATCAATGGCGCCCGCCCCGAAGGATCCAGCTTCCTGCTCGATGGCACGGACATCAACAATGTCTATAACAAGACTCCGGGATCGGTGGCGGGCGTGCTGCTGGGTGTCGAAGCCGTGCGCGAATTCGTGGTGATGACCAATGCTTATTCGGCGGAATTCGGACGGTCTTCCGGTGGTGTTCTCAATGCCGTGACACGATCCGGAACCAACGAATTCAATGGATCGCTGTTCCACTTTCACCGGAATTCCGCGATGGATGCCAAGAATTTCTTCGACCCCGCCGCGAGAAAGATTCCGGCGTTCAAGCGCAACCAGTTCGGAGGCGTGCTTGGGGGACCCATCCGGCGCGAGAAGACCTTCTTTTTCGGGGCTTTTGAGTCGCTGATCGAGCGCCTGGGCGTCGCCGGGCTCACCAACGTTCCCGATGCCGACGCGCGCCGCGGCATCCTTCCGGGACGTCCGCAGTTCCAGATCCATCCGCTGATGCCGCAGTATCTGTCCACCTTTTTCCCCATGCCCAATGGACGCAACCTCGGCGGCGGACTCGCGGAATACCAATTCAACAACTCGCAACCCACCAATGAATACTTCGCGCAGGGTCGCGTCGATCACCGAATTTCCGACAAGGATTCGTTGTTTGGACGCTTCACCTTTTCGAACGGCAACGTCATCCGCCAGGTGACCGCGAAGCCTCCGGTCAACACAACCCAAGAGCGCTCGCGCAATCAGTATCTGACGCTTGAGGAACAGCACATCTTCACTCCGACGCTGGTCAATACGCTGCGCCTGAGCTACGCGCGTTCGGTGTCGGAGGCCAACAATGTCCGCACGGTCCAAATTCCCCGGGAACTCAACTGGCTCCCGCAGGAGCCCTTCGGCTACTTCACCATCACCGGTGTCGTGACCGAGGCCGCGGGCGATTTCCGGCTGCCTCGCAATGATTATCTGAACAATTATCAGTGGCACAATACGATGTTCTGGACGAAGGGCGCGCACGGCATCCGCTTTGGCGGTGAAGGCCAGCGGATGCAGTTCAACCAGAACACAACCTCGCAGCAAGGCGGCATTGTCACCTTCAATGGCCTCGAGAACTTCTTGCGTGGCGTGCCCCTCAGTGCCGATTTCGCTGTTCCCGGCAAGATCGATCCGGTGCGCGGGTATCGGCAGAGCCTCTTCGGGTTCTTCCTCCAAGACGACTATCGCGCGAAGCCGAACCTCACGATCAATCTCGGCGTTCGCTACGAATTCATCACCGTTCCTACCGAAGTCAACGGCAAGATTTCGAACCTGCGGCGGGTGACCGATAGTGCGCTCACGATCGGATCGCCGTGGCACAGCAACCCGTCGCTCAGGAATTTCAGTCCACGCGTCGGCATGGCGTGGGACCCGTTCAAGAGCGGCAAGACCTCGGTTCGCGCGGGATTCGGCATCTTCTACGATCAGATTCTGCCGCGTTACTACTTTTTTTTCCGGCAGCTTGAATCCGCCGTTCACCACGCGCACAACCCTCCCGAACCCGCCTTTCCCAAACATTATTCAGAATTTCGACATCAACGCGCCCATCCGCGCGCAGTTGCAGACCGTCAACTTCGACCTGCAGCCCGGCTACGCGCTGCAGTTCAACGCCTCGATCCAGCGATCCATCACCAAGGATCTGGACATCACGATCGGCTATGCCGGATCGCGCGGGGTCCATCTGTTCCGCATCGCGGACGCGAACCTTGCGCCCGAGACCATTGTCGGCGGCATCAAGACCTACCAGCCGACGCTCGGTCGCCGGAACCCCAACTTCACCACCATCACCCAGCGGATTTCGGATGCGCAATCCTTCTACAACTCACTGCAGGTTACGGCGGCGAAGCGCATGTCCGGCGGACTGCGGGCGCAGGTTTCGTATACGTTTTCGCGCGCGGTCGACGATTCGAGCGGCATCAATTCCCAGGATTTCGATTCCAGTGCGACCTATTCGATAGATTTCTACGACCGCAAGGCGGATCGGGGACTTTCCAGTTTCTGGGCGAAGCACGTGATGGTGGCGAACTGGTCCTACGAATTGCCGTTTTTCCGGAACGGCAATGGACTCAAAAAGGCACTGCTTGGCGGCTGGCAGTTGAACAGCATCACGACGGCGCAGACAGGGCACCCGTTCGAGATCCGTCTCGGATTCAATCGTTCCGGCAATCTGAACACGACGGCGTTTTCGTTCCGCGAGCGCCCGGATGCGGTGGCTGGCTGCGATCAGGTGAACGGCGGCCCGGATCGTTACTGGAACATCAATTGTTTCACCTTGCCGGCGGTCAACACGCGCGGGAATCTCGGACGCAATACGCTCATCGGGCCGAGTCTCGTCATGATGGATGCATCCCTGTTCAAGGAATTCAAGTTTGACGGATCGCGGAATCTGCAGTTCCGCGCGGAGATTTTCAATCTGCCGAACCGTCCGAATTTTCAAATTCCGCCCTCGGCGAACCGCACTGCGTTCACGGCAGTCACGCGGGATGCGCAAGGCCGTGAAGTGCCCACGATTCCGGGATCCTGGGGCAGGATCACTTCAACCGTGACCACCTCGAGACAGATCCAACTGGGAATGAAGTTCACGTTCTAGTGCCGGTTTCCAGGCGTCAATTCGCCGCTTCGGCTCTTCCGTCATTGAGCCTCGCGCAGGCACGCCGGAAGCAGCCGGACATCGTCTTCATCCTCATTGATGACTCAAGGGGCAAGCCACTGGTTCTACCAGTGAGACTCGAACAGGTTCGGCCGTTGCTGGAGTAAGGCCCTGCTTCAGTGGCTTGATGACACTGAAGGAGGATCAATGGCAGATCTCTATCAGATCAGAGTCCATCCACTCGAAGTGGGATTGTGAGTATCGCGTGGGAGGCCGCCAAGCCCTTAGCGTATATTTTTGGCCGTTTCGTTACGGCTGGCCTTGTCGAAAATCTCAACAACATCGAAAGTGCGCAGCGCCGCAGGAAGATTTCTTAGGCTCGCTTCGTAGATCCTGCCGAGGGTTGCAGACGAGGCGGCGTGTCCTCCACCTTCAGCCCGTGCAGCTACCCGAGACAGATGGTCTTGCAGGCTTCCCATCGCAACGCATTTCATCGTCACGGTTGTGTTGCAAAAATCTATCGGTCGCAAGAATGCGTGAGGCTGAGCGATTGGTTGTGTTCAGAGGCCAAACAATCCGTCTACGAACTGGATCTGCCCCATGACGTCATCACCGGCAAGCCATCGGACCTGCCCCTTACGTATCAGGTGCACTGCTTCATAGCCATCGATCGTACGAGGCGCCGCGCCAAATGCGCGGAATCCCCGCTTTGCGTTAACCCGCTTTTAAATCGCTCTGTGGTCCTGTTCGATGATGTTAATCAAGTAGTGAACTGGTCGATGTTTACACCGCCGACCGATGACTGCACTACGTTTCAGATGCGGACGCAACCGCTGGTTGAGTTCTGGAGCTAACCGTTGGACCCACCTCCAGATCGTGGAATGATCAACTTCTACGCCACGCTCGGTCATCAGATCCTGCACGTCGCGATACGACAGGCTGAAACGCAAGTACCACCTGACCGCACAGAGAATGAGATAGAGAATGACACGAGGCTCGAAATTCCTCCATTTGAAGATCTGAGGACCCCGCCTCGGGGTTGCCATCTGGGGCCAGCCTACCAGCCTTCTGCTTCTTGCAACACAACCGATTTGTGGAACTGAAGCCACGAGACATCCCTAATTTCGATATGCTAATCGTCATGACAGCCATTTGGGCGACCCAGATCGAAATCGACACTCGCGGCGTCGCCTGGCTTGCGGGCACCAACGTCAAGGTAGTCGAAATCATCCAGGACAAACTGGCACATGGATGGAGCCCTGAGGAAATCCACTTTCAGCATCCCCACCTTTCCCTGGCCCAGATTCATGGGGCATTGACCTACTACTACGAGAACCTTTCGGAGCTCAATGCGCAAATGGCTCGCACTCAGCAAGACGCAATGGCGTTGGCTAAGGAAGTTTCCGATCCTGCCTTCCAACAGAAATTGAGCGACTTGAAACAAGCGCGTTGAAAGTCAAGTTCTACATGGATGCGCACGTGCCAAGAGCCGTCACCACTGCGCTTCGCCTCCGCGGAATCGACGTCGTCACTGCCCAACAGGATGGAGCGGATACGCTCGGCGACGACAAGCTCCTCATGCGAGCCTCTGTCCTTGGCCGAATCCTGATCTCTCAGGATGACGACCTGCTTCGCGAAGGCACTCGCCTGCAGCGTGAGGGCATTCACTTCGCAGGTATCATCTACGGCCATCAACGCTCGGTCGGCATTGGTCAAATGGTAGAGGATTTGTCGCTGATCGCACACGTCACAACCACCGCCGAGTGGGTAGACCGCATTGCCTATCTGCCGCTCTAGCCTCGCCGCACTATCAAAGATTAAGCTTTTCTCGAGTCACAGAAATTTCAAAACTATTTTCGCCCCTAACCCGTTGATTCCACGTCAAACCCGCCCCACCCAAACATTAAGCCCAAAACTCGCCTGCTAGCTTTTTCTCAGGAGTAATCCCATGAACGAACAGCAAAACTTGCCCAACGATCCCTCGGCCACCGCCCCCCGGCAGCCGAAAACAATGACCGAAGCCGCCCTCGCCGCCAACCGTGCCAATGCCCTGAAGTCCACTGGATCCCGCACTGAAAAAGGCAAACTCAAGGCCGCCTCCAACTCCCTCAAACACGGCCTCTATTCCCTGAAAAAATTCGATAGCTTCGTCGCCGATCATGACGACGCCCTCGCCGTCACCACCAACTTCATCGAACAATTCAACCCCGTCACCCCCACAGAGGTCGCCCTCGTCCACCAGCTCATCCACATGCAGCTCCGCTTCCTCCAGATGGAATTCCTCTACGGCGAAGCCATGCGCTTCCGCGTCGAAGACATCATCACTAAACCCGTCGCCTTCCTCCCGGCCATCCTCCGCGAGCTCGACCGGCTCCCCACCAAAATCCAGCGCACCATCAAGCTCCTCCGTCAGGAAATCGCCCAACGCGAAGCCTTCCTCGACCAATACGAATCCCGCGGCGAAAATGTCGAAATCGAACCCATCGCAGACGCACCCAAACTCCCACCCCGGCCTCCCGAGGAACTCTACGAAGTCATCGCCACAAACACCGGAGACATTGCCCTCGACAAACTCCCACCATCCCAGCAAATCGCAAAAACGGACCCAAATGCCGACATCGCCCTAGCCAAACAAATCATCGCCGAGTTCGTCGACACGATGAACGCCAAGCACGATCCACAACCAAAACCAACTGAAAAAAGCTAGCAAACGAACCCATAACCCGAGGCCACCCGCAACCTCACAGCTCTTCGAAAACTGAATATCTGCAGGACCAGCGCTAGCCATCCGCCCCGGGTGTCTCTACCGACAGAGCACCCGGCAAAGCAAAGCATGCGCAGTACTTCTATTGGCCTCTACAAACGGGCCAACTGGGTACGGACAAGACTGGAATTAGGCGTTGGGTCTTAGTCGACAACAAATGCAAACAGGGCGTGCCCGCAAGCGATCGTGATGTGCTGCTTACCATCCGCCCCGATGTAACTCACCGGATTGGCGAATGCCTTGCCGCCCATCGGATACTTCCACAAGAGTTTGCCCGTAGTGTCATCGAGCGCGATCATGTCGCCATCAGCTGTCGCGGCAAACACCAGGCCGCCAGCTGTAGACAGCACTCCGCTCCACGAGGGCGAGCTCATCGGATATTCCCACTTCGCCTTCCCCGTCTTCGGGTCCATTGCCTTGATCGCTCCGCTGGCTTCTTCGCCGGGCTTCGACACGAACCGGCCAGCCAGATACCAGCTACCTTCTTTGTAAGTATCGTCGCCGGAATAGAACACACCACCTTCGTCGCGGGTCATGACGTAGTGCAACTTCGTAAGCGGGCTGTAGGAAGGCGCTTGAAAATTCGTCGCACCGGGCGAGTTCGGATACACAACCGTGCCACCAGGGGTGGGCGCAGTGTTTGGCATCCGCGTCGGGCGGCCCTTGTCGCTCAGCTCCGGCTGAGCCCAGGTCTGCCGTACATACTGCTTGCCCAACAAGTACTCGCCCGTCGTGCGGTCGAGCACATAGTAGAACGCATTTCGATTCGCGAACAACACGAGCTTCCGCATCTTGCCGTTCCACATCTCATCCACCAGGATCGGCACCTGTGTGGAATCGAGATCATGCACGTCGTGTGGCGTGAACTGGAAGTGCCATTTCATCTTGCCGGTGTCGCCGTCAATCGCGAGCAGGCAATTGGAATAGAGATTGTCTCCGGCGCGCTTGTCGCCCTTCCAGTCTGGGCCAGGATTCCCTGTGCCCCAATAAATCGTATTGATCTCCGGGTCGTAGCTACCCGTCACCCAGGTGGTCGCCGAACCATACTTATAGCTGTCGCCAAGCCAGGTCTCGGTGCCTTTTTCTCCAGTGGACGGCACGGTCCATAATCGCCAGGCTTCTTTGCCGGTCTTAGCCTCATAGGCGGCCAGGTAGCCGCGCACACCAAACTCGCCGCCAGCGCTACCAATCACAACCTTGTCCTTCACGATCAGCGGCGCGACGGTGCTCGAATAACCCTTCTTGTAATCCGCAACAGCAACGTCCCAGACCACATGGCCAGTGGAGGCATCCAGCGCCACCAGGTGCGCATCCAGTGTCCCGATAAACACGAGGTCGCCGAGAATGGCAGCGCCGCGATTGACACGGCCGCAGCAATACGGCACGTTATCCGGCAACACGCGCTTGTAACGCCACAGCACCTTGCCGCTGCGGCTCTCGAGAGCCGTCACATCGCTCGGCGGCTCCGACACATACAGAATTCCGTTGTGCGCAATCGGGCTCGCCTCGAACTTATCCGTCTTATCGAGCTGGAACGTCCAAGCCGGACGCATGCGTGCCACGTTCGTCTTGTTGATCTGCTTCAGTGCCGAATATCGATGGCCCTGCGGATTGCCCTGAAAGTGCATCCAATCCTGGCCGAACATCAGCCCGGCCGCGGCCGTTAGCAACAATACGCTCTTCACATCGCACCTCGCAGCGAAAACAGATAAGCAATCAAATCGGTCATCTCGGCACCCGAGAACACCTTGCCATAAGCCGGCATCGAACTCTTCGTCAGGTCTCTGTCGATCTTCGTCGCATCGGCCTTCGCGAGCGTTTGAATTTTGCCCTTCGAGTCGCGCAGGCTGATGTGGAAGTTATCTTCGTTCATCCGGATCCCGCTTACCTTGGTGCCACTCTTCAAGGTCACGTGCACCATAGTCCAGCCGCCCACCATGGCAGCATTGGGCTCAACGATGGAGGTCCTTAGATTCGACGGGCTCCGCATTGCACCAATCAGGGTCAGATCCGGCCCCATCTTGCCGCCCACACCACCCACCATGTGGCAGCCAGCGCAACCGCCTTTGCCCATGTAGATCGCCTTGCCGTTAGCGGCGTTACCTTCAACACTCACCGGCGCGCTCCGTCCCAGCGAGCGCACGTATCCCGCCACCTGCAGCATCTCCTCGTCGCTCATGCCCAGAGCCGGAGGCATATCCGTTCCCGGAATGCCCACGCGGATGATATTCACCAGCGAGCTATCCGTAGGTGCGTGCACCAGATTCGGCGTCACAAGATTGGCAGCCATGCCGTCATCGCCCTTGCCATGGCAGAAGGCGCAATGAAACTGGTAAAGCGTCTGGCCATTGCGCAAGCTTGCCTCGTCCATCGGGGCCTTCACTTGGGCAAACGCTGCCATCGCGAACCATAAACTCAAGATGGTGTTTCGCATGCTCGGTAGATCCTATCGTAAATTCGTTGACCCGCGCCACTCCCGGTACCACTTGGGATGGTGCAGGCGCGCCCAATTCGGGGTCACCCATCCCAACAACATCGCCCGCATCGACCGCGGCACCGACATCGTTCCCATGTAAATGTGAACAATAATCCCTGCAATCGATCCTATCGCCGCCAGAGGATGCATCGCAATTGCGACTAGCCGCAAGCTACGAGGCATCCATTCGGGGAACCACAATACAACGCCGCTGACCATCAATAGGAGCGCCGTCACCACCTGGCTCCAGAACAACATCTTTTGCCCGGCATTGAACTTGCCGCTCTCCGGCAGCGCATCATGCTGATGCGTCGCATACTTATCCATTCGCGTAAGCCAAACGCGGTCGTCGGCATCGAGCCCCATCGTCTTGGCCCACCGGGCGAACATCCAGCCAATCACCGCCGTAAACAAAACGCCCGACCATGGATGCGTCCCTCGGATCACAAATCCGCCGCCGGATAGTGCCGCCATCCAATACAACACGGGCGACCAGATCGCCAGGCCCGTCAGCGCCGCGTACAAGAAACTCAGCGCCGCCATCCAGTGCATGACGCGCTCGTAGCCGTCAAACCTTGCCACTCGCACTTCATTCGACTTCATCGGCGGCCTCCTCCTGCTGCGGGCCAAACACCACATAGTGGAAGAACGCCCCGAGAATCGAACCCATAAAGACCATCGCCCCAAGCGCCTTTAGCGGGCCCTTCCACAGCTGCACAGTCCAGGGAATGATCGGGTCCTTTGGCAAGCCATATTGCTCGGGCTGCTTGGCGTCGTTCAGAACATAGATCACGTTCGTGCCGCCGACACCCGCCGGATTGTAGATCCCGGCGTCCTTAAATCCATCCGCCTTCAGCTCGCGCGTCCGGATCTCCGCCACGCGGATCATCTCGTCGCGCTCGCCAAACGTCAGGCAATTCGTCGGACACGTCTTAATGCAGGCTGGTTCTAGTCCGACTGCGGTGCGGTCTGAACACAGCGAGCACTTGTAAACCTTCTTCGATGCCGGGCTCAGCTTCGGCACATCGAAGGGGCAGCCCGTGATGCAATAGCCGCAACCGATGCAGTTTTCATGCACGAAATCCACGGTGCCATTAGCTAATTGCGTAATCGCTCCCGGCGCGGGACACGCCGCAAGACAGCCCGCGTCCGCGCAATGCATGCACTGATACTTCGACATCAGCCACGCCTCGGCCCCATTGCGCTGGACTTCATTGAACTTGATCAGGTTCCAGAAATTCGGCGCCAGATCCGGCATCGTCTGATAGGACCCGTTGAACGTGCCAAGCGTATATTCCTGGTCGTTCCATTCCTGACACGCCACCTCGCAGGCTTTGCAGCCAATGCATAGAGTCGTATCGATGAGCTTAGCGACTAGCATCAGATCTTCTCCAGATTCACGAGAAAGCCCTTGTATTCAGGCGTGCTTGAGTTCGGGTCGTAGGCGCTCGGCGTCAGGTTGTTGATGAGCGGGCCGGTCACCTTCCCGACAAATCCCCAGTGGATCGGCAGCCCCACGTGGTAAGTCTTTTGTCCTTGCACGAGCAAAGTGCGCAAGCGCTTCGTGACGAGCGCAGGTCCGTCGAGCGAACCGCGAGCCGAAGACACGCGCACCATGTCGCCATTAGAAATTCCCTTGGCAGCAGCCAATTCCGCCGGAACCTCCACGAAGAAGTTCGATTGCAATTGCGAACTCGAACTTGTGTGCTTGGTCCAGTAATGAAAATGTTCGGTCAAGCGATAGGTGATCGCAACAAAGGGGAAATCTTTCGCGGTTCCGAAGGCTTCCGGCTCAGTCGAGTAAGTCTTCAGCATCGGGTTCGCGCTCGCGTTCTTATGCAGCGAATTCAATACCGGCGATTCGGCCGGTTCGTAGTGTTCCGGGAACGGCCCTTCCACCAAATCCGGCGCGAATAAACGCGCCACGCCCTCGGGCAGCATGATAAAGGCCGGCAGAGTTTCCGGCGGAGCATCGCCCTTGTAGTCAGGCACATCGCCCTTCCATCGATCGCCGTCCCATTTCAACGGGGCGCGAGTTGCGTCCCAGGGCTTGCCGGACTCGTCCGTCGAGGCGCGGTTGTAGAGAATGCGCCGGTTCGACGGCCAACTCCAGGCCCATTGCGGATACAACCCCAGCCCGGTCGGGTCCACTTGTCCGCGTCGCGACATCTGATTCCCGGCCTCGGTCCAGCAGCCACTGTAGACCCAGTTGCCGCATGCCGTCGAGCCATCGTCTTTCAACTCTCCAAACCCATTCAACTGTTTGCCTGTACCAAGATCCACTCCGTTCACTTCGCGCGCCACCTCGCTCAACAAAGGCTTGTGCGGAAGGGCGTAGTCCCAACTCATATTCAGCAATGGAGCCGGATTTGCGCCGCCATCCTTTTGATAGAGGCGCCTCAATTCAAGAAACAATCTCGAGATAATTTCCTGATCCCGCCAGGCCTCACCGGGCGGATCCGTAGCAGCTTCTTTCCACTGCAGCCACCGCGACGAATTCACAAACGCTCCATCCTTCTCGGCAAAGTTTGCCGCAGGCAGCAGGAACACTTCCGTCTGGATCGAAGCCGCATCGAGTGCCTTCGGGTAATCCTTGCCGGCCAACTTCTTCGCCTGCCAAAACGCTGCAGTCTCGGTCTCGAAGTTCTCAGCAACGATCAGCCACTTCAACTTCGAGAGCGCCGTCAACATCTTCTTCGTGTTCGGCCCATTGGCCACCGGGTTCATCCCGAAGCTGATCAACCCTTCCACTTTGCCGTGGAACATGTCGTCGAAGAATGCACCCCAGGAATGGTCGCCAGTCTCTTCGATTTTCGGCAACCAGTCATAGCCGAAGCCATTCGCTGCCGTCGCATTCTTGCCGTAATACGCCTTCAGCAAACTCTTCATGAACTTCGGCGTATTGCCCCAATAGTTCAAGCTCTTCGCCGCAAGTGCCTTCGGTGTATTGGCCTTCAAGTATTCGTCAAGGGTCTTCAAGTTGGCGCGCGGAATTTTCAGATACCCGGGCAACATATTCCAGGCACCCATGTCCGTCGAGCCCTGGATGTTCGCGTGACCCCGTTGCGCGTTCACGCCCCCGCCGGGCATCCCGATGTTGCCCATCAGCAACTGCACCATCGCCGCCGCATGAATCAATTGCACAGCAAACGAGTGATGCGTCCAGCCGAGAGCATAGAGCACCGTCCCGCTCTTGTTCTCCGCGGCAGCAACCGTAATCATCTCCGCAGCCCGGACAAATTCTTCCTTCGTGCACCCACAAATCTCAGCCACCATCTCGGGCGTGTAGCGCGAGTAGTGTTTCTTCATCAGCTGAAATACGCTGCGTGGATGTTCGAGCTTGGGATCCGTCTTGGCATGCCCGTTTCCGTCGAGCTCATACTGCCAGGTCGCCTTGTCGTACTTCTTGCCTTCCCAGCCCGAGAAATGCCCGTCTGTAAAGCCAAAACCTTCGGCGATCAAGAAGCTCGCGTTCGTGTGTTGCTCCACATACTTCCGCTGATATTTGCCTGTCTCTAACGCGTAGTGAATCACCCCACCCAAAAACGCAATGTCCGTCCCCGACCGAATCGGCACATAGCAATCCGAAACCGCCGCCGTGCGCGTGAAGCGCGGATCGACACAAACGATCTTCGCCTTGCGCAGGCGCTTGGCCTCCATCACGAACCGGAACCCAACCGGGTGATTCTCGGCCGGATTTCCACCCATCACCAGCACAACGTCCGCGTTGGCGACATCCGTCCAACCGTTCGTCATCGCTCCCCTACCGAATGTGGCGGCCAAACTGGTCACCGTGGGGCCGTGTCAAAGCCGGCTTTGATTCTCGTAGGCCAGTAGCCCTAATCCAAACCGGAACTTACTCAACAAGTAGTTGATCTCATTGGTGTCCGTGCACCCACCGATCATCGCGATGTTGTCCAGCCGATTCACGGTACGTCCCTGGTCGTCTTTTTCAACAAAGCCCTTGTCACGCGAGGCCTTGATCCGCGCCGCCATCATCGGGATCGCTTCTTCCCAGGTCAGATCGGTCCATTCGGTGGCCCCAGCCGCCCGATGCCGCACTTTGGTCAGCCGTCGATCGCTCTGAACGAATTCCTCAAGCGAGGCCCCTTTGGGACAAAGCGTCCCGCGGTTCACAGGGCTTTCCGGGTCGCCTTCGATGTGAATGATGGCCGGCTTCACATTCCGTGCCTTATCGCCGATCGTATGGATCGTCACGCTGCAACCGACTGCGCAGTAAGGGCAGATTGAGTTGGTTTTGGTTGCATTCGCGGTCTTTAGCGCAGGAATGTGCGCAGCGCCGCTTGCCGTCCCAGTCGTTACCGCTCCAGCCGTTCCCGTCGCCGCAGTCCTCGTAATGAAATCCCGTCTTGATGATTGCTTGCCCATAGGGGTGTTTGTATTTCATCACACTTTTTACAGGCCGGAACTAAGGTAAATGTTCAATTTGCCGATTACCTACCGAATGGTACTTTTCAAGCAGTAGTAACAGGCCTGCCCAATGCGCATCCTATCCATTCTGGCTCTCGTCGCCGCCGCACAAGCGGCGTCGATCCAGCTTAAACTCGACGCATTTCAGCTGATGCCCACCGGCTCTCAGTTTGCATTGCGAATCCGAATGGTGGGGAAGAACGGCGTAGAACTTCCGAAAACTCTCCGCCTGACCAATCTCAAAGTAAACAACGCGGTCCTCGATCTCGACGCCACCACAGAAAGTGGCAAGATCTGGGGCAATCTCGATACCGGCCTCAACATGACCAATGACGGCGGCATTGATTTCACGAGCGGTTTGCTGATTTTCATCAACAGCGGCGCCAATTTGCCTCCGTTGCTGACCTTCGATCTGATCGACCCCGAAACGGGCCAGCGCTATAGCGCTGACGAATTCGGAATCTTCCTGTCTGAATATGTCCCCTTTGACTCGGGCTTCTCAAGCAGTTTTACCATCGGCGCATCCAATTCGCCCGGCGGAAACAGCTTCGGCTTGAGCGAAGAGAACATTCCACCACCTACACCACCTGACCCGAACGACCCTCAAAATCCGCCCACAAATACACCGCCAGACACACCTCCCCCAAATTCGACGATCGATCCGCCTCCGAGCACGCCTGAGATCCCTGAGCCTTCGACTTATTTGATGGTGCTCTCCGCTTTGGGCGTGATCTCAAGCAGATACTCGAGCAAACGCGGCACGTAGGATCGCATCGACTCCACCGCCTTGGGGTCTTCTTTGGACAGTTGAGCAATCCGCTCACGGTACGGCCTAAGCTTCTCCCCGCCAATCTCAGTCAGAGCATTCAGGGCTGCTATCGCCACGTAAACGCTTCCTGTCGTCGAATTAGCCGCCTTCAATAGGACTTCAACAGCAGGGGCCAGATCGCTGTCCTTTCCATAGCGAGCCAGAGCTTCAGCGGCCGCAACGCGCACATTCAGAGAATCGTCATTAAGGGCGCCGCGGAGAGCATTCTGAGTAACCTCTACTGCGGGTTTGCCCTGACCGAGGATGCCATTGGCGCACCAATAACGCACCGCACTGTCTCCGTCTTCAAGGTAGGTTCTGAAGATTTCCGGCTGCGTTCGCGTCGGCCCGGTAGCCAATTCAGCGGCATTCATCACCCGCACAGCGGCAAATCGCTCATCATCTCGCGCCATAGTCCACGGCGCATCATCCTTGGCGCGTGCGTGAATTTCGTGCTCTGGCAAAAAGCCTACGTCGCGAATCTTCACTGCCAGCCCGGTCTGCGCCGCCCTCAGGCGATTCATCTCCGATTTCTGCTCTGCCGTGGGCTTCAGCGCCAGGTTGTTCACTTCGTCCGGATCGTTCTGGAGATCGTAAAACTCCTCGGCCGGCTTTGTCTTCCAGAAGTGGCTCTGTGCCTCGTTCGCCTTGCCAGAATCGAATACTTCCTTCCACTTCCTTGTCGTCGGCATCTCGAACATATAATCCACATGCTGCCCGTAGATGCGGTGCGGCATGTAGTTGCGGATGTACACATAACGCTGGTTGCGCACGCTCCGCACCATATCGATCCGCTCGTCCATCCGCCCACGGAAACCGAAAATATAGTCCTGCTCCGGCTCGATGTTGGCTCCCAGAAACGCATAACCCTGGTGATAATCGGGCTTCTTTACCCCTGCGAGGCTCAATACTGTCGGGGCCAGATCCACGAAGCTCACCAAGCGGTCCGTCCAGCCACCGGCCGCATAGTCCTTCGGAGCCAGATGCTTGCACTGCTCCGGGATATGCACCATCATCGGCACGTGCAACCCACTGTTGTACGGCCACCTCTTCAACCTCGGCATCCCGGCCCCGTGGTCGGAGTAAAAGAACACGATCGTCGAATCCTTTAGCCCATCGGCCTCCAGTTCACCCAGTGTCTTTTTCACCATGCCATCCATCGTTTGGATGTTGTCGTAATACTGCGCCCAGTCACGACGCACTTCAGGAATGTCCGGTTGATAGGCAGGCACGCGGACTTCTTTCGGATCGTGCCGCAGCTTGTGACCCGGCGTGCGGATCTGGCTCTCATGCGTAATGACGTAATTAAACACGCTAAAGAATGGCTGCTTCGCGTCCCGCTTACGCCAATGCGCTTTGTTCGAGCTTTCGTCCCACACCTTGCCGGTATGCACGAGGTTGTAGTCTTCTTTCGAATTGTTCGAAGTGTAGTAGCCAGCCTCACGCAGCAAATGAGGAAACATCTTCTGCCCCGGCGCGAGCTTCGTCTTGCTCCGCATGTGTTCCGCCCCGGTCGACGGTGGATACATCCCGCTGATGATCGTCGTTCTGGCCGGCGCGCAGACCGGGGCACAAGACCACGCGCTGCGATAGCGCAAACTCCGCTCGGCTAGCGAGTCGATCGTCGGGCTTGCTGCATGCTTGTCCCCATAGCACCCAAGATTTGGGCTCATGTCTTCGCACGTCACCCAAAGAATATTGGGCTGCTTGGTTTGCAACAGTGGCGCTGCCGTGGTAGCAAGAAATTCGCGACGGTTCATGTACGTCTAACGTATCAGGTGTTTCGGGGGTTGGTCCTCCCCCGTCACCTCTTACTACAATAGAAAGATCAGTGGATCTCAAGAAAACCGTTAATTTGCCCAGGACCGCCTTCGCGATGAAGGCCAACCTCCCTCAAAACGAGCCGAAGATGCTGGCTCGCTGGAAGGAGATTGACCTCTACAACAAGATTCGCGCCGCCCGTGCCGGTCAACCTGAATACGTCCTCCACGACGGCCCGCCCTACGCTAACGGCAAAATCCACCTCGGCCATGCCTTTAACAAGCTCCTGAAGGATTTCGTCGTCAAGTCCAAGACGATGTCTGGCTTTGATTCGCCCTACGTCCCTGGCTTCGATTGCCACGGTCTGCCCATCGAGATCAAGGTCGACGGCCAGCTTGGGCCCAAAAAGGCCGCCATGACCACGGTGCAGATCCGCCAGGCCTGCCGCCGCTACGCCGACAAGTTCATCGGCCTGCAAACGGAAGACTTTATCCGCCTCGGCATTTTCGGCCGTTGGGACAACGTCTACAAGACGATGGACGCCGAATACCAGGCCACCATCGCGCGCTGCTTCGTCGACTTCCACGACCAGGGCTACGTGTACAAGGGCCTCAAGCCAGTCAACTGGTGCCTCTCCTGCAAAACCACGCTTGCCGAAGCCGAAGTCGAGTACGGCGACCATGTCTCGCCCTCCATCTACGTCCGCTTCAAACTCACCAGCGTTCCAGAGGTCATCCACCCCTCGCTACAGGGCAAAGACGTATACGGCCTCATCTGGACCACCACGCCCTGGACGATCCCGGCCAACATGGCCATCAGCTTTCACCCGAAATTCGAGTATGTCGCCAATGAGGTAAACGGCGCGGTCTACATCGTCGCCCAAGGCCTGCTGGAATCCGTCACCAAAGAACTCGGCTGGCCCGAACCCCGCGTTATTGGCACCTTCGACGGCTCCACTCTCGACAAAGCCGTCTTCCGCCACCCTTTCCTCGATCGCAATTCTCTCGGCCTGGTCGGTGACCACGTCACCCTCGAAGCCGGCACCGGCGCGGTGCACACCGCTCCTGGCCACGGCATGGAAGACTTCATGGTCAGCCAGCTCTACGGCATCCCCACCTACTGCCCGGTGGACGCCGCCGGCAAGTTCTACCACGCTGAAGGTGCGTCAGGCACCCTTCCCGAAGAGCTGATTGGCAAGACGGTTTGGGAGGCCAACCCGATCGTCATCGAGATCCTCACGGCCCACAACGCCCTTGTCAAGAAAACCGACTACCACCACTCCTACCCGCACTGCTGGCGCTGCCACAACCCCACGATCTTCCGCGGCACCGAGCAATGGTTTATCGGCATGGAGCGCAACAACCTCCGCCAGAACGCACTCGACGCCATCAAGAACGTCAAGTGGCTGCCCGCCTGGGGCGAAGAGCGCATCTCTCACATGATCGCCACACGGCCCGACTGGGTGATCTCGCGCCAGCGCACGTGGGGCGTCCCCATCACTGCGTTCTATTGCGAAACCTGTGGCCATATTGAGGCGAGCAAGCCTGTCATCGAGCCGATCCTCGAGCGCTTCGCCAAAGAAACAGCTGATGTCTGGTACGCCGAGGAGCCTGAAAACCTTCTCCCCCCTGGCTTCACTTGCCCCAAGTGCGGTGGCACTCACTTCCGCAAAGAGAAGGACATTCTCGACGTCTGGTTTGATTCTGGCTCTTCGAGCTTCGCGGTGTTGAATGACGCCAACGGGCTGCCTTGGCCTTCAGATATGTATCTCGAGGGCGCAGATCAATACCGTGGCTGGTTCCACAGCTCTTTGCTGATCGGTGTCGGCCTGCGCGGCCATGCTCCGTATCGCGAATGCGTCACTGGCGGCTGGATTCTCGACGCCGAAGGCCGCGCGATGTCCAAGTCCCTCGGCAACGGGATCGAGCCCGAAGAAGTGATCAAGCAATATGGCGCGGAAGTGCTGCGCCTCTGGGTCTCAAGCGTCGCCTACAACGAAGACGTCCGCATGTCGCCCGTCATCCTGCAGCGCCTTGCCGAAGCCTACGTCAAACTTCGCAACACCTTCCGCTACGCTCTCGGCAACCTCAACGAATTCGACGCCGGCACCGACTCTGTACCCACCGCCGAGATGGAAGAGATCGACCAGTGGATCCTGCTGCGCACGGCCGACCTGATCGAGCGCTGCCTTGCCCACTACAATGCTTACGCCTTCTACAAGGTCTACCAGGCAATTTACAACTTCGCGACGGTCGACCTGAGCTCGATCTATTTCGACGTCCTCAAAGACCGCCTCTACACCCACGCCACCAATTCCAAAACAAGGCGTAGCGCTCAAACCGCGCTCTACCGCGTCACGCACGCCTTGCTCCGGCTTACCGCCCCCATCCTCGCCTTTACCTGCGAAGAGGCCTGGCTGGACTTCCCCAAATCGCAAGGCGATGCCGACTCGATCCACGTAACGCACTTCCCCTCACCGGAAGAACTACGCCATAACGTGACGGCATCTTCTGAAACCTGGGACCGCCTCCTCGCCTTCCGCGAGCTGACAAGGCCCGCGCTGGAAGCCGCCAAGCTGGGCGCATCCCTCGTGGCGAAGCTCATCATCACCGCCCCGGCAGAAGACTTCAAGCTGCTCACCCAATACGCAGCCACGCTGCCCTCGATCTTCATCGTCTCCCAGGTGGAGCTGAAGCAAGGAGAAACCACAACCGTCGAAGTGCTTCCCGCAGATGGCGTCAAGTGCGAACGCTGCTGGAAGTTTACGCTCGACGTCGGCGCCAATGAGAAGTTCCCCACTGCTTGCGTCTTCTGCGCCAGTGCGGTGACAGAAATGTTCGGAGCATAGCCTGATGCTGTCTCCGCGCGCGCAGGCCGCCTGGATTGCGCTCGTTGTTTTCATGCTGGATCGCGCCACCAAGATGTGGATCGAAGCCAAAGTCTCGGTCTACGACACGATTGTGATCATCCCCGAGGTTTTCAACATCGTCCACACCAGCAACCGCGGCGCCGCCTTCGGCATGTTTGCCACAGCGCCCGACGCAGTTCGTCTCACAGTCCTGGTGGGCTTCGCTCTGGTCATCCTTGGCTTCATCTGCTGGATGCTTTGGCAGGCAACACGCCCCGGCCAGATGACGCACTGGACCAATCGCCATTCCCTCGCCTTGGTTCTCGGCGGCGCGATCGGCAACCTTTGGGACCGCATCTTCAAAGGCAGTGTCACCGACTTCCTGCAAGTCTTTCTCGGCACCTATGAGTGGCCCAGCTTCAATGTCGCTGATTCGGCGATTAGCGTCGGCGCCGTATTGATGGCGCTCGATCTGATCTTCCAATCGAGAAAGGAGAACCAATCGAAGCATGTTACCCAAGCTCATTGATTTCGGCGGCTTCTTCCTGCCCACGTATGGAGTGATGGTCGCTCTCGCCTTCCTCGCTGGCCTTTGGTCCACCAACAAGCTCGCTCGCCGCTCGGGCCTTTCTGAGCAAAAGATCCAGGATTTGGTCGTCTACTGCGCCATCACCGGCCTGGCCGGAGCGAAGCTAATGATGTTTATCTTTGACTGGCGCTACTACGCAAACAACCCTGCCGAGATGTTCTCCCTCTCCACCCTGCGCGCAGCTGGTGTCTATCAGGGGGGCTTTCTGCTCGCACTCGTCTTCGCGTATTTCTACATGCGCCGCAACAACCTGCCCGTATTGAAGACCATGGATTGCTTTGCCCCAGGCATCGCCCTCGGCCATGCGATCGGGCGGATCGGTTGCTTTGCCGCTGGCTGCTGCTACGGCATGCTTTGCACACGACCCTGGGCCGTCCGCTACACCAACCCCGACATCAAGGAATTCTCGAACGTTCCCGTCAATGTCCCGCTCCATCCCACCCAGATCTACGAGACCATCGGCGACCTGCTCATCTTCGGAATTCTCTTCCGCCTGCACGATCCCGCCAAACGCCCCGGCGGCTTGTTCAGCCTCTACCTCGTTTTCTACTCGCTGCTTCGTTTCGGCGTTGAGTTCCTCCGCCACCACGACCAGCCCCCGATGTTTGATTCGATCCCTCTGGTCCATACACAGTGGATCAGCCTTGCCACGCTTCTACTCGGAGCATGGTTATTACTTTCCAAACCCCGGAAGGATTCCACCCTTGCTTAAGCAACTGCTCACAATCACACTTATGTCCACCCCAATCTTCGCCGCCGACGAAATGACGCCCCCGATCGCCAAGCCGATCCCCAAAGAACTCAAGGCCTTCGGCGAAACGCGCCAGGACCCTTACTTCTACATGCGCTACCGCGAGGATCCCACGGTCATTGACTACATCAAGGCCGAAAACGCCTACACCGAGAGCGTCCTCAAACCCATCGAACCTCTCGCCGATAAGGTCTATAAGGAGATCATCGGTCGCATCAAGCAAACCGACATGAGCCTGCCTTCCCGCTTTGAAGGCTATTACTACTACTCGCGCACCGAAGAAGGGAAGCAATACAGCGTCAACGCCCGCAAGAAGGGTTCTCTCGAAGCGCCAGAAGAGGTCCTTTTCGACGCCAACGAAATGGCTAAGGGCCACAAGTTTTTCTCCCTTGGCATGATGAGCATGAGCCCCGATCAGAAGCTGGCCGCCTATGCCACCGATACCACCGGCTACCGCGAATACAACATGCGAGTTCGCGACATGGCAACGGGCAAGGACCTTTCTGATTCGGTCGAAAAAATCGGCGGCATCAACTGGGCTGAAGACGGGAAGACGATTTTCTACTCCAAGCAACAGCCCAAGACCAAGCGCAGCTATCAGATCTGGCGTCACACACTTGGCACCCCAGCCAGCGACGACACTCTCGTCTATGAAGAGAAAGACGAACGCTTCAACATCGGCATCGGCAAGACGCTTTCAAAGAAGTACCTCCTCATCTCCATCTCCTCTGGCCTGACCAGCGAGTCCAAGTATCTCGACTCGAGCAAGCCCAATGCGGCCTTTCAAACTTTGATCCCACGCCGGGAAGGCATCACCTACTCGATGTCTCATCACTCCGATCGCTTCTACATCCGCATCAACGACAAGGGCCGCGACTTCCGTGTCGTGACAGCCCCCGTCAATGACCCCGCCGAAAAGAACTGGAAAGAAGTCATCCCCGCCCAGAAAGGCCTCTACGTTCAGGGCATGCAGATCTTCGCCAAGCATGCCGTCTACCTGCTCCGCTTGAACGGCCTTCATGCGCTCCGCGTTGTCGATCTCGCCAAGAACCAATCCCATGACATCAAGTTCGACGAACAGGCTTATTCCCTGAACTTTAGCGGCAACTCAGAATTCGACACCGAAGAGCTTCGCTTCACCTATTCTTCGATGGTGATTCCGGCCTCCACCTACGACTACAATCTCAACACGCGTGAGCGGAAGCTCATGAAACGCCAGGAAGTTCTGTGCGGCTACGATCCAGCCAACTACGTCGTTGAGCGTCTAATGGCTACCAGCACCGACGGCACCAAAGTCCCCGTCACCGTTGCCTACAAGAAGGGTTTCAACAAGAACGGGCAGGCCCCCATGCTGCTTTATGGTTACGGCAGCTACGCCATCCCGATGGATCCATCCTTCTCTGCCACCCGCCTGAGCCTGATGGACCGCGGCTTTGCCTACGCCATTGCACACATTCGCGGCGGCACCGACGTCGGCTACTCCTGGTACGAAGACGGCAAGCTGATGAAGAAGAAGAATTCTTTCCGCGACTTCATCGCCTCTGCGGAAATGCTGATCGCTCAGAAGTTCACCAGCTCAAAGAAGCTCGTGATTGAAGGCGCAAGCGCCGGCGGCCTCCTGGTTGGTGCGGTCACCAATTCCCGGCCCGATCTGTTCCAGGGCGTGATCGCCGGTGTTCCTTTTGTGGACGTGGTTTCGAGCCTGCAGGATAAGAGCATCCCGCTCTCCACCACCGATGCCGACGAGTTCGGTGACCCAGACAAGCAGGAATACTACGAGTACATGAAATCCTATTCGCCCTATGACAATGTCGCTCCGGCGAAGTATCCGAACATGTACATCTTCTCCTCCATGAACGATTCACAGGTCCCCTATTGGGAACCTGTGAAATGGACTGCCAAACTTCGTGTCAACCAGCAGGGCCCCAACAAGATCCTGCTCAATATGAATATGGACGCTGGTCACGGTGGCGCTTCCGGCCGCTACGATCGCCTCAAGGAACTCGCCAAGGGTTACGCTTTTGCGATCTCCTCGGTTGGCATCAAAGACTAGCGCTTCCGCCGCAAATATCCGAAGGCAAGCAAGCCAGCTCCGAGCAGGGCATAAGTAGAGGGCTCTGGGTTCTCAACTACGGTAACCCCATACTGCTCGAACAAGAAGCTCTGCCGGTTCCACGGGCTTCCGTCAAGCACCAGCAACATGGCGCGCGCCGTCGCGCCATTCACCTGGGTGTTCCAGGCCAGTGCCTGCTGCAGCACATCGGCATCTGAGATTTTCACAATGCCATCGGTAAGGTCAATAGTGGAATCTGCGATGTATTCCCAAAGCAGAAATTGAAAGGCTGCCGCTTTGGTCGCTGTCGTGAGGGAATCTCCAAACGCCAGCTTCCACAGCTTTTCAATCCGTTCGATATCGCTGCTATTCGTGTAGAAATCGCTCATCCCAACGACCTGGAACGGGAGCCCGGTCCCGCCAATCGGGCCAACCTCCAGGTAACGAGTCGGGTCACCGCAATACGTTATCAAGCTAAAGAAATTGATGTCCGGGTCAGCCATACTTAGCTCAAAGCCCAGCGCCCCCGCCCTACCGCTCCAGCTATTCACCTGGCCGGCACCAGTCAGCATCCTGCCATCGACAAACGGCCCTTCTCCACCGGAGGCATCGCGGATGTAGCTGATCGCCGAAGCGCGACCAAGATCCGCAAGCGCCAGAGCAACGCTGACCGTCAACAAGATACTGCGAAATTTGTTCTTCATCTGTTCCACTGCCCTGAGAATAGAGCGATGGAAAAGGCATGGATATGGGATTCGGGTTCTTCTGGTACCAAAACTATCGTGGTACTGTCCCCTAGCGGAGTACTTGCTCCAAAAAGCCTATCATTGCCTTCTGTTTTTCAAAGTTTCCCAGCGCAGCCTCAATGTTTACATAGCGAATTGCCCGGGAATTGGCTAGTACTGAAAAACTACCGTCGTCGGTCCGAACGGTCTTCTGAAGGCACGCATTGAAGCGGCCTTTCGCGATTTTTTCGTAATCGGCCTCGTTCGTCACCAGCATAAAATCCCGCGGGTTCGCCTCATCCGGCACATGCGATTTGTCGCTGATGGGGAGTTCATCCTTAATGCTGTAGCCCTCGGAGTTATTGTGCATCGCAATCGACAAACCTCCCTTTGGTGGCGTGACTGCGCGCACAAACGAATCCCTGTCTTTTTCGAGCAAAGCAAGCGCCGCATCAATCTGGGCTGCTGACTTTTCCCGGTTAAACCGCTCCAGGCTCTTGCGCGCCCCGGCAGCCGTGAACATGCGGTTGGGATCAATCAGACACTCGCCCACGGCCACATTCCGCTTCTGGCTTTCTACGAAGTAATAGACACCCTTGAATGTCTTCAGATGCTCCTTCAAAACATCCCGCGCTGTCGTTTCATTCCCGTGTATGTGCAGATATCTCCGCTTCGACCTCCCATTGGTCTCCACACCAAAACGAATCCCGCCAATCGATAGCGGCTTCTTTACGGCGCTGAACAGAAACGCCCGCCGGGTCAGATACATCAAGCTTGCTGCCATACTGTAAGTGAAAAGGATCGCATAATGTCCGCGTATCACGACGAGCTCAACCCGCTCCAAGCCGCTGAAGCCCGCTTCGACCTTGCCGCCGACGCCCTCAACCTCGACAGTGGCGTTTCCAAAATTCTTCGAACTCCCACCCGCGAAGTCACAATCTACATTCCCGTCGAGCTCGACGATAACCGCATTGAGGTCTTCACCGGATACCGCGTGCAGCACTCGATCGCCCGCGGCCCTGCCAAGGGTGGCATCCGCTTCGCGCCCGATGTCACGCTCGATGAAGTCCGCGCTCTGGCTAGCTGGATGACCTGGAAGTGCGCCGTTGTCAACATTCCCTATGGTGGGGGCAAGGGTGGCGTAATCTGCGACCCCACCATCCTATCCCAACGCGAGCTCGAGCGCATCACCCGCCGCTACACCGCCGAGATGATCGACGTCATCGGGCCTGAACTCGATGTCCCCGCCCCCGACATGGGCACGAATCAACAAACGATGGCCTGGATCATGGACACCTACTCCATGCACAAGCGCCACACTGTCACCGCCGTCGTCACCGGCAAACCTCTTGATCTCGGTGGCTCTCGCGGCCGCACCGAGGCCACCGGTCGTGGCTGCCTCTTCGTCACTCTCGAAGCCCTCAAGCGCTTTAACATCAAACCCTCCGACGCCTGCATTGTCGTTCAGGGTTTTGGCAACGTCGGCGGCCAGGCCGCTCGCCTCATGTCTGCCGCGGGCATGAAGGTTGTCGCCCTCGTCGAATGGGATGGTGCTGTCTACAATCCGAATGGCCTCGACATCGACGCACTCATGAAGCATCGCAACGCGACAGGCTCGATCAACGAGTTCCCCGGTGGCGAAGCGATCGACAAAGAAGAAGCCCTCTACCTGTCTTGCGACGTCCTCGTCCCCGCAGCAAAAGAGAACGTCATTACCTCGGCCAACGCCCACAAAATCAAAGCCAAGATCATCTGCGAAGGTGCCAACGGCCCCACTACCGCGCCCGCCGATCCCGTCCTCAAGCAGAACGGCGTATTCGTCATTCCTGACATCCTCGCCAATGCTGGCGGCGTCACCGTCAGCTACTTCGAATGGGTGCAAGACCGTCAGGGTTACTTCTGGAACGAAGACCTCGTCAATCAGCGCCTTGAGGAGATGATGGTCGCCAGCTTCCGCGACGTCGTTGCGTACGCTGAAAAGCACAAGGTCGACAACCGCACCGCCGCCTACATGCTCGCCATTGATCGCGTAGCCTTCACCATCAGGCTCCGCGGCCTCTACGCCTGATGTCCGACACTCAGGGTACGCCGCTCATGCGGCAATATCATGCCATCAAGCAGCAGGTGCCTAGCGCCCTGCTGCTTTTCCGTCTCGGTGATTTCTACGAACTCTTCTTCGATGACGCCACCACCGCGGCCCGCGAACTAGAGATCACCCTCACGGCTCGCCACGGCACGCCGATGTGCGGCGTCCCCTATCACTCCAGCGAAGGCTACATCGCGCGCCTCATCCAAAAGGGCTTCCGCGTCGCCATTTGCGAGCAGACAGAACTCCCCAGCCCCGGCAAGAAACTCGTTAACCGCGAGATCACCCGCATCGTCACGCCTGGCACCGTCACCGAATCGAACGTCCTCCGCACCAAAGAAAACAACTACCTCGGTGCCGTTTATCGCGATGCCCTCGCCTACGTCGATGTCTCGACCGGCGAGTTTCGCACCACCGTCCTGCCCGCTCACGAACTCTCGCCTCTCATCGAGACCCTGAACATCAAAGAGGTCTTGCTCTCTGCCAAAGACGATCACCTCAACACGCTCCAAACCGTTCTCGACTCCTGGGTCTTCGACTTCGAATACTCCGAGCGCATCCTCAAAGAGCACTTCAAGCTGCTGTCTCTCGACGGCTGCGGCCTTGGCCCGCATCCCACCGCCGTCAGCGCTGCGGGAGCCATCCTGCACTATCTCCGCGACACTCAGAAGGCAGCCCTCGATCACCTGGATCGCCCCAGCTATTACGAGCGCGGCGAGGCCATGGTTCTTGATCCCGTCACGGTCCGCAACCTAGAGCTCGTTGAGCCCCTCTTCTCAGCCGACCTCGGCGGTGGCCGCAGTTCCACTCTCATCTCCGCCCTCGACGAAACGGTTACCGGCATGGGTGCGCGCATGTTGCGCCGCCGCATCTTGCGCCCTTCGGTGCAGCGAGACGAGATCGAAGCCCGCCTCGACGCCGTAGGCGAACTCAGCCAGGCAACGATTGCCCGCGCTGGCCTCCGCGAAAAGCTCGCCAACGTTTACGACATTGAGCGCCTCCTCGCCAAGGTCACCATGAACACCGCTGGGCCTCGCGAACTACTCTCGCTTGCCAAATCCCTCGATCAAGTCCCCACGATCCAGCAATCCTTGCGGACCCTCAAGGCCCCGCTACTCGCCCATCTCGACACAGAACTCGCCGATTTGTCCGAGCTCCGCACCAAAGTTCTCACCTCAATTCACCCAGAGCCTTCCGTCACTCTCGCCGACGGCGGCGTGATCCGCGACGGCATCCACCCAGAGCTAGACCAACTCCGCGACATCCAGCGCAACGGCAAGCAATACATCGCGCAAATCGAAGTCCGCGAGCGCGACCGCACGAACATCCAAAGCCTCAAGGTTCGCTTCAACAACGTCTTCGGCTACTACATCGAGATCTCGAAAGCGAACCTCCATCTCGTCCCGAAAGACTACGACCGCAAACAAACTCTCGTCAACGCGGAGCGCTTCACCACGCCCGAGCTGAAGGAACTCGAAGTCAAGATCCTCGAAGCCGAAGAGCGCATCCTGGCAATCGAGAAGGACCTCTTCCAACAACTGCGAGTCTTCGCTGCGAGCTTCGCCGGCGCGATCCGCCAAACCGCCACCGCCCTCTCCGAGCTCGACGTCCTGCTTTCTCTTTCCGAGGTTGCCGCCAACCGCCGCTACACGCGCCCTCGCTTTTCAGCCACAGGCGAGTTCCGCGTCGCGAGCGGTCGCCACCCCGTCGTCGAGAAACTGGTCGAGGCAGAGGCAGCGCGCTTCATCCCCAACGATCTGTACCTTGATCACGACAAGTTTGTCGCCGTCATCACCGGCCCCAACATGGGCGGCAAATCAACCTACCTGCGGCAAGCCGCCATGATGTCGATCCTGGCCCAGATCGGCAGCTTCGTGCCCGCCGAAGAAGCGACGCTCCCCATCGTCGACCGCGTCTTCACACGCATCGGCGCGGCAGACAATGTCGCCCGCGGCCGCTCCACCTTCATGGTCGAGATGACCGAAACCGCGCTCATTCTCAACACCGCAACAAAGAACAGCCTCGTCGTGCTCGACGAAATCGGCCGTGGCACCTCCACCTATGACGGCCTCGCTCTCGCCTGGAGCGTCGTCGAATTCCTGCACCAGCGCGTCGGCGCCAAGACTCTTTTCGCCACCCATTATCACGAGCTCACCGTGCTCGAAGAGAACCTCCCCGGCGTCCGCAACCTGCATGTCGCGGTCAAAGAATCCGGCGATCAAATCGTCTTCCTCCGCAAGGTCGAACCCGGCGCTGCCGGCAAGAGCTTCGGCATCGAAGTGGCTCGCCTGGCGGCCCTGCCCGATGTTGTCATCGAAAGGGCGCGGCAAATCCTCGCCCTGCACGAGAAGCAACAGCTCGCGCCCCCGTCGCAAGACCGCGTCCCTGAACCGATGCAGATCCAGCTCTTCGAGCCGGTCGGCGGCAACATCGCCTCGCGCATCCGCGCCCTCAAGCTCGACGAACTTCGCCCCATCGAAGCCCTTCAAATCCTCGCCGAACTGCAAAAGGAACTCAACTGATGCGCGTAGCTGGAATCATGTCAGGCACCTCCCTTGACGGCATCGACGTCGCCGTCGTCGACATCAACTGGCCCGCCATCAAGCTTGTCGCCTTCGCCTCCACTCCCTACCCCGCGCAACTCCGCAAGCGCATCCTCGCTGTTTCCAACACCAACTGCCACACCCGCGACATTGCCCGCCTCCACTACGAACTCGGCGAGCGCTATGCCGCCGCCGTGCTGGCAATGAACGTCAAGAAGATCGACCTCATTGGCTGCCACGGCCAAACCATCTATCACGAGGGCCCCAAGTGCACGATGCAGATTGGCGAAGGGGCCATCATCGCTGAGCGCACTGGCATCGAGACGATCACCAACTTCCGCGCGCGGGACATCGCCGCAGGCGGCCAAGGCGCACCGCTAGTTCCCTTCTTCGATTGGATGACGCTCACTCACTCTGAGGTCAACCGCGTCTCCATCAACATCGGCGGCATCGCCAACGTCCACGCCCTGCCGAAGAAAGCCAAAGCGAAAGACGTCTTCGCCTTCGACACGGGCCCCGGCAACATGGTCATCGACCAGCTCGCTCACCTCGCCACCAAGGGCAAGCAGTCCTACGACAAGGACGGCAAGCTCGCCCGCAAAGGCGCGCTCAACCGCAAGCTCTTGGCCCAACTCCTCAAGGACAAATACTTTTTAAAGGCTCCTCCCAAGTCCGCCGGCCGCGAGCAATACGGCAAAGAGCTCATCGAGAAACTCAGCGCCACTGGCCTCCCGATCGAAGACCTCATCGCCACGGCAACTGCCTTCACGGCGTGCTCGATTGCCGAATCGATCGAGCGTTTCATCACACCGAAGTTCAAAGTCGACGAATGCCTCGTCTCCGGTGGCGGCGTTTACAACCCGGTCCTGATGGCCGAACTGCAGGGCCTCCTGCCCAAGTCCTACGTTCACGCCATTGACGACATCGGCATCCCTTCTGACGCCAAAGAAGCCATGGCCTTCGCCTACCTCGCGGCCGCCACCAAGCTCGGCAAGCCCTCGAATCTTCCTGCCTCCACCGGTGCGCGAAAGTCAGTCCTTCTTGGCGAGATTCACCACGCCTAGCGCGTGCGCCACAAAACCGTCTGCATTGATCCCATTCACAAAGTGATTTGCTGGCAACCCTCACATCCATCAGCACATCGGCACCAATCAATTACTTCTCAGCCGCATCCGGTGGGTCGCAGACTGCAGCCGGCGTTGATAGCAAAAAAATGGCAACAGGCCCTCATCTTACTCGCTCCACTGAGATAGACATGAGGTCACCCTTGCTCCTATCACTCCTCTTCACACTCGCAGCCGAAGGCATCTGGCACAGCCCTGGCTACGGATACGTGTTAAACGTCGACACCAAGCAAGTCCAAAGCTACGACATCTCCGCCGCCGGCTGCGTCGAGGCGGACAAGCACACTCGCGAAGCTTTCGAATCCCTCTACGGCAAACTCACCGAGGGCATGCTCGACCGTTACCCCACCCGCGACGCACTGAACAAACTTCCAAGCCTTCCCGAGCCTTGCCGAAAGCCCCTTCGCACCAAAGACCCACTCATTAATTTCAATGTCTTCGCCTCGACACTGGAGCAGCACTATCCGCATTTCAAAGCGCGCTCCACCGACGGGCAAGCGCTCCTCGCCAAAGGCCGCCAGCGGGTCCAAAAGGGCGACGACCTCTTCGACACCATCACAGAAATCCTCAAGGCGATCGGCGACGGCCACCTCGCGATCGGCGCTGGTAAGCGCTCTTACGAAGGAGCCGCAATCGATTGAAAGACCCTTCGCACCAGCTTGCGCGAAACGCTCCAGGGCCCAAACACACCCCTCTCGGCCCCTGCCAAGCTCACCGCGAACCGCCGCGTCCTCTACGGCACGCTTCCCAACAACACCGGCTACATTGCGATCCTCGCGGAAGGCAGCTGGGCCGAGGGCCTCACGGAAGAATCACCCCAAGGCCAACACATCAAGGCCGCGCGCGACACCATGAATACGATCCTCACCGAGCTGAAAGACGTCAAGCATATCGTCCTCGACCTCCGCGTCAACTCGGGCGGCTTCGACTCCGTCGCGATGGAGATCGCCTCTCGCTTCATCGATAAGCCGACCGTGGTCTTCCGCAAGCACTCCACCGGCACCCAGCCCTACGACATCACGCTCAACCCAAGCAAGGACATCACCTTCGCCGGCCCCGTCACGGCCCTGATCAGCAACGACACAATCAGCGCTGGCGAAACCCTGGCTCTCGCCCTCGCCAAGGCAACCCTCATCGGCCAACCCACCCGCGGCGAACTCTCCGACGCAATTCCCAAACGACTCCCCAATGGATGGAACTACACCGTCTCAATCGAAACTCTTCTCACGCGAGCAAACGAACCCGTCGAAGCCAAAGGCGTCCAACCCAAGATCCTCACCACCGCAAAGGACGTCATCGCCGACATCAAGCTAGCCTTAACTCATGCGGCGCATTGAAATCAGTCACAAGATCGAGATGGGCATGAAGACCTACCCGGGTCTCCCTGAGCCCCGTGCTGAGGTTTTCATGGACTATGACTCCAGCAAGTACAACGGCCTGAGCGAGTTCTACATCGCCTCGCTGCATTGTTGCGGAAACACTGGCACCTACGTCGACGCGCCCATCCATCGCTACCGCAACGCAACCGACCTTGCTGGCCTCTCCCTCGACCGGTTGGCCCACATCCCCGTCGTCGTCATCGAAGCGACCGGCCACGAAGCCATCGGCCCCGACACCTTCAAGCACCTCAAGCTTGAAGGCAAAGCGGTGCTCTTCCGCACGGAATGGTCCCGCCATTGGCGAACTCCCGAGTACTTCAATCCGAATCCCCATCTCACCCAGGAAGCCTGCGATGCACTCCTCGACAAAGGCATCGCCATGGCCGGCATCGACTCCGTCAACATCGACTCGCTTGCTGACTTGAGCCGCCCCGCCCACACCACACTCCTCAAAGCGGGCATCCCCATCTGCGAGCACATGACCAATCTCAGCGCCATTCCCGACGAAGGCGGCTACATCCATGCCGTCCCTATCGCCTGGGTGGGTGGTGCCACCTTCCCCGTGCGCGCCTACATCATTGCCGCCTAGCTTTGAGTCGTCGCATAATTTGCTCTGCGCTCATTCGCGAAGTAAAGTACCCCGTCACCTTCCCGCTGCTATCGATCATCACCAGCGTCGGCGTGGAGCTGACCCATAATCGAGCATCATCTTTTCATCAATCGGATGCGCTACACCCTCAAGCGCCGAGTAGCTTTCCTTCCACACCTTCTCGATCAACGCCTGTTCTTCTGGCTCATACAACTTCCTAGGGGCAACCAAATTCAACCCATCCCCAAAACTTTGCGCGCACCTTCGCAATCGCCGCTACTTGCGCTTTGCAATCTCCACACCAATGAGCCCACAAGAACAGCAGCGTTGGCTTCCCCTTCCACTTCTCATCCCAATGCGGCGCTCGCTGCCCCACCAGAGTCAACACATTCAGCGTTTTTTGAATCCGTGCCCGCACAGGGAACTCCCGAGGCTTCTCTAGCTCCTTCTTCAACATGGCGATCGCCTCGGCCTTCTTGCCGCAGGCCGCCATCACCCTCGCCTCCGTCTCAATCACGGCCCCCACTGCGCTACGAAGAAACGCATCCTCTTTGGGCTGTCCCGCAATCACCTTCTTGGCCGCATCCAGATACTGCATGGCCTCCTCATGACGGCCCATCATCTGCGCTCCACGCGCCACCCAACTCCACGCTGCCGCACACTCAGTACTCCCGGGTTGCGCCTTGCAAAACGCATCCGCCAGGGCGTCGGCACTTAGCAAATCACCAGCCGACAGCTTCATCCGGATATCCGTCACAACAGCCGCGTGAACCGCTACACTCATTGCCAGCATCAGAACCAGTCGCATACCCCAACTCTGACGCCACCCAAACCAATTTGTTAGTCGAACTTCTCAAACGAAATCGTCGATTCTGCCCCGACCTTCTTAAACTCGGAAGCCTCCATCGACATCGCAATCACGCGCTTGTACCCGAACAGTACATCGAGCCGCATCTCCGTCCCATAGGTAGCCGGAAACCACACCCCAGGCTCAACCCTCACATACGTCAACGAAAACCCCGTCTGCCGCAAATCCGTCCCCAGCATCGCCTTCACCACAAACGGCATCTTAAAATTCAACTTCGTCTGAATTGACACTGGATGCAAGTCTTCCGCATCGATCAATGCCTCGCCGACCCAAGGCTTATCTTTCTCTTTGCCCGCAAACTCCACCCGATGAACCTTCCGCCCACGGTACTCCTCCGTCTTCAACAGCTTGAACCGGTAATCCGGCAAATCTTTCGGCAAGAACGGAAACAGATTCATATCGATACCATCCTTGCTCTTCTCCTCCCCAATCAGATCCTCGGCCAGATCCTCAATCAGATCCCCATCAATATCGAGATCCTTATGCCGAAACCCAGGATCATCATACGGAATCAACTTCTTTCCTTTCTCGTACTGCCCCTCAAACTTCACCAGCTTCTTCTCGATCCGGTCATGCCCGGGCGTCATCGCATACTCGCGCCGCTCCTCCCGCGCCAGCTTCGAATTCGTCCGCAGCAACCGCGTGTGGATCTTCTGTGTGTACACATACTGCTTTCGCAGCTCGCTGCCCTTCTCCAGATTGGCCGCCACCTTGGACATGATCTCGTCCACCGAGTCCTGGGCTGAGCACCGTAAAATGAACAGAAACACGAGAGGGCGCATAAAAGTCTAATTGTGATACGTATGGCGGCCAACTTCGGTGGCAGATTTTGTTGGCTCCTCGTGTGTCTTTATCTCGCCACCGGCATTGTCTCCTACGCCCGTCGCTTCCCCGCCAAAATCGTCACAGTCGTTCCCCGCCCCGACGGCCTCCGCGTCATCACCGACAGTGGCCCTCGCGGTCGCAACGCAAACGAGTTTAATGCTGCGATGGCCACCGGCGTAGCGATTTGGCTGGCCACATTCTTCCTTCGCCCTAAACACGGCTACGTCTCCCTAACTCTCTTGGTCGCCACTGTCTACGCCACCGAACCCTACCGCCGCTGGCGGCTTGAACAGCAAATCTCCGCCATTCCCGAAACCCCGATCAAGCCCTACGAGAAGCTCTTCTTCCAACGCGGCATCAGCTTTATCCGCGACGGCGTCGAGGCGTATCATCCCAAGCCCACGACCGAGATATTGAACGCCGTCCGCCGCTACGGAATCGGCTCTATCGCCGTCGTGCCCTACGGCCTCTATCGCCAGAGTGAACCCGAGGTCACCCTCGGCCGTGAAGCGGAAGAAGAAGCCCTCTACGTTGCGCTCATCAAGGTCGCCCACGCCCAAAACATCCGCGTCATGCTCAAGCCCCAGCTCTGGGTCATGCCCGGCATGTTCCCGGGAGCGATCAAGATCGAAGACCCTGCCGCCAAGGCAAGATGGTTCGACAGCTACAACCGCTTCATCCTCCATTGGGCACGCATCGCCGAAAAGGGCCACGCCGACATTTTCGTCGTCGGTACCGAACTTGAGAAACTTAGCACCGACTCCGCGCAGTGGCGCAACATCGTCGCTCGAGTCCGCCAAGTCTACAAGGGCCCTCTCACTTATGCCGCAAACCAAGGCCCCGACTTTGAGCGCATCGACTGGTGGGATTCCCTCGATTACATCGGTCTCAACGAATACTACCCTCTCCCCGATACACTCGACTTCAAAGTCGTCATCGACAAGATCCACAAGGTCCGCGAGCGCTTCCCCATGCCAGTGCTCCTCACAGAAGTCGGCTTCGCCAGCGTCGCCAACTCTCACCGCGAACCCTGGTCGGAACCCCGCCGCGACCCCGACTTCGAACACCAGAAGCGCTGCTACGAAGCCCTGCTCAAAGCCTTCTGGCATCAACCCTGGTTCTACGGCATGTATCCGTGGAAGCTCTCCGCCCACGGCGATGTTGGCCCGCAGGACCGCAGCCTCACGCCGTGGAAGAAACCCGCCATCGACGTCCTCGCCCGCTACTATCGATCTAGCCGGCCACTGGACAAGCCCGCCCCACGTGCGGACAGCGCTGGCAATGCCCACCCTCGCGGATCGAATAGTTCTCACCGCGCTGAAAGTCCTTGAACATTTCACGATCCAGCGGAGCCGTCACCTCCACCAGTTCATTCGACCTCAAGTACAACAGAGAGCTCCGAACCCGCTTGCCAGGACACAGCCGCCCCACCGCTTCGCGGTAAATCGCCATTTGCACGCCGTAGTGATTCGAGATCACCCGATCCGTCTTGTAATCCACGACATGAACATCCCCGCTCGCATCCTCGTACACGAGGTCGATCTGCCCCTGAACCACCAAACCATCGATCGCAAACACGACGTCAAACTCCCGCTCGACCCAAACCGCCGCGTCCACCTCCCGCGCCACATCGCTGGCACGGAACACCTCCACCAACTCCATCGCCTCCGCCGTCACGCCTTCCACCTCGCCTCCAGCCAGCACCGCATGCACCATCGTCCCCAGTGCCGCCGCCCCGCCTCCTGATTCGGCTCCGCGATACACAATCCCAGCCATCTCATCCAGGAAGAACCGTCGCGGACACTGCGCAAACTTCGCAATCGCCGTCGGCGTCGTGGATGAAATCTCAACCGGCACCCAACCCACAGGTTCGATCACTACGCTTGCCGTGCGCTCGAGAGCTGTCCCTTCGGGCAACGCCACAGACTCGCCTTCGAAGTACCGCACATCCTGATGCGGCTCGAGATACTTCAGCCACCCCCGCTTCTGCTCTCCCGCCCACGATACATAAAGTCTCTGCTCTGCGCGCGTCAGCGCCACGTACAGCTGCCGTTGCAACTCCCGATCTTCTTCGACCTTGCTCTCCGCCTCAATCACGCGCGCCTGCATGTCCGGCGTCGACTTGCCCGTGATCGGATTCGTCCACCTCACACCGACCCGGTCCGGCTTGGCAAACTGCAAAGTCGCGCGATTCCCCGGCGAAGAAAAGTATGCGCCCGCCACAAATACCACGGGAAACTCAAGGCCCTTCGAGGCATGAACTGTCAGGATCTGCACCGCATTCCCCATCCCCGCCACCGTCGCCGACTTTTCTTGCGCCGCGAGTCGCATCTTCTGCAGCTCGTCAGTAAACTCACGCAGATTCATCGGCCCCTGCCGCCAAAGCTCCCTGCAGATCCGCAGCAACTTATCGACGTTCGCTTGCGCGCTCGGATTCAAACCTGCCACATAGCCGGAAGCATCCAGCGCTTCAAGCAGCAACCGATCCGGCGAAATAGAATCCACCCGCGCCCGCTGCCCCTCGAGACGCGACTCAAACGCCGCATCCACTTCCCCACTCAACAATTGACCATCCGTCAACCCCACCAGCGGGCTCCGTAGCACCGCCGCTCTCGCAATCGTATTCAAAGGATTCGCGAGCAACTCAAGGTAACTAATGCAATCTGCCGTCTCCTGCGTTTCGAAAAACTTCTTGCCGCCACCGAGCGTGAACGGGATGCCCCGTTCGGCCAACACGCCCCCGATCGCTTCTGCTTTGGCCGACGTCCGCACCAGAATCGCCACATCCCGTAGCCCCAGCCGCCGCAAAGCCCCATCCGCTTTCTGCTCCACGACAAACGTCTCTCGCAATTGCTCAATCTCTGCCGCAATCCACCCGAACTCTTCAGGATCCGCACCGAACGCATGCAGGCTGACCGGCAAATTCTCCGTCACAAACTTACGACCCGCCTCCAGCCCCGGCCGCTCAATCCCGGCCAGCCCCGCGGAAACTCTCCCGGTAAACTCTAGAATCTCCGCTCGCGAACGGAAGTTCCTCCCAAGGTAGTCGATCAGTCCGCCGCCCTGCTCAATGCTCTCCCGGTAAGCAATGAACTCCGTTGGAGCCGCAAACCGAAACCCATAGATACTCTGATTCACATCCCCCACGCCAAAGAACGTTCCCGGCGACCGCAGCAAATCAATCAACTGCCACTGGATCGGATTCGTGTCCTGCATCTCATCCATCAGGATGTGTTCGAATCGCCGCTGCAGTTCCTCACGAATCTTCGCGTTGCCCCGCAGCAGCGCAATCGTCCGATGTTCGAGGTCATGGAAATCCATTCGCGCCGCAGCCCGCTTGCGCACTTCAAACCGCTCTGCAATTCGCCCGAGCAAGCCAATCAGGTAATTGCGTTCCGGCCCAACCAGTGCCGAAACGAAAGTAGCCTGAATGGTTTCCACCACGTCATAAAGCGCAGCCGCGGGCTCCTTCAACCCCTTCGGCAGATTGCCTCGCTTCGGCATGTTCCCGAGCAACGTCACATGCTCCCATCGCGGCGCCATACCCAGCGCGCGAAACTCGCTCAACCATTCGACAAAGCTGTCATAAAACGTCTGCGAAGCAGCTGTGGTTGCCTTGGCCCGCACCACCTCTTCGCCCGCCTCCACGAACTCACCGAGTACATTCGGCAAATTCACAGGCCCTTCCTGCTGGGGAAAATGCTCGGAGAGGGAGCGAATCTTCCCGTACAACCGGCACAAGTCATCGACGATCGTATTCGTGTTCCAGGTGGTGAACAACCTGCGCACTGCCGCCGTCTCCATTCGCGCCGCCTCGTTCAACACCTCTTCCACACACTGATACAACTCCGCGGAAGCAATGCGCTCGTCCCAAAGTTCGGTCGCCGGGTCCAGCCCTGCCGCAATCGAAAACTCCTTCAAGATCTTTGTGCAAAGGGAGTGGAACGTCGAGATCGGCGCGAAATCAATCTCCGCATGTTTGGTTTTCGAGATTCGGTGCAGCAGCTCGCTCGCCGCCTTGTCGGTAAACGTGAGCGCCAGGATATTGCTCGGCGAGACTCCCATCGTCGACACCAGCCACGCGAACCGCTCCGCCAGTACGCGCGTCTTGCCGCTGCCCGGCCCCGCAATCACGCAAACGTCCTGCCCGGTTCTCTCGATCGCCGCCTTCTGCTCCGCCGTCAGCTTCATGCGGTCTCGGCCTCTTCTGCGGCCACCGTCTTCGTCCTCACCCGGCACGCATCGAGATAAGCACAGTACCCACAGTTCTCCGGCACCCGCGGCAACACCTCAATCTTTCCCTGCCCTACGTCTTCAACGATATTGGTCATCATTTGCCGCGCCAGCTCAATCGATCCGCGCAAGGCCTCCCCGGTCAACATTGCTTCGCGCGACTGCTCGCGCAGCGCAATAAAGCTGAACCTCTCTACGCTATCCCCCAGCGCAATCGCATACAGCGCTCCCTGAATTGGGTACTTCTCTTCCAGCCCCGTCGCCTTGGAGTACTTGAAGTCATAGGCGTGGATCTCTCCGCCAGGCCCCTGATCATAACGATCGATCTCGCCGCGCACAGCAACTCCCTCGGGCAGCGTCGTCTCAAACCGCTCCTTCAAATGCACCTGCCAACCCGGTGGCACCGGCGGGGCGTGCTTCGCATACGACCGCAGATTCCGCAATAAGTTGATCCGCTCCCGCTCATACTGATACCCGGGTGGCACCCTCGCTTCACGGCAAGCCCTTACTAGTTCCTTCTCTGCGACAGCCTCCATATCGCGCTCGGGATTCCGCGTCCACTGTGTGATCGCCTCATGCGCCGCATTTCCCAGCAGCATCGGATTCAATCGCTCGGCGGGAGTCTCCGGCAACCCGACTAATTTTAGCCCCCGCGCGGCGAAGTGCTTCCACGGGCACGACAGATACATCTCAAACTCGCTGGCAGACCAGGCTCGCTTTTCCCGGTAACTTCCACCCAGCGCACCACCACTCAACTCGACAGGCATTCGCGTCCCGACGGCCACTTCCGGCGCCCGCACAGCCTGCATGCCGACCAGCGGTGACGACTCAACCGGATCCCCCTTGGCATTCATGCGCGGATACGTCATCACCAGCCGCACATTCGCCCGCGTCAACAACATCTCATACAGAAAGAGCTCTTCCCGCAATCGCTCATCCATCGTCTTCATGCCGAACGCTTTCTTCAGCGCCTCGGTCAGTAAAGGATCCGGCTGAATCCGTTGCGGGAACTCACCCTCGGCCAAACCCATCGCAAAGACATAATCGAGATCCCATTGGCGACTTTCGAACAGATCCATTACGTGTACGACATTGCGCCGCAGGTCGCGCTCAAACAACGTCATCCCTGCCAGGTTTGAATTCACAACACGCCAGAATTCCCCAATGCTGACGGGCTCATCAAACTGCACTACGCTCGCATCGATCGCCTCAAACAGCATCGCGAGCGCCTCCCCCTGCTGATGCCATCGCCAAGCCTCTTCAAGGCTGGGCGCAACTTCGCTGGGCTCGCGAATCAACCCGGCCAACCGCTTCAACTCCTCTGCCGCCAAAGCGGGCACATAAAGCGAATCCGACCAGGCAGCAAAGCTCTGCACGATGCCAAACAACTCCAGCGAGTTCGAAGGCAGCGCCGCCCTCACTGCAAATTCCAGGGAATCCCCCGGCGAGGCCCCTCCCAATCCCGTCAACCCCCAGCGCATGGCGTTCAACAAAGCACCGTTCTCCCATTCGTTCTCTGCTGCCGCAACAAAAGCCCGATAAAACCCCACCACAGGATGCGACTCAAGCGGTGTCCCCAGGTACGAGCGCGAAGCAATCCCCAATCTGCCCAGCGTGGCCTCCACCAAAGGCGCATACGCATTCGCATTGCGTAGCATCACCCCAATCCGCCGCAGGTCCACGCCCTGCTCGACCAGCCTCACAATGCGCTCGGCCACCACCAACGCCTCATGCGCCACATCGTCGCAGCTGACGAGCTCGACCTCAGGCCGTCGCAACGCCTCCTCAGCCTTCCCAGCAGCCACCGTCACCGCAACCGGCACCAGCGTCGACAACGCATTCAAGAACTCAATTTCACGGTTCGCAAAGCCAAAGCTCCCATCGAGCAAGACGCGCTTTACGCCGCGCAATTTCTCAACCGATAACCCCTCTCTCGCCTGCCGCAGTCGATCGCCTCTTAAAGACACTTGCCGCTCTTTCAGGCCACGCAAGACGCGCCCATACACTACCCCCAGGGCTCCCTCCAATTGTGAAGGCCGAACTCCCGCCAGCGACAATGCATCACACGCACCCGCGACATGCCGATGGAACCCAATCCGATCCGCCACCACCTGATACTCCGCTGGACATCCATCCCGCAGCACGTCGCCCACCACGCGTTCCAGGGTTGCCGCATCAGGCCCACTCCAGCTCAACCCGAGGTCTTCCACGAACCGCGTGAGCGTCGTCACGGTTCCCTTCCGCAACACAAACCCCTCCCGCGCCAGCTCATTGCGAACGTGCTCGGCCATCGTCGCGGACGGCACGAGCAATCGCACGCTCCAATCCCGCCGCCCCAATGCTTCTCTCAAAACAGAAAGGAGCCGACCGGACTTTCCTGAGCCCGGCGGCCCCTCAATCAATTCGATTGGATCTGAGAAGGTCAATCCTCAGTTTAAGTCTTCACACTCTTACAGAGTTGCTTCGTAATCGGCAACCACATGCTGCATCATGCTTTTCACATTCAGCAGGCTCGGAGCCAACCCATTGGTCGCGAGAATTTCTTGCAGCTCATCCCGTTGCGCTTCGTACAAAGGAAAACGAACCGTCGATACGGGACTCGTAGAGTGTTCCAGTTCAGGGTTGATCGGAAAGGGTGCTGAGGCCAGTACCTCAAGGATTTCCTCGAGCAGCCTCGAAGGAACCTGGATTTCGGCGGCGAGCAACTCGCCGGAATTTGCGGAGTGCAGCAATGCAGGTGTCATGAGAATCGCCTTTAGCAATTTTTTTCGTGGTTGCAAGTAGCCGGCGTGCAGACGGGGCAGGCCTAAAATGATCCACGTACAGGGTTAATCGTTGGGCAGCGGTCAAAACTAGAGTCCGCCGCAGTACTTCATCTTCTTGGTAGATGCGCTAACGCTGCGTTCGTTGCCAATCTTGCATCAACTTATCAAATTTTTTCCGCTGTTCGGGAGTCAGCAATTTTGCAATGCCCTCCCGTCCAAACGTCCGCACTTCTTCCATCTGCGCCCCTAGGCTTTGCAGATATTTGAAGTGGTCGTCGAGCAGCGTTTCAACCTGATGTTGTTGCTTATCGGAGAGGTCCAGCTCTTTCTTGAAATAATCGAGCAGAGCCGAACGATCCATCGCTTTCATCGCCCGAGAACTCGCATTCAAGCTCCCGCGCGAATACAGCTTCATGCCGAGCGCACCACTGGCTGCTCCGGCTAGAAACACGGCAAACAAGGTAATTAGAACTTTGGGATGAGACCAGGTGGCGCGATCCGTCATATGGAAGTGTCGCCGGTCTACTGTTCGTTCGTCACAAGCTGAGCCAGCACCGAGCCACGATCTTCGTCAGGATTGGTGGATTCAACAACTGGCATTCCCGACTGATCGCTTGCGAGAAACGCGCCCTCGACCACAGGACTGTCCACCGCTTCGATTTGCTCCATCGCCACAAGATCGGCACCTGCTTCAGACCCAGGCCCCATAAAGGTAGCCGCGAATAGTAGGGTTGCCAATGCCAGCGATGCATACACCACACGCATGCCAAGTGGCTCAAGGAAGAAATTCCAGATACTCGGGGGCAAGGTCTGCGATTCGATTCGCGCCATCACGCGCGCATAGAATCCCGGGGCAAGTTCCAATTCGTCGCGCTCTTCGGCGCTCAATCGAAAGTTCTCGCGAATCAGCTGGGATATTTCCATCATCAAAGCGACTTCCTCGCGTGCTGCGGGGTTAGATTTCAGGTAGGCGCCCACCGGAGATTTTTCATCCGGCATCCTGCCCGTTTCGATCATGCCTTCCAAGCCATCTTCTAGTGGCTTCATATTGTGCCTCTTCCCTCAAAGTCCCTTTAGTAGTTCGGACACCCTTTCCGTCGGGAACTCTCTCTATCGGAGTCCTCCGCAAAACTGGCGTTTCACCCGAAACACTCATTCTCAAGTTTGGCCCTGGTTTCGCCGGCCTCACCCGGCGTGAAAGCAAAAAAGCAAGTTTACAACTAAGCCGTGCCCGGCCGCTTCAGCAGTCTTTGCGCCGCCTTCAGCAGCTTCTGCCGTGCACGAAACAACTTTACCTTAACCGTATTCTCGTTCATTCCGGTCCGCTGTGCCAACTCTTCCACCGAGTGGCCTTCCACTTCTTTCAGCAGGATCAGGGTCCGGTCTTCGTCGCTAATCTTTTCCAGCATCTTCAACAACAGGTCACGCTGGGCCAACTGCACATCCGCGGCCACGTTCCGGTCCCGAGTCACCTCGGTATTTTCCATCAGCTTCGAATCGTCTTCGCTGATATCGCTCTCATACACCAGCTTGCGAACCCGCTTCTTGCGCAGGTAGTCGTAGCACTCATTGACTGTGATCTTGTAAATCCAGGTCAACAGCGAGCTCCGCGAATCGAAGTTCCCGATCGAGGAATAAACCTTGGTGAACACCTGCTGCGCGATATCCTCGGCGTCGTTTCGGTTCCGCAAGATCCCGTAAATGATCGAGAACACTTTGTTTTGGTAGCGCTCCACCAATTCTCGAAATGCCAGTTCGTCGCGCTTCTGTACGCGCGCAACGAGAAGCGCTTCTTCAGACTGGGATCGGTCCACGGTTCTCTGCTGACGTTGCTTTGCCTCTACGGCCGGTATTGGAAGGACTGCAATCATCCCGCTCATGTCCCATTGGACGCGGGCTCCGCTCCGTACGTTTCGTCAATGTGGTCTGCCTCAAAAACAATAACAGAATCTACGTCTCAACTCCTTGCAACTTTTAGTGGACCAAAATGATCCAATTGAATATAGTAGAGGAAGGACTAGTATGATTCAGCTCACAGAACGCGCAACCACCAAGGTGCATGAGATTTTGACCTCGCAAGAGCCCAAGCCATCCGGCTTGCGCATCGCAGTTGTCGGTGGCGGATGCTCCGGCTTTACCTACTCGATGGCCTTCGAAAACACCCCTGGCATGCTCGATAAGACCTATGATTTCAGTGGTTTGAAGGTTTTTGTCGACCAGGCCAGCATGCTTTATCTCGACGGCGTCGAAGTTGACTACGTCGAAACCCTCGAGGGTTCGGGCTTCAAATTTAACAACCCCAACGTCAAGTCGACCTGCGGTTGTGGCTCCAGCTTCCAGGCTTAAACAACATTTTCTTTTGTCTCGAAACGAAGTTCTCTTCAAGTTGGTCTTAACCATGACGAAGAGATTGTAGAGACAAAGCGCAAAAGCGAGACGGCCCGTTCTTCTCCAAAGGACGGGCCGTTTCGCATTCTTATATACTTTTCTTCAGCCATGCTCCTTTCGCTCCACCCTGTCATTGTCGGCAACCGCGCCACCTGGCCCGACCTCGCCAAAATCGCTCATGATGCCGGATTCCCTGGCGTTGAGGTCCCGATCGTTCAGGCGATGAAAGATTCTGTGGACACCGTCAAGTCTGCAATTGCCGCCAATGGACTCAAGCCGGGTGCGATTGGCCTCCCCATCGAAATCCGCAAAGACGACGCCACATTCGAAAAAGACCTGGCCGGGCTCGCCCGGGCCGCCAGTTTTGCGGCTGCGATTGGCTGCCCGCGCATGGCAACCTGGATCCCTTCTTCAGCGCGGCTCCCGTTGGCGGAGCAACGCAAACTCATGAAATCTCGGATCAGCAAGGTTTGCGACATTCTGGCCCGCAGCCACGTGCGCCTGGGCCTTGAGTTCCTCGGGCCACTCCATATCCGCAAGGCGAACCCGCATGAATTTATCTGGAAGATGCCTGACATGCTGGCCTTTGCCAAAGAGTGCGGCGACAATTGCGGTTTGTTGCTCGATAGCTGGCACTGGCACCATGCCGGGGCGACACCGGAAGACATCCTGAAAGCGGGCAAACGCCACATTGTTCACGTCCATCTTGCCGACGCCCAGGACATCCCGCCCGAACAGGTCAAGGACAACGAACGATTGCTGCCCGGCGAGGGCGTAGTCAATTGGAAGGGTTTCTTTGGCGCATTGAAAGAAATTGGCTATAAGGACGCGGTCAGCCCAGAAGTATTTGGCCGCGGCTTACAGCAGATGCCTCTCGCAGAGGCCACGCGCATCACTCGCGAATCGGCCTCAAAGCTCATGAAGCAACTCAAAATCACATGAAGCTCGAAGCACTCCTCACGGAACAGGCCAACCCTGCCTCTGCGCAGATCGACAGCGTATCTACGCTCGAGATGCTTCGCATCATCAACGATGAGGATAAGAAAATCGCACTCGCCGTCGAAGCTGCCCTGCCGCAAATCGCAATTGCCGTCGACCAAATCGTCAGCCGAATGGAACAAGGCGGCCGGCTATTTTACACAGGCGCAGGCACAAGTGGTCGATTGGGGGTGCTCGATGCCAGCGAATGCCCACCCACCTACAACGTTTCGCCCGAGTTGGTTCGGGGTTTCATTGCCGGCGGGGATAAAGCACTGAGAAAAGCCGTCGAAGGTGCAGAAGATTCCCGGGACCTAGGCGCCAGCGAAATGCTCGCTCTTGGATTCAACAGCAAAGACGTTCTCTGCGGCATTGCCGCCTCAGGACGCACTCCCTATGTTTTAGGTGCTGTGGAAAAAGCGAAGGAACTCGGAGCGCTTACGATTGGGGTGAGTTGCTCTCCCAATTCTAAACTGTCCAGTGCGGTTGAACTGCCCATTGAAGTGCTGCCAGGTGCAGAGGTCGTCACTGGCTCCACCCGTATGAAGGCCGGGACCGCGACCAAGCTGGTTCTGAACATGCTTTCCACCGGGGCCATGATTCGACTCGGCTACATTTACGGCAATCTGATGGTCAACGTCCAGCCAACGAATGAAAAACTGGTCGACCGGGCAATTCGCATCATTGTCCAGGCCACAAATACCACTCGCGACCAGGCCAGTGAACTTTTCGACGCTTCCGGCCGCACGGTTCGCACGGCCATCGTCATGGGAAAACTGGGAATCTCCAAGGCTCAGGCCGAACAACGCCTCGAGCGTGCTTCCGGCCGGATCGCCGATGCACTGTATCCGTAAGACCATCCCCAGTCTTGCCGCTACGCGCCGGATCTGCTATCCCTCCACGCCTCTGGCGTCAGCTTCGCCACCTCGCTCAGCTTCCTGCCGCCCATTCCCGGCAACACCGCCATC